>Ga0307933_1000013_pt1 | contig 185110 bp, 149 predicted proteins | sample OrgLakmetageno88_FD_201811 | JGI IMG/M metagenome (GOLD analysis project Ga0307933, IMG submission 201811) | Saline water microbial communities from Organic Lake, Antarctica - #88 | ecosystem: Environmental > Aquatic > Non-marine Saline and Alkaline > Saline | place: Antarctica: Organic Lake...
AGGCTGGCGCTGCCCAGAAGGCCGATGGAGCCCGCAATCACGGCGGCTTCATCGGAGAGGATGTCACCGAACAGATTCTCCGTGACGATGACGTCGAAGCGCGCCGGCCCTGTAACCAGCGCCATGGCGGCTGCGTCCACATACAGATGGTCCAGCGCCACATCGGGAAAATCGCCGGCGAGCGCGGTGACCGTGCGCCGCCAGAGCCGCGAGGTGGCCAGCACGTTAGCCTTGTCCACGCTGGTTAAACGCCCCTTGCGCCCGGCGGCGGCGCGAAACGCGATGCGGGCGATGCGCGCCACCTCGTCACGCGAATAGGCGCAGCCATCAAAGGCCTGCTCGTCGCCCTCGTGCTTTTCGCCGAAATACAGCCCGCCGGTGAGCTCGCGCACGATCAGAACATCGGCGCCGCGCACCCGGTCGGCTTTCAGCGGCGAGAGATCCTCCAGCCCTTCAAACACCTTCACCGGGCGCAGATTTGCAAACAGCCCCAAAGCCTTGCGGATACCCAAAAGGCCCTTCTCGGGCCGCTCGGGCGCGTCGTCCCAGGCCGGTCCGCCCACCGCGCCCAGAAAGATCGCGTCGGCGGCCTTCGCCTTGGCGAGAGTCTCGTCAGGCAGGGGTGTTCCGGCCTGATCGATGGCGGCGCCGCCGAACGGCGCGTCGTCAAAGGCCAGATCCAGCCCCTCCGCCGACGCGGCGGCTTCAAGGCAGAGCTTTGCAGCGGTAGCGACTTCCGGACCGATCCCGTCGCCGGGCAACATCAAGATCTTATGGCTCATCGGGCGCGCGCCTCGAAGGCGGCGATGGCGTCCGATTGCCCCAGAATGAAGCCCAGCGGATCGACGCCCTCCAGAAGGCAGGTGCGCGCGAACGGCTCCAGCGTGAAGCGGGCTGAGATGTCTCCGGCCCGGACCGTCTGGGTCTCTACATCGATCTCGACGTCAATCCCGGGCCGATCCAGAAGCGCGGCGTGGGCCGCCTCCTCGATCTCGCAGACCACAAGGCCGTTTTTCAGCGCGTTGGACTTGAAGATGTCCGCAGCGCGCGAGGTGATCACCGCCTGAAAGCCGAAATCGCGCAACGCCCAGGGCGCATGCTCGCGCGAGGACCCGCAGCCAAAATTATCACCGGCCACGAGAATGGCGTGGGTGGAGGTATCGACCGTGTTGAGCGGATGCCCGGTCTTCTCCACACCGTCGCTGAAGCGCCAGTCTGCAAAGCAGGCGTCAGCCAGAGCGTCGCGCCCGGTGGTGGTGAGGAAGCGGGCCGGGATGATCTGGTCGGTGTCGATATTGGCCTCCTTCAGGACGAAGGTGGCGCTGTTGATATAGCGGATCGGCTCACTGAGCATGGCTGGCCTCCAGGATGCGGCGCGGATCGGCGATGGCGCCGGCGACGGCGGATGCGGCGGCGGTGGCGGGGCTCGCCAGCACCGTGCGCACGCCCTTGCCCTGACGTCCGGCGAAATTGCGGTTCGAGGTGGAGATGACCCGCTCGCCCGGCTTGCCGGTGTCGCCGTTCATGGCGATGCACATGGAGCAGCCCGGCTCGCGCCATTGCGCGCCCGCGGTGGTGAAGATCGAATCCAGACCCTCGGCCTCGGCGGCGCGCTTGACCGCTTCGGAGCCCGGCACGACCAGCATGCGTACCCCGGCCTTCACGTGGCGCCCGGCCATCACCGCCGCCGCCTCGCGCAGGTCAGAGAGGCGCGCATTGGTGCATGAGCCGATGAAAACGGTGTCGATGGTCTCGCCCATGAGCGCTTCGCCGGGCTTGAAGCCCATATAGGCCAGCGCCCGGGCCGATTCCGGCCCGCTGGGCATGGGCGCGACGGCGTCCACCGGCGCGGCCATGTCCGGGCTGTCGCCCCAGGTGACCATGGGCGACACGCGCGATCCGTCGATGCGCACCTCGGCGTCGAACAACGCGCCGGGATCGGATTTCAGCTGCGCCCAGCGTTTGCGCGCCGCTTCAAACGCGGCGCCCTTGGGCGCGTATTTGCGGCCGCGCAGATAGTCCAGCGTGGTTTCGTCCGGGGCGATCAGACCGGCGCGCGCGCCGGCTTCGATGGACATGTTGCACACCGTCATGCGCTCCTCCATGGAGAGCGCTTCGATGGCCGAACCCGCGTATTCGATGACATGACCGGAGGCGCCGCCGGCGCCCAGCTCGGCGATGATCGCCAGGATCAGGTCTTTGGCCGAGACTCCGGCGCGCAGCTCGCCGTCCACCGTGACGCGCATGGTCTTGGGGCGGCGCTGCAGCAGGCACTGGGTGGCCAGCACATGGCCCACCTCGGTGGTGCCGATTCCAAACGCCAGCGCGCCGAACGCGCCGTGTGTGGCGGTGTGGCTGTCGCCGCAGACAATGGTCTGACCCGGCTGGGTCAGGCCCAGCTCCGGCCCGATAACGTGGACGATGCCGCGGTCTTCGCTGTCCCAGCCGGCGAGCCGGACGCCGTGGCGACGGCAATTGTCCTCCAGCCGGCGCACCTGGCTTTCGGCGGCCTTGGTGGCGTAGATCGGCTTTGCGCCCGGCGCCCGCGGCGTGGTGGGCGTGGCGTGATCCAGCGTCGCAAACGTCAGCTCCGGACGGCGCACCGTGAGGCCGCGATCCTCGATGGCCTTGAACGCCTGCGGGCTCGTCACTTCGTGGATCAAATGCAGGTCGATGTAGAGCACGCCCGGCGCGGCCTGAGTTTCGGCGACCGCCTGGTGAGCGTCCCAGATCTTTTCAAACAGGGTCTTGGCCATGAGATCAGCTCGCTTTCCGGCGCGGCGTTGAAGGGGGTGTTGGAGCGGGGGCGGGAAACGCCGACGCCGAGGCGGGTTCGATATGATCCAGCCAGCCCCACCGATCTTCGGTGGCCCCGTCAAACAGGCCGAAGAACCTGTCCATGATCAGCTTGGTGACCGGCCCGGCGCCCTTGGCGCGCGTGGGCTTGTCGTCCACTGAACGGATCGGCGTGATTTCCGCCGCCGTGCCCGTGAAGAAGGCCTCGTCGCAAAGATACAGCATCTCGCGCGGCAGGGCCTGCTCGACCACCTCGATGCCTTCGGCTTTCGCCAGCTTGATCACGCTGTCGCGGGTGATGCCCTGCAGGATCGAGCTCGCCGCCGGCGGGGTCATCAGACGTCCGTTATGGACGAGGAACAAATTCTCGCCCGCGCCTTCAGACAGGCGCCCGTCCACGTCCAGCCCGATGCCCTCGGCGTAGCCGCGCGACTTGGCTTCGCGGCTGATCAGATAGCTGGAGAGGTAGTTGCCGCCCGCCTTCGCGCCGGTGGGCGCGGTGTTGGGCGCCAGCCGGTTCCAGCTGGACACGCACACGTCCACGCCTTCGGCCCGGGCGGTTTCGCCCAGATAGGCGCCCCACGCAAAGGCCGCGATCATCACCTCGATGGGCGTATCGGCGGCGGGCACCACCCCGATGGATCCATAGCCGATGAAGGCGATTGGCCGGATATAGGCCGAGGCCAGCTCGTTGGCCTTGGTGATCTCTTTGCACGCCGCAATCAGCGTCTCTTCGTCGAACGGCAGCTCCAGCGAATAGATGCGCGCGCTGTCGATCATCCGGCGCACATGTTCGGCCAGGCGAAACACCGCCGGGCCCTTCGGCGTCTCATAGACGCGGATGCCCTCGAACATGGAGGTGCCGTAGTGCAGGGCGTGGCTGAGCACGTGCACCTGGGCGTCCGCCCAGGGAATGATCTCACCGTTTCGCCAGATGTATTTTGCTTCATTGATGGCCATGTGCGTCTCCTTCAGGCCGCAGCGGTGTGTTCGCGGGCGCGGCGGCGGCGCACGGCGAGAGCGTTGTTGAGCGCGTCGACATAGGCCGAGGCGCAGGCGGGGATGATGTCGCGGGCGCGTGCGCGTCCGGTGAAAATCTCGCCGAACACTTCGGCTTTCAGCTCCACCAGGACATCGGCGGCCTGGTCGGCGCCGCCCTCCGCATCGGGCTCAGCGGCGACGTATTGCATGTCGATGTCCTCGACCCGGCCCGGCGCCTCCATGATCTGGCTTATCGCGGTGTAGGCGGCGTCCATGGCGCCCGGCGCACTGGCCAGATCGCTCATGCGTCCGCGGGTGCGGTGCTCCAGCTCCACCCGGGCCACCGGGTGGGCGTTAGCGGCGGCCAGCGAGCGGATCTCCATCCGGTTCAGGCGCCAGTCGGGCTCGCCGCCGGTTTCGTCCGACAGGATCGAGGTCAGCCGTGCGGCGTCCACCAGTCCCACTTCGTCGGCGACAGCCTTGAAGCGGGTGAAGGCCGAATTCAGCGTTTCAGCGTCCAGCTCATAGCCCAGCTCCGCGGCGCGCGCCTTCAGGGCGTGCTTGCCCGAATGCTTGCCCAGAACGATCTGGTTGGAGGCCAGCCCCACATCTTCGGCCCGCATGATCTCGTAAGTCTCCCGGTGCTTCAGCACGCCGTGCTGGTGAATGCCGCTCTCATGGGCGAAGGCGTTGGCGCCCACGATGGCCTTGTTGCGCGGCGTGTGAGTGTTGGTGATCTGGGACAAGGTGCGGCTGGCCGCCATGATCTGTGTCGTGTCGATATTTGTGGTCAGCCCGAACGCGTCGCGGCGGGTGCGCAGCGCCATCACCGCGTCCTCCAGGGCGCAGTTTCCGGCCCGCTCGCCAATGCCGTTGACGGCGCACTCGATCTGGCGCGCGCCGCCGCGCACGGCGGCCAGCGAATTGGCCACCGCCATGCCCAGATCATCGTGGCAGTGGGCCGAGAAGATCACTTCACCCGCCTTGCTGACCTTCTTGGTCAGCATCTGGAACAGGGAGAAAATCTCCTCCGGCGTGGCGTAGCCGACCGTGTCGGGGACGTTCAACGTCTGCGCGCCGGCCTCAGCCGCCACCGACAGCGCCTCGACCAGGAAGCCCTTCTCGGTGCGGATCGCGTCCTCGGCGGAGAACTCCACATCATCGGAGAAGGTGCGCGCCAGGGTGACCATGTCCTTGATCCGGGTGAGGATCTCGGCCGGGGTCATGTTCAGCTTGTGCTCGCGGTGAAGCGGGCTGGTGCCCAGAAACACGTGGATGCGCTTGTTCTTCGCCGGCGCCAGCGCCTTGGCCGCCGCCTCGATATCGCCCGGCGTCGCGCGCGCCAGCGAGCAGATGGCGGGCCCCTCGATCTCCGAGGCGATGCGGTGGATGGCGGCGCTGTCGCCCGGGCTCGCCGCAGCGAAACCGGCCTCGATCACGTCGACCTTCAGGGCGGCCAGCGCCCGCGCCATTTTCAGCTTGCCGGCCTCGGTCATGGAGAAGCCGGGCGCCTGCTCGCCGTCGCGCAGCGTGGTGTCGAATATGGTGACGTTGCGGGTCATGATGCGCGCTCCAGATAGGGCGAATGGATCTCGTGGCGGTGCACCGCGGTGACGCCGTAGACTTTCTCCACGTGGCGGGAGAGCACCTCGATGCGCCGCCCTGCATCGCGCGCCGTCACCGACAGTGACAGCCGCGCCGGACCCTCGCCGGTCTCGGCCATGTCGATGGCGCAGACTTCAAAGCCCTTGCGCTCGACAAGCCCGATGAGGCGGAGGACCGCGCCCTCGGCGCGCGCGAAATCAATGTCCAGGCGGTGGGTCATGGTCAGGCCTCCATCATGTCGGCGTTGGACGCGCCCGGCGGCACCAGCGGCCAGACGTTCTCTTTGGGGTCGATGCGCACATGCATCAGGATCGGACCCTTGGCGGCGAGCAGGCGGTCGATCGCGCCATCGACTTCGTCGCGGCGATCGATGGTGAACGCTTCCAGGCCGAAGGACCGGGCGAGCTCGGCGAAATCAGGATTATCGTAGAGATCGATCTCGGAGAAATTCTCTTCAAAGAACAGCTCCTGCCACTGGCGCACCATGCCCAGCTGGGCGTTGTCCAGCAGCACGATCTTCAGCGGCACGCGGTAGCGGATCAGCGTCGCCAGCTCGTGGATGTTCATCATGATCGAGCCGTCGCCGGTGACCGTGACCACGGTGGAGTCCGGCTCGGCGAACAGGGCGCCGATTCCGGCGGGAATGCCGTACCCCATCGTGCCCAGACCGGCGCTGGTCAGATGCGCCTGGGGCCGGGAGAACCGGCAATGCTGAGCCACCCACATCTGGTGTTGACCCACATCGCAGGCGGCGATGAACTTGTCGCCCGCCCGCTCGGAAATCGCCTTCAAAAGCGCCGGCGCGAACACGCCCTTGCCCGGCGCGTCATAATCCATCGCCCACTTCACCGCATTGGTGCGGCAGGTCTCGCGCCAGACCTTGATGGCGGGCGCAGCGGGCTGCAGCGCGTCCAGGATCGCGGCCATGTCGCCGGCCAGGGGCGCGTCGGCGTTGCGCAGCTTGGAGATCTCGCTGGCGTCGGCGTCGATATGGATGATCTTCGCGCCCGGCGCGAAGGTGTCCAGCTTGCCCGTCGCCCGGTCGTCAAACCGCGCGCCGGTGCAGATCAGCAGATCGCTGTCATGGACCGCGTGATTGGCGGCGCGCGTGCCGTGCATGCCCAGCATGCCCAGAAAATCAGGATGATCGGTGGGGATCGCGCCCAGCCCCTTCAGCGTCGCCACCGCAGGGATCGAGGTGCGCGCCTGGAAGCTGCGCAGCGCCGCCTCGGCGCGCGCGATGCCCACGCCGCCGCCGATATACAGCACCGGGCGTTCGGACTGTTCGATCAGGGCCATGGCGTGCTCGATCATGGCCTGCGACGGCAGGGGGGCGCCGGACTTGCCCGCGTCGCCGGCGTATGGGTGCGCCGGGAAGGACGCCTGGGTGACGTCCTTCGGCAGGTCGATCAGCACCGGACCCGGACGCCCGGAGGTCGCCAGCGCGAACGCCTCGGCGAACACGGCGGGAATATCGGCGGCGTCGCGCACCACGAAGGAATGCTTGGTGATCGGCAGGGTGATGCCGAACGTGTCGATCTCCTGAAACGCGTCGGTGCCCATGAGCGGCGTCGGGGTCTGGCCGGTGATGGCGATCAGGGGCACCGAATCCATGAAGGCGTTGGCGATGCCGGTCACCAGATTGGTCGCTCCCGGACCGGAGGTCGCCAGGCACACCCCCGCCTTGCCGGTGACGCGCGCATAGGCGTCGGCGGCCAGCGCCGCCGCCTGCTCGTGGCGCACCAGGACATGGCGGATCTTCGAGCCCGGCAGGGCGTCGTAGACCGGCATGATGGCGCCGCCGGGATAGCCGAAGATCGTGTCGGTCCCGGCGTCCTCCAGCGCGCGCACCACCGCAGCGGCGCCGGTCATCAGCGCAGGTGCGGCGGCGGCGTCAGGCCTTGGGGAGAAGGCGGTCATCATTTACTCCGCCGCGGCCTGGCCGCTATTGGCGCCCGGGTTCAGCCAGGCCATGCGGGCGCGCAGGCGCGCACCGGTTTTCTCGATCTCCTGCTCCATGTCGGCGCGCAGCAGGGCCTCGTATTGCGGCTTGCCGGCCTGGTTCTCCAGGATCCAGTCGCGGGCGAAGGCCCCAGACTGGATGTCGGTGAGCACCTCTTTCATGCGCGCGCGGGTCTCGGCGTTGATGACGCGCGGACCGGAAACCAGATCGCCGTACTTGGCGGTCTCGGAGATGAAGTCATGCATGCGCGTGATGCCGCCCTCATACATCAGGTCGACGATCAGCTTGAGCTCGTGCAGGCATTCGAAATAGGCGATTTCGGGCTGGTAGCCGGCCTCCACCAGGGTTTCGTAGCCGGCGGTCACCAGCTCGCTCGCCCCGCCGCACAGCACCGCCTGTTCGCCGAACAGATCGGTCTCGGTCTCTTCGGCGATGGTGGTTTCGATGGCGCCGCCGGCGGTGCCGCCATTGCCCTTGCAATAGGCCAGCGCGGTCTCGCGCGCCTTGCCGCTATGGTCCTGATGAACCGCGAACAGGCTGGGCACGCCGCGCCCGATCTCGTACTCGCGCCGCACCAGATCGCCGGGGCCCTTGGGCGCCACCAGGATCACGTCGATATCCTCGCGCGGGCGGATCTGGCCGTAATGGATCGAGAAGCCGTGGGCGACCATCAGCGTGGCGCCGGGCGCCATATTCGGCGCAATGTCCTGCTCATAGACCGCCTTGTGGCTCATGTCCGGGGTCAGAAGCGCGATGGTGCGCGCCTGCTTTGCGGCCTCGGCGGGGGTGCAGGTGTCGAACCCGTCGGCGGCGGCGCGCTTTTCAGCCTTGCCGCCCGGACGCGCCCCGACGATCACCGTGTGGCCGGAATCGCGCAGGTTTCGGGCGTGGGCCCGGCCCTGGCTGCCATAGCCGATGATCGCGACGGGACCGGTCAGGTTCTCGGCGCTGGCGTCGTCGTCGGTGTAAATCGTGGTGGGCATTTTTCTGGTCTCCGTGGCGCTATGGGGGCCTCCGGCGACGCACAAAGAAAAACCCCCGCTCCGGGCTGGAGCGGGGGTCCTTGGCGTCTTGGAGGATTTTGTTATCCGTCAGACAGGGGCCGCCGCTCCGAATAGGGAGGTAATAAGGACGAGGACGGTAAGAAGGACAAGCGAGCTCACAGCGACGACCATCCGGTCGTCACGCTGCTTCGTTTTCGCAATAGCCTTCGCGTTACGCATGCTCATGTCCTTTCGGCGGGCCGAACTTTTACGCCGGGACGCCCTTGCGGCGGCTCGGCGACGACCCCTGAACGTTACGGGGGAAAGCGGTTCGGCGTAAACCCGCTATTTGTCCGGACGTATGAAAAAAATTTTCCGTCATATGTTTCAGCAATTTGACCCTGTTTTTTCGCACCTGCAGCGCGAAAATGATGCATTTGCGCAACAGGTATGGTGTTGACGCGGCGTCCGGGCCGACCTCACTCTGGCCTCCGTCGCGCATCAAAGCGCGGCTCGCACGTGGAGAGTGACATGGCCGCTTCGGCGACCCAGCTTGATGTGACGACCGCCGCGGCCCAGGCTGCGGACATGATCACGCGCGTCACCGCCACGACCATCACCACCACCGTCATTACCACCACTCTCCTTACCGGGGGAGCGGGACGGCGCGGGCTGAGGTAGACCACCTCGACACCAACCCGATCCAACCCGCTCCCGGCTCCGGAAGCGGGTTTTTTCTTGTTCAAAATCCAGACCCTAGACACACGAACTCAAGACTGACCTCAAGACTGGCCCCAAGGCGACCGAAGGATGTTCCGCCATGAATTCCGCCCCGAATGATCTCGCCCAGAACCGGCGCCTGTGCGTCCTCAAATTCGGTGGATCGGTGCTGACGACCGAGACCTCCTACGCCGAGGCCGGTGCGGAGATTTACCGCCATGTGCGGGCGGGCGAAAAGGCGATCGTGATCGTCTCCGCGCTCGCCGGCGAGACCGATCAATTGCTGGCCCAGGCCGAAAAGCTGGGCGCGGATGCAAGCGCCTCCATGACCGCCAAGCTGGCGCGCCTGGGCGAGTATCGCTCGGCGGCGATGATGGGTCTGGTGCTGGCGCGCATGGGTGTGCGGGCCCGGGTGCTCGACCCCCATGAAATCGGGCTTGTGGCCGAGGGCGATCCCCTGGACGCCGACCTTGCGCGCCTTGACGAGGACGCCCTGGCCGAAGCAATCGAGCAGCATGAGGTGGTCGTGGTGCCCGGCTTCACCGCCGGCCACGCCCGGTACGGCGCGGCGACGCTGGGCCGCGGGGGCACCGATCTCACCGCGGTGTTCTTCGCCGCCAAGGCGGGCGCCCAGCGCGCACGCCTGATCAAGGACGTGGACGGGGTCTATACCGACGACCCGGCCAAGGACCCGTCGGCGAAACGCTATGACCGGCTGGACTACGACACTGCGCTTGCGTGCTCCCACGGGCTGATCCAGCCCAAGGCCATCGAGGCGGCCCGCGCCGCCGGCGTACAGCTGGAGGTCGCCGCCATGGGCGCCGGCGAAGCCAGCTGCGTCAGCGCCGGGCCCGCAGTGCTGGGCCGGGCGCGGGTCCAGCCGCCGCTGCGCGTCGCGCTTCTGGGCTGCGGCTCGGTGGGGTCGGGGGTGCTCGACCACATGAAGGCGCGCCCTGACCTGTTTGAACTCAACCCGGTTCTGGTGCGCCGCCCCGAAATCCGCGAGGCCGACGATCGCGCCCTGTTCACCGCAGATATCGGGCGCGCGCTTTCGGGCGGGCCGGATCTTGTGGTGGAGGTCATGGGCGGGGCGGATGATCCCGCCGCGATCATGCAGGGTGCGCTGGAGGCCGGGGCCGACGTGGTCACGGCCAACAAGGCCGCCGTGGCCAAGCATTACACGGCCCTTCACGCCAGCGCCGCGAAAGGCGCCTCGCGCCTGGAATACGCCGCGGCCGTGGGCGGCGGCGTCGTCATGGTGGAGACTGTACGGCGCCTCAAACCGGGCGGCATCGCCGCGCTGGAGGGCGTGATGAACGGCACGGCGAACTTCATCCTGTCACGCCTTGAATCCGGCGTTGATTTTGAGTCCGCCCTGATCGAGGCCCAGGCCAAGGGCTTCGCCGAAGCCGATCCCAGCGCCGATGTGGACGGCCATGACGCGGCCGACAAGCTCTCCATCCTGATCCGTGAAGCCTTTGGCGCGGACATCCCGCCCGATCGCATCCCCAAGGCCAGCCTGTCGCAGATCACCGCCGAGATGAGCGCAGCAGCCCTCAAAGACGGCAAGGTCTACAAGCAGATCGCCCGCGCCCGGCGCACCGCAGGTGGCGGCGTCGATGCGCAGATCGTCATCGAGCCGGTGAGCCGCAGCCACGCCTTCGCCGGCGCGGTCAATGAGGAAAACCGCTGCCTGATCACCGCCAGTTCCGGCCGAGTCCACGCGCTTTACGGCAAGGGCGCCGGGCGCTGGCCGACGGCTGCAGCGGTCTTCGCCGACATCATGGACATCGCCAGACACCGGGCGTCAGATGACGCGGCGTCCGGCAAGCCGGCCGCCGCGAGCGTGTCCCCTCGCATCGCGGCGGCCGCGCTGAACCGGGCGTAGGGCCATGAAGGAGTTCGCCATGATCGGCCGTGCGCGCGCCAGCGCCCCCGCTTCCATCGGCAATGTCGCGGTGGGATTCGATGTCCTCGGACAAGCCTTCGACGCGTTGCGAGACACCGTCACCGCCACCCGCGAGGATGCGCCCGGCGTGCGCCTGGGCGCGGTCACCGGCATCGTCTCCACCCTGCCGGGCGAAGTCACCCGCAACACCGCGCTGGCTGCCGCTAACGCCGTTCTGCAAGCCGCCGGCGCAGGCTTCGGTGTGCGCCTGGATATCGACAAGCAGATCCCACTGTCGGCGGGCATGGGCGGCTCGGCGGCCTCGGCGGTCGCGGGCGCCGCGGCGGCCAATGCGCTTCTCGACACGCCCTTTGATACCGGAGCGCTTCTGCCCTTCGCTTTGGCCGGCGAGGCGGTGAGCGCCGATCCTCCGCCCTGGGACAATGTCATGGCGAGCCTGCACGGCGGTCTGGTGATCGCCGCGCGGCTGGAGACCGCCCTGATTCGCAAGCTGCCTGTCCCCGCCGGCCTGCAGGCGGTGCTCGTCCACCCCGAGGCCGAGACCGAGACACGCGCCGCGCGCGGCGTACTCAAGCCGCAAATTCCGCTTTCCACCGCCGTGGAGCATTCGCGCCGGATCGCCGCCTTCACCCTGGGCTGCGCCACCGGCGACCGGGATTTGTTGCGAGCCGGCCTCGAAGACATCCTGATCGAGCCCCAGCGCCGCTTCCTGCTTCCCGAGCTTCCCGCGGTGAAGCGCGCCGCGCTCGGCGCCGGCGCCCTTGGCTGTTCGTTCTCCGGCTCCGGCCCGTCGGTGTTCGCCTGGAGCGAGGACACCGACGCGGACGCGGTGGAGGCGGCCATGCTCGCCGCCTTCCAGGCCGCGGGCCGCATCGCCAAAGCCTATCGCGCGCCGCCCGACAGCGCGGGCGTGCGCCTTGAAGAGCCGGTTGCAGAGGCCGCCGCGTCATGAAACTCCAGTCAACGCGGGGCGGAAGTCCCGTCTCCCTCTCAGAAGCGATCATGCGCGGCCAGGCCGGCGATGGCGGTCTCTTCATGCCGGAACGCCTGCCCAATAACTCGCTGGACACCCTGCCCGACCGCGCCGGACTGGCGCAGACGGCGGCGGCGTTTCTGGGCCCCTTCTTTGACGGCGACGCGCTGGCCGATGCGCTGGCGTCCATATGCACCGCGGCGTTCGACATCGACATCCCGCTGGTGCAACCGGATTCTGGAAAGCCCGGCCTTCACGTGCTGGAGCTGTTTCACGGCCCCACCGGCGCGTTCAAGGATTTCGGCGCACAGTTCCTGATGGCCTGCCTGGACCGGCTGGGCGACCGCGACCGGCCCTTTACGGTGCTCGCCGCCACCTCCGGCGACACCGGCGGCGCGGTGGGCTGCGCCGCCGAGGGCCGTGACGGGGTGCGCGCGGTCATCCTCTATCCCGAAGGCCGCGTCTCGGCGTTTCAGGAGCGCCAGCTCACCTGCTGGGGCGCGCCGGTGGAGGCGTTGAAGATCAGCGCCGATTTCGACGCCTGCCAGCGCCTGGTGAAGGAGGCGTTCAGCGACGCCGCCCTGAACCGGCGCCATCGCCTCACCAGCGCCAACTCCATCAATATCGCCCGCCTGCTGCCCCAGGCCGCCTATCTGACCTGGGCGGCGCGGCGGGTCTTCGGCCGGACAGGGCGGCGCCCCGGGCTGATCCTGCCCACCGGAAATCTCGGTCACGGCGTCGCGGCGACGCTGGCGCGCACCTGCGGCGCGCCCATCGGCGAGATCGTCCTGGCCACCAACGCCAATGCGACGCTGGCCGACTGGGCCGCCACCGGGCGCTATGATCCGCGCGCCTCGGTGCAGACCATCGCCAACGCCATGGATGTGGGCGCGCCCAGCAATTTTGAGCGGCTTGAAGACCTGGTGGACGCGCCGCCGCGCGTCATGCGTGTGGATGACGAGGCGATCCGTGCGCGCATCGCCGCCGAACACGCCGACAGCGGCTATATCGCCTGCCCCCACACGGCTTGCGCGCTGGAGGCCCATGCCCGCTTGAGCGAGGCCGACCGCCGCGCGCCCTGGATTGTGGCGGCCACCGCCCACGCCTATAAATTCGCCGATATCGTCGAGCCGATCATCGGCGCGACCATCGCGCCGAGCCCCGCCCTTGAAAGCGTGCTGTCGCGCGCCACCCGCTCGCACCCCTGCCAACCGGACCTGGCGGCCCTGGCCGCCGCGCTCGACCAGTTCATGAAAGCCGACGCATGACCCGCCGACCCTCCCGCACTCTCATCGAAGGTCCCGCCCGCGCCCCGGCCCGCGCCATGTTGCGCGCGGCGGGCTATGACGATGAAAGAATGGCCAAACCCATGGTGGCCATCGTCAACACCTGGACCAATGTCACGCCGTGCAACATGCATTTGAAGGACCTCGCCATCGAGGCCGCGAAAGGCATCGAGGCGGCGGGCGGCACAGCGGTCGAGTTCAACACCATCGTGGTGACCGACGGCATCGCCATGGGCACCGAAGGCATGCGCGCCAGCCTGATGAGCCGGGATTGCGTGGCCGATTCCGCCGAGCTGGCCGTGCGCGGCCATTGCCTGGACGCCGTGCTGTTTCTGGTGGGCTGCGACAAGACCCTGCCTGGCGCGGCCATGGCGGCGGCGCGCATGAACCTGCCCAGCGTCGTGCTCTATGGCGGCTCCATTATGCCGGGCCGGCTCGGCGACAAGGCGCTCACGGTGCAGGACGTGTTCGAGGCCGTGGGCGCATGCGCGGCCGGCAAGATCAGCGAAGACCAGCTTCACGACGTGGAGAAAGCCGCCTGCCCCGGCGCCGGCGCCTGCGGCGGCCAGTTCACCGCCAACACCATGGCGCTGGCGCTCTCGACGCTGGGCCTCTCGCCCATGGGCCTCAACGACGTGCCCGCCGTTCACCCGGACAAGCCCGCCACCGCCTATGAGGCCGGGCGCGTCCTGATGGCGGCGCTGGAGGCGGATATCCGCCCGCGCGATCTGGTGACCGCCCAATCGCTGAAGAACGCCGCTGCGGCGGTGACGGCCACCGCCGGCTCCACCAACGCCGTGCTCCACCTCTTGGCCATTGCGCGAGAAGCGGGCCTGTCCAAAGCCGAGTTCGACATCGATCAGTTCGACGCCATCTCGCGCGCTACGCCGGTGATCGCGGATCTGAAACCCGGCGGCCGCTACATGGCGCCGGACATGAGCGCGGCCGGCGGCACAAGGCTTCTGATCCGGCGTCTGCAGGCGGGCGGCCTGATCCAGGACGCGCCCACCGTGACCGGCAAATCCCTGTTTGAAGAAGCCGCCAGCGCAAAGGAAACCGCCGGTCAGGACGTCATCCTTTCAGCCGACAAGCCTTTGAAGGCGCGCGGCGGGTTCGGCGTGCTCTATGGCGATCTGGCGCCTCTGGGCTGCGTGGCGAAGCTGGCCGGTCATGACCGGCTGAAATTTGAAGGCCCGGCCAAGGTCTATGACGGCGAGGAGGCCTGCTTTGCGGCCATCAACGCCGGCGAGATTGAAAAGGGCGACGTGGTGGTGATCCGCGGCGAAGGCCCGGCGGGCGGACCCGGCATGCGCGAAATGCTCGCCGTCACCGCCGCCATTCAGGGCGCGGGGCTGGGCGACGACACCGCCCTGATCACCGACGGGCGATTTTCCGGCGCGACCTACGGCTTCATGGTGGGCCATGTGGCCCCCGAAGCAGCGCGCGGCGGGCCCATCGCCTTTGTCGAGACCGGAGACGTGATCACCATCGACGTGGATGGGCGCCGCATCGATGTGGCGGCCGACCTCAAGGCGCGCATGGCGAAGGGCTTCACCCCGCCGGAGCCGCGCTATCGCTCGGGCGCCTTCGCCAAATACGCCGCCCTTGTGGGCTCGGCCAGCGAAGGCGCGGTGACGAGCTTCCCCTTCGACCGCGAAGGGGCCTGAAGACCATGGGCGGGACGACCATCAGGACTGGCGACAGTCTTCGCGCCCCTGCGGGCGATGAAACCCTTGCGACGCTGGAGGCGCTTGAACGCCAGGTGTTGTGGCTCGCCAGCTGGACGATCCACAACGCCAACCATGTCCGCCCGAGCCGTGACGGCATCAAGGTGGGCGGCCACCAGGCGAGTTCGGCCTCGCTGGCGACCATTCTCACCGCGCTCTACTTCCATGTGCTGCGCCCGGAGGACCGGGTCGCCGTGAAGCCCCACGCCAGCCCGGTGTTCCACGCCATCCAGTATCTCATGGGCCGCCAGACGCAGGAGAATCTTGAGAGATTCCGCGGGCTGGGCGGCGCGCAGTCCTATCCCTCGCGCACCAAGGACTATCCGGAGGTCGATTTCTCCACCGGCTCGGTGGGGCTGGGCGTGGCGGCGACGCTGTTCGCCTCGCTGGTGCAGGATTATGTGCGCGCCCATGAGCGCGTCGATCCGGGCACCCCCAGGGGCCGCATGATCGCGCTGGTGGGCGACGCGGAGCTGGATGAAGGCAATGTCTACGAGGCGCTGCTGGACGGCTGGAAGCACGACATCCAGAACACCTGGTGGATCATCGACTATAACCGCCAGAGCCTGGACGGGGTGGTCAATGACGCCCTGTTCAGGAAGATCTCCGGCGTGTTCGACACGCTGGGCTGGAACGTCACCACGCTGAAATACGGCCGCAAGCTGGAGGCGATCCGCGGCGCGCCCGGCGGCGAGGCCGTGCTGGACTGGATCGATAAGTGCGAGAACCAGCTCTACTCCGCCCTCACCTTCAAGGGCGGCCCGGCCTGGCGCGAGCGCCTGAAGGCCGAGATCGGCGAGGCGTCCGGCGTGAAGGCGCTGCTGGACGACCATGACGACGCCTCGCTGCACGCGCTGATGACCAATCTGGCCGGTCACGACATGGAGACGCTGCTGGACGCCTTCGCGACCATTGGCGACGATCCCGATCCGCAATGCGTCATCGCCTACACGGTGAAGGGGTTCGGCCTGCCGCTGGCCGGCCACAAGGACAACCACGCCGGCCTGCTCACCCCCGCCCAGATGGAGACATTCAAGACCGGCATGGGCGTCGCCGAGGGGGCCGAATGGGAGCCCTTCTCCACGTTCAACGGTTCAGCCGAAGACTCAGGCCCGGCCGAAGGCAACGCCACCAGCGCCGACACCGCGCGCCACTTTATCAAGACCGCGCCCTTCATGGGCCGCCCCGAAGACAGGCCCGCCCCGCCCACCGTGTCGGTTCCGCCTTTGCCGGTTCCGCAGGGTGATCATCTGTCGACCCAGGAAGCGTTCGGCAAAATCCTTCTCAACGTGGCGCGCCAGGGCGGCGCCTTCGCCGACGCCATCGTGACCACCAGCCCGGACGTCACCGTGTCCACCAATCTGGGCGGCTGGGTGAACAAGCGAAGGCTCTTCCACCGCAATATCGCCGAGGACATTTTCAAGGCCGAGAAAATCCCCTCCGCCCAGATCTGGCGGCGCGGCCCGGACGGCCAGCATATCGAGCTGGGCATCGCCGAGCACAATCTGTTCCTGCTGCTGGGCCAGCTGGGCCTGTCCCACGACTTCTTCGGGGAGCGCCTCCTGCCGATCGGCACGCTCTACGACCCCTTCATCAATCGTGGCCTCGATGCGCTGAACTACGCCTGCTACCAGGATGCGCGCTTCATGGTGGTGGCGACCCCGTCGGGCATCACGCTGGGGCCTGAAGGCGGGGCGCACCAGTCCATCCATCCGCCCGTCATCGCCATGGCCCAGCCCAAGCTCACCTATTTCGAGCCCACCTACGCCGACGAGCTCGCCGCCGCGATGAAGTGGGGCTTCGAGCACATGCAGGCCGAGGACGGCGGCGCGGTGTATCTGCGCCTGTCCACCCGGGCGATCGCCCAGGAAAAGCGCGACGCGGTTCCAGACGGCGCGATCCGCGACGGCGCCTACTGGCTCAGAGAGCCCACCGAAGGCTCAAGGCTCGCCATCTGCTTCACCGGCGTTCTCGCCCCGGAGGCGCTGGAAGCGTGGGAGGACGCAAAGGCGATTGATCCCGGCGCCGGGCTTCTGGCCGTCACCTCGCCGGACCGCGCCCATCGCGGCTGGACCGCCGGGCGCAAATCGCGCGTACGCGATGAATGGACCCGCCCCAGCGCCATCGATCATCTGCTGTCACGGCTCAGCCCCGACGCAAAGCTCGTCACCGTCATCGACGGCGCGCCCCAGGCCCTGTCCTGGCTGGGATCGGTGAAGGGCCATCAGACCACGGCGCTCGGCGTGGAGACGTTTGGCCAGACCGGTGACCTGCCCGATCTCTACGACGCGTACGGGATCAGCGCCGCACGCATCGTGCAAGCTTGCGAGGACGCGTTCCTGCCGTAGAGCCTCGCCATGAGCAGCCCAGACCCGGGCGCGGTTAACACTCCGCAGCCCTTTCGGCTTAGGATGGAGCACTTCCTTCGCAGCCGCAGGCGCGCCTCATGAAGTATCTCGCTTCGACAGTCCTGGTTCTCGCCGCCGCCGGCTTCGGCGCCGCCGTCCTGAGCGCGCCGGCCGGCGCGGCGATCGCCGATTGCCGGGCCTGCGAAACGCAGGCCCGGTTTTACGACGCCCGCGAAGAGGCGGTCGCCTGGACCGGACCCGCGAACGCGCACCTGTTTGAAGACCTGCTCACCGCCTTGCGCGCCGCCGAGGGCCACGGGCTGGATCCGGCCGATTATCATCTCGAAGCGCTCGAGGCGATCGACCCGGCCGAGGTCGGGCGCGACGCCGACGAGCTGGCCACCGACGCCTATCTCACGCTGGCCGCCCACCTTCTGTCCGGCCGGCTTAATCCGGTGACCATCGAGCCGGACTGGACCGCCGCACGCAGGGGCCGCGATCTGGCCGCCTATCTGCAAGGCGCGCTGGCCAGCGATGCGATCCATGAAAGCCTTGAAGCGCTGGCGCCGGCCCAGCCGGGCTATCTCGCCCTCTACACCGCGCGCGCCCGCTACGCTTCGCTCGCTGAAGAGGGTGGCTGGCCGTCCGTCGACGCCGGCCCGACCCTGCGATCGGGCGAGACCAGCGCGCGCGTGGCGCAGCTGCGGGCCCGCCTGACCGCCACCGGCGACCATGCCGGCGAGACCGAGACCCCGGAGCTTTATGACGAGGCGCTGGCCGAAGCGGTGCGCACCTTCCAGGCGCGCGCCAACCTTGACCCTGACGGGGTCGTGGGCGTCCTGACGCTGGCGCAGCTGAACATCACCGCAGCAGAGCGCGTGCGCCAGATCGACGCCAATCTGGAGCGCTGGCGCTGGCTGCCCGACGATCTGGGACGCCGCCATATCCGGGTGAACATCGCCGATTACCGGCTGGAGGCACGAAACGACGGCGTGGTGGAGCGCGTGCACGACGTCATCGTCGGCCGGCTGTTTCGCCGCACGCCGGTGTTTTCCGGCGCCATGACCTATTTCGTCCTGAACCCGTGGTGGGAGACACCGCCCAGCCTGGCCGCCCGCGACAAACTGCCGGCGTTTCGCCAGGACCCCGACGCCGTGACCCGGCTCGGCTTCCAGGTGATCGACCGGGCCGGCGCAAGCGTTGATCCGGCCACGATCAACTGGGCTGAAACGCCCGCTTCGGGCTTCCCCTACCGGCTGCGCCAGGCGCCCGGCCCGCTCAACGCCCTGGGGGAGGTGAAATTCATGTTCCCCAATCCCCACAATGTCTATCTGCACGACACCCCGACACGGGGCCTGTTCGCGCGCGGGCGCCGGGACTTCTCATCAGGCTGCGTGCGGGTGAAGGATCCCCTCGATCTGGCCGCCTGGATCGTCGCCGAGACCGACGGCTGGACCCCGGAGCGAATCGCGCAGGTCACCGCGGGCGACGCGGAGACCCGGGTCTCGCTCTCCCGCTCTGTACCGGTGCATATTCTGTATTGGACAGCGGTGCCCGATGAAGCATCTGGCGTGCGTTTCGTGAATGACATATATGAGCTGGATCCGGCAGTGATCGCGGCGCTGGACGCAACCCCGCCGCCCTTGGAGTCGCACTGACAGTGCTCACGCTGCCGCGCCGGGTTTACGCCGCCGCTCTCATCCTGGTCGCCACACCGGCTTACGCCGACATCCCTGTTCCGCGCCTTTCGCCCGAACCGCCCGCCTCGGCTGTGCGCGCCCAGGCTGCGCCGGCCACGCCGTTCGAGGACGGCCGAGTCGGCTTCTCCGCCGTGATCGGGCAAACGCTGGAGACTGACTACCGGGTGCTCGCCGTCTTCGCGCAGCCGGGTGAAAGCCTCACCATCGAGACCAGCACGCAAACCCGGCTCAACGCCGGCGACCCGGCCCAGGGCGCGCTCTTGCGCCGCCATCGCTACACCGTCGCGCAGGCGTCCGGCCTCACCCCGGTCACGCTCACCGCTTCGGACGGAGAGATGATGACGCTCAACGTGCTGGTCATGACGCGCGCCAGCGGCGACGCGGTCGGCGGCTATCATCTCGGGGCCTGGCCGGCCGAACCCTATCGCGGGGAGGACGCCTATTCGCCGCCGACCCATTTCGTGGAAGGCTCCGGCGCGCTGTTCGATCTGCCGGTCTCGCCCCACTTCACGCTGGGACAATTCCTGTGCAAGCAGGGTGAGGACGGGACCCGCTATCTGATCGTGAGCGAGCGTCTGCTGCTGAAGCTGGAACGCGTTCTGGAGGCGGCGAACGCCCATGGATGGCGAACCGACAGCTTCACCGTGATGAGCGGCTTTCGCACCCCCGACTACAACGCCGGCATCGGCAATGGCGAGTATTCGCGCCACATCTATGGCGGCGCGGCCGACATCTATATCGACGCCGACGGCGACGGGACCATGGACGATCTCAACGCCGACGGGCGCATCAACCGGGCCGACGCCGCGGCGCTGTTCGACCTTGTGGAGCGCCTCGCCGGCCAGCCTGACTTCGCGCCTTATCTGGGCGGCCTCGGCGAATACGGCGCCACCGCCAGCCACCCGCCCTTCGTCCATGTTGACGAACGTGGATGGCGCGCGCGCTGGGGGCGGGCGGGAAGTTGAGCCTGCGCATTCTCGCGCTGGACAGAGCTTCGCATGACGGGTGATAAGCGATCCACGCTTCAGGATCGCTCCAATGCTCGCCCGCCTGCCGGCCCGCCTCGGGCTCGCCCTTCTAACCGGCTACAGATACTCGGTTTCGCCGGTGTTTTATGCGCTGGGCGTGCGCTGCCGCCATGCACCGACCTGTTCGGCCTACGCCGCCGACTGCGTGCGCAATCAGGGGCTTTGGCGCGGAAGCTGGCTTGCCCTGGGGCGCATCCTGCGCTGCCGGCCCGGCGGCACTCACGGCTATGACCCTGCACGGCCGGAGACCGCCGCCCCGGCTTGGAAGGTCTGGGCCTTTCGCGAGCGCCCCGCCCGCCCCGTCGAGTCCGAGGAGGCGGACCAATGAGCGTGTCGGTCATCATGGTCAGCTACCGCACCGGCCCGGTCCTGTTCGACGCGATCGACGCCGTGCTGGACGCGCCGGACGTGGACGAGCTGGTGGTGGTCAATCACGACAACCCGCCCGGCGACGAAGCGCGTCTCACCGCTCTGGCGGCCGCCGAGGACACGTTCACCCTGGTCAACACCCGCGTCAACGCCGGATTTTCAAAGGGCTGCAATATCGGCGCGAAGGCGGCCAGCGGCGATTATCTGTTCTTTCTCAACCCTGACGCCGTGCTCAGCTCCGGCGCGGCGGCCCGGCTGGTGAAAACCCATGGCGGGCTGGTGGAGCCGGCGATCGTCGGCGCCTTGATCGTGGAGGCCGACGGATCCGAGCAGCCCGGCTCGCGGCGCGGCGAGCTGAGCGTGCGCGCGGCGATCCAGAGCTTTCTGGGCGGGCCCGGCTATCGCCGCGACCATGAACCCATGCCGCCCAGCGCAATCCCCATGGAGACGATCTCCGGCGCGGCGTTGCTCATGTCGCGCGCCGGGTTCAATACGCTCGGCGGGTTCGACGAAGGTTATTTCCTCCATGTAGAGGATATCGATCTGTGCAAGCGCGCGCGTAGCGCCGGCGGCGAGGTCGTGTTCGAGCCCCGCGCCGCGGTGCGCCATCTCGGCTCCACCAGCGCGGCGAGCCGGCTGAAGATTGAAAGCCACAAGGCCGCCGGGCTGGTGCGCTATTTCTCCCGACACGGCGGACCACTGGGACCACTGAAGGCGGCGCTCGCCGCGCCGGTGATCTATGCGGCGGTGTATGTGCGCGCGGTGCGGCGCCTGACGTCGTCCTAGGCCGAGGGCGAGGCCGGAAAACCGCCCGCCTTGGCCAGCGCCGAATAGGTCTTGTGCTTCAGCGCGACCTCTTCCAGCCAGATCGCCGTTTCAATAAGCCTGTCCAGATTGAGGCCAGTGTCGTACCCGCCGCGTTCCAGCAGATACACCACGTCTTCGGTGGCGACGTTTCCGGTGGCTTTGGGTGCGAACGGGCAGCCGCCGATCCCGCCGGTGGAGGCGTCGATGATGTCGACGCCCGCCTCAACCGCCGCATAGACATTGGCGATGGCGGTGTTGCGCGTGTTGTGAAAATGCAGGCGCAGACGCGATTTCGGCGCAGCCTCGCGCACCGCTTCGACGGCCCGCGTCACATGCCAGGGCGTCGCCACGCCGATCGTGTCGCCCAGGGCGATCTCGCACGCCCCGGCGGCTTCGGCCCGGCGCGCCAGCTCAGCCACGCGCGCAATATCCACCTCGCCGTCGAAGGGATCGCCGAACGCCACCGACACCGTCGCCGACAGGGGGATCCCCGCGTCATGGGCGAGCACGGCGATGCGATCCAGAAGGTCGGCGGTGTCCTCCGGCGTGGCGTTCTGATTGCGCTTGCCGAAACCTTCGCTGGCCACCATCACGAAATTGATTTCGTCGCACTTGGCCTCGATGGCGGCGCGCATGCCGCGCTCATTGAGCGCCAGACCGATATAGGCGCAGGATCCCCGGGGCACGCGCGCCATGATCTCGGCGCTGTCGGCCATGGCGGGCACGAGCTTTGGGTTCACAAAACTCGCCGCCTCCATGCGCGAGACGCCCGCGGCGATGAGGCGGTCGATGAATTCCAGCTTCACGCTGGTGTCCAGAAGAACCGGGTCGTTCTGAAGTCCGTCTCGCGGGCCGACTTCAACGATCTCGATGTGACGCGTCATGGGGCGTCTCCTTGGCTTAGAGGCTCGCGCGGGCAGCCGGTGAGGATCACGAAGAGCGTGGTCGGCGAGCCGCGCGAATAATTGATCCCCTCCACGGTCTCGAACGCGCAGGCGGCGCCGAGCAGGGACTGGAACACGGCCGTTCGGCGGTCTTCCTCGGCGCGCGTGTCCACACCGTCATACCAGCGCGCATTGTCGATGACATAGATCGCCGCTGCAGATGGATCGGGGTCGGCCGCGAAGATCGCCTCCGGGCTGGCCAGGGCGAGATCGCCGCCGACGAGAAAGGCGAAGCTCGGTTCAGTATAGCTGGAGATCACCGGCGCGGGCGCCCCCCCAGGCTGCAAGCTGGCCACGGCTTCGGCGGCCGGCCCGGAGATGAACAGATCCTGCGCTCGCGGCGCCACCACGCCACGCGCCGCGCCGTGCCAGATCAGGCCCGCCGCCGCCAGAACGGCGAGCGAAGCCGTGGCGCGGCGCCGCCACATCATCACCATTCCGGAGGCGACGACGAACAGCACCCCGCCGCCCAGAATATAGGCCGTTGTTTCCGGGCCGCCGAAGCTGACCGCCACATAGCGCATGGCCAACGCGTAGATGAACGCGCTCACCAGCAAAAGCGCCCCGCCCACGACAATCCAGAGCCGCGCGGTCTCCCGCAGCCGCTCAAATCCCAGACCGGCGAGCACCGCGATCGCCGGGTAGGCCGGCAGCACGTAGTGGGGCAGTTTGGTGGGCAGAAGTTCGAACGCGATCCAGGTGGGCGCCACAAAGCAGGCGATCATTTTGGCCGCCAAGCCCGCCGAATGGGCGACGGGCTGCGCTGACGCGCGCCAGTCCTTCACCGCCGCGCGCACGCCCGCCGGCAGAAGCGCGATTCCGGGAAAGAAAAGCAGAGGCAAAAGAAGCAGATGGAGGCCTGGCGGCGCGCCGTGCCCCTCATCACCGGAGACCAGCTTGGGACCCAGATCCCCGCCCAGCGCTCCGACGAGGAAGCCGCCGCCGGTGGCGATCTGCACAGCGATCAGCCAGGGCAGCACGAAGAGGACGGCCAGAAGCGGTCCGGGCCAGAAGGCGAGCGGGCGCGCCCAGTCGATCCGACGCTCCAGCGCGCACAGCGCGATGACGGCGAGGCCCGCACTCAGGGGCGCCACCGGCCCCTTCACCAGTGCGCCGGCCCCCAAAGCCGCCCACCACAGGACCGCCCAAAGCCTTGATGCGTTGCGTCTTTTCGCTGGATCCGCGATCTCCGCACTCTGGCGCAAAGCGACGAACGCCAGAAAGGCGAGCGCCACCGTGGCGGTGAGCATGGCGTCAGTCTTGGCGATCCCGGCCTCAACGCCCAAGAGCACGCTTACGCCAAGCAGTCCGCCGGCGGCCAGACCCGCCCCGCTTGAATAAAGCCGCGCCCCGGCGAGCGCGGTGAAGGCCGCCGCCAGCATAGCGCCCAGCACTGACGGCAGGCGATAGGCCCAGATCTCGCGCGCGGCCTCGCTGGAGACCGCCGCCACCAACGCCGCCTGGAGCCAGTGAATGCCCGCCGGCTTCTTGTTGCGGGCGGTGTCGAGATAGCGGATTTCCACATAGTTCCCGCTCTCCAGCATCTGCGCCGTCGCCTGGGCGAAGCGGGCCTCGTCGCGGTCGATCACCGGCATTGTGAACACGCCCGCGAGCCCGGCGACCAGCGCCAGAAACGCCGCCGCCAGTGCGGCCCTGAACGGGGTGAAACGGCTGTCGAGCGGCGACATGAGTGTGAGAAGCCTTTCGCGCCAGCGGAAAAAAATGCGTGCTTGCTCTTGCGATATCGGTATGAAACGGCCCAAGCCATTGCGCAAGCGCGCCACGAAAGCCGTTGGCGCGCAGAATGAGACGCCATGACCAGCACCGCAACAGCCGACCTTCACCTCGCCCGCTCCCCGATCCTGTCGGTGGTCGCTCCCATGCACAACGAGGCGGGCAACGCCGCGCGACTGGCCGAAGAGATATACGCTGTCCTGAAAGACCGCGATCACGAGATCATTCTGGTCAATGACGCCAGCACCGACGCCACGCTGGGCGAGCTGGTGGACGCCAAGACCCGCGTGCCCACCCTGCGCGTGATCAGCCACCGAGCGAACGCGGGCCAGTCGCGCGCGGTGCGCACCGGGGTGATCTGCGCGCGCGGCCAGGTGGTCTGCACGCTGGACGGCGATGGTCAGAACCCGCCCGAATTCATTCCGGCCCTGGTGGACAAGCTCCTGCGCGACGACGCCCCGGCGACGCTGGGCATGGTCGCCGGCAGCCGGGTCGGGCGTCAGGACAGCGCGGCGAAGAAATTCGCCTCGCGCATGGGCAACGGCGTGCGCAAGCAGCTCCTGAACGACGACGCCGACGACACCGGTTGCGGGCTCAAGGCGTTCAAGCGCGAAGCCTATCTGCTCCTGCCCTTCTTCGATCACCAGCACCGCTTCCTGCCCGCCCTGATGAAGCGCGAAGGCTTTCTGGTGGAGTTTGAAAATGTCGGTCACCGCGCCCGGGTCGCGGGCCAGTCGAAATATACCAATCTGGGCCGCCTTTTCGCCTCACTCAGCGATATGCTAGGTATTATGTGGCTCAACAGCCGGTCGAGACGGCCGCGCGGTTGGGACGAGGCCTGAAACCCGCCGCCCGGTTGCGGCGTTGGTATGGTCTCAAGGGGGAAGGAGACATCCATGGCTGGTCCAATGGGTAGCGGCGTCGCAGTGGGGCTTGCGAGCTCTGAGCAAGGCAACCGACAAGGCGGGGGACTCAACGTGTTCAATATTTTCCCATTAATGCTTATTCCAGTGCTGATCTATGTGGTCATCGCGTTCACCACGGCGATCGCCGGCGGCGACGCATCTGCCTACATCGGCTCCATGACCGAGTTCCAGTCCGGGCTCTGCCAGGGCATGGCGAACGCCGGGCCGGAAGCGGAGGCCTGCCGGGTCGGCGCGCTGCACGGCACGCTGGTCTCCATCCCGCTGCCGAGCGGGAACTGGTCGATCTCCACCGGCGACATCATCTTGATCGTCAGCCTGCTCTTTCTCTTCGTGGAGATGATCAAGTCGGCCGGTTCGGGCACCTCCACCCTGCTCAATCACGGGCTTTCGGTGGCCACCTTCCTGATCTGCCTGCTGCTCTTCCTGCTGGTGGGCGTGTTTGGAACCTCGGTGTTCTTCCTGTTGACGCTGATGACCCTGATCGACGTGGTCGCCGGCTTCTCCATCACCGCGATCGCCGCGCGCCGCGACCTCGGCACGTAAGGCTCAGCGACAGCGACAAATGAAAAGGCCGGCTCCCGCGAGCCGGCCTTTTTTGTCACCAAGCGATGGGTTTGCGGTCGCGGAAGAAGCCGCCTGTGGGGCCGTCATCAGACAGAGTGGCCAGCCAGGCCGGCGTGTCGGACGCCTCTTGCGGGCTCCGATGCGCGTCTTCTCCGCCCATGCGCGTGCGCACCTAGCCCGGGCAGCAGGAATTGACCTTCACTTGCGGGCCGAGCGCGCGGGCGAACTGGACCGTCACCGCGTTCAGCGCAGCCTTTGAAATTGCATAGGCCGACGGCCCCTCAAGGCCTTCAGCAAAGCTGCCCCAACCCGACGAGAGATTGACCACCCGGCCCCAGCCGCGGCGCTTCATCGCTGCACCGAAAATCCGCGTCAGCGCGTAGGGCGCCGCGGCGTTGACGCGCATGGCGCTGTTGAACTCGCGCAAATCCGCCTCCATAGCGTCGCCGGACGGCATGACTCCGGCATTGTTCACAAGGATGTCCACCGGGCCGTGGCGCGCCTCGATCTCGACCGCCCGCGCCTCGGCGGCCTGGGGATCGGACAGATCCAGCGCCACGCCGATCACGCCGCCGCCCTTCACTCCGGCCAGGGCATCGGCCGCCTCTGACGCACTGTGAGCGCTGCGCGCGCCGGCCAGAACGCGCACGCCCGGCTCGGCGGCCAGACGGCGCGCGATCTCGAGGCCGATCCCGCGATTGGCGCCGGTGACAAGGGCGGTGCGAGGCTGGATCATGATGGGAGCGACTAACGCCCAAAGCCGCGCAAAGAAAAAGCCCGGACAGCGATACCGTCCGGGCTTCTTTCTGTCAGGCGTGAGACGCGCGCCTAGCGGACCTGGCGATAGGCCTCGCAGGTCAGACACGCGGCGTAGAGCCCGCGCGGATCATTCATCATGTTGATCGCCTCCAGCTCGCCGGCGGCCGAACGGGCGGCCTGGGCGAACAGGCCGGTGCCGAACAGGCCCTGGGGTCCGGCGACATGGGCGGCCGCGTCCGCGCCGAGGGCTTCAAGCAGCTCCTGCAGCGGGTCGGTCTCTTCCTTCACGACGACCACGCGATAATCCTCGATCCCGGCCATTTCGGCGGCGATGCGGATCGCGTCGTCATAATCGCCAAGCTCGTCCACCAGGCCGCGCTCCAGCGCTTGGGCGCCAGTCCAGATGCGGCCCTGGGCCACGGCGTCCACCTCGTCCAGCGACATGTTGCGGGCTTCAGCCACCAGCCCGATGAACTGCTGATAGCCGTGCTCGATACCCGATTGCAGGATCGCATCCCATTCATCCGTGACGCCGCCGGTGAGCGAGGGCCCGCGCGCCGTCGCCGTGGTCGCGAAACCGTCCTCGTTGACGCCGATCTCGGCCAGCGCGTTCTCGAAGGTGGGGATGAAGCCGAAAATACCGATCGAGCCGGTGATGGTGGTGGGCTCGGCCAGAATGCGGTTGGCCGGCGTGGCGATCCAGTAACCGCCGGACGCTGCAACGCCGCCCATGGAGGCGATCACCGGCTTGCCTTCAAGGCGAGCCATCTCCAGCTCTTCACGGATCAGTTCCGAGGCGAAAGCCGAGCCGCCGCCGGAGTCGATGCGCAGCACGATGGCGCGCACTTCGTCGTCCAGGCGAGCCTGGCGAATAAGGCGGGCGTGGATATCGCCGCCGATGGCGCCGCCATCGGCCTCGCCGTCGATGATGGAGCCCACCGCATAGATCACGGCGATCTTTTCGCCGCGGGTCGCCGCAGCCGGCCGGTTGGCCTCCACATAGGCGAGGAAATCTGACGCCTGAACGGCGCCGCTATCCTCATCCAGACCAAAGCGCTCGCCGAGCATGGTGAGAAATTCGCCGCGGCCCACAAGATGGTCCACAAGGCCGGCGTCGAGTGCGACCTGGGCGTTGTCTCCGCCGGCTTCAGCCATCAGACGCGGCAGCTCGTCGCCATAGGTCTGGATGGCGCCCGGCGCGATGCCGCGGGCTTCGCCCGCGACGCTTTTATAGCTGTCCCAGATCTGGCCGAACACAACGCGGTTGGCTTCCTGCGCCGCTTCGCTCATCTCATTGCCGAGGAACGGCTCCAGCGCCGATTTGAACGTGCCCACGCGATACACGTTCACGGTGACGTTCAGGCGCTCCAGAAGGCTGGCGAAATAAGTGCGAAAACGCGCAAAACCAGTGACGCTCGCCGCGCCCATTTCATGCATGTAGACCTCATCGGCCTGGGCCGAAAGGAACCAGGAGCCGTTAAAATACGCATCGCCGTAGGACAGGATTTCCTTGCCGCTCTGGCGGAAGACCGCCATTTCCGCCGCGATCGCGTGAAGCGCCGCCGGCGTGGCGCCGCTCAAGCCGTCAAAGCGCACCAGAAGGGCGGTTACGTCCTCGTCGGCGGCGGCCATGCGCAGGCCTTCGATCACGTCGCGCAAAAGAATCTGATTGGCCTGCGCGCCGCCCAGAAGCGCGGCGGTGAAGACGTCTCCCGGCGAGACCTGCGCGGTCTCCTCTACGATCGCGCCTTCAGGCTCGAATCTCAGAACGCCGTTATCGGCCAGAGTGAACTGTTCGCCGTCGCCGCTGAAAGCGCCGGACAGCGCAAGCAGCACGATCAGGATCAAGACCAGGCCGAAAACACGAAGAATCCCATGCTGGACCAGGCCGATCCAGCGCCAGATTGCGGCCGGCACGGATTCCTTACGAACGTCAGACATGAAAGCCCCTCTAAGACAGCAATATCCCCACGAGAAAATGGACGCGCGCAGACACGGTGTCCAGCGCGGGGTGCGTTAATTCTTCGCCATGCTTGAGGCGGTGCGCCGTTAGGCGAGGCGCTCGACGCCTGAAACCGCGCCGTCGATCGCCGGAGTCACCCGCCACACGCTGTCGGAATAAGCGGTGAACTCCCGGCTCTTGCAGGTGTCCACCACCATCAGCTCCGCGCGCGCCCCGTCCGGCGTAAGCGTCAAATGCAGATAGCCGCGATCATAGGCGTTATGGCGCAACACTTCCGGCGCGGCCTCTTCGGTGTAGATGCCGAAATCGACGCCGGGCAGGTTGAGACGCTCAAAGCGCGAGGGCGAGGAGACGCTGGTCACGCCGAACTCGGTTCCCACGCGGGCGCCGGCCTGGTCATGCAGGTCCAGCACCCAGGCGTTATGGGTGTCGCCGGTGAGGGTGATGAAGTCGGCGTTCACCGCGCGCGCCGCCGCGTAGAGGCGTTCGCGCTCGGCCGGGAAACCGTCCCAGGCGTCCAGATTGAACGGAGTGCCGAAGGCGAACCGCTTGATGAAGCCCCAGGCGAGCGGGTCGTTGGCCTGGATCGCCCAGCGCAGCCAGAACGGCATCACCTTGGGATAATTGGGCGCCGGGACGCGTCCCATGATCACCTGGTTGGCGAAGATCCGCCAGGGCTTGCCCGCCTCCACCGAGCCGGCCAGCGCGGCGGTCACGTCGGCGAGCTGGCGCTCGCCCAGAAGCGTGCGGCTTTCCTCGCCCGCAGTGCGCTCCAGCCACGCGGCGACCTCGGCGCGCGCCTCCGGATCATCGGGATCGGCGGTGTCGGGATCCACCGGGAAGGGCTCCATAATGATCTCTTCGGACCGCGCGGTGAGGCGCGTCTCCAGGAAGATCAGCGTCGCAAGATCCCCGATCTGAAGCGCGCCCCAGCGCTCATGCATGGGCTCTCTGTCGCGCGACGGCGTCCAGGCGCGCCACGCGCGCATCGCCGCGTCGCGCCGTTCGATCCAGTCGCCCTCCTCCGGCTGATGGTTCTCCGCGCCGCCCATCCAGGCGTTATTGGCTGTCTCGTGATCGTCCCAGACCATCACCAGCGGCGCAGCCGCTTTCAGCGCCTGCAGATCGGGGTCGGCGGAATACTGCGCGTGGCGGCGGGCGTAATCGTCATAGCTGAGAAGCTCGTGGGGCGGCTCGGGGATGCGCGACAGACGCTCGGCGTCCTCGGTGGCGTATTCGCCCGGCCCGTATTCATAGAAATAATCGCCCAAGTGAACCGCGAGATCGATATCGCCGCGCTGGGCGGCGTGGGCGTAGGCGTTGAAGAAGCCGGCCGGATAGTTCGAGCAGGAGAACGCCGCGATACGGAACGCCTCCACCGGTCCCACAGGCAGCGGCTTGGCGGCGCCGGCTGGCGAAAGATGCTCGCGGAAACGGAAGCGGTACCAGACCGGGCGGCCCGGCTCGAGCCCGGTGGCGAGGATCTTGTAGGGCGTCGCTCCGGCGGTGGCGGGGCCTGAGGGCTGAAGCTCTTCGGTGAACACCAGGCGGGCGAAATCAGGGGTTTCGGAGACCTCCACGCCCACCGGCGCGCCCTCATCTCCGGTCACCGCGGTCCAGAGCATGAGCGAGGTCTGATCGGGATCGCCGCTGGCCACGCCGTGCTTGAACGGGCCTTCGCGTGCGGGAAGCGGCTCGAAGCGCGGTTCAGAGCAGGCGGCCAGGCTCAGCCCGGCGCCGGCGAGCAGCGCGCCGCGCCGCGTCAGCTTCATTTCGTTCTTCATGGCGAATGTCCTCCCCGGTGCGGCCGCAAAAGCCGCGCATCGTCAGTCTTGAAAACAAAAGGGCCGGCGCGCAAGGGCCCCTCTCCCCCGCGCGCCGGCCGTCGGCCCCGCCCCCGTCGCGGAACCGCTTCGTGTGCAGGCATGAACCCTCGCCTAGAATTGGGCCCCGACACGCAGGCCGATCATGCGCGGGGAACCCGCGATGAAGGTCGGGATCCCGAACGCGTCGCCGGTGTTGCCCGCATCGATGATGTACTCTTCGTCCAGCAGGTTATCGACGAAGGCGACCGCGTAGTAGGCCTCGCCCGGCGCGCCGGGACAGCCGGCGCGATCACACTGGCCATAGCCGCGGGTGGTGACGCTTCCTTTTCGAAGCGATGACAGGTATTTGACGCAGGCTTAGCAAACCCGCCCCGTGGCTTTGCAGACACAGGATGATCCGCCTCGTGAGCGATCCGGCCGAAATCTTCGAACTTATCCCCGGCCCCGAAGCCGCCGGCGAGCGCATGGACCGCTATCTGGCCGAAGCGATCGAGTCGCTGTCGCGCTCGCGCTGCAAGGCGCTGATCGAGGGCGGCCATCTCACTCTCGACGGCGAGGCGGTCACCGATCCCAAGGCGAAAGTCCGCGAAGGCGCGCACTATCGACTGGCCCCGCCGGCGCCGGAACCGGCGACGCCGGAGGCCGAGGACATTCCCCTCGACATCCTTTTCGAGGACGCCGATCTGATTGTCGTGAACAAGGTGGCGGGCATGACCGTGCACCCCGCGGCGGGCAACTGGACCGGCACGCTGGTGAACGCGCTGCTGCACCATTGCGCCGACAGCCTGTCAGGCATTGGCGGCGTGCAGCGGCCGGGCATCGTGCACCGCCTGGACAAGGACACGTCCGGCGTCATGGTGGTGGCCAAGTCCGACCGGGCCCACCAGGCCCTGTCGGAGCGCTTCGCCGCCCATGACGTGGAGCGCGCCTATCTGGCCGTGGTGCGCACCGCGCCCAAGCCGCGCGCCGGCCGGCTGGAGACACGGCTCATCCGCTCCAGCCATGACCGCAAGAAATTCGCCGTCATCGCCGATCCTGACAGCAAGGCGGGCCGCCACGCCGTCACCAATTTCGAGACCAAGGCCCTCTACGGCCAGGAGCCGGGGCGCGGAATCGGCACGCCCATCGCCAGCCTGGTGGAATGCCGGCTCGAAACCGGGCGCACCCACCAGATCCGCATCCACATGGCCCATCTTGGATGCCCGCTTCTCGGCGACCCGGTCTATGGCCACGGGCGCGCCTCGGTCCTCATCCGCCTGGACAAGGACAAGACTTTCAAGGATTTCCGCCGTCAGGCGCTGCACGCCGCAGTGCTGGGCTTTCCCCATCCGGTCACCGGCGAGCCCCTGCGCTTTGAAACCGAGCCGCCCAAAGACATGCAAAGGCTGATCGGCTTCCTGAAGACGCTCTAGACGTCCGCTGGCGCAACGCGCTGCCGGGAACGAGTGGCCTGCGCTTGCGTTTGGTTCTCAAGATCAAGCCAGGAGCAAAAAGGATTCCGCCATGCGCGCCTTCATCATTTTTCTTGTCGGCACGGCCATTGCGGTTGCCGGTGTCAGCTACGGGCTCATCAAGCTGGGCGTGCCCGGCATCTGGATCGGCATTGTAGTCGCCGTCATCGTCGGCATATCGATCGCGTCCGGCGCCAATCTCGCGCTCAAGGACAAGCAGTCCGGACAGGACAGCGGCGCGGCCAACGGCGAGTAAACGCGCCGCATCCCAGCCGCGCCCTTCCCCTTTCAGCCGCCAGCGTCTAAACCGCGCGCCAATCAGGTGCGCTTTAAAAGACGCTGGAGTTTTCCATGGCCAAGACCCGTAAATGTCAGGTTCTCGTCGTTGGCGGCGGTCCGGGCGGCTATCCCGCTGCGATCCGCGCGGGCCAGCTGGGCCTGGACACCGTGATCGTGGACAAGCACGGGCTGGGCGGCGCCTGCCTCAATCGCGGCTGCATCCCGTCGAAAGCCTTTATCCACGCCGCCTCGCGCTATGAAGAGATGGTCCACACCGCCGAAAAGGGCGAGATGGGCATCTCGCTGGCGTCTGCGCCCGAGCTGGACATGGCCGGCCTCACCGCGTGGAAGGACGGCGTTGTCGGCAAGCTCACCAAGGGCGTGGCGCAGCTTCTCAAAGCCGCCAAGGTCGAGGCCGTGTCCGGCTGGGCGACCTTCTCCAACGCCAAGACCTGCACAGTCGAGATGGAGAACGGCGAAACCCTCACCATCGAGGCTGAAAACGTCATCCTCGCCACCGGCGCGAAAGAAACCGAGCTGCCCTTCATGCCCTTCGGCGGCCCCGTGATCGGCTCCACCGGCGCGCTGGAGCTCACCGAGCGGCCTGAAAACCTGGTGGTGGTCGGCGGAGGCTATATCGGCCTGGAGCTGGGGATCGCGTTCCGCAAGATGGGCTCGCAGGTCGCCGTGGTGGAAGCCATGGACCGGATCCTGCCTTCCTATGACAAGGAGCTGATCCGTCCCGTCGAGATGTGGCTGAAGAAGAACAAAGTCGCCCTCCACCTTCAATCAAAAGCCAAGGGGGTGATTGAAGAGGATGGCGCGACATTCCTGGAGTATGAAAACAAGGACGGCGAAACCCAGCGCCTGAAGGCCGACCGGATTCTGGTCGCCGTGGGCCGCAAGCCGGTCACCCAGGGCTGGGGCCTTGAAGCCATGGGCCTTGATATGGACGGCGCCTTTGTGAGGGTCGACGACCAGTGCCGCACCGGCATGCGCGGCGTGTACGCCATCGGCGATCTGGTGGGCGAGCCGCTGCTGGCCCACAAGGCCACCCACCAGGGCGAGCTGGTCGCCGAAATCATCGCCGGCCACAAGCGGCGCTTTGATCCCATGTCCATCGCGGCGGTGTGCTTCACCGAGCCGGAACTGGTCGGCGTGGGCTTGAGCCCCGACGACGCCAAGGCCAAGGGCATCGAGACCATCGTCGGCAAGTTCCCGCTGGCGGCTTCAGGCCGCGCGCTCACCATGGACAGCGGCAAGGACGCCGGCTTCGTGCGCGTCACGGCGAGGAAGGAGGACCATGTGGTCCTGGGCATCCATGCCGTGGGCCTTCACGTCTCCGAGCTGTCGGGCGAGTTCGCCCTGGCCGTGGAGATGGGCGCAAGGCTGGAGGACATCGCGGGCACGATCCATGTCCACCCCACCCTCACCGAAGCCTTCGCCGAAAGCGCGCTGGCGGCGCTGGGCCACCCGATCCACATCTCGGCTTAAGGCCACCATAGGCGCGCCTCGTCGCGCTCGCCTAGTCGGGCGCGCCCATGGGCTGCAAATCGCGGGCGCGCGCCTTCACTCTTTCGCGGCGCGCCTCGGGAAGGGCGATCAGGCCGCGTTCGGCGAGATAGCCGAACGGGCCGAAGGCTTCCTCGCTGGTGAGCTCAGCCACGAAGGGCGCAAGGCCCGGCGCTACGCCGCCATGCTGGGGCTTGGCGTAGACATAGAGCGAGCGCGAGATCGGATAGATGCTCTGGGCGATGTTGTCGTAGGTGGGCTCCACCCCGTCCACCCGGGCCGCCTGAATGCGGTCGCCGTTCTGCTCCAGGAACGAATAGCCGAACAGGCCGAAGGAGCTGGGGGCGTTGGCCAGGGTCTGGACGATGGCGTTGTCGTTTTCGCCTGAATCCACCCAGGCGCCGTCCTCGCGCAGCCGGCTCGCCAGGCGCTCGAAGCGGGATTCGTTCTCCGCATGGATCGTCTCAAGGCAGGCGATCCGCCGCGCGCCCAGATGCATGCCCAGCTCCACGAAGGCGTCCCGGGTGCCCGACGTGGGCGGCGGACCGAACACCTCGATGCGAGAGGTCGGCAGGCCGGAATCCACATCGGCCCAGCGCCGGAACGGGTTGGCGATGAAGGTCTCGCACGAATAGCCCTGCACGTCGGAGAAGCTGCGACCCTCGATCAGCGCGCCCGCCTGCGTCAGGATCGGCTCGCCCTCGGCGGTCACCGGCATGGGCACCTCCGCCGACAGGGCCAGGAACAGATCCTCCTTGTTGATGTCCATGGGCTCGGAGTCCGATGAATTGCCCAGAACGATGCCGTCAAAGCCGATGGGAATCTCGGTGATCGCGGTGACGCCGTTATCCTGGCACAGCTGATACTCGCTCGCCTTGATCGGCCGCGAGGCGCCGGTGAGATCGGGAAAGGACAATCCCACCCCGGCGCAGAACAGATTCATCCCGCCGCCCGTGCCGGTGGCTTCCACCACGGGGGTGGGAAACTGGGTCTTGGCGCCGAAATTCTCCGCCACCGCGGTAGTGAAGGGAAACACGGTGGACGAGCCCACGATGCGCAGGCCCTGGCGGCCGCCGGTGTTTGCGGCCTGCGCTGGTGCAGCGGACGGGGCGGCGTTAGACTCGCTCTGAGACTGGGACCCGGGCTGGGCCCCCGCCGCGACGTCTTCAAGGACGATTTCCTCGCGCGGCTCCCCGCAGGCTGTGAGGAGCGCCGCAAGGGCGGCGAAACCGGCGAGACGGGCGAAACGGGACATGGACGGCTCCTGGGCGGCTCTTGGGCGATGGGCGAGACAGGTCTGCAACAAAGCAGAAGATCACGTCGCGCGTATGACAAGGCGTTCGGAGCGTTCGGTGTTACAGTCACAAACGTCGCGATCAAGGCCGGGACCGGCCGGTGCGCCGAACGCATGCTTTTGCGTCAATCCAGCGGAGCTGGGCGATCAAGACACCATCCCCATCCCCGACAGAGAATTTTCGCTTTACACCGGGTCCGCGAAATCCTAGTTCGCGCGTCCCGGCGGAGGTGACGATGCCGGATTGGGTTAACAGCAAGCAGGGGGTCACGTGAGTTGTCTCAGTACGATACGCCCCTGGACCTGGTCCGCTCACGGCCTGTTGAAGGCCCGGTCGCCTGCGCGCGGCCCGATCGACTGACGATCGCAGCGAACTGGTTCCAGAAAAACTTTCCCGGCGAGGTTCTTTACGCCGTCAAAGCCAACCCGTCGCCCTGGGTGATCGACACCCTGTACGCGGCCGGCATCCGCTTTTTCGACGTCGCCTCGCTTCCTGAAGTCGAACTCGTCGCGGCGCGCTGCCCCGAGGCGACCATGGCGTTCATGCATCCGGTCAAAAGCCGGCATGCGATCCGTCGTGCGTATTTCGATCATGGCGTGCGCATCTTCGTGCTCGACTGTGAAGCCGAGCTTGAGAAGATCCTCGCCGAGACCGGCTACGCCAAGGACCTCACCCTGGTGGTGCGCCTGGCCGTCTCCAATGACGGCGCGACCCTGCCGCTCGCCGGCAAGTTCGGCGCTGGCGAGGCCGAGGCGCCCGAGCTGATCCGCAAGGCGCGCAATCACGCCTATGAGTTGGGCGTGAGCTTTCATGTGGGCAGCCAGTGCATGGCGCCGAGCGCCTATCGCTCGGCGATGATGGAGGCGAGCCGGCTGATCGTGAAGGCCGGCGTCACCGTGGATATCGTGGATGTGGGCGGCGGATTTCCGTCGGTCTATCCCGGCATGACGCCGCCGCCGATGGACGAGTACATGAACGCCATTCGCGCCGCCTTCGAAGAGATGATGGTGCTGGAGAACGCCGATCTGTGGTGCGAGCCCGGACGCGCGCTGATCGCGGAATCGGTCTCCATCCTCACCCGTGTGGAACTGGTCAAGGGCGACTCGGTTTACATGAACGACGGCTCCTATGGCTGTCTGTTCGACATCGTGCACGCCAAGTGGCCGTTCCCGATCCGGGTTCACCGCGCCGATGGTTCTGTGAGCGAGGAGACCGCGCCGTTCAAGCTGTACGGGCCGACCTGCGATTCCATTGATTCGATGCCCGGCCCCTACCACCTGCCGGCCGATCTCGCCGAAGGCGACGTGCTCGAGTTTGGAATGCTGGGCGCCTACGGCACGGCCATGGCCACCCGCTTCAATGGCTTCGGCGACGTGCAGACCGAGACCGTCCAGGACTTCCCCTGGATCAGCCTCTACACCGACGCCGCGCAGAGCCTGCCCGATACGGGCGGGCGCGTGGTGCCCTTTGCGCGCGGGCTTCGCCGGCGCCGAACCCGATTGATGAAGAGACGCGGATGACCGACACCTCAAATCGCAAGGCCGAGCTGCTCGCCAACCCGGTGGAGCATATCGACATCGCCAGCTTCGATGGTCGCGTCATCATCGATGCGTGGGAGAAGATGAGCTTCTCCAGCCGTGACGCCGCACGCGCCGCGCGCATCCTGCAGCAGGCCGTGGCTGATCCCGATTGCGCCGTGATCCTGACCCTCGCCGGCTCCACCAGCGCGGGCGGCTGCATGCATGTCTGGCGCGACATGGTGCGCAACAACATGGTCGACGCCATCGTGGCCACCGGCGCCTCCATCGTTGACATGGACTTCTTCGAAGCGCTGGGCTTCAAACACTATCAGGCCAGCGACACCGTCGATGATCGTGATCTGCGCGATCTGTATATCGACCGCATCTACGACACCTATATCGACGAAGAAGAGCTGCAGACCTGCGACCATGTCATCGGCGAGATCGCGGACTCCCTGCCCGCCGGCCCCATGTCCAGCCGCGCCTTCATCAAGGCCATGGGCAAGTGGCTGGCCGACGGCAACGCCAAGAAGGAAGGCTCCCTCATCGAGGAATGCTACCATCACGGCGTTCCGATCTTCGTGCCCGCCTTCTCCGACTGCTCGGCGGGCTTCGGCCTGGTCAAGCACCAGGTGGAGCGCATGAAGAAGGGCGAGCCCTACCTCTCCATCGACTCCGTGGCCGATTTCCGCGAATGCACCGATGTGAAGATCAAGGCGGGCAAGACCGGCCTGTTCATGGTCGGCGGCGGCGTGCCGAAGAACTTCGCCCAGGACACCGTCGTGTGCGCGGAAATCCTCGGCCATGAAAACGTGTCCATGCACGCCTATGCGGTGCAGATCACCGTGGCCGACGTGCGCGACGGCGCCTGCTCATCCTCGACGCTGAAAGAAGCGTGCAGCTGGGGCAAGGTGGACGTGGCGCTGGAGCAGATGGTGTTCGCCGAAGCCACCACGGTGGCGCCCGTCATCATCTCCGACGTGTTCCACCGCGGCGCCTGGAAGACCCGTCCCAAGCACCGCTTCGCGGATATGTTCGAGGATTAGGCTTTAGCGCGATCCTTCAAGACAGCGCCCCGGAGGAGACCCCGGGGCGTTTTCTTTTTGGCGGGTTTGGACACAAGAGGGCACTCCGCGCCCCTTCGCTGCGTTATCACCCCCATGGACAAGAGCGCGACGATCTTAAGCTACGCCGTGCGACCGCGTGTGGCGTTGCATGTCGGCGCGCTGGCGCTGCTGGCGCTGACACCTCTGCCGCTGGTTCCCGGGCTGGTCGCCCTCGTCAACGGGGACTGGCCGTTCGCGGTGCGCTGCGGCGTGGTGCTGGCGGCGTTCCTGGCGGTGGGCGTGTTCGGACGCATGAAACGGCCCGCGCCGCCGCGCCTCAATGAAGCGCTATCGGTGATGGCGGGCGCGTTCACCGTGCCGCCGCTGGCCATGGGCTGGGCCATGGCGGCCTATGACATTCCGCTGAATGCCGCATTGTTCGAGGCGGTGTCGGGGATCACCACCACCGGGCTGTCGGTATTGCCACGCCCTGAGGATCTGGATTCGACGCTTCTTTTCACCCGCGCCTGGATGCAATGGGTCGGCGGGCTGGGCTTTGCGGTTCTGGTGCTGGGCCTGATGGGCGGCGCCGGGGCGAGCGCGGCGCGCCGCCTGAACGAGGCTGCGCCCATGGGAGACGACCCCATGGCGCCATTGCGCACCCGCGCCCGGCGCACCCTGCTGGTCTATCTGATGCTCACCGCCGCCTGTTTCCTGGTTCTGTGGGCCACCGGGCCGGACGCGTGGACGTCGCTGCTTTTCTCCATGACGGCGCTGGCCACCGGCGGGTTCGCACCCCACTCGGCCAGCGCCGCGATCCTTGAAGGCTGGGCGCCGAAGCTGGTCCTCATCAGCTTCTCCATGCTGGGCGCGATCAGCTTCTCGCTCTACCTGCAGCTCCTGCGCAGAAAGGCTCCGGGCCAGACGCTGCGTACCGACGTGCTGGCGCTGTTCGGTTTCGCCGCGGTGACGGTGCTGGGACTGTCCGCCTTCATGGCGCTGGCCGGCTTCAGTCCGGGCGAGGTCCTCGCCCACGCGCCCTTCATCGCGCTGTCCGCCCAGACCAACGCGGGTTTCACCACCATGGATGTGGGCGCCCTGCCGCCGGCCGGCCTCGCGTTTTTGATGATCGCCATGTGGATTGGCGGCAATTCGGGCTCCACCGCCGGCGGGATCAAGACGTTCCGCGCGCTCACCGTGATCGCCATCGTGCGCCTGACCCTGCAGCGCACCAGTCTTCCGCCGGATGCCGTCACGCGCCTGTCCGCAGGCGGGCGCACCATCACCGCCGACCGTGTGGAGAGCGTGATCACCATCGCGCTTCTGGCGGTGGCGACCATCTTCATCGCGTGGATCCCGTTCCTGGTCGCCGGCTATGGCGGCGAAGCACTGTTCGACGTGGCCAGCGCTGTGACCACCACGGGCCTGTCCACCGGGGTGGTCGGGCCGTCACTGGAGCCGGGGCTGAAGGCGGTGCTCACCGTCGCGATGATCCTCGGCCGCGTGGAATTCATCGCCCTGCTCATCATGATCTGGCCGCCGACCTGGTTCGGCGGCGCCCCCAAGGAGGGCTGACAAGAATGCGCATCATCATCACCGGCCTCACCGCCATGAGCCTTGAAGCAGCGCGCGCGTTTGCCAAGCGCGGCGACGACGTGATCCTCATCGATCCTGATCGCGAAACCTTCGAGCAGCTCGCCGAGGATCTGGACGTCGCCTTCATCAAGGGTGACGGGGCACGGCCGGACGTCCTGGCCCAGGCCAATCCGGACAAGGTGGATGTGATGTACTGCCTGTGTGAGGACGACAAGGACAACATCATCGCCGCCCTGGTCGCCAAGGCCGCAGGTGTCAAGCGCGTGATCCCCAAGATTCAGGACCGATCCTACCACCCAATCTGTGACGAAATCGGCCTGAAGGAACGCGTCGATCCCGCCCACGCCATCGCCAAGGCGCTGGTGCATATGGGCGTGGAAGACACGGCCCAAGGCGGCCTCGACCAGGACGAACTGGAACGCGACGCCCGCGGCGAGGCTGGCGATGACGACAGCCAGGACGGCGACGATTCGAGCGACGATGGCGACGCCAGGGCGAGTGGCGGGACATGAGGCGCGGGCGCACCCTTTTACGCTTCGATCACACGCCGCGCGCCGCGCGCAGGCGCCGCCTTGACCAGACCCCTCGCCATGCCCACTTTGCGCGCCCATGACCGCTCCTGTGGATAATCCTGACGCGACGGCGCTGGCGCCGGACCGCGACGATGTAGAGATCGTCACATTCGGCTGCCGGCTGAACGCCTGGGAGTCCGAGGTGATGCGCGACCATGCGCGCGCGGGCGGGATGAAGAACACCATTCTTGTGAACACGTGCGCGGTGACCAACGAGGCCGTGCGCCAGGCCCGCCAGACCATTCGCCGCCTGAAGCGCGAGCGCCCCGACGCCGAAGTAATCGTCACCGGCTGCGCCGCCCAGATCGACCCGGACATGTTCGCGAAGATGCCCCAGGTGACGCGCGTCATCGGCAACGCCGAGAAGATGCGCGCCGAGACCTTCAGCGCGAAAACCGTTTCAGGATCCGACTGCGTCGAGGTCGGCGACATCATGGCGGTGCGCGATCTCGCCTCTCACATGGTGGACGGGCTGGACGGCAAGGCGCGCGCCTTTGTTCAGGTGCAGACCGGGTGCGATCACCGCTGCACGTTCTGCATCATCCCGTATGGCCGCGGAAACGCCCGCTCGGCGCCCGCCGGCGAGGTGGTCGATCAGGTGCGCCGGCTGGTTGAGACCGGCCATAGCGAGGTCGTGCTCACCGGCGTCGATCTTACCAGCTGGGGGCAGGACCTGCCCGGCACGCCGCAGCTGGGCCGGCTGGTGCGCGCGATCCTGAAGCAAGTGCCTGACCTGCCGCGCCTGCGCCTGTCCTCCATCGACGCCATCGAGATCGACGAGGACCTGTTCCGCGCCATCGCCGAGGAAGAGCGCCTGTGCCCTTACATGCACCTCTCGCTTCAGGCCGGTGACGACATGATCCTGAAGCGCATGAAGCGGCGCCATTCGCGCGACGACGCCATCGGGCTGACCCGGCGCCTGCGCAGCGTGCGCCCGGAAATCGCGTTCGGCGCGGATCTGATCGCGGGCTTTCCCACCGAGACCGAGGCGATGTTTGAAAACTCGATGGCGCTGGTGGACGAGTGCGATCTGGCTTTCCTGCACGTCTTCCCCTACTCGCCGCGCCCCGGCACACCGGCCGCGCGCATGCCCCAGGTGAACGGGACCGTCATCAAGGAGCGCGCCGCGCGCCTGCGCGAAAAAGGCGAAGTCGCGCTGCGCCGCCATCTTCAGCGCCGCGTCGGCGCCACCATGACGGTGATCATGGAAAAGCCCGGCTTTGCGCGCGGCGATGATTTCTCGCCGGTGCTCCTGGACGCCCCGGCCCGCCCCGGCGCGCTGTTGCAGGCGCGGATCACCGGCCATGACGGCGAACGCCTGATCGGCCAGGCGGTGGAGGCGGTGTCTTGAGCTGGTTCAAGTTCGGCTTCGGAAAGAAAAAGAAAGACGAGTCGCCCAGCGAGCCCGGGACTGCGGAAGCGCCCGAGACGCCAGAGACTCCTGAGACTCCCGCAGACGCCGAACCTGCCGGTGATCTCCACCCCGGCTCATCTGCCCCGGCTCAGGCCGATCCTGAGCCGGACGCGCCGCTGGACGCCCCTGAAGAGACGCCTCACGACACGCGTGAAGGCACGCCTGAAGATATCGAGCCCGGCGGCGATCTGCCTGCCGCGATCACTCCGCCCGGAGAGGCCGGGACGCCGTCGGATCCAGAAGCGCCCGAAGAGATTGATCCGGCTGACGACCCCGAAGCTGACGCGCCTGTTGCACCGCCAGCCGATCCGGCCTCAGACTTGGCGTCGGACCCGGCTTCAGGTGAGGCTCCGGTTGAGGCTGCGCCGGCTGAGCCCGAGACTCCGGTCGCGGCGCACGTTGAGCCAGCGCCGACCACCGTGTCTGACCCGCCCGAAGACCCACCCGCCGACGGCGTCTCCGAAGCGAGCGACCGCCAGGGCCTGTTCGCGCGCCTCGCCTCGGGCCTGAAGAAATCTTCCTCGCGGTTTTCCGATTCCGTCTCGGCGGTGTTCACCAGGCGAAAGCTCGACGACGAAGCGCTGGAGGAGCTGGAAGACCTGCTTATCGCGGCTGATCTGGGCGCCAAGGCGGCCGGGCGCGTCACCGCGCGGCTGGCGCGCGACAAGTTCGACAAGGATGTGAGCCCGCAAGAGATCAAGGAAGCCCTGGCCGAAGTGGTCACCGAAATCCTCGCCCCTTACGCGCAGCCGCTGGACATGTCGGGCGACAACCCGCGCGTCGTGCTGTTTGTGGGCGTGAACGGCTCGGGCAAGACCACCACGCTGGGCAAGATCGCGGTGAAGATGACGCGCGAAGGCGCCGACGTGATCGCCGCCGCCGGCGACACCTTCCGCGCCGCCGCCGTGGAACAGCTGGAAGTCTGGTCAAAGCGCGCCAACGCCACCTTCATGTCGCGCACGCTGGGCGCTGACGCCGCCGGGCTCGCCTTCGACGCGCTGGAGGCCGGCAGGCGCACCAACGCCGACGCGGTGCTCATCGACACCGCCGGACGGCTGCAGAACAAGGCCGAGCTCATGGACGAGCTCAGGAAGATCGTCCGGGTTCTGAAAAAGCAGGATGCAAGCGCGCCGCACCATGTGATTCTGGTGCTGGACGGTACGGTGGGCTCCAACGCCATCTCCCAGGCCGAGGCCTTCATGGAGGCGGCGAACGTCACCGGCGTCATCATGACCAAGCTGGACGGCACCGCCAAAGGTGGCGCGCTGGTTCAGGTCGCGGAAAGATTCAAACTGCCCATCCACTTCATCGGCGTCGGCGAAGGCGAAGCCGACCTCACGGCGTTCGATGCGCGGGCGTTTGCGCGCGCTCTGGCGGGGCTTGAGGGGCTTGAGGGCTGAGGCGGCGGATCTCCCTCGTTCGAGTGCTTACAAGTAACAAAAAGACCTCTCGTCAACCGCTTAGCTCAAACTAGCAAACGGATCCAACAAAACGCTTATTAGGCTTTTCTCGTTGCTCGCCTTGTGCGAATCCGATGGATTGACTATCGGTAAATTTAATTTGTTTATCCCCAGCCGTTAACATATATGTAAACTCAGGTCGGTTGAATGGCTCTGGACGAGAACCTCAAGCGTTATGTTGTTAAGTCCGGTGGCCACGTCACCGTTCTTATGACGTTAGAGGTTACCGAGGAAATGAGGAAGCTGGACGCAACCCGTCGGAGCCAACTTATCAATCGCATCGAGCTGTTGGCGGAGCGCGGATCGCAACCCTTAGGGCACAAGAAGTACAATCCGGATGAAGGCACTCATTCCTATGAAGGCCGGACCTTCAAGATGGCAGCGATTAAGACCCATCAGGTGAGGCTTTATGGCGCGTACTTTAAGGCTGGAGAAGAAGGCTGCTTTCTTATCGGTGGGATCGACACCAAGAAGAAGAACAATAAGCAGAAAAAAGGCGTGCTTCAAAAAGCCGCCAGGGGCATAGCGGGAGCCGCAAAAAAATGGAAGCTGGTATGAAAACTGTTGCTGAACTTCTTGAACCGCAAGACAAAAATGAGGAAGAAGTCTACGCGATTGAGAAGCTCGTCGGAGACATGCAAGCCGAAATCATGGAAGCTATGGAAGTTAGTGGCGTCACGAAATCTGATTTGGCTGAGCGGATGGGTATCAACAAGTCTCGTGTCAGCCATTTGCTTGGAGACAAAGCCCGAAATATCACGCTGGCAACCGTTGCCAGAGTGTTTTTTGCGCTTGGCCAAGAAGCACAGGTGGTTCGAGTCGGGCTCAGGCCTCACGACGTTGCTAAGCGCATGAAGTATTTTGATTCTAAATGTCGGTCGGCAAATGAGAATTGGCCGGTTGATGCTTCGGAGATCGAAACTCCCCCTAACAGAAGTAAGATTTTTAAGCTTGAGAACTTCCGTCGCGCGCGGGTTAGCCATGGACGCTGGAATAACGGAACTATCGACAAGTGCGCGTGATGACAGAAACCGACGAGATGAGCGAAAGCGAATACGCCAAGAGCATATCGTATGCCGAACTTCGCCACGTAGTCCTACTCAAATCAAATTTTTTCGTTAATCCGGAATTCTTTTCAGAAGATTCTGATAGAGAATTATCGCGCGGCGAAGAGATAACCTCGTTTTCTGTGACCGAAGACCGGCTCACAGCGGCAGCTGAAATCGAATATTTCGCGAAAGCTAAATGCGGTGAGGGGGAGGCTTTTTGTGCAAGCTGCACCTATTTAGTTGCGTTTGATTTCGAAAAAGAAACGACTGAAGAAATAGCAGAGAGAGTCATACAGCGTGTCGGACGCTTTGCAGCTTATCCGTTCTTTAGGCAACACGTTGCGCAATTATCTTGGGAGTCCGGAATAGATATTCCAATACTACCCATTATCAAACAACGACACCAAGCCTCTAGAAGCAAGCGCCTCGACGACGTGAAAGACAAACCCTAACTCTCCATCTCCTCACGCAGCATTTCCAGGTCCAGCCAGCGTTCTTCCTTGCGCGCCTTGTCGGCGCCCAGGGCCGCATGCTCCAGCGAGAGGGCGTTGAAGCGGTCAGGATCGCGGGAGAACAGGCCGGCGTCGGCGAGCTCTTTCTCGATTCCGGCCATGCGCCCCTCGATCTTCTCGATTTCGCTCGGAAGCGTCTCCAGCGCGTGCTTGTCCTTGAAGCTCATCTTCGCAGCGCGCGACCTAGATGTCCCGGAACCGCTTCCAGACCCAACGCCAGACTGCGCCTTCGAACCGGACTTCCCCTCGGCCTTCTCGCGGGCGCGAACGCCCTCGCCGCGCTGATCGACCATATCGGAATACCCGCCAGCGTAGACGCGCCACGCACCGTCGGTTTCCCAGGCGATGGTGGCGGTGGCGGTCCGGTCGATGAAATCGCGATCGTGGCTGACCAGAATACAGGTGCCGTCATACTCGCTGATCAGCTCTTCGAGCAGGTCCAGCGTCTCCAGATCAAGATCGTTTGTCGGTTCGTCCAGCACCAGAAGATTGGACGGCAGCGCCAGGGCGCGCGCCAGCATCAACCGCGCCCGCTCGCCGCCGGAGAGCGCCTTGACCGGCGTTCTCACCTGCTCTGAAGAGAACAGGAAATCCTTCATGTAGGCGGCCACATGCTTGACCTGGCCGCCCACCTCCACGCGTTCGCCGCCGCCGGGCGCGATGGCTTCGCTCACGGTCCACTCCGGTTTCAGCGCCGCGCGCTTCTGATCAAGGCTCGCGATCTCCAGATTGGCGCCCAGGCGGACCGTTCCGGCGTCGGGCTCCAGCTCCTTTGTGAGGAGCCGGATCAGCGTGGTCTTGCCGGCGCCGTTGGGGCCCACCAGCGCGACGCGGTCGCCGCGCGCGATCTTGATGGAGAGGTCCTCCACGATTGGCCGGCCGTCGTAGGACTTGGCGATATGCTCGGCCTCGATCACCAGCTTGCCCGAGCGTTCCGCTTCCGACAGCGACAGGTTCGCGGCGCCTTGCGGGCCGCGCCAGGTCTTCAGCTTCGACTTCATGTCCACCAGCTCACCGACGCGGCGCACATTGCGCTTGCGCCGGGCGGTGACGCCGTAGCGCATCCAGTCTTCCTCACGGGCGATCTGGCGGGCCAGCTTGTGGCGCTCGGTTTCCTCGGCCTCGAAGACCTCGTCGCGCCAGGCTTCAAAATGGGCGAACCCCTTGTCCAGGCGCCGGGTCACGCCGCGATCAATCCACACCACCTGGCGGGTGAGGTTTTCCAGAAAGCGCCGGTCGTGGCTGATCAGCACCAGCGCGCCCTTATAAGCTTTCAGCTCACTCTCCAGCCATTCAATGGCGGGTAGGTCGAGATGGTTTGTCGGCTCGTCCAGCAAAAGAATGTCCGGCGCCGGCGCCAGGGTGCGCGCCAGCGCCGCACGGCGCGCCTCGCCGCCCGACAGCGTGTCCGGCGAGGCGGCTGGATCCACGCCCAGATGCTCCACCAGATAATCTGCGCGATAATCCTCGTCGCCCGGCGCCAGGCCGGCGCGGACATAGTCGATCACGCTGGCATATCCGGCCAGATCCGGCTCCTGGGGCAGATAGCGCAGTGTCGAGCCGGGATGCACGAAACGATCACCGGAATCCGCCTCGATGATCCCGGCCGCGATCTTGAGAAACGAGCTCTTGCCCGAGCCGTTTCGGCCCACAAGGCCAATCCGGTCGCCCTGACCCACAATGATTTCGGCGCTGGTGAGAAGCGGCGTCGCACCGAAGGTCAGCGCGGTGTCGGCGAGGGTAAGGAGGGGCGGGGCCATGAACGTCCTCGGCAAGGCGGCGGGACGCTTGCGTTAGCGCAAGCCCGTCCGGCTGTCATGGGCGATCCGCAACAAAGCCGGGAACCGGCGGGCTCCATCGGCGTTTTTTAGAATGGGTCGGTTCGAATATTCATTTGATACTCTGTCAGCAAATTGAAATATTCAGAGCCATTTTGCGCTGCAGCGAAAAGACGCTATGATAAAAATTCAAGTTCTCTAAAAAAAGGAGCGCCGACCGTGGCTGCTACGTCCAAAAATCCGATCCTTGAACGTATCTATAACCTTGACGGTGGACCTGAAGAAACGCGTGACGCCTATAAGGACTGGGCCAAGTCCTATGACGAGGACACTGTCGAAGGCATGGGCTATGTCGCCCCGGCCGTGGCGGCGGACAAGGTGAAAAGCCTGGTGAAGCCCGACGCGGTGATTCTCGACGCCGGTTGCGGCACCGGCCTGGCGGGCGTGGAACTGGCCGAGCGCGGGTTCAAGACCATTGACGGCATGGATCTGTCACCGGAGATGCTGGACGTGGCGCGCGAGAAGGGCGCCTACCGCAATCTTCAGCCCGAAGACATGACCAAGCCGCTCTCCTACGAGACCGATTCCTACGACGCCATCGTATGCGTGGGCACCTTCACCCACGCCCATGTGGGTCCGAAAGGCTTCAACGAGCTGGTGCGCATCACCCGCAAGGGCGGACCCATCGTGGCCACGGTCCACGAGGAAGTCTGGGGCGACGGCTATGAAGCCCACTTCGCCAAGCTTGAAGAAGACGGCAAAGCGAAAGTCGCCTCCATCGAGGAAGCGCCCTATCACCTCAACAACTGCAAGCTGGTGACGCTGGAAGTGCTCTAGGCGCTTCGCTCACCGCAGAGTCAAAAACCCCGCCCGGCGCACGCCGAGGCGGGTTTTTTTTGTGGCTGTGGCTCTGGCGCAGACCACAAGCCTTACCGGTTGCGGCCCAGCGTTTCGTGGCTGTTCACCCAGTCACCGGCGACGACAGCTCCCGCGAGGCTGACTTCCCCGGCCAGCACGGTAGCGGCGCAGATCTCGATAAAGCGGCCCACCCTGCCCTTGCCCTGGCAGCCCAGCAGCTGCAGGCATTCGCCTTGCGTGGGCAGGCCCGTGCCGCCGCCGAAGGTCGCCACGATGAGCGCCGGCAGGGTGATGGACCAGTAATAGACCGGCTCGCCGGTTTCAGGATCGTCTTCGATGCGCACATAGGTCATCGCCGCATGACTTTCGGCGACATTGGCCGCGTCCTGGCCGCAGGCGATGAACAGGGCCGCCAGCGCGTTGGCGGCGTGCATGCCGTTATTGGCGGACCCCGCCAGCACTGACCCGGCGTAGGAATTCAGCCGCGCCCGGAACAGCTCGGCGGCGCTCACGCCCACCCGCTCGCGCAGGACGGCGTCAGGAATGCGCGCCTCGGCGATCACCCGCGCGCCGCGCGAATTGAGCATGTTGAGCTGGGAGTGCTTCTTGTCGGTGTCCATGGCGCCCGACAGCGTGTAGCGAACGCCGCCCGGATGGGCCGAGGCGATCCAGCGGCAGGCGGCGTCGGCGGCCTTGCCGGACATGTTCTGGCCGGCCGCGTCTCCGGTGGTGAAATTGAAGCGCGCATGGAGCATGGGCCCGATGGCGTAGGTCTCCACATGGGAGAGTTTCGCCACCGAGGAACTTGCCTCCGCCGCAGCGCGCACGCCGTCCATGTTGGCCTCAAGCCAGTCCTTGAAGTCACGCGCGCCCCGCGCATCATCGAAATGAAACACCGGCGCGCGCTGCATGAAGCGCTCATGGATGGTGGTCTTCACCCCGCCGGCCTCGGAGAGGATGCGCATGCCGCGATTATAGCTGGCCACCAGCGTTCCCTCGGTGGTGGCGAGCGGCACGTAGACGTCTTCGTCCTCCACGTGCTCGCCGCGAATGCGCAAGGGCCCCGCCACCCCGATGGGGACCTGCGCGGCGCCAATATAATTCTCGATATTGCCCCGCGTAACCGCCGGATCGATGGAGGCGGACGCCACGTGGGTGAGCTCAGCGCCGGTGCGCTGCTGTAAGAAATCCAGCCGCTCGCGCGCAGCCTCTTGGGAGTGGTCATTGTCGGCGCGGCGCGGAATGCGGGCGCGAACGTCGTTTCGGCGGGATTCATCTGTCATGGGCGAAACCCTAGCGGGGCTCAGGTACAGCGTCGAGTTCGCCAGCGCCTTGTCCCTCTCCGCCTTTCACGCAAGCTCATAATCGGCTAAACCGCGCGCTCCCTCCCGCCAGACACGACCGGACGCGCGACGATGAAAGCCTTCCCCGACAGTTACGACGCCAAAGCCTCTGAAGAGGCGCTGAAAACCCGCTGGGCGGAGGAGAAGGCGTTTCAGTGGGATCCAGCGGCGCCGGCCGACAGCGACTATGTCATCGACACTCCGCCGCCCACCGTCTCAGGCGCGCTGCATATCGGGCATGTGTACTCCTACACCCAGGCCGACATCACGGCCCGCTACATGCGGATGAGCGGGCGCAACGTGCTCTATCCCATCGGCTGGGACGATAACGGCCTGCCCACCGAGCGCCTGGTGGAGAAGGTGAAGAAGGTCCGCGGCGGCACGATGTCGCGTGAGGATTTCGTCGCCCTGTGCCGCGAGGTCATCCCCGAATACGAGCAGCAATTCCGCGATCTGTTCACCCGCCTCGCCCTGTCGGTGGACTGGAGCCGGGAATACCAGACGATCTCCGATGAAAGCCGGACGATCTCGCAGATGAGCTTCCTGGACCTCTACCACAAAGGTCTGCTGGAGCGCCGGCTGGAGCCATCTTTGTGGGACCCGGCCGACCGCACCGCGCTGGCCCAGGCCGAGGTCGAGGAGATTGAGCGCGAAGGCAAGCTGAACGAGATCCCGTTCGAGATCGAAGGCGGCGGCGAGCCTGCGGTGATCGCCACCACGCGCCCCGAGTTGATCGGCGGCTGCGGCGCGCTGATGATCCATCCCGAACACCCGCGCGCAAAAGAACTGATCGGAAAGCGCGCGATCAGCCCGCTCTATCACGTGCCGGTGCCGATCATCGCCGATGAGGCCGTGGACCCTGAAAAGGGCACCGGCATGGTGATGTGCTGCACCTTCGGCGACATCCAGGACATCAACTGGTGGCGGACCCACAAGCTGCCCCTGCGCATCGTCATCGACCGCGCCGGCAAGATGATCGACGAGCTGCCCATCGGGACCGATGACTGGCCGAGCCTGGACGCGCCTGCGGCCCGGGAAGTCGTGGCGGCGCTGGCCGGTCTGAAGGCCGAAAAAGCCAAGGCGGCGATCCTTGATATCCTCAAGGAAAAGGGGCTTCTGCTGGCCCAGAAGACCACCCATCAGGTGGTGCCAGTGGCCGAGCGCTCCGGCGCTCCGCTGGAGATCATCGTAACCCCGCAATGGTTCATCAAGACGCTGGAGTTCAAGGAGCAGATCCTTGAAAAGGCCAACGAGATCACCTGGCGCCCGGCCTATATGAAGCAGCGCCTGGAAAGCTGGGTGGAGGGGCTGAAATGGGACTGGCTGATCAGCCGTCAGCGCCATTTCGGCGTGCCGCTCCCTGTCTGGTACTCCAAGCGCGCCGGCGAAGAAGGCAAGCTGATCGTGCCGGGCGCCGACGAGCTGCCCATCGATCCCATGACCGACCTTCCAAAGGGCTATGAGGCCCACGAGGTGGAGCCCGAGCGCGACGTGATGGACACATGGGCCACCAGCTCGGTGAGCCCGCAGCTGAACACCCGCGCGATCAACGAGGATTACGCCCTCGATATCGAGAGCCACCGCCGGCAGTTTCCCATGGCGCTGCGCCCGCAGGCCCATGAGATCATCCGCACCTGGGCGTTCTACACCATCGTGAAGGCGCTCCATCACCAGAACACGGTGCCGTGGAAAAACATCGCGATCTCCGGCTGGTGCCTGGCGGGCGACGGCTCGAAAATGAGCAAGTCCAAGGGCAATGTGGTCGACCCGATCAAGCTGCTGGACCAGTACGGCGTCGACGCCGTGCGCTTCTGGACGGGCACGTCGCGCCTGGGTCAGGACACGGCGCTGAGCGAAAATACGCTCAAGCAGGGCAAGCGCGTGGTGAACAAGCTGTGGAACGCCACCAAGCTGGCCCACATGGCGCTGAAAGCCGCCGAAGACGCCGGCGCGCTCGATCCGAAAACGGTGCGGGAGGATATCGCGTCCGGCGCCATCTCTCACCCGCTGGACCAGTGGCTTTTGGGACGGCTGGCCGAGACGGTGAAGACGGCCACGGAAAGCTTTGAAAACTACGAGTACGCGGCGGCCCAGCGGGTCATCGAGGACTTCTTCTGGCGCACCTATTGCGACAATTATCTGGAGATCGTGAAGCGGCGCACCCGCTTTGAAGGCGCGCCGAACCCCGATGATATCTCCGCCTGCCTGACGCTGTGGCACGCCACCGACACGGTCATCCGCCTCTATGCGCCGTTCACGCCCTACGTCACCGACGCGCTCTACGACATTCTGCAAGGCGACCGCCCCGGAGCGCCGGCGACGGTGCACGCGCGCGGCCAATGGCCGAAGGGCGAGGATCAGGCCGAGCCGGGGGTCAACAAGGCCCAGGGCGAGGCGTTCACGGCGATCCTCGGCGCGGCGCGCAAGGTGAAGTCCGAAGCCCAGGTCTCCATGAAAACCCCCGCCTCCACCCTCACCGTCGTGGGGGAGACCGATCTCGCCGCGCTGATCGGCGATACGCTTGAAGACCTTCTGGCCGTGACCAACGCGCAGACCGCCACGGCCGGCGACGCCCCGGCGGATGCGAAATCGGCGGCCTCGCCGGACGAGCGCTTCACCGTGGCGCTACAGCTTCAGCCCCAGGAGAAATAAGCGCTTGAGCGTCACCCGCTGGATCATTCGGGCCCATAAATGGCTCGCCCTGGTGGTCGGCATCCAGATTTTCCTCTGGGTGCTGGGCGGGCTAGCCATGAGCCTCATGCCCATCGAGCAGGTGCGCGCAGAGCACACGATCGCCCCGGCGCCGGATTATCCCCTGCCGCTGGATCAGGTGCTGACGCCCGAACGCGCCGCGGCGATCGCCGGCCTCATCGATGTGGAGACCGCGACGCTGACGCGCTGGCATGACGGGCCGGTCTGGCGCTTTGACGCCGGCGGTCAGAGGATCGTCGTGGACGCCCTGTCCGGTTTTCGCAGAACGCCCGTGGACGCCCAGTCGGCCCGCGACATCGCCGCGGCCGGCTACGCCGGCGAAGCGGAGATATCCAACGTGGAGTATTTCGCCGAGCCCGCCTTCGAATACCGCCGCAATCACGCCGCCTGGCGGGTCAGCTTTAACGACGGCGAAGGCACGCGGCTCTATATCGACGCCGCCACCGGCGCCATCGACGCCCGGCGCAACGACATGTGGCGGGTGTTCGATTTCTTCTGGATGCTGCACATCATGGATTATCGCGAGCGGGAGAATTTCAATCACCCGCTGCTGATCATCATGGCCGGCCTCGCCCTGTTCACCGTGCTGGCGGGGCTGGGCCTGCTGGTGATGCGGATGCGCCGGCTCGTGCTGGTGGAGTTGCATCGCCGCCGCCGGCGTGCGCTCGTCACGCCGAAGCACTAGGCCGCGCCGTCCTCGCTCTCGCCAGCGCTGTCGGCGGTCCTGACCTCTCCCGCCGGCAGGGTGATCAGGAAGCGCGCGCCTTCATCCGGAGCGCTCTCCACCCAGATTCGCCCGCCCTGGCGCTCGACGGCCTGCTGGCAGACCGCCAGGCCGATACCGGTCCCGGCGAACTCGTCGCGCCCGTGCAGCCGAGCGAAGGGCTCGAACACCTTCGCGGCGAAGCGCGGATCAAAGCCGATCCCGTCATCGGCGAAGGTCAGACAGGCCTCGCCGCGCTGTATGAATCCCTTCACCGCGATCCGAACGCCGGGTCCCTTGCGGTATTTCAGCGCGTTCGACAGAAGGTTGGCGAACAGGAGCTTCATAAGCACCGGGTCCGCGCGCACTACCGGCAGATCCCCGGTTTCGATCACCGCCTCGGCATCGGCGATCAGCAAGTCATGGCCTTGCGCAACCTCGCGCCAGAGCGCAGCGAGGTCCACCGTTTCCGGCTCCACGGGGCGGCTTGAGGCGCGCGTATAGGACAGAAGATCGTCGATCAGCGTGCGCATGCGCCCGGCGGCGTCGACCAGGTATTCAAGGCTGCGGTCGGCGTCTGAATCGATCGTGCCCACATAGCGGCGGCGCAAAAGGCTGGCGAAGGCGGAGATCTTGCGCAGCGGTTCCTGCAGATCGTGAGACGCGATGGTGGTGAAGCGGTTGAGCTCGCGATTGACCCGCTCCAGCTCCTGATTGCGGCCCTCCAGATCACGGCGGGCCTGGTTCAGATCGCCAACCTCGTCGAACACGCTGTGGGCGCGTAACGGCCGCCCGGCCTCGTCGCGCTCCCAGAACGCCGACAGGCGCACCTCGATGTGTTCGCCCGATTTGGTGATCTGGGTGAGCGGGACAGTCCGGATCACCCCGTCACGCTTTGATCGCGGGAAGACCTCGTCGCGTATGCGAGCCCGGTCGTTCGGTGCAATGAAGGAGCCGCCCGGCGCGCCGATCGCTTCCTCGCGGCTGTAGCCCATGCGGGCGACCCAATAGTCGGAGACCATGATGGTGCGGCCCTGCGCGTCGATGGAGTGCATGAGGGCGGGCGTATTCTGATACACGGTCTCGAAGCGGCGCTTTTCCGCTTTCAGGGCCCGGGCGAAGGCGCGCTCGGCCGAGATGTCGATGACCACCCCGGCGGCTCGCAAGGCCCGGCCGGCCGGATCATGCTCGACGATGCGCCCGACCGTGCGGGCCCAGCGCCAACCTTCCGGCACGCGCAGCCTGTATTCCAGCGCGCCGAAAGGCTGACCCGCGGCGATCGCCTCGAACGCCAGGAAAGCAGTCGGGAAATCGTCCGGGTGTATGACTGCGCGCCATCCGGCGGCCCCGATCTCGCCGTCGGCGCCGGCGTTCATCCAGCTCGCCAGCCGGCCCTGAACGGTCTGCCGGCCGGTCCGAAGGTCGATCGACCAGATGCCGATCAAACCCGCCTCCACCGCTTCGGAGAGCTGGCGCTCTCGTTCGGCGAGCTTTTGCTCCAGCTGCTTTCGCGCCCCGATCTCGGAGATGAATCCGGAATAGCGCAGCACCGCGCCGCCGGCGTCCTGCTCGCTCACCCCGCCGCGCAGGGACAGCCAGACAAGCTCCCCGTCCTCGTTGCGCACCCGGTACTCCACCTCGGTGACGCCGTCGCGGGCCAGCTCGCTCGTGGCCCGGTCGATCTGGGACTGATCCGCCTCAGGCACGCGGGCGCGCCAGTCCTTCATTCCCATGTCGAACGCGGGTCCGGGCAGGCCGAGCCGTTCGAGTACAGCGCCGGTCAGGCGCAGGCGCCGCGCATCGACTTCAAAGCTCCACGCGCTCATCTGGGCGGACGCAGCCGCCTCAGCGGTGTCGGTCTCCGCATCTCCGCCCGCAACGCCCAGCTCGCGCAGAAAGCCGGACGCGCGCCGCGCCCCGCGGCCGAAGCCGGGCTCGCGCACGCCGCTGGCGTGGTGGATCCGCCAGAGCCCGCCCGGCGCGCGCACCCGGAAGCGCTGGTCCAGCTCGCCGCCGAACTCCATGGCCAGGAAGGCCGCCGTCAGCGAGGAGAGGTCTTCAGGATGGATCCGTCCGCGCCAGCCGCCCGGACTGAACCCCGCCGGCGCGGGATAATCCTCGCCCAGCGCGCCCTCCACCCAGCCTTCGCCGATATCGAAATCATGGCGCCACGGGCTCAGCCCGCCATGGCGCACCGCCAGATCGAGCCGTGTCTGGGCCAGCGACATCTCCTGCCCGCCCCCCGATTCGCCACCCGGCTCGCCTACAGGTGCAGCGACCAGCGTCGCCAGGAAGATGTCCTCTCCGGCACGCCGCACCGTGATCCGCGCATCCAGGACCTCGCCGTCGGGCAGGCGCACGCGCATCAAGGCGGGGCCCGAGAACGCGGACGACGCGGCGGCGAGCCGCCAGGGCGGCGCGTGCACGTCCAGAGGATCGATGAGCAGGGCGTCCAGGCTGCGCCCCTCCCAAGGGCCGGGGCCGAAGCGCGCGGTGAAGGCGGGGTTCACCTGCCGGATCCTGCCGCCGGGCTCCACCAGTGCGGCGGCTTCGGCGAACGCGTCCAGAAGCGCGTCCGTCTCCGGCCCGTGTCGGCGCGAAGAGGGGGCGGAATGAGGCAAGCGGGACACCAGGACCTTGGGGCGAATCACAGGGCGGTGCGCCACCATATCAGCGCAGGGCGCCCCACGCTCTGGCCTTGACACGTCGAGCCGGTATGCTGCGCCCTACTTGAGGGGATCGTTTTACAGTAGGACGATCAAAAGCTTTTTTCGAGGGCCGCCGCCTTGACCGACTCCACCGCGCCGATCTTCCAGGTTTCCGATCTCAATGTCCGTTTCGGCACGCCCGACGGCGAAGTCCACGCTGTTCGCGGAATCAATCTGGAGATACGCGCCGGCGAATGCCTGGCGGTGGTCGGCGAATCCGGATCGGGCAAGAGCCAGACCTTCCTCGCCGCGATGGGCCTTCTGGCGTCCAACGGCAAGGCGCAAGGCTCGATCAAATACGCCGGCGAGGAAATCCTCGGCCTGTCGCCGCGCAAGCTGAACCGGGTGCGCGGCAAGTCCATGACCATGATCTTCCAGGATCCGCTCACCTCGCTCACGCCCCACATGAAGGTGGGCGACCAGCTCAAGGAAGTGCTGGGCGTGCACATGAAGCTGCACGGGGCCGCCGCCGAGCAGCGCTGCGTCGACTGGCTGGAACGCGTGCGCATTCCCGAGGCCAGGCGCCGGCTCGATCAATTCCCCCACGAGCTTTCCGGCGGCATGCGCCAGCGCGTGATGATCGCCATGGCGATGCTGTGCGAGCCCGATCTTCTGATCGCCGACGAGCCGACCACGGCGCTGGACGTCACCGTTCAGGCCCAGGTGCTCGACATCATGGACGATCTGAAGGACGAGACCGGCGCGGCGATCGCGCTGATCACCCATGATATGGGGGTGGTGGCGCGCATGGCCGACCGCGTTCAAGTCATGAAGCACGGCGAATATGTCGAGACCGGCGATGTCTGGTCGATCTTCAAGAACCCCACTCACGCCTACACCCAGATGCTGCTGGACGCGATGCCGCGCATCGACCAGCCCGACAAGCCCGGCCATGAAGGCCTGCCCCCGCGCCAGGCGAACGGCCCGGACGAGCCGCTGCTGGTGGCCGACAATGTGCAGGTTCACTTCTCGGTGAACGTGTCCGGCGGTCTGTTCCCCAGAACCAAGCCGCTCAAGGCGGTGGACGGGGTTAGCTTCGAACTTCGAAAGGGCGAGACGCTCGGCATCGTCGGCGAGTCCGGCTGCGGCAAGTCCACCCTGGCGCGCGCCGTGCTGCGCCTTGTGGAGTCCACCGGCGGTGCGGTGAGCTGGATCGGCAAGGATCTTCTCTCCCTGAGCGCCGGCAAGCTGCGCAAGGAGCGCGAGGACCTGCAGATCGTCTTCCAGGATCCGCTCGCCTCGCTCAATCCGCGCATGACGATCGGCGCCTCGATCTCAGAACCCATGCTCACCTTCCGCAAGTCCATGACCGCCAAGGAGCGTGAGGCCGAGGTGAAGGCGATGATGGAGCGGGTCGGGCTCGATCCCAACATGATCAACCGCTATCCCCACGAGCTTTCCGGCGGTCAGAACCAGCGCGTGGGCATCGCCCGGGCGATGATCCTGAGGCCCAAGCTGGTGATCTGCGACGAGGCGGTGAGCGCGCTCGACGTGTCGATCCAGGCGCAGATCATCGATCTGCTGATCGGGCTGCAGAAGGATTTCGGCCTGTCCATGCTGTTTATCTCCCACGACCTTTCGGTGGTGCGCGAGGTCAGCCACCGGGTGATGGTGCTCTATCTCGGCCGTATCGTGGAGCTCGCAGACCGGGTCTCGATCTATGACGACGCCCGCCATCCCTACACCAAGGCGCTGATCAGCGCCGTGCCGATCCCCGATCCCGAGGTGGAGAAAAAGCGCGCGCGCCTGAAACTCGACGGCGATCTTCCAAGCCCGCTCGACAGCCGCGCCCAGCTGCGCTTCATGAAGTCAAAGTTGATCGACGACCCCGAAGCCGAGCAGTATCGCCCGAAACTTCTCGAGGTCGGCCCGGGCCACTTCGTGGCCGAGCACGACCCCATCGAGACGGTGCTGGAGGCCGAAGAGGGCGAGCTGGTCTAGGCCGCGCCACTCCCCCGCCCCTTCACCGCCTGGGAGCGCAAATCCGCCCCCCCCAGCCCGTCCATCTGCGGGCATGTGACGCTTCTTTCATTTGAACGGATTTCCACGAAGGTTATCGTTCGGGCCGACCAAGGCGTTCTGCGCGCCTCACGCCGGAATTGAAGGGGCTTGCATGTCCAATCTGCGCCGTTTTCGCGTCCTCGCCATCGCCGCTATCGCCGGTCTGGCTTCGGCCTGTGGCCCCGGCGGCGGTGACCACCGGGCCGCATCCGGCCCGGACCAGCGCGCAGCCTTTGAACGCGCCGATTTTCCCCATGAGGCCAGCGACATCCCCGCCGATGAGGGCGTGCGCTACGGCGTCCTGGACAACGGCATGCGCTACGCGATCATGGAGAACGACACGCCCACCGGGACCGCGTCCATGCGCCTGGTGCTGAATGTGGGCTCGCTGGCCGAGGCCGAGGATCAGCGCGGCCTGGCCCACTTCATCGAGCACATGGCGTTCAACGGCACCACCAACGTGCCCGAAGACGAGATGGTGCCGCTTCTGGAGCGCTACGGCCTGGCGTTCGGCGCCGATTCCAACGCTTTCACCGGGCGCGAAGTGGTGGGCTACACGCTCGATCTGCCCTCCACCGAGGCGCAGGTGATCGATGTGGGCCTGTTTCTTCTGCGCGAGACGGTCTCGGAAATGATGTTCGACACCGGCGCCATTGATCGCGAGCGCGGGATCATCGCCGGCGAGGAGCGCTTCCGGAACACGCCGGTCAGCCGCTTCTTCAACGCCTATTACGAATTCCTCTATCCTGACACCCTGATCCCGGACCGCGATCCGATCGGGGTCTCGGACGTGATCCAGAACGCGCCGCGCGAGGCCTTCCTCGCCTATTACGAAAAATTCTACACGCCCGAACGCGCCCTGCTGGTGGTCACCGGCGATTTCGACGCCGACGCCCTCGAGACGAAGATCCGGGACGGGTTCGCCATCCAGGCGCCCGGCCTGGAGGTCGAGCGCGTAGAGGGCTTCTCCACCTGGGCCCAGCCGGAACCGGCCGCCCCGGACCCCGATCTGGGAACGGTCCCCGCGGTCAGCGAGCCCGCCTTCGGCTTTCACTATGATCCGGACGTCTTCACCCTGATCACCGTTGATGTGGTCGAGCCGGGGCCGGGCGATGTGGACACAAGCGACACCCGCCTTGAAGGCCTGAAGCGCCAGCTCGCCAACGCCATCGTGCAGCGCCGCATCCAGAACCAGATCAATCGCGGCGACAGCCCGCTGGTGCAGGCTAATATCAGCTATTCCAATGAGTTCGGCTTGGTGGACCGGGCCGGCATGCTGGGCGTCTCCTCGCCCGAGCGCTGGCGCGAGGGTGTGGCGGTTCTGGAGAACGAGCTGCGCCGGGCGCTGGAGCACGGCTTCACCCAAGGCGAGCTGGACGAGCAGCTGGCCAATGTCGGCACCGCATTGCGCAACGCCGCCGACCAGGCTGACACTCGCCAGACGGGCGAGCTGGCCGATGCGGTCTGGCGCGCCTGGATCAACGGCGACGTGTTCGCCGATCCCAGATACGCCCTCGACTGGTTCACCCGGATCGAGGACGAGCTCACGCTCGCCGCCATTGACGAGGCCTTCGCCCGGATCTGGGAGGCGCGACCGCCGCAGGTCTTCCTGGGTCTCAATCAGGAGCTTCAGGACGGCCCGGCCGCCGTGCGTGAAGCCTGGCGCGCCGCCAGCGCGGAGCCGGTGGACGCCCCCGTGGACGAGGCCGCGCAGGCCTTCGCCTACACCGATTTCGGGAATCGCGGCGAGGTGGTCAGCCGCGAAACCCTCGACGAGTTCGGCGTCACCCGTGTGGTTTTCGACAATGGCGTGCGCCTGAACGTCAAACCCACTGATTTCGAGGACAACGTCATCCGCCTGCGCGTGGATTTCGGCGCCGGCGATCTGACGCCCCAACCGGCCGCGGCCGCCGGCTCGATCCTGGGCGCGGTCTTCGGCGGCGGCGGACTGGACGCCCATGACCGCAACGCCCTGCAGCGTCTCCTGGCCGGACGGTCGGTGGGCTACGGGGTCGGCGTAGGGGACGAGTCGTTCTTCTTTTCCAACGCCACCACGCCCACCGATTTCGAGCTGCAGATGCAGGTGCTGGCCGCCTTCATGACCGCGCCGGGCTGGCGCGAAGACGGGCTGAATCAGTTCCGCGCCATCGCCGAGGAGGTGCGCCGCGGCCAGAACGCCCAGGCCGTCCAGGTGGCCATCAACCAGGTGTCGCGCATGCTGCGCTCGGGCGATCCGCGCTGGGGCTTTCCCACCCAGGAGGAGGTGAACGCCTTCACCATGGAGGACGCCCGCGCCATGCTCGAACCGGCGCTGGAGCGCGCGCCCATCGAAATCACCGTGGTTGGCGACATCACCGTGGACACCGCGGTGGACACGGTCGCCAGCACCTTCGCCGCCCTACCCCCGCGCGATGAGAGCTGGCCGGATTACGCCGACAATGCGCAGGTCGAGTTTCCCGAACCGACACCCGATCCGGTGGTCGTGCGCTTTAACGGACAGCCCGATCAGGGCATGGCCAATATCTACTATCCCGCCGGCGACGGGATCGATCCGCTTCGGCGACGCACGCTCATCCTGCTCAGCGAAATCTATAATCTCAAGGCCAATGACCGCTTCCGTGAACGCGAAGGCGCGACCTACTCGGCCATCGTCTCCGGCCAGTTCTCCGAAACCTTTGAAAATTACGGCTTCATCTGGGTGGGGCTTGATGTGGACGTGAGCGATGTGGAGCGGATGTACGCCGTAGCGGACGAGATCGCGTCGGCCATGGCCTCCGGCGAGATCTCCGAGGACGAGTTGCAGCGCGCCCGCCAACCGCTGCTGGAGCAGCTGGAAGAGCAGCGCGAGCGCAATGCTTTCTGGGTGGACGCCCTGTCGCGCTCCCAGCAGGAGCCCGAGCGCCTGGCCCAGATCCGCACGGCCGAGGGCGATTATCGCAGCATCACCGTGGAGGCGCTCACCGACCTGGCCGGCGAGATTCTGCGACCCGAAGCCGCTTACAGGGTTTCCATCCTGCCGCGCCCCGTGCAAGAATAATCTGCAATCTCCGGCAATCTCCTTAAGATCAAGGCCGGCGACCTGAAGGGAGGGGTTATGATCTCGATGACTTGTTTGCGCGCGGGCGCCGCGCTGGCGCTGATCCTGGCGGCCGCCGTCCATCCGGGCCAAAGCGCCGCCGCGGCCTTCTTTCAGGAGCAGGCGGGAGAGCCCGCCTTCGCGCACGAGAACAGCGACATCCCGCCCGATCCCGGCGTGCGCTACGGCGTTCTGGAGAACGGGCTGCGCTACGCGATCATGGAAAACGACACCCCGTCCGACCAGGCGGTGATCAACATGGTCTTCAATGTGGGCGAGCTGGCCCAGGACGAAGACCAGATGGAAGTGGCCCACTTCCTCGAGCACATGAATTTCAACGGCACCACCAACGTGCCCGAAGGCGAGATGGTCCGCCTGCTCGAGCGCTACGGGCTGGCCTTCGGTCCCGACACCAACGCCTTCACCGGCGCCGAAGCGACCGGCTATCTGCTCAACCTGCCCGGCGCCGAAGAAGAGATCGTCAACGCCGGCCTGTTCCTGATGCGCGAAACCGCCAGCGAGATGACCTTCGACGCAGGTGCGCTTGATCGCGAGCGCGGCGTCATCATCGGCGAGAGCCGCGCCCGCAACACGCCGCAGCGGCGCTATTTCGAGGCCCGCAGCGCGTTTCTGTTCGAAGGCGCGCGTCCCGCCCGGCCGCTAAGCCCGTCGGATGACTATATCCAGTCGGTCCCGCGCGAGGAATTCGTGCGTTTCTACGAAGATTTTTACGTGCCCGAGCGCGCCCTGCTGGTGGTGGTCGGCGATATCGACGCCGATGCGATCGAGGTGAAAATCCGCGATGGCTTCGATCTTTCGATCCCCGGCCGGGAGGTCGAGCGGGCGGACTCCTTCGCCAGCTGGACCCAGCCCGCCGACGCGCCAGAAAACATCGATCTTGGCGCGTTTCCAGACTTCACCGAGGCCCGGGAAGGCTATTTCCACGACCCCAACCTGTTCACGGTCGTGAGCGCCCATGTCTACACCGAGGCCGAGAACAAGCCGGACACGCTCCAGACGCGCGGTGAAGCCCTCTTGCTGGAGCTGGGCTCGAGCATCGTTCAGCGGCGCATCCAGTCGGAGATTTCGGCGGGGACGTCCCCCTTCCTGCAATTCTCCATGGGCAATGGCGAGAGTTTCGACCTGTTCGACAGCTCCAGCGTGCTCGCGGTGATGTCGGAAGGGCGCTGGGAGGAAGGCGCGGCCCGCATCGAGCAGGCGATCCGGCGCGGGGTGGAGGAAGGCTTCACCCAGGCTGAGCTGGACGAGCAGCTTGCCAATGTTGAGACCAATCTGCGCAATGCGGTGGAGGCCGCCGGAACACGCGAGAGCGGCGGGCTGGCCCGCGGCCTGTGGGGCTCCTGGCTGAGTGATCAGGTCTTCAACCATCCCGAGGTGAACCTCGCCGCTTTCGAAGAGCGCCGTGACGAGATCACCGTGGAGGCCGTCGAGGCCGCCTTCGCCGAGCGCTGGACCGCCAACCCGGTGCAGCTTTTCCTGGCCACCAATGTCCAGGTCGAGAACGGCGCGCAGGCGGTGCGGACCGCCTGGGAAGAGTCCCGCGAGACCGCAGTCGAGCCCGTGGAGGACACCGGCCCGCTGGAATTCGCCTACACTGATTTCGGCGCACCCGGCGCGGTCGCATCGCAAGGCCGGATCGAGGATCTGGACGTCTTCACCTATGTGTTCGAGAACGGCGTGCGGCTGAACGTCAAGCAGACCGATTTTGAAGACAATGTGATCCGCATGCGGGCCGATTTCGGCGCCGGCCACCTGACGCCCGCGCCCACGAATGGCGACACCGCGCTTTTGACGTCGGTGTTCACTCAAGGCGGACTTGAAGCCCATAGCGCGGACGAGCTGAATCGCATTCTGGCGGGCAAGGCTGTCTCCACCGCGTTCGGGGTTTATGACCGCACCTTCACCGTGTTCGGCTCGACGACGCCGGAGGACGCACAGCTCACCGCCCAGGTCATGACCGCCTACATGACGTCGCCGGGCTGGCGCGAGGACGGGCTGTTGCGCCTGCGCTCGGCCGAGCCTGAAGCGCGGCGCAATCTCTACGCCTCCACCGGCGGCGTCTTGAGCGCCGAGATCAATCCCATGCTGCGCGGCGGCGATCAGCGCTGGACTCTGCCTGACCGCGAGGTGATCGCCGCCTTCTCCATGCAAATCGCCCGCGAGATGCTGGAGCCGGCCCTGCAGCGCTCGCCCATCGAACTGACGATCGTGGGCGACATCGCGCCGGAAGACGCGGTGGCGCTCGCCGCCTCCACCTTCGGGGCGCTGCCCGTGCGCGACGCCGACTTCGCCCTGCCCGCCACCAGCGACGCGCTGACCTTCCCGGCCGCCACCGAGACGCCGGAAATCGTGCGCTTCAACGGCGAACCCAATCAGGCCTACGCCCTGACCGTCTGGCCCACCACCGACGGCATGGACCAGGCCGAGGAACGCAAGCTCAGCCTATTGCGCGCGGTGTTCAGCCTGAAGGCCACCGATGTTCTACGCGAGGAGCTGGGCGCCACCTACAGCCCCAGCGTTTCAAGAAACAATTCGGAGGTCTTTGAAGGGTGGGGCTATCACTGGTCCGGCGTTGACGTGGAGCCCGCCAACATCCCCGTGGTGTTCGAGGCGGTGACCGGCATCGCGGCCGAGATCGCCGAAGGCGGGGTCAGCGAAGACGATCTCCAGCGCGCCCGCCAGCCGATCCTTGAATCCATCCAGGAAAATCTTGAGCGCAATAATTACTGGCTGGGTCTGCTGGGCCTGTCGCAGACCTATCCGGGTCAGCTCGACGAGCACCGGACCGCGATGCAGGATTATGAAGCGCTGACCCCGGCCGACATCTCGGCGAGCGCGGCGCAATATCTCCAGCCGGATCAAGCCTGGCGTGCGGTTATTCTCGCCGAAGGCGTCGAGGCGCCCTAAACTCTCCCCCGTGCCAACACAGCCGCGCCCGCCCCTTTGAAAGGGGGCGGGCGACGGCGACACGGGGAGAGACCATGCCGAGAACCGCCGCCCTCGCCGGCGCGAGCCTTCTGGCCGCCGCCGCTTCGATGATCGCTGCTTCATCCGCCTTCGCCCAGGACGCCGCGCCGGAGCGCGTCACAGAGGGCAATCTGGTGATGGAGAACATCCCCGAGATTCCCGAAAGCGTGGGCGAACGCCTGCAGCAATATTCCAATATCCGCTCGGCGAGCTTTTCGGACTTCAACCCCGACGGCGGGATCTACATCACCACCCGCTTCGGCGAGACCACGCAGATCCACGCCGTGGCCGAGCCCATGGGCATGCGACGCCAGGTGACCTTCTTTGATGAACGCACCGGCGGCGCCGGCGTGCGGCCCGACGGTTCGGGGCAGTTCGTGTTCTCCAAGGATATCGGGGGCGACGAGTTCTATCAGGGCTTCGTCCACGATCCCGAGACCGCGCAAACCACCCGCTTCACCGAAGCGGGGACCCGCAACGGCTGGTTCAGCTGGACTGATGACGGCGCCCTCGCCGCCTGGGCGCGTTCTCAGGACGGGGATCCGGACGCCGACATTCTGTTGGCCGACCCGTCCGATCCTTCAAGCCTGCGGGTGGTGCTGGAAGGCGAAGGCGCGCTGTCTCCCAGAGACTGGTCGCCCAACGGGCGCGATCTTCTGGTGGGGCGCTATTATTCCATCACCCATGCCGACCTGTTCGTGCTGAACACAGAGACCGGCGAGATGAGCGAGATCCTGCCGGACGAAGACATCGCCTATGGCGCCGCCGAGTTCGCCGCCGACGGCGAGAGCGTTTACGTGGTCACGGACCTGGATAGCGAATTTCGCCGCATCCTCGAGGTGGATCTCGCTGACATGTCCACCCGCACCGTGACGCCCGAGCACGGCTGGGACGTGGAGGCCATGGACCTGGCGCCGGACGGTTCGAAGCTGGTCTACACGATCAATAATGGCGGCAATGGCGAGCTGTTGATGATCGATCCAGAAACCGGCGACACCCTTCCCGTCCCTGACCTGCCGCTGGGCCTGATCGGCTCGCTGCAGTTCGACGCCGCCGGGGAGCGGCTGGGCTTCACCCATGTAAGCGCGCGCTCACCGGGCGACGCCTGGACCTATGATCTGGCGTCCGACAAGCTGGTGCGCTGGACCCGCAGCGAGGTCGGCGGGCTGGACACCGAGAGCTTCGCGGAGCCCGAGCTGATCAGCTATGAGAGCTTTGACGGGCTGGAGATCCCGGCGTTTTACTACCGCGCGGAGGGCGAGGGCCCGCGCCCGGTCATCATCGACATCCATGGCGGACCTGAAAGCCAGGAGCGGCCCGGCTTCAACACCTCGATCCAGTACTGGGTAAATGAGCTGGGCGTGTCGGTGATCACCCCGAATGTGCGCGGCTCGGCCGGATATGGCCGCGAATACGTGATGATGGATAACGGCTTCAACCGCGAGGACAGCGTGCGCGATATCGGCGCACTGCTGGACTGGGTCGCGGACCAGCCCGACCTCGATGCAGACCGGGTCCTGGTCTATGGCGGCTCCTATGGCGGCTATATGGTGCTGGCCTCCATGGTCCATTATTCCGACCGGCTCGCCGGCGGGATCGACATTGTCGGCATCTCCAATTTCGTCACCTTCCTGGAGAACACCAACGGCTATCGCCGCGATTTGCGCCGGGCGGAATACGGCGACGAGCGCGATCCTGAGATGCGCGCCCATCTTGAAGCGATCAGCCCGGCCAATCAGGCCGACCAGATCACCGCGCCGCTCTTCATCATCCAGGGGGCCAATGACCCGCGGGTGCCCGCCTCCGAGGCCGAGCAGATCCTGGCCGCCGTGCGCACAGCGGGCGGCGATCCCTGGTATCTGCTGGCGTTGGACGAGGGCCACGGCTTTGCCAAGAAATCCAACCGGGATTTCCAGCGCCAGGCCGAGACCATGTTCCTCAACGACGTGCTCAAACTCGATTGACACTGGAGCCTTAAGACCCGAACCCTTCGCCCGGGCCCGGCGTTCACGGGGGGCGGTCGCGTTCGGCCCGCTCTCGCGACTGACGCAGGTAGACCAGCCATGCGCGCCGACGCGGCGTGCGCCATTGAAGGATACGCCATGTTACGCCTCCGCCTGACAGCCTCCGCCGCGGTTCTCGCCCTTGGACTGGCCGCCTGCGGTTCACAGAGCGAGGACGCTCAAACCGGGATGGACGGCGAAGCGGCCGACGCCGGCCAGAGCAGCGACGCCGCGGCCGCGGGCGACGCGGACCAGGCCGACGCTGAAACCACTGACACCGCGGGCGAGCCGATGCGCGCCGGCCCTCAGCCCAGCGAAGAGATCATGCAGATCGTCACCCAGGCGCGCGCCTGCGCCACCGACGAAGGCGCGATGGAATTCACAGCCCCCGATCAGGGCAAAGGCGTCGATCAGGCGAGCTATAACGCCGAGGTCTCGCGCAGCTATCTGGAACAGAACGCCGGGCGCGAGTGCGTGTTCGAACTGCCCAGCGGGCTTCAGTTCACCGTCGTCACCGCCATGGAAGACTCGCCCTCGCCCAATCCCGGCGAGCTGGTGCGCGTGGATTATGAAGGCCGGCTGGTGTCCGGGGATGTCTTCGACAGCTCCTATCAGCGCGGCCAGGCGGCGGTGTTCCCGTCCGACCGGCTCATCTCCGGCTGGGTCGAGGCGCTGGCGCTGATGCATGTGGGCGAGGAATGGACTCTGTTCATTCCGCCCGAGCTCGGCTACGGCCAGCGCGGCACGCCCGGCGGTCCGATCGGCCCCAACCAGGCGCTGGTCTTCAAGATCGAACTTCTCGGACTGCCGGGCCGCGAGCAGAGCGGTCTGGACGGCGAAGGCGGATAGGCCTGAGATGACGCAACGCACGTCGCGCGACTGGCTCACCGAGCTGGTCGCGTTCGACACCACGTCCCGCACGTCCAATCTGGCGTTCATCGCCCATGTGGAGGCTTTCCTGGAAGGCCTCGGCGCGCGGTGCGAGCGCAGCTACAGCGATGACGGCTCGAAATCCAATCTTCACGCCGTGCTCGGGCCGCCGGCCGAGGGCGGCGTGGTGCTGTCCGGCCATAGCGACGTGGTGCCGGTGGACGGTCAGGCCTGGACCAGCGATCCCTTCACCCTGACCGAGCGCGGCGGCAAGCTGTACGGTCGCGGCTCCTGCGACATGAAGGGCTTCATCGCCTGCGCCCTCGCCGCCGCGCCGGACTTCGCCAAGGCTCCATTGAAACGCCCGGTTCATTTCGCCTTTTCCTATGACGAGGAGATCGGCTGTATCGGCGCGCCACGCATGATCGAGATGATGGCCGCCAAAACCCCACGTCCGTCCTGCGTCATCGTGGGCGAGCCGACCCTGATGCAGGTGGTCACCGGCCATAAGGGTTTGTACTCGGTGCGCGTGGAGGTCCACGGCAAGGAAGCCCATTCCAGCCTGGTGGAGAGCGGCGCCTGCGCCACCACGGCGGCGGTGCGCCTGATGAACCAGCTGGTGGAAGAGTCCCAGGCGCTGAAAAGCGCTGCGCCCTCCGACAGCCCGTTCGACCCGCCCTACGGCACGCTCACCATCGGACGCATGGGCGGCGGCACCGCGATTAATATTCTCGCGCGCCACGCCTGGTTCGAGGCGTTGATGCGCCCGGCCCCCTGGGACGACGGGCCCGGCCTTGGGCGCCGCCTCATGGACAGCGCCAGAGCGCTGGAGGACGAGCTGCGTACGCGTGCCCCCGAGGCGCGTGTTGAGGTGTCGATCCTCAGCAATGTCCCGCCGCTCAGGCCGGAAACCGACGGCGAGGCCGAACAGCTCGCCCGCCAGCTCACCGGCGATAACTCCCCCCGCGTCGTGGCCTACGGCACCGAGGGCGGACAGTTCCAGGAGGCGGGCTTCTCCACCATCGTGTGCGGGCCCGGCTCCATCGAGCAGGCCCACCAGGCCGATGAATTCGTCGCCATCGAGCAGCTGGCCCAGTGCGACGCATTTCTGGCCAAGCTGAAGGACCGGCTCTGCGCCTGACGCGGGCTATCGGCGTTCGTGCGCAAGCTGCGAGAGTGTGTCACCATGAGCGCGCCTTTTCTGGAGCACCCCCATGAGCGTCTACCGAGTGATCTACACCTCACGTCCCTACGGATTCGATTCCGGCATGTTGAACGGCATCTTGATGGACGCGCGCCGCGCCAACGCCCGCGACGACATCACCGGGGCGCTGATCTGCCGCGAAGACATTTACGTTCAATGGCTTGAAGGCCCTGAACCAGCCGTCAAAGCCGCCATCGAGCGCATCCGCCGAGACGACCGTCATCTGGAAGTGACGCTGCATGTGGAGAAGGGAGGCTGCGAGCGCATGTTCGGCGAGTGGTCGATGCTCCATGACCCGGCCGCAACCTGGATCTGGCCCCAGGCGGCGGTCGCCGCCGGCGCCGTGGCGGAAGCCACCCCTGAAGAGGTGGAGGGCTTCTTCCAGCAGCTTCGCGACAAGCACGAGACGCCCGGCGCGGTCTGAAACCCCGGGAGCCGGACGCGCGTCAGCCCGCCTCCAGGCTGAGGGCAACGTCCAATCACCCGGACATGAGGGCGCACCTGGACAAGAGGGAGCCTCATAGAGTCTTCAGCCGCGGTGTCGCCAAGCGGGAGATGCGCTCTATCTAGGGCCGCTGGCAGCCCTCCAGGATGACCATGAGCCAGACCCCCCAACCCGAAGAGTCCAGCCGCTATGACGTGTCCGGCGACTGGGACGAGGATAATCAGGCTTGGTGGGACTGGTATGTCTCGCTCGCCCACAATCCCGCACAGGCGCGCGAGCGCATACCGGCGACACTCTCCGGCGCGGCGCCGGCCAGTGACGAAGCGCTGGCCGCGGAACTCGCCGAGCCCTACGCGCTCGAACCTCACCAGATCGAGGCGTTTCGCCGGGACGGCTCGGTCAAGCTGCCCGCGATGCTCTCGCCCGGCGCGGCGGCGCGCCTGCGCAAGGTCATGGCACAGCGTCTGGGCGAAGCGTTTTCAACGACGCTGGACGGCGGCGCCGACGGGCGCTTTCTAAGCCTTGAAATGGTATGGCTGACCGATCCAGTGCTGCGCGTCTTTACCCTGAGCCCTCGCATTGCGGGGGTTTGCGCCGCGCTTCTGGGCGTTCCGGCCGTCAGGCTTTACCACGACAATCTCTTGTCCAAGGAGCCGGGCTGCGGCCGCACGCCCTGGCATTTTGACGCCCATCACTTTCCGCTAGCCACCAATGACGTGGTCACCGCCTGGATCCCCGCCCAGGCGATCGCGCGCGAAATGGGCCCCCTCGCCTTCGCACGGCCGATCGACGCTTGGCGCCTGGTGGAAGACATCCGGTTCGACAAGACCGATGACAGCTATGACCGGCGCGTTGCGGAGACCTTCCGCGAGCGGGGGACCGAGGTGGACGACAGCGCGTTTGACGAGGGCACGGTCAGCTTCCACCATAATTTGAGCTTTCATACCGCTGGCGGCAATTTCACGACCCTGAGCCGGCTGGTTCTGGCCAACACCTATTATGTCGACGGCGCGCGCGTCGTGGACGCACCGACGCTGGTCTCCGGCGACTGGCGCAAATTCATTCCTGACACCGAACCGGGCGAGATCGCGGCGAGCGCGCTGAATCCGGTTTGCTGGCCCAACCCCACGGAGCGCTGATGTCCGACACCGTCACACGAAGCCTGGCCCACTGGAGCGAGGAACGCCGGTCCGGCATGGAGGCGTTCTACCGCCTGGCCACCAAGGACTACCGGCATCTGGCCGAATCCGCAGACTGGAAAGCCTGGCTCTCAGAACGCGCGGACAAGGCCGGCGACCGGAGCCTGCGCCTTCTGGATGTCGCCTGCGGCTCGGGCAAGTTTCCCAACGCCCTCATCGAGCACGCCGGCATCGCCGAGGCGGGGCTTGCGCGCATCGAGTATGATCTGCTGGACCCGGCGGCGTTCTCCGTGGCCGAGGCGAAGGCCGCCCTGAAGCCGCCCTTCTATCCGGCCGGCGAGCACGTCTGCACGCTGCAGGACTTTGACGGCGCGGACGGGTCCTACGACATCGTGTGGGCCACCCATGCCCTCTACGCCCTGCCCCGCGACGAGCTGGAAGCCGGGCTGAAGCGCTTTGTGGAGGCCATGGGCGCTGACGGGTGCGGCTTTATCGCCCACGCCTCGGAAGCGTCGCACTATCTCACCTTCTACCGGGCCTATCTTGAAGGCTTTGGAATTTCCGACAGCGAGCCCTACACCTCTGGAGAGGATCTGGTGGCCGTGCTCAAAACGCTCGGCGTGACGTTCACGGCGCGCGAGATCACCTATGAAAACGGCGCGCCGGATTCAGAACGCGCCGCGGTGGAAGGCTATCTCCAGCGCTGCGTCTTTGATGACTCGGTGACCCTGGACGCGCTCATGGCCAACCCGGTCACAGGCCCGTATCTGAAGGGATGTCTGCAGGGCGATGACTGGCGTTTCGCCCAGACAGTGACGCTCATAACGATCCAGTGAGCCGGCCATGATGCGCGCGATTCCATCCGCGCTGGCCACGGTCGCCTTCGCCGGCCGGTCCTGGGCGGCGCTCAGCTTCGGCTTCCTGCTGGCGTTCGGGTCCAGCGTGGGACAGAGCTATTTCATCGGCCTGTTCGGCGCGGACATACGCGCTGATCTCGGACTCTCCCACGGCGCGTTCGGCGGGATTTATTCGGCCGCGACGCTCGCAAGCGCCGGGTCGCTCCTGTTTGTGGGCAAGCTGGCTGACCACCTGTCGGCCCGCGCCGCCGCCCTTCTGACCACGCTCTGGCTGACCGGCGCGGCGATCTTGATGGCCTTCGCCGCCAACGCAGTGATGCTCGGCGCGGCGCTGTTCGCGCTTCGGCTCGGCGGTCAGGGCATGATGAGCCATATCGCGCTCACCACGCTGGGCCGCTGGTTCCAGCGCGAGCGCGGCCGGGCCGTGGCGCTGGCCACGCTGGGATTTCCCACCGCCGAAGCCATGCTGCCGCCGCTGGTGGCCATCGGCCTGGTCCAGCTTGGCGCGACGTCAGTCTGGCTCATCGCCGCGGTGTTGATGATCGGACTTGTGGCGCCGACCCTGTTCGTCCTGTCGACCCTGGCCGGCCGGGCGCAGATCCGCGCCGCGGCCGCGGCCGACCCGAGCGAACCCGGCGATACGACGCCCTCCTGGACGCGCGCGCAGGTGCTCAAAGACCCACGATTTTACGCCATCTGTCCGGGGCTTCTGGCGGCTCCGTTCATCGTTACCGGGCTCCTCTTTCATCAAAGCCGGCTAGTGGAGATCAACGCCTGGACCCTGTCGGGTTTTGCAGGGCTCTTCCCGCTCTTCGCCGGGGCCGCGGTCGCCTCCGGTCTCCTGACGGGCGCGCTTGCCGACCGCTATGGCTCGCGACGGATTCTGCCGGCCTATCTGGCGCCGCTGGGTCTGGCGCTTTTGCTGTTCAGCGTCACAGACAGTCTGGCGGTCGCTGCTATATGCATGGCGCTTATCGGCATGACCGCCGGCGGCGCCACGGTTCTGTTCGGCACGGTCTGGGCTGAACTTTACGGCCTGGCCCATCTGGGCGCGATCCGCGCCCTGGCGGTGTCTCTCATGGTGTTCGCCACCGCGCTGGGCCCCGGCGCCATGGGCGTGCTGATCGATCTCGGCGTCGGCCTGGACGCGCAGTTTCAGGGTCTCGCGATCTATGTCGCGGCCTGCATCGCAGGCCTCTTGTGGCTGCAGCCACGCCTCACCGCCAAAACGCCCCCAATTCCGGCCGACGGAGCCGCAAGATAATGACAACGAATTCGCCTTCCCAGTCCCCGCCCACGCCGATTCCGCAGGGTCGCCCGGCACACGACGATCGCGGCGCGCGCCTGCGCGCCCATCTCAACGCCGTTCACGAACAGGCCGCCGGATTCACCGAGGCCTGCGCCGCCAATTGCCGCAACGCGGTCGACCTCAACAGCTATGAATGGCTGAGCCAGGCGGCCGAGCCGCCCCGGGGCGGACACGTGCTGGATCTCGCCTGCGGCAGCGGCGTGCTGCTGGAAGAGTGCCGGGATCGATACGGCGCGGGAGTCGCTCTGTCCGGGGTCGATATGAGCCCGGACGAGCTGATCCTGGCGCGCGACCGGCTGGCCGATGCGGACGTGGCGTTGCACGAGGGGCTCGCCCAGTCGCTCGGGTTCGCTGGCGACGCCACGTTCGACGCCGTGCTGTGCCACTGGGCGCTGACCCTGATGGATCCTCTGGAGCCGGTGCTCGCCGAGATCGCGCGGGTGCTCAAACCCGGCGGCGTGTTCGCCGCGATCGTCGACGGGCCGACCGAGACCGCTCGCGGCTATGGGGAGATCTGCACCCTCATCGACTCTCACGTGCGCGCCGCCCGCCCGGACTATGCCGAGCTTGGCGATCCGCGGGCGCGCGACGGCGCCGCGCTGGCGCAGCTTGTAAGCGACGTCCTGCCCAAGGCGCGCGTCACGGTCGAGAGCGACGTCTTCGCCATGGAAGGCCCGCCGGAGCGCCTGGCGGCGGAGACAGCCGGCTTTTTCTATTCAAGCTTCGTGCTGAGCGAAGACGGGCGCCACGCCATGCTGGACGATCTCGCCAGCTTCTTCGCCACCACAGGCGCCGGACGCTATGAAATGCCGGTCAATCGCTTGCGGGTGGTCTGCGTGTAGCGGCGCCTTCACCGGTCCCGCCGGCTCCCAACGCGTCAGCACTCAGCTCGCGGCGACCCGCGCCGGCGTCGCCGTCTTCGCCGCCGCGTGGGCAAGCAGGGCCGGAGACAGAAGCACGGCCATGCGTTCCGCCGGGCTGAGCCAGGCGCAGGCATCAGCCAGCGTATGGCTGCGGACGAGCTTTTCGCGGGCGATGATGTCGGCGTCGAAGAAGGCCGGCTCAACTGGATCCAGCTGGGCGACATGGAAAGCCAGAAGGTCCGGATCGGCCACCAGATCCTCGATCGTGGCGGCCAGAGGCCGCGCGCGCCATGGAGTGAGGCGTGCGGCCATGGCCTCGATCGCAGGCGCCACGCCCGGCTGCTCTTCCGGTGTGCGAAGAACGGCCACCCGCTTCAAGGCGAGCCCGATGCTGCGCATGCCGCTGATCCAGGACAGAAACGGCGAGAGCAGAAGCCCCGCGGAGACCGGGAGCGTCCAGAAGAACAGGCCGGGCTCAATGGCGGCCGTCAGGCCGGCGAGCACCAGCCCGATGGTGAAATGCACGGCGTGGGCGCGCCAGGCGGCCGCGAACGTGATCGGCCCGTCATCGCGGCGCTGGGGCTTCCATCCGGCGTCGCGGCCGAGAATGATGTCCAGGATGATATTGGCCTGGGCCAGCATCATCACCGGCGCGTAGAGCGCGCTGAGAACCGTCTCCAGCAGTACTGAAAGCGTGAACGCGACCGGTCCGCCATATTGCATCAACCGGCGCGGCCGCAGCATCACCGACAACCAGCCCAGCAGTTTCGGGGTGAGCACCACGGCCATGGCCAGGATGAAGAGCTGAATGGCGCGCTCGGAATCAAACACCGGCCAGGTGGGAAACAGGCCCGGCACGGCGAAGTAATCCGGCTCGGTCAGCCCCGCCTGAACCGCGATGACGAGGCCGGTGGCGATCAGCGCAAGCCAGACCAGCGCGCTGACATAGCTCATGATCCCCATGAGAAGGTGGATGCGGCTGACCAGCGTCAGGCCGTCGGCGAACGCGAAGCGGATGTGCTGAAGATTGCCCTGGCACCAGCGCCGGTCGCGAATAATGACATCGGAAAGCGCCGGAGGCGCTTCTTCGTAGGTCTCCACCAGATCGGTGGCCAGCTCCACCCGCCAGCCAGCCCGCCGGATCAGGGCCGCCTCGATGAAATCATGGCTCATCACCGGCCCTCCGAAGGGCGGCTGGCCGGACAGCAAAGGCAGCCTGGCGCTTTGGGCGAAGGCCTGCGTCCGTATGATCGCGTTATGGCCCCAGTAATTGGCCTCGGGCCCGTGCCAGAAGCCGAGCCCGGCGGCGAAAACCGGGCCATAGCAGCGATTGGCGAATTGCTGCAGACGCCCGAACAGGGTGCGCGCCCTGACGATGCGCGGGATCGTCTGGAGCAGCCCCAGCCCCGGATCGCCGGCCATGCGCCGCGCCAGATCTCGAATGACACCGCTTCCCATCACCGAGTCCGCGTCCAGCACCAGCATGGCTTCATAGGCGCCGCCCCAGCGCTCGACCCAGTCGGCGATGTTTCCGGCCTTCTTCTCGGTGTTGGCCCGCCGGCGGCGGTAATAGACCGGGCAGCCTTCGCCGGCCTGTTCCACCAGCTTTGAAAACACGGCCTCTTCGCCGATCCACGCCTCTGCGCGATTGGTGTCGGCGAGCAGGAAGACGGCAAACCGCCCCGGCTCGTCGGCGGCGAGCTCACCCGCCATCGCCTCCACCGCCGCCGCGATGCGCGTAGGCTCTTCGTTATAGACCGGGATGAGAATGGCGGTCCGGGCGGAGCGCTCTGAACTCAGGCGCTGGCGGCGCGTGCGCAGGACCGCCGCGGGAAAGCCCAGCACCACCTGGGCGGCGGAGAAGGCGACCCATCCAAAGCTGATGGCGAAAAGGACCAGGAACACCCATTGCAGGATCGTCAGGCCCGCATCGACATTCATCACTTCAAAGGCTTCATACACGCCATAGACGGTGATCGCGGCCGTCAGCGCAATCAGCACGAAGCGGCTGATGACCAGATCGATCCGGGTCGAAAACCCCAGGGACTGCACGCGGCGGCGCACGCCGCCGACGCTCTGGCGCGGCATGGCCAGCGGACTTTCCGGCGGCAAGGCGCGGGACGGCTCAGCCACGCTGGATATACCGGTAGAGCCAAGTCTCGCCGATCGCGGTGTCCCCGGCGAAGGGACGCACGCGCACTTCGGTGGCCGGCGCGTTGACCGAGATCAGAGTGAGATACAGGCGATAACCGCCACCGCCGGTGTTCTCAACCACATGGGTTTCGCACTCGGCGTCTCCCGAAAGCGACGTGTCCAGCCTGATGTCCTGCACGCTCACGCCGCGAGGGTTCGACCAGTCGATCACGATCTGGGGGCGCCCATCCACAAGACGGCGCCCGAACGCGCTGCCCGTCACCTCGCCCAGGGCCTCGCCCGGCGCCACATCGTCCGGCCAGGTGAGGCGGTAGCCGAAACTGTGCGTCTGACCCGCGGCCAGCCCGCCGGACGGGCGCCAATAGGCGACGATATTGTCATTGCCTTCAAAGTCGGACGGGATCTCCACCAGCTGGACATGGCCCTCGCCCCAATCGCCCTGCGGGCTGACCCAGGCCGAGGGGCGCCGGTGATAGAGCGCCTCGAGATCCTCATAATCAGAAAAGCTGCGATGGCGCTGGCCAAGGCCGAACCCGCGCGGATTGCGGTCCGTGAACGCCGACATCTGCAGGGCTCGCGGATTGAACAAAGGCCGCCACAGCCGCTCGCCGCCGCCCGTGTGCATCGCCAGCCCAAGGGAGTCGTGCACCGCCGGGCGATAATCAGGCGCGTCCGGCGCATCCATGGATCCGTGCATGTACATGGAGGTCAGGCAGCCAAGGCCCACATGGGAAATGGCGGCCCGCGGAAACAGCGTGACCTGCACATCCATGGCCGTTGGAGAGCCCGGCCAGATGGCGAAGCGGTAGGCGCCGGACACGCGCCGGCTCTCCAGCAACGCATGGACCACGATGGCGTCCATGTCCGGGGACGGCCGTTCGATCCAGAAGCGCCGAAATGTCGGAAACTCCTCCCCACCCGGCTCGCCGGTGTCGATGGAGAGCCCGCGCGCCGACAGGCCGTAGACCTGGCCCCGGCTGACGGCGCGAAAATAGCTCGCCCCCTGAAAGACCACGAACTCCTCAGGCGCGCCGGGCCGGTTTATCGGGTGATGCAGGCGAAACCCGGCATACCGGCCGACCTGGGCGATCAATTCGGCGATCTGTGGGGTGGGCGCCTGAAAGGCGTCCGCAGCCAGCGCCACGGGGCGCGCAACGCCGCTCTCCACAAGCAGCACGTCCACCGGTTCGCGATATACCGAGCCCGGGGCGAACATCTGGACCGAAAACTTTGAACCGGTGTTGGCCCACGCCGCGCGCGACGGCTGGAACCGGATAGCGCGATAGGTGTCGTAGTCAAGCGCGCTGAGGCCTTCAGGCAAGGCCGGCGGAGGGGTGAACCCGGCGCGGCTCAGGGCGCGCGCCTGCTCGATGACGCCGTCATGGGAGAAGCGCTGCGCCTGGCCCTGAAACCGGGCGCCGGACGCCGGCGCGAACGCCGCCGCAGCCAGCGTGGCCAGCCCGGTGGACAGGACGCCGCGGCGCGAAAGCACGGTCATTGGCGCGCGCTCGGGCGTGGCGCCGACGTCAGCCGTTTGGATCTTTGGTCAGAATTTGAAATGGCGTCACCTTCAAGTGCAGTAACGCGCGAAACGCGCGCCCGTACCCAACCGCAGACAAAATATCCTTGATTCAGGCAAGCATACGGCGAAACGGCAACCGTGCTGTGACACGCCCAAGGGCCCGGTTCGCGCACAAGGGGGATCCGGTGGTGAACGGCGCGCTACGCGCGGACCAAAGCGCCGGACAAGCGCCTCCCCAACGGTTAAACTAGCGCTCTCGAGGCGGCTTGGAATTGGAGATATGTGAGATGAGACGGCCGTTCATGCATGGCGAAAGTCATCTTGTCGCGCGGATCGGCTGGATGCGCGCCGCCGTTCTGGGCGCCAATGACGGCATCATCTCCACCGCGAGCCTCGTCGTCGGCGTCGCCGCCGCCGGCGCGATCAAGGGCGATATCCTCATCGCCGCCGTGGCCGGCCTTGTGGCGGGCGCCATGTCCATGGCGGCGGGCGAGTTCGTGTCGGTGAGCTCGCAGTCGGACGCCGAACAGGCCGATCTCGCACGCGAGAACGCCGAGCTGCGTTCAGATCCTGCCTCCGAACTCCAGGAACTGGCGGACATCTATGCGGCGCGAGGCCTGAATGCGGACCTGGCGCGCGAGGTGGCGGTCCAGCTCACGGCGAAAGATGCGCTGGGGGCGCACGCTCGCGATGAACTCGGGATCCAGGAGATCACCAAGGCGCGCCCGGTTCAGGCGGCTCTGGCGTCTGCGGCCATGTTCTCGATCGGGGCGCTGCTTCCCGTCCTGATCGTCCTTGTCGCACCGGTCCCGACGCTGGTCCCGGCCGTCGCCGTCTCGACGCTGGGATTTCTGGCGCTGCTCGGCGCGGTCAGCGCGCGCGTCGGCGGCGCCGGAATGGTGAAGCCTGTCATTCGGGTGGTGTTCTGGGGCGCGGTGGCGCTCGGCGTCACCGCCGGCATCGGAGCGCTGTTTGGAACCATCGTGTAAGCCGGGCGAGGCCCCCGCTAAAACTATTGCGAAAGCTATTCGGGGCGCTCCAGCTCCACCCAGACTTCATTGCGCCGCATGAACCAGGGCGTCCACGGCGGATCGTAGCGCGCCAGCGAGGGCGTGCCGGAGGCCTGAAGCTGGTGGCGCGCCATGAACCCTGTGAGCTCTGTGGTGTGACGCTCCACCTCCGCCGGTCTCGCCAGTCCGGAAAACCGCGCCACGGCGTAGCGGCGGGCCGGGACGCCCACCAGCCGCACTTGCGAATTATCCGGGGTGGGCAGCGTCTCCATCGTGTATTCGGACGGCATGATGAAGCGCACCGTCCAGGCGTCGCCTGCGCCCGACTGGGTGACCGGCGCCGTCATCGCGATGGTCTCACCCTGGGGACGCCCTTGCACCACCGGCGTGGTCATGGCGATGCTTTCCTTGCGCGTGTTACCGCCGAAGATATAGCCGGCCAGGAGCCGAAAGCCCTCGCTGGAGGCCTCGTCGCGGCTTCCGGAGACCTCGACCTCGGCGGCGATGAGAGCCGGGTAGTCGCGGACCTCAAAATCGTCCTCGGCCATCACGACTGTGAAGTCCGGCTCTTCACTGGCCATGGCGGGCCCTCCTGTCAGTATCGCGGCGCACACAGCGCAAGCCCATAGCGCCCCAAGACTCTGTGCAAGGTTCGACAACGGTTTCATGATCGATTCTCCAACGCCCACTCACATCATTGATATAGGGCGCTGGCGCGTGAAAACGCCCGGCGCGCCGGCGGTCTATGGCCGGCGGACCGAGTTTCCGCCAGCGATGATTTTGCGGATGAGCGCTGCGACCTGAAGGTGCGCCTCGATCTCGGCTTCGGTTCCGGCTGCGTTTTCATGGGTGGATGCGGCGTCAGAGAGGACGCCCATGATGTGGTGTTCCGGTAGTATATTCCGATCGTTGAGGGCCAGCAGAAGCGACTCGCAAATCGTGAGCGCCGCCATTCCACAGTAATTGTTTTGATCCGTCATGGCGGCATACTTTCTCTTGAAAGCCACAACCTGCATTTCAGGCCAAGCCTCATATGAATTGGCGCTAGAATTCCATGAAGTATGCTAGGATAAACTGATCCAAAGCAGTTAAGGCCGAGGATTTTTCGGTCGCGTCCAGACAATTCGGGAGGGCGCCATGAAGACGGTCGGCGCCTCGCCTCTAGCTCGAAAACTCGCAGCCTTCGTCGCCTTGTCTCCTGATGAGCTTGCCGTTCTCGACAGGCTTCACCAGCGCCGCCGGACCTTCCGCGCCGGGCGCGATTTCGTGCTACAGGGCGAGCGCAGCGAAGCGGCCTATATCGTCGCCTCGGGCTGGGCCTGTTCCTACAAGCTCCTGCCCAACGGACTGCGCCAGATCGTCAACTTTCAGATCCCCGGCGATTTTCTCGGTCTTCGCAGCGTGCTGCTTCAGACCTCTGACCACTGCGTCGAACCGGTCACCGATGTGGAGGCCTCCGAAGTGTTGGGGGCGGAGCTGCTGGACGCGTTTGCACAAACGCCAAGGCTCGCCGCCGCGGTCCTTTGGGCGGCGTCACGCGACGAAGCGATGGTGGTCGAGCATCTGGTTGATATCGGCCGGCGCAACGCGGTGGACCGGATCGGGCACTTTCTGCTGGAGCTTGGCTCAAGGCTGGCCCTGGTCGGACTGGGAGACGAGGCCGGCTATGCCTGTCCGCTGACCCAGTATCACCTCGCCGACTCTCTAGGTTTGAGCGCCGTGCACGTAAACCGCGTCCTGCGGATCCTGCGCGAAAGCGGAAGCGTCACCTTCCGCGATGGACAGGTGATTTTCGGCGATCGCGCGCGCCTCGCCGAGCTCGTGGAATTCGATTCGGCCTATCTGGATCAGGAACGCCCGCTCCTGGCCTGACTCGCCGACGAAGGGCGCCGCCCGACTCCATCAAATGTGGCCGAGGACCGTCGGCACGATGACTGTGATTCCAGTCGTGATATCCGATGACCCCGGATGCTTGAGGTGCTTTTAGTGGCTCGCATCACGTTGAGCGCCTTGAGTTGCGCGTGAAAAAGGGCGCGGCGGGACCGGGTTTCACATCCTTCGCCCGATGGGGCCCGGGCCAAGAGACGATGAAGGCCCCGCGCGCGCCATAGTGATCCGTGGCGACACCGCTCCCGCCCCTGCCCTAGCAAGGACGGAAACAGTGTCTCAAGCCGTGCTATGCGAGCGCTTTGGTCGCTTGATCAAGCTCGCGGATAGCCTCGTCGTCATGCTTTTCCTTGTGAGCCTTTTCGGCCGCCTGATAATGCTTCAGGGCCGAGTCTTTCTTCGGACCGGCAGGCGCCTTGTCCCAGGCGGCTTTGACGGTCTTCATCTGGTCGACGGCATTGGTCTTGGGGGTCATGGGGCTGTCCTTTCAAGAACGCCCCGAGACGAGGAAGACGCTGAAAAACGCACCATCCTTGCGGAGCGATGGGGCTCCAGCGGCTTGACGCCGTTCGGGGGCATGTCCGGCGAACCGTCGCCGGGACATGTCGCAGGATCGCACCGCACGTTCCTGCCGGAACTGATCCATGTTGGCGTGGCGAAGCTTTATGCAGATGACCCGGCCGCACGCGGCGCTCATTTGCAGGAGGCGTCACCGGACGTCACAGGACATTATCAGGCATGCCGGGCGCTGAACGCGCCCGCGCGCCGCTCGATGATCTCGGCGGTGATCGCCTCCTGGCGGACCCGGCGCAAGGCCGCCTCGAAGGCTTCCGGCTCGCGGGCGACCGCAAGGACAAGGATAACTCTGAGGGCAGGACTTCCGGTGGGGCGCTCCGCAGGTCAGATCGCCTGAACGGCCTTGGCCAGAAGATCGCGCACCTGCGCCGCCACCTCGGCCAGCTCGGCGTTGTCGATCGCCTGCATGGATGCGGCCGGATCAACGGCGCTCACCTCAACTCCGCCCTCGACCTCGCGCAGAATGACGTTGCAGGGCAGCATCGCCCCGACTCGCGGCTCGATCTGGATCGCCTGATACGCCATCTTGGGATTGCAGGCCCCGAGAATGCGATAGGGCCTCATGTCCACATCAAGCTTCTTTTTCATCGTCGCCGTAACGTCGATTTCGGTGAGAACGCCGAACCCCTGCCCCGTCAACGCGGAGCGGGTGCGGGCGTCAACGGCGTCGATATTCGCGCCCTCGATGAGACGATTGATTGTGTAGTCCATGAAACATTCTTTCGGTTCACTTGAGCACTCACTCTATCAGCGGAGCATCGCCCTGTCAGGATGACCGTCGTTCAGGCGCGCCCGGCTCTAGGCCCGATCAGGGGTGCGGCTCCCACCCGGGGAACGGCCCGCCGGCGACCGGTCTCCCGTCGAAGCGCGTCGCCGGCGTCGCGCCGCCATCGGTGGGTACGCGGATTGGCGGCGGCCAGTCAGGCCGTTAGACGCTGATGGAGCCGCGGTCGGCCTGCAGGACAAGCTTTCTGTAATCGTTCAGATCGCCGTCATAGCGCGTGGCCTTGCCATCCTTGACCAGCCAGAGCTGATCGGCGGTGCCTTCGGCGAGATAGACGTCGTGGGTGATCAGAACGACCGCGCCCTCATACTCGTTGAGCGCGTAGATCAGCGCTTCGCGGCTGTCGATATCCAGGTGGGAGGTGGGCTCGTCCAGGATCAGGATATGGGGTTTTTCGATCGACATCAGGCCCAGGAGAAGCCGCACCTTTTCGCCCCCGGACAGCTTGTCGATGACGGTCTCCACCTTCTCGTGGGGAAAGCCCATGGCTGCGGCCGCCGCGCGATGCTTCGACTGGGGCGTGCCCACCGGCAGAGCGTCGCGGACATGGTCCAGCACCGTTTCGCCCGGCCTCAGCTCATCCATCTGGTCCTGGGAGAAATACCCGATGCGCAGGGCGCGCGGCGCGACGCGTTCGCCCGACAGGAGCGTCAGGCGCTCGGCGATGGATTTGACCAGCGTGGTCTTGCCCTGGCCGTTGGCGCCGACAATGGCGATGCGGTCTTCGGGATCCAGGCGCAGATCGATCCCCGACAGGATCACCGCGTCATCGCCATAACCCACCGCCGCATCGCGCAGCTGCAGGAGTGGCGGAGCGAGCTTGTCGGTGGAGGTGGGAAAGGAGAACGGGGTGGTGCGTTCGGCGATCGGAACCGTGATCTCCTGCATCTTCTCCAGCATCTTGACGCGCGACTGGGCCTGGCGGGCCTTGGACGCCTTGGCGCGGAAACGATCGACGAAGGCCTGCAGGTGGGCCTTGCTCGCCTCCTGCTTGGCGCGCTCGCTTTCCAGCAACGCCGTCTTTGCGGCGCGCAGCCGCAGCCAGGCGTCGTACCCGCCCGGCGAGATGGACAGCTGCTTGTGCTCAAGCGCCAGGGTGTGGGTGACGCAGCGGTTCAGCATCTCGCGGTCGTGGGACACGATCAACACGGTGTGGGGATACTTCTTCAGATAGCTTTCAAGCCAGGCCGCACCCTCAAGGTCGAGATAGTTGGTCGGCTCGTCCAGCAGCAGGAGGTCGGGCTGGGAGAACAACACTCCGGCGATGGCCGCGCGCATGCGCCAGCCGCCGGAAAACTCCCGCGTCGGGCGCGACAAATCGGCGTCGGTGAAGCCCAGACCCATGAGCACTTCGGCGGCGCGCGCCTCGGCCGACCAGGCGTCGATATCGGCAAGCCGCATGTGGATCTCGCCGATCCGGTCGGGATCGGTCGCGGTCTCGGCTTCCTGCATAAGAGAGTGGCGCTCGGCGTCGGTGGCCAGAACCACCTCCAGGATCGTCTCGTCGGAGGCCTCCACCTCCTGGGCGACCCAGCCCATGCGCGCGCCCTTGGTCATGCGGATCGAGCCATCAGGCGAGGGGTGCTCGATCTCCTCGCGGATCAGGCTGAGCAAGGTGGACTTGCCGGTTCCGTTGCGCCCGATCAGGCCGACTTTCCAGCCGGACGAGATCTGCGCGGACGCTTTCTCGAACAGAGAGCGGGCGCCGATGCGGTAGTCGAGATTCGAAATCGTGAGCATGGGGTGCGGTGTAACCATCGCTGCGCGCGGCGCAATGGGCAGACGCCGATCGCAACACCTGTTGCGCCCGCACGGCGGCGCCAGAGACAAGATCCACGCCGCCGCCACAGGCCGGACGCCGGGCGTTCAAAACCGGCCATGCGGGCTTTCGCCGCAAGGACTACGGGGTGGCCTCGAGCGCTCAGAGCCAGTGTTCGAAACGGACCGTGTCTGATCCGGACGGCAGAATGACCGCGGTCCCGTCCTCGGCGATTCTCAAAGGCCCGGAAAAGCGCGAGCGCGCATCACCCAGAAACGCCGAATGCAACAAGGGCGAAGGCAGCGCCGGCACGATATGGGTCAGCACCAGAGCGTCCGCGCCGGCGGCTTCAGCGGCGTCGGCGGCGGCTTCAGGCGTCGTGTGGTAATCGAGAATATCCACGGTGATCTGGGCAAGATCCGCGCGCCCGGCGGCGCCGGCCTGCTCGGTGATCAGAGCGACCAGGCGCGGCTGCAGCGCCTCCATCACCAGAAGGTCCGCGCCGTCTGCGAACGCGGCGAACGCATCGGACCGCTCGACAATGAGATCGCCGCTGATCACCACCGAACGGCCGCCGAAGTCGAACCGGTAGGCCACCGCCGGCGCGGCCGGGGCGTGATCCACCAGCACCGCGCGGATCGTCAGCCCGTCTACTTCCAGCACGGTGATCGCAGCGCCCGACCGGGCGTCAAAGCTGATCGCGGCGAGGCCGGCGCCGGACGGCGGTGCGATGTGCGCCCCATGGTGACCGGTACGGTAGCCGTGATCGAGCGCATAGGCGGTGTTGAACCCGGCGACGATTTCACCGACGCCCTGGGGCCCGTAAACCGGCAAGGGTTCGGTCTGGGCGTTGTCGACCCAGCGCAGCAGCGCCACGGCGGGCAGGTCCGCGATATGGTCGGAGTGAAAATGCGTCAGCAGCACGCCTTCGATCGCGCGTCCGGGCGCGCCCATGAAAGCCAGATTGCGCGCGGAGCCGGAGCCTGAATCCACCACGAACACACGGGGCCCGGCGATCACGGCGGTGCAGCTTTGCACCCGCGTCGGGTCAGGCAGCGGAGACCCGGTGCCGCAGAACGCGACGGTGAGACCCTCCGGCAGGCTGGCGAGCCGATCCGCGCCAAGCCGGGCTTCGGCCTGCCGTGCGAAAAGCCGCTTGGCCACCGGTTCGGAGCCCAGCACCCGGAAGCCCAATCCCACGAGCCCGGCGACAGCCAGAACGGCGACCAGCACAATAATCAGTATACGGCTCATGACCGATCTCCAGCGATGCGTTCAAGCTCAGCTTCCACCAGCCAGAGGCGGTCCTGCCCCCAGACTGCAAGGTCGCCGACCCTGAAGCTCGGCACGCCCCACAGGCCCAGCTCAGTGAGCCGGGCGCGGTTCGCTTCCACACAGGCGCGCCAGCTGTCGTCCTTCAGCACGGCTTGCGCGTCCGCCCAGGGCACCCCGGCCCGGGCGCAGATCTCTTTGAGGCCGCGGTCGCTTCCGGCGTTGATCCCGTCCGACCAGGCGGCTTTCAGAAACGCCGTCAGGAACGCCTCGCCCTTGTCTGACTCCATGGCGCGGAGCAGGACCGCCAGGCCGCGCTCGGCGGGGGCGCCCACCGGATCGGAGATGGTCCCGAACGGCATGGCGAGCCGTTGCGCCTCACGCGCGCAGTCTTTGAGGAAATACATCGCCTTGCGCTGAGGCACGGGCAGTTTGCGCATGACCATGGGCAGGACCGGGTAAAGCTCGACGCGCGCGTTCCAGCGCCGCGCCAGGGCGTAGACCCTTTCCATGGCGAGATAGGTGTAGGGGCTGCGCAGGGAGGGATAGACCTCGATCACCGCGCCGCCAGACTCACCCCGCGCCTGGCTCTCCAGAAGCGGCGGCGCCAGGAACCCATGTCCAGCTATTCGTGCGCCGTCCTCTTCAAGGCGTGTCTCCAGATAGTGGAGCCGGTCGGCGCCCCAATACCATTCGCCCTCAAACTCCACAGCGCCGGACTGGAAATGCCCCAGCGCGTCGCGGGCCGCCGTCCCCGATTTCAAGGCCCTGTCCCGATCACCCGGACCGTCGGCGGCGGGCAAGGCCGCGCCGGACCAAAGAGCCGCGTCGATCTCTGCGATTTGCGACAGGGCGTCATCATCGCTCAGAGCGGCGGCGGCCAGCGCTTCAGCCTCCATGATACGCGCCTGCGCCGGGAACTCACCGGGATCGGCAAACGAGAGGCCGTAAACCTCGGCCAGACGCGCCGTGTCGGCGCGCGCGTACGCTTCCAGCTGCTCAGGTTCGGGCGCCACCGCCGTCTCGGGAAGTCCGGTGAGGCGGGTTCGCACAGTGACGTCGAAGCGTCGCGAGAGGTCGAGAATCAATGGCGCCATGAGTGCGCTGGCCGGGTCACCGAAGCGGTGGAAGTAATTGAGCACCCTTGGCGCGTTGGCGGTCATGCGACGTGCCCGCGCGCGGGCCCGCGTGCGGTCACGGCGATCCAGATCCGTGGCCCGGTCCATGATCTGGCGCTTGATCCAGAGTTTCATGGCGCGCGCCTAGTTGGGCCAGTGGACGTAGACGTCCTCGGTTGAACGCTCCTCGAGGAGATGCTTGTCCACATAGATCGGCGGCTCCACCAGGCTGGGCCAGATCGGGTCGGCCTGCTCGGCGTTGAGGGCGTCGAGCTGCGCCCGCATGGCGGCGGCGTGCGCCGGTTCGGCGTCGAAAAGATCGGTCTGCTCGGTGGGATCAGTGTTCAGATCAAACAGCCAGGTCCGCGGCGGATGCTCGCTCACCTGAAGCTTCCAGCCATCGTCCAGCAGCACCCGGTAATGGCCCGACCGCCAGAACAGGGCGCGCGGCGCCGGGCTCTCCGCCTGCGACAGCGCGACCAGATCCACCCCGTCGATCACACGGTCACCCGGCAGGACGGCGCCGCTGGCCGCAGCCGCCGTGGCGAACAGATCCACATGGGCCGCTGGCGCGCTCACCCGCGTGCCCGCCGCGATCCGGTCCGGCCATTCCACCAGCATCGGCACACGGATGCCGCCTTCAAAGAAGTTCGCCTTCCAGCCGCGATAGGGCGCGTTGAGATCGGGAAACCCGATATAGCCCGGGGCGCCGTTATCGCTGGAGAACACCACGATGGTGTTGTCCGCGATGCCTTGCGCCTCCAGCGCCTCGCGCACCCGGCCGACGGCCCGGTCCACGGCCAGCACCATGGCCGCATAAACGCGCAGGCGCTCGTCTTCGATGAAGCTCAGCGCCTCCACGTCGGCGCGATGGGCCTGAATGGGCGTATGCGGAGCATTAAGCGCCAAATACATGAAGAAGGGCCGCTCGGCATTGGCGTCGATGGCAGCCACCGCCTGATCGGCGAAATAATCGGTCATATAGCCCTGCGGCGGGAAGCGATCAGAGCCGTTCCAGCGCACGGCGTAATTCAAATTCGCCCACAGGAAGGGATCGACTGGATCAAAGTCCTGACGCAGATTGACCGTGTCCGGATCATCCACCGGCAGGAACAGCGCGGCGCCGGGGTAGAAGCCCACCCATTCGTCAAAGCCCTGGTTTTGCGGCTGGAAGGGCTCAGCCGCACCCAGATGCCATTTGCCGATGAACAGGGTCTGATAGTCTTCCTCCTGCAGCATTTCGGCCATGGTGATTTCGCCGGGCGGCAGCCCCTGCTCGTCCAGCGGGATCACCTGATCCAGACGATCGTCATGGAAGATCGCCTCGCGCGGGGAATAGTCGAACGAGCCCAGAAGACGGTGAAACGCCACCGGGGCGGGCGTGAATTCAAACCCGAAGCGGGTGGCGAACCGCCCGGTCATGATCGCAGCGCGTGAGGGCGCACAGGTGGCGTTGCCGGAATAGCCGTTCTCGAACACCGCGCCATTGGCGGCGATGGCGTCGATATTGGGGGTCTGCAGCAAGCCGCCGGCGATCCCGCCGCCAAAGGCGGAGATGTCGTTGATCCCCAGATCATCCACGAGAATGACGACAATATTGGGCGGGCGCTCATCGTCGGGCCGCGCGCGGGGATCCGCGCCGCCGGTCCAGACGATCTCGCGCGGCGCTCCTATGGGGTCACGCAACCGATCAATCATGCCGGGAATGGCGATACGATGGGGCCAGGCGAACGCCAGCGCGCCCGCGATGACGGCGAGGATCAGACCGACGACGACCAGGATGCGCATGTCAGGTGTCCTTGCCGGTGTTGACCAGAGTGCGCGCGTTCTCGGCGAAGGTCTCGGCCCCGCTCTTGTCCTCGCCCTGACCGGTCAGCAATTCGGTGATGTCGAAGGGGACCTTCACGCCCTTTCGGGCCGCGGGCCGGGCCTCTATGGCGGCGATCCAGCGGTTCATGTGGGGGAAGGACGTGGTGTCCACACCCGACCAGAACGCGGTGCGCGCCCAGCACCAGTTGGCCATGTCGGCGATGGAATACGCGCCGGCCAGGTATTCGTGATCGGCCAGGCGCCGGTCGAGCACGCCGAACAGGCGGCTGACCTCGCCTTGATAACGATTGATCGCCACATCGATTTTCTCGGGCATGTAGCGGAAGAAGACGTTCGCCTGACCCATCATCGGCCCGACCCCGCCCATCTGGAACATCAGCCACTGCATGACCTGCGAGCGGGACTTGGCGTCGGCGGGCAGAAACCGGCCGGTCTTTTCGGCGAGATAGATCAGAATCGCGCCGGACTCAAAGACGGTGAAATCGTGTGCGTCGCGGTCCACCATGACAGGGATGCGGCCATTGGGATTAAGCTTGAGGAAGCTGTCGGCCTTCTGCTCGCCCTTCATCAGGTCGACGGTGTGGACCTCGTAAGGCAGGCCGCACTCCTCCAGCATCACCGAGGCTTTCCAGCCGTTCGGGGTGGGCGCTGTATAAAGATCGATCATGCCTTATCCTCCCATGCGAGCGGCCGTGCGAGCGTTGAGGAGAGCCCGTCTGTTTGACGAGACGCTAGAATATGGCAGTCTCAACGTCAATTGTTTGGACGCCTGAAGGGGACCCATGTCCGAAGTTGAAATCACCGACGGCCGGCGCGCCCGGCGCAGCGCCAGCCGAGACAAGATCGTCACCGCGTTTCTGGCGCTGGTCCGCGACGGCGCGCTGGAACCGGGCGCCCACGCCGTGGCCGAGAGGGCGGGCGTCAGTCCGCGCACGGTGTTCCGGTGCTTTGAAGACCTCGAAGCGCTCTATCGCGAACTCACCGCCGTGGTGCATGCGGAGTTCCTGCCGCGCGCCAGGCTGGACCTGAACACGTCCGACCGGGCCGAGCGGCTGGAGCGGATGTTGAAGAATCGCGCCGCCATGTTTTCCGACCTGGAGCCCTTCCGGCTGGCCACCGAGCGCCACCGCCATCGCTTCACCTCGCTGGCCGAAGACAGCGCCTTTCTGGTGACCATGGAACGCAAGCGCCTGTCCATCGTGGTGAACCCGGACGAGGCCATGGAGGCGGATTCTTTTGAAGCTTTGAACGCGGCGACCAGCTTTGATTTCTGGCGTCGCCTGCGCATCGAGCAGGGCCTGAGCAAGGCGCAGGCGGCCCGGGTGATGGCGGCGGCGGCGCGGGCGATCTACGCGGCGGCGCCGGATCCAGGACCCGTACACGACGAGGGCGGCGTACGATGAGCCAGACCTATTATCTTTACGGCGTTCCGGCGTCCTACTACACCGCCAAGGCGCGGGCTTTTATGCGCAAGCAGGACCTGGCCTTCGAGGAACGTTCCAGCGCCCACCCGGAGTTCGGGGCGGTCGTCTTCCCGGCCACCTCGCGCATGTTCCTGCCCTGCCTGCAAGCGCCGGACGGGTCCATTGTTCAGGACTCTGACGACATCCTCGCCTACCTCGAAGGCGCCGCGCCGATCCGCCTGAGCGCCACGCCTCCGGGGCCGGTCCAGGCGGTGCTGTCCCATGTATTCAACCTGTTCGGATCGGAAGGTCTGACGCGCATGGCGATGCATTATCGCTGGAGCATGCTGGATCAGCAGGACAGCTTCATCGCGGCCGGGTTCATCCACGGCCTGGCGCCGGAGAGCCCGCCCGAAGAGGCCGATGCGCTGGCCCGTCCCATGATGAACAAGCTCGCCAGCTATCTGGCCGCCCTGGGCGTCACGCAAGAGACGATCCCGAAGGTAGAGGCGGCCTATGACGCGCTGCTGGATGCGCTACAGGCCCATTTCACGCACCATCCCTGCCTGTTCGGCGCTTGGCCGAGCCTTGGCGATTACGGGCTTTACGGGCCGCTCTTCGCCCATCTGGGCCGGGACCCCGTCCCGGCCTTCCACATGAAGCAGCGCGCCGACAAGGTGTTCCGGTGGACCGAGCGGGTGTCCGCGCCCAATCTGGATATCCCCGAATATCCAAGCTATCCGCACACTGAATTCCTTCCGGACGACGCCGTGCCCGAGACCCTTCTGGCCGTCGGGCGTGTCGCCGCCGGTGAGATGATCCCGGAGCTGCCCGATCAGGTCGCCGCGTTCAACGTCTGGGCCGCCGGTCAGGACCGCAAGGCGGGCGTTCCGCTGCTGGACAAGCCGCACAAGCGCGCCGTGGGCACGGTGGAGACCCACTATCGCGGCAGCCCGGTCCGGACCGGGGTCTCACCCTACCGCATCTATCTGCTTCAGAAGGTCCAGAGCGCTTTCGACGCCCTGGACGGCGAGGCGAAGACCCGTGCGCAAGCCTGGTTCGACGCCGCCGGACTCACGCCCCTGCTCGATGCGCGACCGGACCACCGTGTGGGGCGCAAGGATAATCTGGAGGTCTGGGCTGACTAGGCCCGCCGCCTGAACACAAGCCAGGCGCCAAGACCGATCAGGGCGAAACCGCCAAGACCCCAGGGCGCCAGCTTGGCCGCCTGCCGGGCGTAGGTCCGCTGCGCCATCAGGCCCACAGGCGTATAGTCCGGCGCCACAGGCTGAATGGCGTGGAGCGCGGCGAACGTTTCCCAGGCCTCCATCATGTGCTGGAACTCCTCAGGCCTCGACGCGGCGAGGTCGATCGTCTCGCCCGGGTCGGCGGTCCAGTCATGGAGACGCCATTGTCCATCGCCGTAGGGCGCGACATTGCGGACGAGCTTCAGCGGCCCCAGGAAGAGCGCGGCGTGCCCCCCCGCCTCCATGCCCACCGGGGCCTCAGGAAGGCGCGGCTCGGAGTCCGGTCCGGCCAGAATCGGCGCCAGGCTGTGGCCGGCCGGAGCGATCTCGGCTGGAAATGGCGCGGCGCCGGCATAGTCCAGCACGGTGGGAACAAGGTCGGTGGCGAAAGCGAAATCGCGCGCGACGCCCCGGCGCGAAACGCCGGGTCCGGACACGATCAGCGGGACATTCATTCCGCCGGAGCCCGCGTGCATCTTGAAGAACGCCCCGTGACCGGCGGCGGCTTTCGCCCATTCGGCGCCAATCCAGGCGTAGGTCTCCGGCCCGCCGAGCGTCTGCGGATCGCGCGAATAGCCCACCAGATCCAGCCAGAATTCGGTGCCCCGGTGCAGGTCGGGACGGTTATGCTCCGGCCCGTTATCGGACACGATCAGGAACAGCGTGTTGTCGTATTCGCCCTCCTCGCGCAGCGTCGCCACAAGGCGCGCGATCTCGCGGTCGGTGGCGTCCAGCATGGCGGCGTTGACCTCCATGGACGCGGTGACGAAGGCGCGCGTCTCCGCGTCGAGCCCGTCCCAGTCGCGCAAGCCCTCGGGAACAGCCGGCGCCTCCGCGTCCGGCGGAATCAGGCCGCGCGCGGCGGCGCCGGCGTGGCGGCGCTGCGCGAGAACGTCCCAACCCGCGTCGTACACGCCGTCATAGGCCTCCACGATTTCGCGCGGCGCCTGGACGGGAATGTGCACCGCCTGGAACCCGATGACGGCGAAGAAGGGCCGGCTTGCATCGCGATCGCCGAGATAGTCCAACATCTGGTCAACCAGGAAGGTGGAGGAGAATTCGCCGTCCGGCCGCTGCGCCGGAGCGCCGTCCGCCCACCATTCGGCCCGGTCATAATAGGCCAGATACGGCCGATCCTGCCAGTTGTCCGCGCCCGAGGCGTCCAGCACGAAGCTGCGGTCAAAGCCGCGCGCGGTGGGCAGGCTGTCGGCGTCATGGCCCAGATGCCACTTGCCCGCGATGAAGTTTTGATAGCCCGCCGGTCGCAAATGCTCGGCCAGCGTGGCGGCGCGGCGCGTGAGGCGGCCTTCATAGCCGCGCAGACCCTCCAGAGCGTCCGGCGTGGTTTCGGGAAGGTTGGCCACGCCCGCATCATGGCTCATGACGCCGGTCAGCATCATGGCCCGCGAAGGCGCGCACATGGGCGCGGTGTTGAAGTTGGCGAACACGACACCCTCGCCCGCCAGTGCGTCCATGGCCGGCGTCGCAGCCTCGCCGCCCGTAACGCCCAGATCGGTCAGGCCCACATCGTCCAGAATGATCAAAACGATATTGGGCCGCTCGGGCGCATCCTGCGCGAACGCCGCCCCGCCCGGGCCAGCCACGGCAAGGCTCGCCGCCGCAAGCCCCGCCGTCATAAATGAAATCCGGATCATCGCCGCCGCATCCTCCACGGCGACAAGAGAACTTTTGACGCGACTAATGTCAATTGTTTAGCGGCATGGAATCAAAGCGCGCCTGCAGATCAAGGGCTCCGCAAGCCGGCGGGCGACCGCGCTGCTGCAAAATCCAGCGCCGATGACAGCGAAACCGATCGGGTCGGCGGACACAGTGCCCGCCGACCCTTCCGATTCTTAGCTAAGCAACTTCAGGAGGGCCGCCGCAGCCTCTTTGGACGAGGCCGGATTCTGTCCCGTGACCAGCTTGCCGTCCACGACCACATGGGACGCCCAGTCATCACCCTTTTCATAAAGCCCGCCTCTGGAGACCAGCATGTCCTCCACCAGGAAGGGCACCACATCGGTCAGGCCGGCGGCCTCTTCCTCGGTGTTGGCGAAGCCGGTCACGCGGCGCCCGGAAATGATCGAATCCCCCGACGCGTCTTCGGGATGGCGGAAGATCGCCGGTGCGTGGCAGACCGCGGCGATGGGCCGGTTGCTGCCGGCGAACGCCTCCAGCAAGGAGATGCTCACCGGATCCTCGGCCAGGTCCCAGAGCGGGCCGTGGCCGCCGGGATAGAACACCGCATCGAACTCGCCAACATTCACATGTCTCAGCTTCACCGTCTCGGCGAGCGCCGCCTGCGCATCGGAATCGGCCTTGAAACGACGGGTGTCGTCGGTCTGCGCGTCGTCGGAATCGCTCTTGGGATCCAGCGGCGGCTGGCCGCCCCTGGGCGAAGCCAGGGTGATCTTTGCGCCCGCATCGAGCAGCGTGTAATACGGCGCGGCGAACTCTTCCAGCCAGAAGCCGGTCTTCTCTCCGGTGTCGCCAAGCGCTGCGTGGGATGTCAGCACCATCAAAATGTTCATGATCAGATCTCCTGTTTTGGTTCCGGACCAGGCCGGCGCACGTCAGACTCCCAACGCACAAGGCCGGTGAAAAGCCCTGCGCCGGAAGCAGGCCTCCATGCGCCAGCGTTGAATAACGCCCCGTTGCACATAACCCTCAATCCCGAAGATGAAACCCTGGCGCTGAGCGCGCTGGCGGGCGCCGCCTTCGCCAGGCGCGGGTTTCACCCTGATCTGGGCGGGGCGGATCGCAGAGTCACTGAAGAAAATCCGGCTCGGCGGCAGCCGTCAGCCCGGCCTGGAATAGAGAAAGGCCCAGAAAGCCTCGAAACCCGGGTCAATATCCGAAGCGCGCAATGACGCTGGAATCCTGGCGGTGCTGTCAGACCATTGCGAACAAGTCTCGGAAATCGCGCCACGCGGCGAGCGCGCTGTCGCGGAGCGATTTGAAGCGGATTTGACGGGCTGGTGAGCGATCATCCTTGAACCAGCCTGAAAGGCCGGCGCGCGCCCGCATCACTGCGAGGATCAGCGCGGCTGCGCAAGGCGGCTCACGGTAAAGCGGGCGCCGCCGTCGCGATCCGGCCAGCGCGCCTCATCCACAGCGATGGTCAGACCATGGCGCCGGGCCACGGCATGCACAAAAGAGAGGCCGAGCCCGTGGCCTCGCACGCGCCCATCGTCGTGAGTGCGCACGAACCGGGTGAAAATGCGCTCGCGCGCTTCTTCCGGCACGCCCGTCCCCTGGTCGCTCACTTCAAGCACAGGGCCTTGCCTGACCGAGACGCGAACCCGACCGCCAGAGACGGAGAATTTCACCGCGTTGTCGATCAGGTTCGCCGCCATGCGCGATAACTGCACCGGCGAGCCGGTCAGCAGAACCGGCGTCTCGGCGTCGACCTCCAGGGTGACGCCGGCCTCCTCGGCCACATCGGCGTAGAGCGGCGCAAGACTGCGCACCAGCGCGGCGAGATCGACGGTCTCCAGCCCGCGTTCGTCACCGATTTGTGCACTGACCGCTGAAATATCCAGTAGCGCTTCGATCAGTCCGGCGAGGTCTTCAAGCTGAGCGCGCGCGCGGGCGGCGGTGTCGCCGTCCAGTTCAGCCAGGGTATGGTCGATGCGCAGAAGCGGGGATTTCAGCTCGTGCGCGGTAATGTCGTTGACCTCGCGCTGCGCGGTCATCAGGCGTTCGATCCGGTCGAGCGCGGCGTTGATATTGCGCGCCAGAGCACCGAATTCATCGCGGGCGTCGGCGCCCGGCGCTCGCCGGTCGACGGCCCCATCGCGCACGGCGTGAAGGACGGCGTTCAGGCGAGCGACCTTGCCGCGCACGAGGCCGGCGGCGGCCAGGCCGCCCAGAACGCCAAGCCCCAGCGACCCCGCGAAGCCCGCGATGAAGACCCGGCGGAGCTGGGCCAGAGCCTCCCGGCGCGCATCGGTGGTGCGCCCCACGAACAACCGGTTGTCCTGGGGCATCAAGAGCGCCCGGCCCAGAACCGGCGCGCCGCGACCGCCTTCCACCTTAAGGTCGAGATCGACCCAGCGCGCGTCGAGCGGCGCATCCTGCGGCCAGGCGTCCAGATTGCCGGCCAGCATGCGGCCGTTGGAGTCGGCGAAGGCGTAGACTGGCGCTTCGCCCTCGACCGGGCGCACGGCGAGGCGGTCGTCGATGCGAGAGGCAAGACCGGAGACTCCCTCGGCCGCGAACAGCTCGGCGAGACCGGCGGCGTCGGTGTCGATCAACTGGCGAAGCTGAGAGTCGGAAACCGACGCGAACGCGATATAGGCGGCGACGAAGGCCGCCAGCGCGGCGCTCGCCGCGATCGCCGCAACGATGGCGGCCACGCGCGCGAAACTTGAGCTGACAATCTCGGTCAGGTTCATGCCTGGTCCGGGTTCCGTGGCTGGCCCGTCGCGCCGCGCAGGCGTAATCTGTTTTATGAGTGAAGCCCTTCGCCGCCAAAAGGACAAGCCGCATGTGCGAGATCCGTCTTGCAGTCGCCCTGGTCGCCGGCCTCGCTGTCCTGTCCGGCTGCGCGGCCTCCGACACGTCCGCCCCTGCCTTGGAAACGCCGGTTAGTCGCGTCGGTCTGGCGCTGATCGCCGGGACCGAGGCCTATGAGGCTGACGATTTGGAGGGCTTGCGCGCGGCGAGCGGCGTGCTGGACGGGCTGGGCGCCCGCCCTGCCGAGGGCGCGCCGGATCTGGTGCGAACCTGGTCGATGCGGGCACAGGAGCTTGGCGCGGCTGCGCCGCCGTCGCGCGGCCGCACGGCGGGACCGGCCTATCGCGACGGCGTGCTGGCCGCCGGCGAGTCTGCGGACTTCAATGACATGTTCCATGCCGGGCGCGCGGCGATCGTCTCGGTCGCCCCGCGCGGCGGCACGGCTTTCATTCTGAGGGTCCAAAACGCGCAAGGCGCGGAGATCTGCGCTGAATTCGCGGAGGACGGACCGGTGGAATGCCGCTGGACCCCGGTCTGGACCGAGCAGGTCCGCATCGAGATCGTCAATCTGTCCGGGCGCCGCGCGCAATATTTCCTGCTGACCAACTAGCCGGGCCGCTCACCGCCCGATCAGCGCGAACGGCGCCCAGACGCCGGGATGGGCCCCGCCCCTAATCGACGCATCATCGAGAACCGCGAGCATGGCCTGCCGGTGCGCCTCGGCCCGGCCAAGCGCCGGAGCGTCGGTCGCCACCGCGATGGTGATCTCCGCGGCCACGTCGTCGCGCACCGCCCAGTGGGACACCAGGAGCGAGCGAGCCCCGGCGTAGAGGAAGGCCTCGGCCAGACGGTCGGCCGGCGTGGCCCGTCCATCCGCAAACGTGTTGCAGGCCGAAAGCACCACCCAGTCCGCCGTCAGGCGCAGGGCGGCGATCTCGCTCGCAGTCAGGAGCCCGTCGGCGCCGCCTGAACCCTCCCTCGGAGGCAGGAAGGCCAGCGCCGGCTCGTCCAGACCCTCAAGCTCGCCCGGCAGAAGGCCGTGGGTGGCGAACACCAGGATGTCGGCCTGCTCCAGCCCGCCGCGCAGCACTGCATCCTCGGTCGCGGCAGCGCCCGCGATCACCGTGGTGCGCTCTGCGCCGAAGCCGGCGGCGAGCCGATCCAGTTCTGCCTGGGCGCCGGGCAGGCGCGGCAGCGCTGACAGCGCATCGGAGTCCGCGCGCGCACCGCGAAGGACGGCCGCGAGCTCAAGGGTCTCGCCGCCGCCGGAAAAGGCCGGGGCGCCGGCGGCGAACAGGCGGGCCGGACGCGTGCGGGACAGCCGGGCTTCCGCGCCCCTCGTCGCCAGCCCGATGGCCTGCACCGTCGCCTGACGGCGCGCCAGCCAGGCGGCCTGGCGCAGGGCGCGCGCTCCACTGAGTGTTTCAGGGCCCGGCTCCGTGATCAGTACACTGAACGGCAGGCTGGCATAGGGACCGTCAGGCTGAACGACGAGGGTGCGCGCACCCTCCACCGCCGCTTCGACGCCTGGCGTAAACACGCCCTGATACAGCCTGTACGCCGCGGCGGCGGGGAACACGCTCAGCCCGTCCGCGGTGCTCGCCGACCCGCTGCGATAGGCCCCGGCGCCCGCCGAAAGAGCGGCGCGCAAGGCTGCGACGGCCTCGACCGCATCGACCTGCGAAATGGTGAGGCGGTCAAGAACCAGCCCGCCCTGAGTAATCGCCGCGACGACGCCGCCGCGCTCGGTGAAGGCGAAGGCGAGAACCGCTTCATGGGGCGCCAAGCCCGCCTGGACATCCGCGAGCCCGGGCCGGACCTCCCGAGCGTCGAGAGCCTCCGGCAAGGACGCGTCCGCCGCGACCAGCTCGGCGCGGGCGGCTTCCAGAACCTGCGACGCCGCGCGCACGGCGCCAGAGTCGGCGGCGCTGGCGCGCAGGCGCACATAGCGGGTCTCCGCCGCCCGGGCGCTGCGCGCCGCATCCTGGCGCCGCCTCAACGCCTCGGCCGTGTCGCCGGAGCGCGCCGCCGCGGCGCCCAGCGACAGGGAAAGGCCGCCGGGACCGCCGGCGTCAAGCAGCGCGATGACGAGATCGCGATCGCCGGCCGCATAGGCGACGTCCAGCGCCCGGCGCCGCGCAGCGTCGCGGCGCACGGCGGCGTCCCGGCTCCGGTCCACATCAAGCAGGTTGGTTTCAATCAGCGCCCGCGCCGCAGGCTCGGCGAGCGCCAGGGCGGCGTCGAGCCGGGCGGGATCCGCGGCGCTGATCCAGGCCTCATCCACGGCGAGGGCGAGCCGGGCCTCGTGACGCTCGGCGAACAGGTCGGCGGCGAGCGCCCGTGCTTCCCCGATCCGTGCCTGTGCCGCGGCCAGCTGTCCGTCCTTGGCGAGGGAAACGGCGAGGCGCGCGAGAAGGCGCATCCGGTTCTCACCGCCCGTGACCGCGATCCGGTCGAAAGCCTCCAGAGCGGCGAGGCGCTCCGAGAGCTGGGCTTCGCCGGCGAAATCGGCGGCGTTCGCCTGCATGCGCGCGGCTGTAGGCGAATCCTCGCCTTCGGCGGCCAGATAGATGTCGCGCGCAGCCAGGAACAGCGTGCGCGCCTCGTCTTCACGGCCGAGCGCGCCGAGCGCCACGGCCAGATTGTTCAGGCTGTCGGCGACCTGCGGGTGATCGGAGCCGAGCTGCGCCCGGCGCGCGACCAGGATCTCGCGCAGAAACGGCTCGGCCTCGCGATGGCGCCCGGCTGCATTCAGCGCGCCGGCGTAGTTGGACTTTGCGAAGCTGATGAATGGATGGCCCTCCGGCAGGATGCGCTCGAGCATCTCCAGGCCGCCGCGCGCTTCCTCGATGGCCTCGTCATGGCGCTGGGCGCCGCTGAGGATCGACGCCAGGCTCACTTGCGTCATGGCGACGTGGGGATGGTCCGGCCCGAGCACCTCCAGGCGCAGCTCCAGCGCGCGGCGCACAAGGCGGGCGGCCTCGCTTGCGCGGCCCTGATCGTCGGCGAGCGCGCCGAGCTCGAAATAGGAGCGCGCGATCTGCGGGTGGGCTTCAGGATAGAGCGTCCGGCGGACCTCCAGCGCCTCGCGCTGGGCCGCCTCGGCCTCCTCGAACCGGCCCAGCTGGGACAGGATCGAACCAACATTGCCCAGCGCCTCCTGCCGGTTTTCGGCATAGGCCTCTACGCCTTCGAAGGCGGCGGCGGCGGCCTGGAAATGACCAAGGGCGGTTTCAGGAGCGCCGGCGTAGAAATGCGCCGCGCCAAGCTGATTGCGGATCTGGGCCAGCGCGATCGTCTCGTCCGGCGCCGCCGCGTGGGCGGCCTCGAAAGCTGCGGTCCAGGCATTGAGCGCCGCCTGAGGCTCGGCCTCCATGTCCGTGGCTTCGGCCACGTTCAGCAAGGCGCGCGCGGTCTCGTCCGTGATGGCCTCGGCGATCGCGGGTCGGGGCGGCTCTTGCGGCTCCGCATCCTGCGCCGACGCCCCCATGGACCAGAGCACCGCCAACGCGGCGGCCATCGCGACCTTGAGCATCCCTCATCCCCCCCGATGATCCCTCGCACAAACTCGATCATGCACGCATATCCCCGCTCAGGGCAAACCTGACGATTGCGGTCCGGCGAACGAGTTCGGCTTCCCCATCGCGCCCGTGCGGGCCATGCTGGCGCCTGAAAATTTCTTTAGAGGGGGACGGGCGATGAAGACATGGCTGATCGGACTCGCCGCCGGCATGGCGCTGACGCTTCCCGTTGAAAGCCGGGCGCAGGACTCCTGCCCGCCGGCGCTTCCCTCGGCCGCCGATATCGTGGCGCTGGAGCTCCCCGGCGCTGAAACCGTAGCGACGCTGTTCGACCTCGCCGAACTGTCGGACACCTGCCCCGGGCCGGACGATCCGGCCGCCATCGACGCAGCAGCGCGCGATCTCCTCACGGCCGGGGCGATCGACGCCGGCGACCTGCCGATCTTCGTTGCCGCAATCGAACGCCATGGCGAACGCGGCGATCTGGACGGCGCGCTGGATATCTTCTTCATGCTGGAGACGTTCGCCGACACCGGCGCGCTCACCGCCGAGCAGTGGCTGCCCATCGCCCTGCGCATGCGCGACATCGAGGCCGGGCTCGCGCCGGACGGGACGGCGAGCTACGCCGCGGCCTCCTTTGAGCGCGCCGCGCGCAATGCGGACGCCGAGCTGCGCTCGCGCGATCTGCCGACCGCCGCCTATGTCGAGCCGGACCATGTGATCGTTCCGGTTTTCTATGGCACGAACCGGGCGCGCACCGGCTCCGACAATCCGCTGGAGTTTTACGGTCATGAGCGCGCGCCGCTGCAGTTGGGCGTTGTGGAGGTGTCCGTTCCGCGCAACCGCGAGATCGGCGAGATCCGCCGTACCGACCGCTGGCAGGGCGATCTGTCGGCCTTGCGGGGGCGCTATTTCATCATTGACCGGGTCGAGCCCATATATAGCGAAGCGGGGTTCGCGCACTATCTCGACCTGGTGATGGACCAGTCGGAGCGCCGCGAGCTTCTGGTCTTCATTCATGGCTACAACACCGATTTCAGATCCGCCGCCGAGCGAGCGGCGCAGCTGGCGGTGGACCTGGAGATCGACGGCGCGCCGGCGCTGTACTCCTGGCCCTCGCGCGGAACGACGCTGGGCTATTTCGCGGACTCCAACCAGGTCGTTCGTCCCCTGATCGACGATCTGCGCCATTATCTTGAACTGCTTATGGAGAGCGCCGGGGCGGACCGGATCCACGTGGTCGCCCACTCCATGGGCAACCGCTTCCTTCTGCGCGCGCTCGAAGAAATGGCGGAGGACAATCCTGCCCCGCTGGACGCGCCCTTCTTCGACCAGGTGGTCTGGGCGAGCCCGGACGTGGACCAGGCCGACTTCCTCTACACCCTGCCGGAGCTTTTGCACCTGTCGCGGGACATGACCCTTTACGCCTCGGCCTCGGACCGGGCGCTGCGCCTGTCGCGTCGCATCCAGGGCGGCTATCCGCGCGCCGGTGATGTGACCCCTTCGCCCGTCGTCCTGGACGGTCTGTCGACGGTCGACACCACCGAGGCCGGCGACAGCGGGATTGGCCATTCCGACTACGCCGGCCCGGCGCTGGACGATTTTCGCGCCGTTGTCTGGCTGAGCCTGGAGCCCCAACAGCGCTGCATTCTGGAAATCGAGACCGGCGAAACCGGCCTCTTTTACAGGGTCGAGCCGCTTGATGGCGGAGCGTGTGCGCCGGATGTGTTCAAATACTCCATCACCGCGCTGCGCCGGGCCGGGCCCGACGAGGCGCTCAACGTTGTGGAGGCGAACCTCACCGAAAGCCGCGACCCGGGCTTCGCTGGAAGCGTGGACGCGATCCGCGGCTATATCCGGCTTCTGATCGGAGCCGATTGAGCCCCGACTGACCCATCGGCCTTCAGCCCTCCACCGGCCGGTTCTGACCGACCAGCACGAACGGCGCCCACATGGCCGGATGGGCGAACTCGTCTTCCTCCATCAAGGTGAGGAGGGACTGGCGCAACGCTTCGGACCGTCCGCCTTCAGGGTTCGCATTCATCGCTTCAAGCGCGCCGGTGGTGATCCGCCGCGCCGCCGTGTCGTCCACGACCCAGTGGGACACCAGCAGCGAGCGCGCGCCGGCGTAGAAGAAGGCGCTGGCGAGCCCTGACAGGCTCTCGGCGCCCGCCCCGTCCGGCGCAGCGGTGTTGCACGCCGACAGGATCACCCAGTCCGCATCCAGATCGAGATAGCGCGCGATCTCCGAGGCGGTCAGCAACCCGTCATCGCCATCCACGGCCTGCCCCGGCGGGGTCAGAACCAGGGCCGGCTCCACAAGACCCGGCAATTCGTCAGCGATCAGGCCGTGGGTCGCGAACGCGATGACCCGGCGATCACGCAGGCCGGCCGAGCCTCTGAGCGCAGCCTCCGTGGCGCCCGCGCCCACCAACAGGTCGCGATCGGGATCGGCGCCGAAGGCGCGAGCGAGCGCGACCAGTTCAGGCCGCGTGTTTGGCAGGGCGGCTAGCGATCGCACCGCGTCCACGTCGGCGTTGAAGACCCCGCGCGTGGAGACGTCGCGGAAGCTGTCCGGCGCCACGCCGCGTTCCCCGCCGCCCGATGCCGGCGCGCCCCGGTCGCAATTGGCGCCGGCGCGAGAGCCGATGCAGGGATCGCCGACGCCGAAGAACGGCGAGCGCGCCCGGCTTTCTCCAAATCGGGACAACGCGCGCAGCGAAGCCGGGGTGGGCAGCACGGTCATGGCGAACTCGCGCGCCAGCCAGCTGGTTTGCGCCAGCGCGCGCGGATCAGAGTCATCGCCCTGCGGTTCGGTCGTCACCATGACGCCGAGCGGCAGGCTGGAGAGCGCGCCGGACGGCACGGCGTAAACATGGCGCTTGCCGGCGAGCCGGCTCTCCATGGGAGCGAGCAGGGCCTGGTAGAGCCGATAGGCTTCAGCGCGATCAAACGGGTCCAGGCCGGAGCCGGCGCTTTGCACGGGCACCGTGTTCCACGGCCCGCGCCCATAGGCCGGATCGAGGCTCTGGCGCAGCGTGTCCACCGCTTGGCTGAGATCTTCAGACGTCATATCCACCCGCGCCCAGTGGGAGCCGTCACGGTCGATGGCGAACACGAAGCTGCCGCGCTCTCCGGCGAGGATCAGGATCATCGCCTCGTCCTCGCGCAGCAGGCCTTGCGTCTCGCGGATTGAAAGCGGGCTTGGGCTGGTCAGCTCTGCGTATTCGGGAAACTCCGCGCCGAGCCGGGCGTCGAGAGCAGCCAGCTCGGACGTCACCGTGTCGAGGCGCTGGCGCGCGCTCGCGGACGCCGCCTCCCGGCTTTGCGAATCGCCCAGCGACAGCGCCTCATAGAGCGCCTCCTGCGCCGAGGCCCGCTCGCGCACCGCGCGTTCCCGCTCGGAGACCAGGCGGGCCAGGGCGTCGTCCCCGCTCGCAAAGCGCGCGGACACCTGGGAGAGCGCCTGGGCGGCCGAAGTCTGCACGGCCCACTGGGCGGCGCGCCAGGCTTCGTCCTTGAGACATTCGGACTCCATGGAGCCCGGCGGGCATGGCGCCTGGGCGAAGGCGGGCGCCGTGGCGAAGGCCAGCACGGCGGCGGCGGCGACACTGTTCAGAAGGGTCTTCATGGCTCAGCTCTCCTCGGGCCGCCGGACGATGGGTCGATCGGTGTTTCAAGGTCAGTCATGGGACGCCGACCAGGCCGCCTCCACATGCAGGGTGAAAATGTCGGCGCGCCTGCGCACCACGGCCGCGCCCGCCGCATCGTCCAGCGCCGCGTCGTCATAGGCGGCGTCCACGATGGAGCCGGTCGCCTCGCGATACAGGCGCAACGCTTCGGCTGGCCGGTCCATGTGGCGCAGATAGAGCCAGGCGAGATTGGAGCGCGCGACCAGCACCATGACGTGGCGGTCCGGCAAACGGCGCTCCAGACCCTCAAGGCCCAGGCGCAAGAGGCGCTCCGCCTCGGCGTGGTCGCCCGCGAGCCCCAGCGTTGTGCCGGCGTTGCCATAGGCCCGGATCGTCTCGGGATGGTCGGGTCCGTAGGACGATTCATAGAGCGAGATCGCGCGAAGCTGCAGCTGCGCGGCTTCCTCAAGCCGGCCCTGGATGCGCACGCTCCCGGAGAGATTTTCCAGGCTGATCGCGATCGAGAGATCATCATCGCTGGTCTCGGCGGAGGCGAGGCTGCGCCGATACAACGCCTCGGCGTCCGCGTACCGGCCTTGCATGCGCAGCGTACCGGCGAGATTGCTCTCGATGGACGAGACCAGGTAGTTCTCACCCGCGACCGTCAGCGCCTGCGCGCCGGAGAGCGCCGCCCGCTGGAGCGCCTCGGCTTCGCTGAACCGGGCCTGATCAAAGATCGCCGACGCGAGCATGCTCTGGCCCATGATCGTTTCCTCCGCCGCCGCGCCAAAGACCTGCTCAGCCTCGGTCACGGCCCGGGCGAGCACCCGCTCGGCCTCCACCGGGCGGCCGGCGAGAGTCAGCGCCCTGCCAAGGCGGCGGCGGATCTGGGCGATTTCGCCCCGGCTGGCGTCAGGATGGGCGTCCAGGACGCCGAGCGCCTCGGCGTGAAGGGCCGCGGCTTCGCTCCAGCGCCCGTCCTGGAGGTGGATTTCCGCCAGATTGGACTTCATCAGCGCCACGACCGGCGTATCAGGCTCGCCCGTGGCGGCGAAGGCGGCGAGCGTAAGCTCCAGAAGCGCGCGCGCCTCGGCGCCCCGCCCGGCGCCGTCCAGGGCGTTGGCGTAATTGCCCAGGGCGCCCAGCGTGTTGGGGTGGGTCTGACCAAAGCTGCGCGCCATGCTCTCATAGGCGGACTCATAGCCGGCGAGCGCCTGGCTGGGATCGCCCTGGCGCCGGCGCACCACGGCCAGATTGTTCTCTACGACCGCCAGATAACGATGGTTTGGATCCAGGGCGGCGAAGATCACACGCGCGCGCTCGATGGCGTTGATCGCCTCCTCCAGACGCGACTGCTGTTGATAGACTTCGCCCAGATTGGTCCACGCGATTCCCGACAACTCCTCAGCGCCTCGCCCGGCCGCGTCCAGTCCTGACACCACCTCGAGAAAACTGGTTTCGGCGGCGTCCAGATCACCGGCTCGAATCTGGGCGGCGGCCCGTTCGTTCAAGGCGAGCAAGGGGTCGGAGCCGCCTTGCGCCGGCCGGGAGACCGTCGCCGGGGCGCCCCCTCCGCCTCCGCTTCCGCGGGCCTGCTGTTCGCGCGCGATTGAGATTGCACGTCGGATCGGGGCGAGGGTCTCCTCGCCATAGCCGAGATCGACGAGAAGCCCCTCGGCGAGCTCGAGCACCTCCTGGGCGTTGGCGTAGCGCCCGGCTCCAATCATCGCATTGCCCAGATTGACCGCCGCCATGGCGGTTCGTGGATCGCTCGCGCCCGCGACCCTTGCATAGATGACGACCGCCTCATCAAAGGCCCTGACCGCAGCGTCATAGTCGCGCCGCTGGTAGGCGGCTGTGCCTTCAGCGTTAAGGCGGGTCACCTGCTGCAAGGGCGTCTCGCCCGGGCGAGCCTGAGCCGACGGTGCGGACTGCGTGGGTCCAGCCTCTTGCGGCGGGCCCTTCTGGGCGACGGCGCCGGGAGCTGCGGCGATAAGGCTCGCGGCGGCCGCGAGCAGGACGAGTTCAATACGTGCGCCTGACATGACGTCATCCTCCGTTTGCGACCGCCCAGGCCGCTTCAACATGCAAAGTAAACAGGTCAAGCGGTTCGCCGGCGTTCTGGATCGACTGGCGCCGATCGATCTCACCGCCAGTGCTCTCGCCCAGATATGCGTTGAGGTTTGCGCTCAGCGTGCGCGCGGCCTCCAGCGCGCCAGATCCATCTGATTCGGCCAGCAGCTTGTGGCGGGCCAGGAAGGAGTGCGCGGCGATAATGTCGGTATGACCCGGCGGCCGCCGCTCGACGGTCAGGGCGGCGGATTCCGCGAACAGTTCCCCGGCCTCGCTGTGCCGGCCTTGAGCGGCGAGGTTGCGCGCCAGATTGAATAGATTCCTCGCCAAGGCATGGGGCTGGGAGAAGAGCTGTCCGTCCTCGGCCCGGGCCCCGGCGACCACTTCGAGCAACAGGGTTTCGGCGTCCGCATACCGCCCGGCGCCGTCGAGCGCCCGGGCGAGATTGTTCGCATAGGTAAGGCGCGCACCGCCCCGCGAGCGCTCGTAGAACGGGCGAAGGATCGCCGCGCTGTCCGCGTATCGGCCAAGGTCGAAATAGGCCTCGGCGAGCGTGTTGAGGATGGTGATCAGCTGCGCAATGTCGCCGGCCTCCTGCGCGCCGGCCATGGCCTGCTCAAGCAGAACCACCGCCTCGGGAGCACGGCCCTGGGGCAGCAAGGCCTGGGCGACGCGGTACTGACGGCCATGAATCGAGCCGCTCTGATTCTCACCCGCTTCGGCTTCGGCAAGAAGCATAAGCCAGATCTGTTCGGCGACGCGGTAGTCGCCGGCTTCGAAGGCATCCAGCGCCTGCCCGACGCGGTCCTCTTCCCGGTTGCGCGCAGCGGGTTGTGCGCCCGGCTTAGCCGCCTGGCGGAACTTCGCCGGCGCAAACGCTTCGCCGGACTTTTCATAGCCTGCCGCCAGCGCCGCCTCGCCGACCCGGCATTTCGCTCCCGCCTGCCCGGAGAGCGCAGCAGAGGGATCGCAGGCCTGGGCCGCCAAGGCGGCGGCAAAGATCAGCGGGCCGATCATCCCGCAATCTCGGAAGGCGGAATCAGCCGCCACTGATAGATCAACGCGCCGGCGCGCGCATCGAGCGCAGGCCCGGTCTGGGCCGAGCGGGTCTGGCCGAAGCCGGCGCCGGACATGAGCGCGCCAAGCGCCGAGGCCTGGGCCGGATCACCGGCGTCGCGCTGCAGGCTGTCCTGGGCCAGGAATGCGAAGTCCCACGGCAGGGCGGCGGTTTCATCGCGCTCCACCGCCAGCAGGACCAGACGCTCCAGCCCGGTCGAGCTGGGTTCATCGGCGTCCCAGTCCCAGGTGCGAAGCCCCGCCCAGACGACCCGCGGCGGTGCGCCCGGCTCGATACGGGTCGAGGTCTCTGCGCCCAGAAAGGGCATGCGGTATACGCCCGCCAGGCTGTCAAGATAAAGCGGGGTGACGTCGATGGGGGTCTCGCCGGCGTTGAAGAGCTCCAGATAGACGATGTCGCAGTGGGTGAGCTCCAGCACGTCGAGCGCGTCGGCGCCCATCTGCTGCAGGCTTGTGGCGCTGGTGGGCACGCGCGCGGCGTCGGGCAGGGTGCACGGCCAGTCATCCGGCGAGGCCCGCGAAGGGTCGGGCGCCGGGGCGGCGGGCCGCCAGACATAGCCGCGCACCTGCAGGTGTTCGACCCCGGGGCCGTTCACCATCGCCTGGGCGGCGCGCAGGAGATTGCGCACCCGTGCGATCTTGCCAAGCTCGCGCTCTATGGCGGCTTCAAGCCGGGACCGGTCGGGATAGTCGGCAAGCTCCAGATGCGCGGGCGCGGTGCGCGGCTCGCGCGTCACGCGCTCACCGGACCGCAGCAACCAGACCGCGCCGTCCTGAACGGACACCCGCACATGAGCTGTGGAGATGTCTTCTACAAACGAAAGCGGGGCGGTGAAGGTGGCAGGGTCTGTCCCGCGCAGGGTCTCGAGCGCCGCGATCGCCTCGCGCTCGGCCGGGCTCGCGCGCCGGGGAAGGCGCTCCACGCCCACATTGAGAGAGAAGCGCACGCCGGGATCGACCATGCGCGCGGTCAGAAAGCCATAGCTCGGCAGGCGGGATTCCGCCGCGTGATCGCCATAGGCGGTGAGCCGGGCCTGCGACCGGGTCTCGCCGACGGCGGTGGCTTCCAGAAAATAGGGACCGGTGAAGACCGGGTGAGGCTGCTGGGTGTCCGGATCGAGCACGGTCATCTCGAAGATGGCCCCCTCGCCGACGCCGTTCAGAGCGCCGGCGGCGATCTCGACCATGCCGCGCGCCTGACGCGAAACCGGCCAGGCGATGTCGGCGGGGTCTCCACTCGTGCCAAAGATCGGCCGGTCAAGCTCGCCGGAGAACAGCGGCGACGGCGCCCGTGCGCCCCAGTCGTCATAGCCGTTGAGCACCCGGTAGGCGAGATCGCGATAGCTCGACACGCCGCCGGCCAGAAGCGAGGTCGCGATCTGGTAGGTCATGACGCCGTAATTGCTCCGCTCGTCACTGGACGCGCGAGGCAGCAAGCCTTCGAGGGCAAGCTGGCCGGAATGGGCGGCGAAAAAGGCCACGAAACCGCCCTCGCCCAGCTCCATGGAGGGCTGCGCGGCCTGGGGGGCGCCGCGGGTGCGCGAAACCTGGCTTTCAGCCTCCAGTATCGCGTCGACGGGCACGCCGAGCGCGCTCATGTCCACTTCGCGGGTGCGAAACTCGCCCGGCGTCGCACTGGCGCCGCTGCGGTCCGAGGTTCCTGAATGGCAGGTGTCCACGACGAGCCAGACGAAGATGCTGCGCGCGCGCAGACCTTCGATCAGTTCGCCGACCTCGTCATCCACCAGCGCATTGGAGACGCCGGCCTGCCGGTCGCCATGGGCGCCCTCCCAGGCGCCGATATCCAGCGGCAGGAAGATCTCGTCAAAGCCGTCGGCCTCGACGCGGGCGGCGCTGACGCCGATCTGCGGCTGCCGCGATCCGTGCCCGGACATGTAGATCAGAACCTCGTCGCCGGGCTGCGCCGTTTCATTCAGCTGCGCAAACGCTGCGCGGATTTCCGCCAGGGTCGCGACGCCGTCCGCCGCCCGGTCGATCCCGGTGTCCGCAAGCCCGTCGGCGAGCACCGTCATGTTCTCGTCAGTCACGCCATAGGCGCGCAGGGCCCGGATCATCAGCGCCACATCGTTCTTGGGGCCGAAGAGCTCCACCCCTTCCCCGATCCGGCTCTCGTCATAGCCGGACGCGCCGATGAGAAGCGCGATGCGCCGCGGTTCACCATCCTGTCCAAAGGCCGCCGAAGCGGCGCAGGCCAGAAGCAGGCTCATCAAGATCATAGCGGCGCGCATGAGGGACTCCCCGGGGCTCTGGATCGGCCTCGAGACTAGCCGGGGTTTGCGGCGACCGGCGCCTGTCAAATCCTGACATTCGCCGTCAGGCGGCCTGGGGATCCCGGACGATCATCAAAAAAAGGGCCGGCGCTTGATGCACCGGCCCTTCAGGTGGGTCCTTGAGAGGATCAGGGCGGCTCTAGTTGGTGACCATGTTGAAGCTGACGCCGGTGGAGCCCAGATTGCGGACTTCGACGCGGAACGCGCCGGTCCAGCGCGGCGTCCAGAAGCAGGACATGTTGTCGGAATAGTCGATGTCCCGGCAGATCGTGTTGCCGTTCTGGTCATACACATACATGTCCAGATCGGTGATGCCGGGGCCGTTGGCGTAGACCGCCGCGCGTTCCCCGCCGCGGAAGGACAGGTTGTAGAACGTGGTGGAGCGGGCCCGCACGAAGCCGGTGTCACGGCCCGGGCCGGAAACGCGGCCGCGGCCCTGCTCGGCCTCGGCGTCCTCGATCAGACCGTTCAGGGTTTCATCGCCGCGCGACAGAATGCGGGCCTCCTCGAACATGTCGTCGGCGGAGAGCAGATCGATCTCGCCCTCCTCCAGGTCGCCGTCGTCGGACCCGGCTTCATAGTCGCGGTCTTCCACGGACACGCCGGCGCGCAGGCGGGCCGCCACGATCATCGCCAGCGGATCGCGGTTCTCGGCGGCGACCTGGTAGAGCTGCTGGGCCAGCGCCAGCTGCTCGACGCCGGTGGTGGCGCCTTCGCTACGCTCGACGGCGATGTTTTCACCGGACTGATCATCCTGGGCGATAACCGCTCCGGTCAGCGCAGCTGCGGCGACGGATGCGGCGAACAGGGTCTTCATCATGACTGTTTCTCCTTGGGCGGACTGAATTCGCACAATCGCGAAGCCGTTCGTCCGGCCCCGACGAAGGGGACGCTGCCCGAGGCCGATATCCTCGACAATACAGGTCGCCGATTCCTGTCCAGCATTGTCAGAAAACACCCATCAACGGCCTGCAAAGATCTGATTCCTTACAGGCTTCGTCAGTCGCCGCGACGCGCCGCGTGGACTTCACTAGCCGCCATGATCCGGCGAGGAGGAGATGGTCTTGGTGGAGATACGGCGCGCGAAAGACAGCGTTCAGACTCTTGCGATCCTACTGCTTGCAGCCGCGATTATCGCCGGGGGGGCCGCGTGGTTCGGCGCACGCCTCGCCACCGCGCCCGCCGGCGCACCGGCGGCCGTGCGTGAGGCGGCCTCGTCGGTGGTCACGCTCTATGCTGAACGACCCGCCGCAGGGCTGGCGCAGTTTGATCCTCTGGACGGTCCCGCCCCGGAGCCGCAGATACGCTGGCGCTGGCGCACTGCGTCCGGCTTCGCCTTCGCGCAAGGCGGATGGATCGTGACCAATCACCACGCCGTGGCCGGCGCGCGCACACTTGAAGCCCGGCTGGCGGACGGAACGCGGGTCGCGGCGCGCGTGCACGCGCTGGATCCGCGCCGCGATCTTGCGGTGATCCGGCTGACGGGGGCGTCACCGCTTCCGCTTCGCCCCGCGGCCGCGGTCGCGGTCGGCGACCCGGTCTATGCGCTCGGCGCGCCGTTCGATCTCGCCGGCTCCCTGAGCGCCGGCGTCGTCAGCGGGTTTGAGCGGCCCTATGACGGCGTTGATCCAATCGGATATCTCCAGCATGACGCAGCGCTCAATCCGGGCAATTCCGGCGGACCGCTGCTGGATCGGCGCGGGCGGGTGGCCGGGCTCAACACCGCCGTGGCCGAACCGGCGATCATGAATGTGGGGGTGAGCTTTGCGATCCCGTCGGCGGTCGTCTTCGAGGTCGCAGAACGCTTGCGGCGCGACGGCGCAGCGCCCGTCGCCCACCTTGGGATCGCTGTGCGCAGTCTCGACCAGGCGCTCGGCGAGGCGATGGGGCTTGGCTCAGGCGACGGTCTGATGATCGACACCGTGGAGGCCGGCTCTCCGGCCGCCGCCGCCGGCCTCGCCGTCGGCGACATCCTTCTGGGTGTGGATGGTGAGCCGGTCGGCCTGCCCCGCGACATCAATCGGGCGCTGCTGGCGCGATCTGTCGGCGACACGATGACCCTGATCCTGCGGCGCGGCGGCGCCCGGCTTGAAACACGCGTCACTCTTGCCGAAGGCCCCTCCCAGCCGGACCTGTCCGGATCGGGCGGATCGCAGGGCCGGACCCATGAATACGGGTTGCGCTTCGCCGCCAGCGCCCTTCCCGGCGATGGCGCCATCGTCGACCGTGTACAGCGGGCCTCCCCCGCCTCGCTCGCTGGGTTCAGGTCGGGCGACAGGGTTCTGGCCGTGAACGGCCGCCTCGTGACCGACGGGCTGGACGCCCGGCTCCGCCTTGACGAAGCCGGTCCGGCGGCGGCGATCCGGGTGCTGCACGAGGGCGAGAGCGAGCCTCGCCATGTGGGCCTGGCGCGCGCGGCGTCACAGGCGCTGTCCGCGCCGGGGCAAACCTGGCCGGACGCGGCCGGCGGCCCGTACTAGACTGGCGCGAAACACCCTGGGAGCGGCCATGCGGATCCTGATCATCGAGGACGAAGACATCTGGGCTGAACGCGCCCGCGAAGCGGTCGCCGCCTTGCCGGACGCGAAGCTGGAGCATGCCAGAACCGGCGCGGACGGCCGGGCCCGCGCGCTCGCCGAACCCTTCGATCTGCTGATCCTGGACCGGGTCATCGACAGCGACGGCGCCGACGGGCTGAGGCTGCTGGCGGACCTGCGCGAGCGGGGCGTCACCGCGCCGGCGCTGATCCTGTCGAGCCTGGGCGAAGCGCGCCAGCGCGTGGAGGGGCTTGAGTCCGGCGCAGACGACTATCTGGCCAAGCCCTTCGACGCCGGGGAATTGCGCGCCCGGCTCAAATCCCTGATCCGCCGGGCAGGCGCGTCCTCGGCGCCGCAAGTCTATGTCCGCGGGGCGCTGGAGGTGCGGGTCAAGGCGCGCACCGCCCACTATGAGGGACGCCACATCCCCCTCTCGCCCCAGGAGTTCGACATCCTCGCCGTACTGGCTGAGCTCGACGGCGATCCGGCAGACCGCGACCTGCTGTGGAAGCGGGTATGGACCGATTTTCCCAACCTGCCTTCACAGGTGAACGTGGTCGATGTGGCCATGGCGCGGCTGCGCCGGGCCATGACCCGCGTGACCGGCGTCGAGCTTGTCGAGACCGTCCGCCTGAGAGGCTGGCGGCTGAGGCCACAGGGCGAGCCGGAGCCGTCGAGCGACGCCGCCGGGGCATGACTCGGGGTCTTCGACGCCGCCTGACCCGGTTTGTCAGTTGAGCCGTCCCGCCTGTGCGCAGAGGCTTTGAAGCTCAAAGCACACAAAGCCGGGAGACGAGCTGTGACGATGATGACAAGGATGAGGGCCCCGGACTTCGAAGCGGTTCTGGAAGCCAGCGGAGCCGCAGTGGCGGTCCTTGACGCCGGAAGCACGGTGACGTTCGCCACCAGCGCCTTTCGCGCGCGCTCCGGCCTTGGACAGGCGGCGCAACTCGCGGTGACGGTGACAGACGCCTCGCACTCCCACTCCCATGTCACGTGGTCGCGCGGCGGCGTGAAGCATGCGTGCCGTTTGAATCCGCTTCCCTGCGGGTCTCTGGCTCTGACGCTGCTGGGCGCCGCGCTGGGCCCGGCGGACAAGACCGCGGCTTCGGCCCTTCTGGAAGACTTGTGGGGACTCACCCCGGCGGAATCCGACATCGCCTGGCGTCACGGCCAGGGCGGCAGCCTTTCCGAAATCGCGGCGGCCAGACAGGTGTCTCTTGAAACGGTACGCACCCAGATGCGCTCGATTCGAGACAAGGCCGGAGCCGCGAACGGGCGGGTGCTGCAGTCGCTCTACTGGGCCGCGCTGGCCTCGCCGTGCAGCGAGCAAGTGTCGTGATCGGCGCGGCGGGTTTCTGGATCCCGGCGGCCATGGTGAGCCTGCTGGTGGTCATTTGCGCGGTCAACGCGCTGACAAGGCGCTCCTGACCGGTCAGGTCCTGGCCCAGCTTTTAGACCTGCGTTTAAAGTCCGGGCCGGCGCGGGATCCGGGCCCCGGGGCAAGCCCCGGAGCTCAGACTCGCGACGCAGGCCTACGTCTCGCCGCCCGCGTCCACCTCTGCATCGGCGTCCTCACCGGCATCGGCGACGAACGCGCAATCCTTCTCGACGGCGACGGCCCGGGCGTCGCGGATATAGGCCTGAGTGGACGGTATCGTCATGGGATTGATCATCGCGCGCCGCGCTCCAGCGATCTCAGCCTGGAGCTGATCGCAGTTCTGGCGGGCGAACCGGGAGCGGTTCCCTCCCGAAGCGACCGCACCGGTCGCTGCGGAACCCGCAAGCGCCTGGCCTGCGGCTCCCGCCATGGTGGTCGCGCATCCCGAAAGGGATCCCAACAGACCCAGCGACAGCACAACTCCAAAAATCTGCTTCTTGTTCATTTACAGCCCCTTATCCATTGATTTGGCGTGGCCTGAAGTATTCAATATTGAGTCTGCCCGTCTATCCCCGCTTAGGGGGATGCCTTTGCAGTTTCGCGTGAATGCGTCTGCTTTTCGCGCCTTTGATCTATCCGCTCTGACCTGAGCCTTTGCGACGCGATATCGAGACGGCGAAGGCCTGTTGCGGGGGCAGACCAAGGAGCCCCGCCGCCAATGGCCGCTCAACGTGTGCGAAGGCACGAAAAGCATCATAGCTCACGCAGCCCGCCCTGGCCCGATGACGCACGGATCCTCCAGCTCTGCGTGGAGGAATTTCAGAGGGTTACGTCAGCCCGAAACCACCCCCTCTCGGCAGGCGCGGCGTTCCAGAATCAGCGGCCTTGGGTGAAGTGGCTGGGGACCGAGGCGCAAGAATAGCGAGGCCTGAATCCGGGAGTTCGGGTCAGGGCCGCGGTGGCGCATCGACAGCGCCATGGGAGACGCCGGACAGTCCCTGACGTCAGGACCGCGCCAGGGCGGCGTCGGCCTTGCTCCGCCAGGCGTCCGGCAGAGGCACGGCCTTGCGCGCCCTGGTGTCAAAGCACACGGCCACGCTCTTGAGTGTCGCGGCCTGCTCGCCCCGGCTCAGATTGGTCATTTCGTAGACGATGGTCACCGACTTGGTGCCCAGCTTTTCGAGCCGGCCGGTGATCACCAGCAGATCACCCGAGCCGACCTCGGCGGCATAGTCGAGCTCGTGGCGCACATCGGCGAAGCCGACGCCGTCTGCAGCGTCGGCGCCGGACCAGCCGAAAATCTCGAAAAGGAAGTGATAAGAGGCGTCGTCAAACATCGCCACGTAGTGACGCGTCGTCAGATGCCCCATCACATCACACAGCCAGGGATGCGCGACGGCGCGGAAAGACGCCGTCATGCCGCCGCCTGGAGCTTCTTCATCTGCTCCAGTTTCTTCAGGCCAAGCGTCTCGCGCGCTTCTTGGGGGGTCTGGACACTCGACCCCATCGCCTCGAGAAGACCGCGGGCCTTCTCCACCAGCTGGGCGTTCGTGGCGTGGACGCCCTTCTCCAGATAGAGATTGTCCTCAAGGCCGACGCGCGCATGGCCGCCCAGGAGCGCGGCCTGAGCCACCATGGGCATCTCGTTGGCGCCGATGCCGAAGCTCGCCCAGTTCGCGCCTTCAGGCAGGTTGTCGACCATGGTCTGCATGTTGCGGGTGGTGCCGTCCGCGCCCCACTTGATCCCCATGCAGAGCTGGAACAGCGGCGCAGCGTCCAGAACACCCTCGGCCAGCATTTGCTTGGCGAACCAGATATGCCCGAGATCGAAAACCTCCAGCTCGGGCTTCACGCCGATCTTCTGCAGGCGCTCCGCGCCGGTGCGCAACATGCCGATGGAGGACACGTAGACATAGTTCGGCATGTCGTAATTGAACGAGCCGCAATCGAGCGAGCAGATCTCCGGCAGCAGCATCTCCACATGCTTCATCCGCTCGACCTGGCCGACGCAGTCGGTCGCCTCGCGGTCAAAATCGGTGGGAGACTCGTCAGGCCCCAGGAACAGATCCCCGCCCATGCCGGTGGTCAGATTGATCACTACGTCGGTGTCGTGCTCCCGGATGCGGTCGACCACTTCCTTGAACAGCTCCGGGTCCCGGCTCGGGGCGCCGGTCTTGGGGTCGCGCACGTGGATGTGGGCGATGGCGGCGCCGGCCTTGGCGGCCTCGATCGACGCGCTGGCGATCTCCTTGGGGGTGACTGGAAGGTGCGGCGTCTTACCGGCGGTCTCGCCCGAGCCGGTGACGGCGCAGGTGATAATCATGTTTCGGTTCAGGCGCTGATCATTCGCGGTCAAAGCATTTGCTCCCGTTGCAGCGGCGACGCAGGCGCACATTCGCGCGCATCAGGCGGCTGGGCCGCCGGGTGTCGCTGGATAACTGGTTTTCAGATGCTTAGAGTAATAAACACTTTGATCTGAATTGCAAATCGCTTGATGAATTTAATTCATCTATGTATGAATACAAAATGAGGCATAGTGCGGACCTGCCGGACCGCACACATGACTTGACCTTCATTTGAGCGTCAGGAGCGCGGGTGATCTTCCTGGAGCTGCGCCAGCAGCGAACGCACCATCACAAACCCGATCAGGACGACTGGCGCCGACGCGATGAGCGCGGCGGTCTGAACCACCCGCAAGCCGCCCACGAACAGCAGCGTCACCGGCAGCGCGCCAAGCATGGCGGCCCAGAACAGGCGCTGCCAGAGAGCCGGGTCGCGCCCGGCCTCAAGCGCGTGGGTCGAGCTTGAGGCCAGAATGTAGGAGGCGCTGTCATAGGTGGTGGCCGAGAAGATCACGGCCGTCACCACGAACAGCCCCATGGCCCAGACATCGAGCGGAAGCTCGTCCATCATCGCCACGATCGCTCCGGCGCCGCCGTCCTCATTGAGCAGGGAGACGATGTCCGCCGCGCCGGTGAGCTGCAGATTCAGCCCGAAATTGCCCAGGATCACAAAGAACAGCCCGGCGCCCAGCGTGCCATAGCCCAGCATGCCGAAGATCACCTGGCGGATCGTGCGTCCCCGCGAGATCCGCGCCACGAACAGCCCGACCACGGGCCCGTAGGCGATCCACCAGGCCCAGTAGAAGATCGTCCAGTCGATGACGAAATTCGACTCGCCGAACGGCTCGGCCCAAGTGTTCATGCGGATGAAGTTCTGCGCCACCAGCCCAAAGCCGGTCACCCCGGCCTCGATGAACAGGCCGGTGGGGCCGACGATGAACACGAAGACCAGGAACAGGAAGATCAGCCCCACATTGAGGTCGCTCAAGCGCTGGATGCCGCTGCGAAGCCCCGCCGCCGCGCTCAGGCCGAACAGCGCCATGGTGATGACGAGGGTGGCGACCTCAAGGGCGAAACTGGGCTCGACGCCGGCGATCCTGGCGGCCAGCGCCGCGATCATCGGGGTGGAGAACCCCAGAGACGTGCCGGCCCCGCCCAGAAGGCTGACCATGAAGATCGTGTCGACGAGCCGGCCCAACGGTTGATCAGCGCGGAAGCCTTTGACGCCGCTGCAGCCCGTGCTCAGGCGCAGAAACGGAACGCCGCGATTATGGTAGGCGTACGCGATCGCAAGCGTCGGCAGGCAATAGAACGCCCAGGCCGTCGGCCCCCAGTGGAACAGGCCATAGGCCGACGCCCATTCCAGCGCCTCGGGCGAGCCCTGAGGCAAGGCGAAGGGCGGGGTCTCCACATAGTAGGCCCACTCGATCGCGGCCCAGTACATGAGCCCCGCCCCGATGCCGGCGCAGAACAGCATGCCCGCCCAGCCCAGCGTCCTGAACTCCGGCTCGACGCCGGCGCCGCCCAGGCGCACCGCGCCGTAACGACTGAGGCCCAGCCAGACCAGGAAAACGATCAGCACCAGGCCGATCACCAGGTAGAACGGGCCGATCTTCTCGGCGATGAAGGCGTAGACTTGAGGCAGCAGCACCGCCCCGGCTTCGGGATTGATGATCAGGCCGGCGCATACGGCGACGACGATCACCGCGCTGACGCTGAACGCGAACCAGTCGGTGCGAACGGGACCGGTCATGGCGCACCCCAGCCGAGCGGCGCACAAAGATCGACGTCCAGCGGCGCCCCGCTGCGCGGTTCGACGTCCCAGATCAGAAGCGCGCCGCCGTCAGCGTATTCCGGCCAGGCAGGGCCTTGGGCGCCGTTTGGATCGCCGGTCGCTGCAAAGCGCGCCCAGGCCGCATTCATCGCGCGACCGAGCGTTTCGTCTTCTGGCGCGGTGGGAAGCCAGGCGTCATGGGTGTCGAACACATAGGGCAGCTCCGCGCCGTGATAGGCGCCGAGCGTTTCTGCGCCCTCGCGCACCCGGTCGAGGCGATACATAAAGACCGGCGCGCCAGTCTGCGCCACAACGCCGGCGAGCGCGCGGCCGGGGCAGCGCATCAGGGCTGCGGTTTCAAGGCGGTCGAGCGCGGCCGGGATCGAGTCGGCGTCGGTGAGCACCCGGTCGACCGCCTCATCACCGGCCCGGTCGCGCCAGGCGGCGAGGTCTGCGTCCTGCGCTTCAGGGTCGAGATACATCAGCCACTCATCCTTGTTCACGCCGATCATCAGCGGCGTTGCGGCCACCTCGCCGCGCGCCACAGCCTGTCCTGGCGAGACCGGCAGCACCGCCTCGCCGGGAACAGGGCCGTAATCATAGAACGGCAGGGCCTCGCCGGCGGCGGCCAGAACATCCTGCGCCGTTGCGGTCATGGGATCTGCATCCAGCGCGGCGGCCAGGCGCTGAAACGCCTCGCCTGCAGTTTCAGGCGTGCGCTCGGCGGCCAGTTCGAACCCGCCGCTCTGGCTGATCGCGCGATGAAACAGGCCGCGCGCAGGCGGCGCCGTCAGCAGCGCGCCCACGGCCGCCGCGCCGGCGCTCTCGCCGAAGATCGTGACCCGGTCGGGATCGCCGCCGAACGCGGCGATGTTGTCGCGCACCCATTCCAGCGCGGCGATCTGGTCCAGCAGGCCGGCGTTGGCGGTGGCGCCGGGCGCGTCAGGGGCGAGATAGCCGAACGCGCCGAGCCGGTAGGCGATGGAGACCAGCACCACCCCGCGCGCGGCGAAGGCCTCACCATGATAGTTCGGCTCGTAGGACCAACCCGCGCTGTAGCTGCCGCCATGGATGTAGACCATGACCGGCGCTTGCGCGTCCGGCGCAAGGTCGGGCGTCCAGATATTGAGGTAGAGACAGTCCTCGCTGACGCCGGCTGGAGCCGCGGCGACATCGCGTGAAGCGCCGAAACCCTCGGCCACGTCCGCGTACCAGTCGGTGATGGCGGAGGTCTGCATGCAGGCCGGGGCGAAGGCGGTCGTTTCCCGCGGTTCGGACCACGGGATCGCCGGCGCCGGCGCGCGCCAGCGGCGCTCGCCCACGGGGGGCGCGGCGAAGGGCACGCCCCTGAATGCGCCTCCCTCCGGCAGGCCGTCCAGCGAAAGCCCGGTCACGTCCCCGATCCTGGTCACCGCACTTGGCGTGATCGCGCCCGGTGTGACCGCTTCCGGTGAGATTGCTTCCGGGGCGCCGTCACGCGGCGCGTCTGCTTCGGGCGCGCACGCCGAGAGCCCAAGACACAACGCCGCCGCAGCGGTGAAACAGACGCGAAACGCCAATCGATCAGGCCTCCTGAATCTTCAACACGACAGCGCCGCGGCGGTCGCCCGCCTCGATCGCCGCCTGCGCGTCCGCGCAGTCTTCCAGCGCGTAACTTTCAGCGATGCGATGGGTGAGGCCCCCGTCGGTCTCCACCCGAGCAATGTCGGCGATCGCCTGCCGTTTGGCGTCTTCCGGCATCTCGTAGACGATGACCATGCGCACGGTGAGGTCCATGAACATCATCCGGTAAAACGGCAGCGTCGGGGTCATGTCCTGGGACGAGGAGTAGGTGCAGATGGCGCCGCCGATGCGGATGCAGTCGAGCACCTCAGGAAGGTTCGCGCCGAACTCGACCTCCACGACCTGATCGACCTTGCGGCCTCCTGTCGTCTCCAGGATGCGCGCGCCCCAGCCGGATTCGCGGTGATTGACGATGTGGGCTGCGCCGGCTTCTCGGCACACCGCCTCGTCGTCCGGGTTGCTGGCAGTGGCCACGACCGTCGCGCCGGCCCGGCTCGCCCACTGGATCGCGTACAGGCCGACGCGGCCCGCCCCGCCGGTGACCAGAATGATCTTGCCGGCCGGATCGCCCTCGGCGAACACGCAGCGGTGCGCGGTCATCACCGGAATGCCGTAGACGGCGCCGGCCTCAAAGCTCGCGCCCTCCGGCAAGGCCGGCGCGCGGCGCTCCTCCACCACCACATACTCGGCCGCGGTGCCGAAGCGGCGCTTGTGCTGGGCCTGGTACACCCAGACCCGCTCTCCAACGCGCGCCGAACCCACGCCCTCGCCCACGGCGTCGATGATTCCGGCGCCGTCGCTGTGCGGGATGACATAGCCGTCATTGAGCAGGGCCGGGAACGCCCCGGCGCGCTTCTTGACGTCGGACGGGTTCACGCCGCTGGTCATCAGGCGCACGCGCACCTCGCCGGGACCGGGCTCGGGGGTCGGCTTCTCGCCAACTTGCAGGGTGTCGGCCGGCTTGCCGAAGGTTTCGAACCAGACAGCTTTCATAGCGCCCTCACTTGATCGGGAAAGTCAGCGTTTCGGTGTGGCCGTCCACGGCGATGACCTGGCCGGAGATCATCCGGGCACGGCCGGACGCCAGAAAGGCGCAGGTGTCCGCGATGTCGTCCTTGGTCACAAAGCGGCGCATGGACACCTGGGATTCGTAGATCCGGCGGACCTCTTCGGGCGCCATGCCGCGATGGGCGGCGTCGCGCTCGATCACCCCGTCAATGCGCGGCCCCTCAACCGAGCCGGGGCACACCGCGTTCACGCGAACCCCGAACGGGCCAAGCTCCATGGCCAGCGTCTTGGTCATGCCGATCAGCGCCCATTTCGACGCCGCATAGGCGGTGCGCTGGGGATAGCCGAACAGGGCCGCAGTCGAGGCGATGTTGATAATCGCGCCCCCGCCGGCGGCCTTCATGGCCGGCGCGGCCGCCTTAAGGAAGTAGAACGCGCCATTGATGTTGATATCGATGGTCCGCCGCCAGTCGTCGTCATCGACGTCCTCGATGGCGGCGGTCATGCCCGCGACGCCGGCATTGTTGATCAGAACCCCGATCGACCCGTGCTGATCGATGGCGTGGTTGATGACCCGGCCGGCGGCCTGCGGATCGCGCACGTCGGCCACGGACGCCTCGATGCCGGGATGCGCGCTGGCGAAGTCCGCGACCGCGTCCGGCGCAGCGTCGCAGACATGCACCGGCCAGCCGTCCTCGGCGAGCTTGGCGGCGATGGCCGCCCCGATTCCCGAGGCGGCGCCGGTGATCAGCGCAGCGCCCTTCGGCCGCGCATCGGCGGCGGGATCATCGTGTGCGGCGGAGTACTGGATCGCCATGGTCCGTCAGCCTCTTTCAACAATTCGGGTGATCGCCGGACGCGTTTCGTACAGCGACGGCAGTCGGTTCGCGACTCGAAACGATTGGCGGCCGGATGAACTGAATTCATCCATCAGCGCGGCCCTCCGTGGCGAGCACGTCTCCCAGAGACCGCACCAGCGGTTCGAGCCGGTGTTCGTACTTACGCCAATGGCCGACGCCCTTTGCGTAGATCGGCTGGCGCACCTGCTCGGCGCTGGCGGTGCGCACCGCGCGCCGGGTTTCGTGAAAGCGCAAGCACGCCTCTTCAAACGCGAGTCCGCAGGCGGCGAGCACCCGGCGCACCTCGCTCTCGAGGTCTGCGACCACGTCTTCATAGCGTACACGGATGACCCGGCCGGGACCGGCGGCGTCCCAGTGAGCCATGAGATCGACATAGGACCGGTAATACCGCCCCAGCGTCTCGAGATCGTAGGTGAAGGTCTGGCCGCGGGCGAAATTCTGCTTGAAGCAGGACAGGCCGCAATCGCGCGGATCGCGCCGCGCGTCGATGATGATCGCGTTCGGCAAAGCGCGGGTGATGAGCCCCACATGGACGAAGTTGTTGGGCATCTTGTCGATGAAGTAGGGCGCGTCGCCATGGTAGGCGGCGGTCTCCTCCAGATAGCGCGCGCCGAGCGCGGCGAAGTCCGCCGCGTCCATGGCGTCCAGCGCCTCGGGATAGCCCGGCCCGGCGATCATATCGCGCACATAGGTGAGCATGTGCGGCAGCTCCATCGTGCCGTCCACGGCGCTGTGGGAGGCGAGGATCTGCTCCAGCAGCGTCGAGCCGGACCGCGGCAGCCCGACGATGAAAATCGGCGTCGGACCGTCTGCGTCGGCCGCGCGTTCGGCCAGGGCCGGGAACGCCGCCTTCAGCTTCGAACAGGTGGCCTCCAAGCCTTCCATGTCGAACCGGTCAAGGCGCGCCTTGATCCCATTGCCCTCGGCGTAGTGGTCAAAGCTCTCCTCGAACGCCCCGTCGTCCTCGAACGCCTTGCCGAGCGCGAAGTGAAATCCGGCCCGGTCGCCCGGCGTGATGGTGTCGTCCTTGAGGGCTTCGGCCATGGTCTGGCGCTCGCTCTCGTCGAAGCGATAGGTCTTCAGATCCGCCAGGCTCCAATAGGCCTCGCCCAAATTCGGGTCGAGGCGGATCGCTTCGCCGTAGGCCGCTTCGCAGTCGGCGCGCTCCCCGAGAGTTTTCAGCGCGTGACCCAGCGACAGCCAGACGCGCGGCTGGTCGGCGTCGACGGCGAGGCACTGGCGGAAGCTGTCGCGCGCGGCGTCCGGCTTCAGCCCCCACGCCTGGACATTGCCAAGCATGGACCAGCTGTCGGCGCGGTCAGGCGCGACTTCAACGGCCAGGCGCGCCGCCTCTTCGGCTTTGGCGTAGTCAGCGCGTTCGGATTCCAGCCGGGCGATATTGCGCCAGACGACGTCGGAAAACGGCGACAGGCGCCGGGCCCGCTCCAGCAGGCGTTCAGCGTCAACCGTCACCCCGGCGTCGAGCGCGAGCGAGGCCAGACCCACCAGGGCGTGGACATGGTCAGGATCAGCCTTGACGACTTCGCGCAGGTCCCGCTCGGCGTCGGCGCGGCGGTTTTCGGTGAGCGCCTTGATGGACCGGGCGATGAGGCCGCGGTGAGGGTCGGTTTCGGCGGCCTTGCGAAAAGCGCTCCGCCCCTCCTCGAACCGCTTCGCCTGGCAAAAGGCGTCCCCCAGGACATTCCAGGCCCGGCTGTGATCCGGCGCGCGCGCCGTGAGGTCTTGAAGAGTCTCAAGCGCCGCCTTGAGCTTACCGGCCTGGCGCTGCACGCGGGCGAGCTCCAGGGCCGCCTGATGAAACCCCGGCGCAGCCTCTCTCGCGCGCGACAGAAGCGCGAGCGCCTCCTCCAGACGATTCTGCGAGCTGAACAACGAGCCCAGGAGACACAGCGAGTTCACCTCACCCGGAACGGACTGGAGGATTGCTTCAAGCTGCTCGACCGCAAGGTCGCGCCGCCCGGCGCTCACCCAGCGCTGGGCGTTGGCGAAGGCCTGGCGGACATCGCCCTGCGCGGCGGCGGGCGGCGCGCCGGTCATGGCGCGCACCCGGCCCGGTCCAGCAGGCCCAGGTCAAACTCAGGGTACATGGTGTTATGGCGCAGAATCATGCAGCGCTCGTCTTTGCTCAGCCGGTCATCGGCCAGCAGTCTATCCACAAGCGTATCAAAGGTCAGCGGCGCCGGCGCCATGGCGATTTCGCCGGCGTCGAAGATCATCTTGCGGCGGCCCTGGTCCCACACCTCCCACTGCGGCAGGCCACCCCCGCCCTCGCCGGGATCGCCGCTGCGCGCAAACTCGGCCCAATAGGCCGACATGGCCCGCGACAGCGTCTCGCGCCCATCTCGGTTGTCCTCTGTGAACAGCGCTTCAAACCCGCCGGAGAAGTCCCCGAACACGAAGGGAATCTCCATTCCATGGGCGGCGCCGACCAGAAAGGCGAGATCCGCCGGTTCGGTCGGAGCGTCAGTCCAGTCAAAGCGATAGGCGTAAACCGGCGAGACGGCATGGTCGGCGATGTCGTCCACGGCGCTGGCGTTCCACCAGCTGGAATAGTGCTCGTCGACAGCGGCGTACTGATCGCGGTCGCGCGCGACAGGCCCGGTTTCGGTGAACGACACATACGCCGGATCAAAGCCCATCCAGGCCTTCTGCTCGTTGAGGTTGCCGCCCAGCATGATCGGGACCTGATTATAGTCGCCGGAAGCAAGCTGAGCCTGGTGGCCGTCCTCGGACACAATGACCCCGTCGAGCACGACGCTGGGCAAGTCGTAGCCAAGATCTGGCTGGTCGCGATACGACGCGAGAACCGCCTCGGTGGACAGGCCACGCATGAAGGCGGTGATCTCGGCGTCGCTCATGGCGGACAGTAATTCGAGGGCTTCGGCGCGGTCATCGGCTCGCCGCGCCGCCACAAGCCAGGCGGCGAGAATCTCGCTGGCGCTGGCGCGCGTGCCGGGCGTTTCGGCGTCTTGCGGATTGACCGCCTGGGCGAGGCTCATGTTCCACAGCCCACCGCTCTGGGAGATCGCCCGATGGAACAGACCTGCGGCGGGCTCGGCGAACACCAGGGCGTAGATGTTCTGACCGCCGGCGGATTCCCCGAAGATCGTCACCCGCTCCGCATCACCGCCGAAGCCGGCGATGTTGGCTTTCACCCATTGCAGCGCGGCGATCATGTCGAGCACGGCGAACTGGCCGGTGGGCGCGTCCGGGCGCTCGCCGCGGATGGCGGGGTGGTGAAACCAGCCAAATGGGCCGAGGCGGTAATTGATCGTCACCACCACCACGCCTTCGCGCGCCGCCAGCACCGCGCCGTCATAGTCGCGCGCCGCGCCCGCGTAATTGCCGCCGCCATGGATCCACACCATGACCGGAGCGCCTTCGGCCTCGGCGGGCGCATGGATGTTGAGGGTGAGACAGTCTTCCGATCCCAGAACCGGGGCGGCTGCGGCGTCGCCATAGGCCGGCTGGGCGCACGGCGCGCCCGGCTCAACCGCCTCCAGCATCGCCTCGCGAACCGGGGCGGGCTGCGGCGGGCGCCAGCGCGCGTCGCCGACCGGGGCCGCCGCATAGGGGATCGCGCCCCAGAAGCGCGCGCCGCTGTCGCTTGAAACACCCAGCACCGGCCCCTCACCGGTCTCCACGCGCACGCCGGGTTCGGTCGCGGCGCAGGCCGAGAGGGACACGGCCAGGGTGACCGCGGCGCCAAGGAGCGCCGCGGTCAGGGATCGGACAGTCAGCATCGCGGCCTAGTAACGCGCGGTCAGGCGCAGGCCCACCGTGCGCGGACGATTGGTCGTGATCCGCTCGTCATAATAGCCGGTGTTGATGAACACCTGGGCGCGCTCGTCGGTCACGTTGGTGGCGAACAGCTCCAGGCGGTAGGGGCCTTGCTCAAGCCCGCCTCGCAGGTCGAGTGTACCGTACGCGTCCTGACGCTCCGGTACGGCGCCGGCCTGGAACGCTTCCTCGATCAGCAGATTCCAGACCTCGTCCGTGTAGGAATAGGCTGCCTGGACATAGCCGTCGAGGGAGTCGGTGAGCGCGAACTCGTAGCGCGACGTGGCGGAGAATTTCCACTCCGGCACATAGGGCAGCTCACGCCCCGCCGGAGCCCAGATCAGCGTCGGATCGACCAGCGACCTGAAGTCCTCGGTGAGCTCCGACTTGTTGTAGTTTGCATTGAAATTCAGCGACCAGCCGTCGGTTAGCTGGGCCTGAATGTCGGCTTCAAAGCCGGTGACCTCGGCGTTGCCGGCGTTGGCGTAGAAGATCACTGGAGCAATGTTGATATCGTAGATGGAGGTCTGGAAATCCTCCCAGATCATCCAGTAGACCGCCCCGTTGAAGACCAGCCGGCCGTCAAACAGTTGCGACTTCCAGCCCGCTTCATAGCTGTCGAGATAGTCGGGATCGTAGACCTCGGGAATGTTCGGGTTGGTCTGCCCGATGGCGCCGTTGGACCCGCCGGCCCGGAAGCCCTGAGCAAAGTTGAAATAGGTCAGGAACGTGTCGCTGACGCGGTATTGCAGATTGACCTTGAAGCCTTCCCCGCTGCTGTCGCCCGAGGACGCCTGGCCGCCGGTCTTTGGCTGGTAGAAATACGCCGACCAGCCGCCTGCATCGCTCGAGAAGGAGTCCTCAAACAGGCGGGCGCCCACGGTGAAGGTCAGACGGTCGGTGATGTCGTACCCGACCTCGCCGAACACCGCGATCTGCTCGCTGTCGCCGGACCCGTAATAGCTGTACCACTCGTTCGGCAGCGGATCGCCGCCGTAATAGGACAGGTAGAACTCCGCAGGCGCACCGCCGAACTTGATCCCCGGCATCTCCCAGATCCCGAAGCCTTCGCTCTGGTTGGACTCGAAATACGCACCGACAATCCAGGTCAGCGGGCCGTCGCCGTTAGAGGTGGCGCGAATCTCGGTGGACCAGCGCTCGTCATAGTTATCGACGCTGAACGCCATGCTGGGATCGTTGCAGCCGACATTGCCGTAATAATAGAATTCGTCACAGGCGAATTGCTGAATCCACGGTGCGAACGAAGCGTATTCGACATAGTCGGAATAGTCAGCCGAGGACTGGTAATCCTGGCTGAAATAGGACGTCGTGAGGACGATGTCGGCGAAGTCGGTCGAGCCTTCCAGCGTGCCGGCGAACTGGCTGAACTCCCGCGATCCGCTGTCTTCTGCAAAGCGCGCCACCTGAAGGTCGCCGCGCCGGCGAGGGTCGTGGTCCCAGGCGCCGGTCGTGTCGGCGCTCTGGTAGAAGGCCGACAGCGTGCCGGTCCAGTTCGGCGTCAGATCAGCGCGCAGCGACACGCGCCCGCCGGTGGTTTCGGAGGTGTTGTAGTCCTCACTGGCGAACGGGGCGTTGGAGACGGTCGCGCCATTGGTGTAGGTGCGCGTCAGCGGGACATTGTCGATGAACCCACCCTCTTCATCATACCAGCCCACAAGGCGGATCGCGACGCGGTCTTCAACGATCGGAATGTTCGCGAAGCCTTCGAGCGTATAGATCTCACCGCCGTCATTGATCGTCGCGGCGGTCGCGTCGAAGCCCGCTTCATAGCCGGACGCGTCCGGCTTGTTGGTGATGATCCGCACCGTGCCGGACACCGATCCGGCGCCGTAATAGGTGCCCTGCGGACCGTTGAGTACTTCGTAGCGCTCGATGTCATAGCCGTGCAGGTCGACGATCGTGCCGCCGACGGTCAGCGGCTGCTCGTCGAGATACAGGGTCGCCGTCGCGGTGTTGGTCCGGTTCGGGTTGGAGCCGTCGGCGATTCCGCGAATGAACAGGTTCTGCGTGCCGGGACGCTCGGACACGAAGGACACCGACGGCGCGAACGCGACGATGTCTTCAAACTGCGAAATGCCCAGATTCTGGATACGGGTGCTGTCGATCGCCTGGATCGAGAGCGGAACATCCTGCAGGCTTTCCTCGCGCTTCTGGGCGGTGACGGTGATCACGTCCACTGTCCGGCGCGGCTGCTGGGCGGCTGGCTCCTCCTGAGCCGCCGCGATCCCGGCGCCCCCGAAGGCGATCAGGCAGGTCGTCGTCATAAGCTGCGCGAGGCGTGTCGCGCCACCCGTCTTCGAGCCGGTGCCGATTCTGCAGGTCATGCTTCCTCCCCTATGTCATTATGGTTCGCCGGGATGACTCCGGCGCATTTTGTCGGAGCCTACGCAAACCAGCAGGGCGGCGCGACCGGAAAACATTCGCCATTAGATGAGCTGGGTTCATCTATGATGATCAAGCTCTCAGGCACGGCCCATGGGATCAGGCGCATCCAGTGACGGGTATAATCTCGATATTACTCTTTTAAAGTGGGTCAAGCCGACTGACCAGGCGACCAAAATGAATTGCATTGACAAGGCGGGCGCGCTTCCAAACAGTGAAGTGAACTCAATCATCTTGCGAGGCGGCCATGCGCCCGAAATTTCCGCCTTTCGCCGCTTTGCGGGCCTTTGAAGCCGTGGTGCGTCTGCACAGCTTCAAGGCGGCCGCCGCAGAGATCAACGTGTCGCCCTCGGCCATCAGCCACCAGATCCGCAGCCTGGAGGACGCCCTGTCCTGCCGGTTGATGAAGCGGGACCGCAACGGCGTGGAGCTGACCGCCCAGGGCGAACGCTACGCCTTCGCGGTGCTGCGCGGGATGGAGCGGATCGCAGAAGCCACGCAGGAACTCCTCTCCGACGCGGGCGAATGCCTGACGCTGCAGACCTATTCGACGTTTGCGATCCGGTGGCTCCTGCCCCGGCTCGCCGGCTATGAGGCCGCGACCGGGCAGAAGCCGATCCGGCTTGTCACCTCACAGCGGGACGTGGAGTTCGGCGTCGACGCCGTGGACGCCTGCATCATGATCGGCCATCCCGGCGATCCGCAATCGGCGTACCGGCCGCTGTTCAACTCCCGCGTCTTCCCGGTCGCCAGCCCGGATTATCTAGCGCGCAATGCGCCGATCGAAACGCCGGCGGACCTGCGCGGCCACCCCCTGCTCCAGGTCTACCCGTCCGCCGACGACTGGCCGGCCTGGCTCAACGCGGCCGGGGTCACCGGGCTAAGCACGGCGGGCGACGGGCGTTTCGACAGCTATGACCTGGCGCTCAACGCGGCAGCGGGCGGCATGGGCGTCGCCCTGGCGATCGAACCCTTCGCGCAGGGCGAACTGGACAGCGGCAGGCTGGTGGAGCTGTTTCCGGGGCTTCGCGCGCCACTGCCGGGCAACTGGTACTTCGTCACCCCTGTGACCCGGCGCTCCCTTGAAAAAGTCGCCGCGTTCGAGGCCTGGCTGGTGGGCGAAATCAAGGCCGATCCGGCGCTCACGCCTCTGCCGGAAAGCCGAAGCGGCGCGGCGTGACCCTGCGCCTGGAGTCGCGTGACTCGGCTGATCTGGCGGGCGCCCATGGCGAAGGCGTGCGCTGGGCCATGGAGATGGTGGTCGCCGTCGCCGGGGCGTTCGGCGCCGGGCGCCTGATCGATATAGACCAGGCGCATCTTGTAGGCGCCTATCATTCCGGCCCCGCCAATCTCGATCTGCTTGACCGGCTCATCAAGGCTGGCGCGCGCGTGCGGGTGCCGGCGACCCTGAGCGCCAGCTCGTCCGATCTCACTGATACAGCGCCCGCCTGCTACGCCGGAGGCCATGCCGGAGCGGCGCGGGCGGTGGTTGAGCGGGGCCTGGCGCTGGGATGCACGCCGGCGCTGACCTGCGCACCCTACTTTCTGGGCGCCGCGCCGCAGCGCGGCCAGGTGGTGGCCTGGGCGGAATCCAATGCGGCGATCTTCGCCAACAGCGTGATCGGGGCCAGAAGTCTGAAAACACCGCAATATCTCGATCTCGCCTGCGCTCTAACCGGGCGGGCGCCCCTGATCGGTCCGCTCACAGACGCTGGCCGGGCGCCCCAGGTGCGGGTGGACATTTCCGCGCTGTCTCCAGCCTGGTTCGAAACGAGTTTGGGGCCGGAACTGCTCGGATATGTCGTGGGAAATGTCGCTGGGGTGCTGAACCCGTTCATCTCACGCCCCCCGCGCCCGCTGGACGCCCTGGCCCTGAGATCAGTGTGCGCCGGCGCCGGTGTCACCGGTAGCTTCGCCCTGCTGCACGTCGACGCGATGACGCCGGAGGCGGACGACTGGGCCCGGACAGCCCGCTCCCTACCGGCTGTGCGCCTTGATGACGACGCCCTGCAGACCCTGCTTGCGAGCTTCGAAGTTACCCAAGGCGATCCGGTCGGCGCGGTGTTTCTCGGCGCGCCGCATTTCGGGCCGGAGGATCTGAGCCGTCTGGCGGCGCTTCTCGACACACCCGTGAAGACGCCCCTGCTCGTCTCGGTCAGCCGCGGCGGCGCCTTGGAGCCGGAGATTCTAAAGCGCCTCGACACCGCAGGGGTCACGCTGGTGCGCGACACCTGCACCTATTACGGCCCGCCGGCTGAAGGCCTTGGCGGGGCGCCGGTGACCAATTCGATCAAGTGGGCGGCCTATGCCGCGAACCGGGGATTTCGGCCCCATCTGACGAGCCTTGAGGGCGCGGTGGAAGCCGCGCGGACCGGACGGGTCCCGGCCCCCGTCAGGATCGCGCCATGATAGACCGCACAATCGAGATCGCCGTCCGCATCCTCGCCGGGGGCCCCATCGAGGCGCCCGCTATGCCCCTGACCGCGCCAATCAGCCCCTGGGGCGGGATCGATCTGGACACCGGCGCCGTCTGCGATGCGTCCCATCCAGAAAACGGAGCCGCGCTGGCCGGGCGCATCGTCTTCGTTCCCGGCCTCAAAGGCTCGACCGCAGGTCCCGGCGCCTTGCTGGAACTGATCACGGCGGGTCGAGGCCCGGCCGCCTTCGTGACGCCGGAGCCGGAAGCAGGCCTGATCGCCGCGGTGTGGGCCGCCGCCCTCCTGCCCGCCCCGCCACCCGTCCTGGCGGTGCTCGCCGACTGGACTGAAGTTCCGCCTGAAGGTGCGGCGTGCAGGCTGGTCGCCGCCGATAGCGGGGCCAGGACCGGCGGTTAGCCCCGCGAATGCAGGACAAATGCTCGCAAACAAGATGTCTGCTTGGTTTTTGGCTGTAGCGCCAACAGCCAATGAGGCGGCCTTCGGTTCTCCAGGAGCTGACTCGATTGTAAGGCGATTTCCGGTGAGTGGCGCGAGCACTCCAGCGGCGCGACTTAAGTGCAATCTTAAGCTATATCAAAACAGGAGCGTATTTTAGAGGTGCAAGCTCAGATTTGGCCTGGTCACGCCTCACGACCCAGGCGTTGCTTTGGTAGAGTCTGGTTATCGTTCTTTCCGGGTTGATGTGGGCGGTACGGATTCGACCCACCTCGAAACAGGGCGTCAGGCCGACCGGTCTGCGCGCACCTGACGCGGCGTCATTCCGGTCCATTTGCGGAACGCGCGCTGAAAGGCGTTTGGATCGCGGTATCCCACGAGATGGGCGATCTGCTGATTGTTCAGCTCGCTTTTGACGAGATACCGGATCGCTAGATCCTTGCGGGTCTCATCGAGTAATTGCTGAAACGACGCGCCTTCGCGGGAGAGACCGCGCAACAGCGTGCTTCGGCTCAGAACAAGGCGGTCGCAGACATGGTCGATGGTCGGTTCGGTGATCGACAGCGCCTCCAGAATCGTGGCGCGAACCCGGTCAGCAAGCGGCAGGCCCTTGGACTGGATCATGGCCTGGCTGAGAAGGTCAGCCTCGGTGGCGCGCCAGAGCTCGGGATTGTTCGAGACGAAGGGCGTGCGTGCGTCGGCGCGTGAATAAATCAGGCTGGGATCGCCCAGGGCCGGAACCTGGCCGAAGACATCGGCGAGCCGTTCCCGCTCCTCGCGGGGCAGCGGTAGCGCGACTTTGAGCGGCGCGATGCGATGGCGCGCCAGTGCTTTCGCGGTGGCGTGCAGATAGATGATCTGGGGGCTGCTGAACGAAGCGGGCAGCTCAACGCAGGACACGTCCGGGGCGACCTCCACGCGGTACTCCGTCCGGGTCGGCGTCAGGACGAACCGCATGGGGCCGAACAGGCTTTTGAACGCCGCCATGCGGCTTACGCCGGTCTCGAAATCCGGGGCGGTCGTCATGGCGAAAAGAACCGGGATCGCCGGACCGCCAGCCATGCGCAAGCCCAGGAGGCGGGACACGTCGCTTTGCCCGGACAGATCCATCATCGCGTCCCAGAGCCGGAGATACTCGCCGGCCGACACCAGAAACCGCCGATCATGGCTGTCCGCCGCGGCGATGCAGGCTTGGGCCAGAACCTGTCTCCAGTCGAGATCAAGCATCCCGCTGATGGGGCCGGACAAGACCGCCGAGGTGTAGCTCGGATTCTCTTGGTGAGCGGGCATGCCGGCGGCCTTTCACATTAGGGAGACACCGAAATGATCAGAGCCCGTGCGCGCGCCGCAGGCAACAGACCTGATCCGATCTGCAAGCCCTTGGAACGATCTGCAAGTCATTGCGTGTGGGAGCACGCCCTGATCCCGGCCTATCCTGAGGTCCACATGACGCTTTTGGGATTGCGCCGTGGACCTGACTTCGAACATCGTTCTCATCACCGGCGGCGGGTCGGGCATCGGGCTTGAACTGACCCGTCAGCTGGAAGCCCTGGGCAACACGGTCATCATCTGCGGGCGGGACGCGGGCAAGCTGGAAGCGGCTGCGCTGGAAACCGGCGCGCAGGCCATTCGCGGCGACATCACCCTGGCTGAAGATCAGGACCGCATCCTCGCCGACATTGAGGCCCGCCACGGCCGGCTTGATCTGCTGATCAATAATGCGGGGCTCTTGCTGGCGTACACATTCGCCCACGATCCCGACACGCTGGACAAGATCGAGCGGGAGATCGCGATCAATGTCACCGCGCCGCTCACCCTGACGCGCCGCGCCCTTCCTCTTTTGCACATGAGCCCAAACCCAGCCGTGCTGTTCATTGGGTCTGGCCTCGCCTATGTCGCGTCGCGGGGAACGCCCGTCTATTCAGGGACCAAGGCGCTGATCCACCATTGCGCGCAGACTCTGCGCAGCCAGCTCGCGCCCGACGGCGTCGCCGTGTTCGAGGCGCTGCCGCCGGTGGTGGACACTGACATGGCCAGGGTCCTGAAATCCGGAAATCTCAAAAAGATGAAGCCGGCCGACCTGGTGCACGGCATCCTCAAGGGCCTGCGATACGACCAGCACGAAATGCTGCTGGGCCAATCAAGCCAGATCAAGCTGATGAGCCGGCTCGCGCCGGGATTCCTGTTTCGCCAGTTCGCCAAGGTTGAATTTCACTGAGCCCCAACACGGACACCACGTCATGACCCGCCCCGCCGGCGATCGCCTTCTCGCCTTCACAATCTTCTCCTCCGCCGCGTTTGCGGGCGGGAATCTGTTTATCGGCCTGTCCATGGGCGCGTACTGGCTCAGCCTGAGCCCGGCGGAGTTCATGGCGAATTTCTTCGGCCAGTGGATGTTCTTCCTGCTCACCATCATGCCGCTGGTGCTGATGACGCTGTGGGGTCTGGTTCGATCAGCGAACCGGGATGCTGACGATCCAGCGCTCAGCGCCCTGTGGCGGCGCGCAATCGTATGCTTCGTCGCGACCTTGCTCGTCACCGTGGTCATCCACGTGCCGCTGAACCTGCGGCTGGGCGCGGCGGCCTTCAGACCTGCCGACGTCGCCGCAACATCCGACCTTTACAACGTGCTGAGCGTCTTTGGCGCCGTCACGCCGGAGACCGCTGACTTCACCCGCACACTCTGGCTGCTCGCGCACATTCCCCGGATCCTGCTGGCCATCGCCGTACCCTATCTGGCCATGAGCGCTGCGGTCCCCGCACGCCGGCCAGGAAGGGTGCAATGAGCTCACCCGTCTATCGCTAGACCACCAACGCCGTCGCCCGGTCCCGTCTTCGGAACGGCAGGTGGGACTGGTCTTGCCCGGTTGTTTTCGTGCGGGCTGGCGACCTGCCGAGCACCGTTGCCTATCTCGTTCATAGCGGCGCGGTCCAAGCGAAGGCGGTCGGTCACGACCTCCTCGGGTCCACCGTAGCGCTTCATCGCTTTCTTCAGGAATTTCACCGCTGAAGCCGTGTCGCGGGTCTTCGTGACGAAGAATCCGAGCACTTCGCCCCCATGGTCGACCGCCCGCCAAAGGTAGTGGGGCTCGCCATTGATCTTCACGAGTGCGAAGCCGGTGCGCCCGAGGCGCAGACATGGATCCAGTGGATTGATGTCAGGCGGAGAAGGCCACTGCAGTGGCGTCATCAAGGCGCCAACGCCCCTGCGCCACCTGGCGAAGCTGCTGAGACTTTGCCGAATTTGGGCGCGGATCAGTGGGTTTCGTGAGGTCCCGGTTCCGCTTGCGGCTTTCCAACCACCGTAAAATACGCGCGTACCCCGCGCCTTCCGGGACAGAGACTGGATTCCGGGAAAATCCTGGCGGTGAGGGTGGGATTCGAACCCACGAGACGGTCTCCCGCCTACACACTTTCCAGGCGTGCGCCTTCGACCACTCGGCCACCTCACCTCAAGGCGGCGCAAACTAGCGAAAACCGGGGTCTGGTCAAGCATGGGCGGCGGCGCGCCGGGTTCGCCGTACAGCACGGCGTCCACCGGCGGCGGTCGGGGCCGCCGAGCCCAGAGAAAATCGGTGCGGCGCGTCTTGTTCGACGTGCGCGGGGCGCCCATCTTGGTTGCGATCCAAAGCGCCGTCCGGCCCTGACACAAGGACCCTCCATGTTCGACGTGAACAAAATTCTCGACGCCCTTCAGAACGACCCCAACACCCAACGCACGGCCATGGCCGGCGGCGGCGGGTTCGCCGCGGGGCTCGCCACCTCCATGCTGATGGGCGGCAAGGGCCGCAAGATGATGGGCAAGGCCGCCAAGTACGGCGCGGTCGCCGCGCTGGGCGGGCTCGCCTATCACGCCTGGCAGAACCGCAGCAAAGCCGGCGCGCCCGAAGCAGGCGCGCAAGCGGCCCAAGGGTCGGTTCCGGTTGTGGAAGACCAACCCACGGACTACGCCGCGGCGCCGGCCTCCAGCGCCTTCCTGCCCGCCCCGAGCGATGAAGCGGCGCAGGACGCGCTGGGCAAGGCGCTGGTGCGCGCCATGATCGCGGCGGCGAAATCGGACGGCAAGATCGACTCCGACGAGAAGGACGCGATCTTCAAGCGCCTAAACGCCATGGATCTCGATGGCGAGGCGAAAGCGTTCGTGTTCGACGAGCTATCGGCGCCGCTGGATATCAACGCAGTGATCGAGCCCGCGAAGACCCCCGAGATCGCCGCCGAAATCTACGCCGCGAGCCTGGTGGCCATCGAAGCCGATACGCCCGCCGAGCGGGCCTATCTGCAGATGCTCGCCGCGCGGCTGGAGCTTGATCCGGGGCTGGTGGAGGAAATCCACCGCACCGCGGACGCCGAACCCGCCTAGGCGCCTAGAGCAGCTCCGCGTCCAGGCTGATCTTCGCCTTCAGGAGCTTGGAGACCGGGCAGCCGGTCTTCGCGGCTTCGGCGTCTTTCTGAAATTCGTCGCTGCTGGCGTCTGGGATGCGGGCGCGCACTTTCAGGTCAACGGCGGTGATCTCGAACCCGTCATCGGACTTGTCCAGATGCACGTCGGCCTGGGTGCGGATCTCGTCGGCGACGAGGTCGTGCTCTCCCAGGATCATCGACAGCGCCATGGAATAGCAGCCGGCGTGGGCCGCGCCGATCAGCTCTTCCGGATTGGCGCCGGGCTCATCTTCAAAGCGGGTCTTGAAGCCGTACTGGGTGTCCTTCAGGACGCCCGATCCGGTGGTGAGCGCGCCTTTGCCGGTCTTCAGATCGCCATTCCAGACTGCGTGGCCGGTGCGTTTCATGGTCGAACTCCTTGATTGCGGTCAGGGGACCAACGAGGTCGCCAGCTCCGCCGTTCCGGACCGGCCCGGCTGACGCTCAGCGTCCAAGGAGGATCTAGAGCTCTCCCGCGAACCCGCCGCGCGCCGCCGCACGGGCACGCAAGAGCTCCGCCAGCGCCGCCGCCGGCGCGGAGAGGCGGCGGCCGGGCGCGATGACCAGGTGGTAGCCCGCCGCCACGCTCCAGTCGCCGTCGGGGAAAACCGGGACGAGGCGGCCGGTGCGGATCTGCTCGAACGCAAGGGGTTTGCGCGCCAGAACGACGCCCCGCCCCGCCTCGGCCAGCCCCAGCGCCATGGCGGGACCGGACGCGCGCACCGCCGGGCGATTGTCACGGCCATAGCCCCCGCGCGCCGCCAGCCAGCCCGCCCAGCCGCCGGGCGCCGAGGCGTCCTCGATGAGCGCGGCGCCCTCCAGGCGATCAAGCCCCGCGCCGTTTCCGAGCATGCCCGGCGCAGCCAGCGGGGCCAGGGTTTCGCCCATCAGCCGCTCCGCGCCCGGCGCCTCGAACCGGCCCGGGGCATAGACCAGCGACAGGTCCGCCTCGACGGTCCCGGCTTCGATGACGCTGAGCCGCACCGCCCGGTCCCAGCCCGCAAGATCCTCGGCGAGCCAGGTGGCGGCGAGGTCGGGCGTGGCGGCCAGCGTCACCGCATCCACGTTGTCCGCCTCGCGCAGGGTCGCGCTCGCCTCGCCCATGAGCTGGAAGGCGCGGCGAAGGGGCTCCACCGCCGCCGCGCCGCGGGCGGAGAGCACGAGGCGCCGCCCTTCCCGGTCAAAAAGCGGTGCGCCCACAAGGGCTTCAAGCTGGCGAACCTGCTGGCCCACCGCCGCCGGGGTGACGTTCAGCTCCTCGGCCGCAGCGGCGAACCCGCCCGTGCGGGCGGCGGCTTCAAACGCGCGCAGCGCATTCAGGGGCGGCAAGGCGGACATGGCGGGCCTTTGACAAAGATTTTCTTTCTTATAGGCGCACATATTCTGATTTGTAAAAAGCTTTGCTGACGACGATTGTCTCACCTCCTCAGTCTTGAAGGTCGTTTCCATGGATCAGTTCATGCCCGCCATTCCCCTCGCCGGGGCGCGCATCGTCGTCATCGGCGCAGGCGAGGCCGCGCTCAACAAGCTGCGCCTGTTTCGCACCGCACCGTGTGAGCTGATCTGGTGCACGCTCGGCCAACCGGTTGAAACGCCAAATGATCTCAAACCCGGCACGCTGATCCATACCGGCGCGAAAGCCGACGCGCAGCTCAAAGGCGCGCGCCTTGTGTTCATCGGGGTAGAGGATAAGCGCCTCGCCCGGCGCTATGTGCGCAAGGCCAAGCGGGCCGGCGCGCTGGTCAATGTGGTTGATGATCTGCCCCTGTGCGATTTCTACACTCCAGCCCTGATCGATCGGGGATCGGTGACGGTTGCCTTCTCCACCGGGGGCTCAGCGCCTGTACTGGCGAGGGATCTGAGGAGTGCGCTGGAAAGCGTGGTCCCGCCGGGGATCGGGCGTTTGGCCGATGCCGCAGCGTCCTTGCGTGATGCGGTGAAGGATCGCTTTCCCACCGTGGACACGCGCCGGCGCTTCTGGGAGCGGGCGTTGCGGGGCGAAGCGGCCCGCCGGGCCGACGCGGGAGACGGTCAGGGCGCACGCGACGCCATCGCGGCGCAGCTTCGTGGGAACCAGCCGGACAGTCCTGGAATCGTTCATCTGGTCGGCGCCGGTCCCGGCGATCCCGAGCTTCTGACCGTGAAGGCCGCGCGCCTGATCCGCGACGCCGAAGTGATCGTCCATGACCGGCTGGTGTCGCCGGAGATTATCGACCGGGCCCGCCGCGACGCGATCCGCATCGATGTGGGCAAGACCGCCGGCCATCACCTGGTCTCTCAGGCGCGCATCTGCGAAATCCTGATCGAGCAGGCAAAACTTGGCCGCCGCGTTGTGCGCCTGAAAGGCGGCGACAGCTTCATCTTCGGCCGCGGCGGCGAGGAAGCCGAAGCGGTGCGCGCAGCCGGCATCGACGTGCAGGTCACGCCCGGCGTCTCCGCGGCGCTGGCCGCCGGCGCCAACGCCCAGATCCCGCTGACCCACCGCGACGCCGCCCAGGCGGTGACCTTCGTCACCGGGCGGCCGAAAACCGGCGGTCCGGCGCTGGATTATGACGCGCTCGCCGCCCTCACCCACACCCTGGTGGTCTATATGGGCGTCGCCACCGCCGCGACCCTGTCGCGCCGGCTGATCGAGGCGGGCCGTCCCGCCGCGACCCCGGTGGCCGTCGTGGAAAACGCCAGCCTTGCGGTGGAACGCACAGTTTTTACGACGCTGGACGCCCTGGCCGAGACTTTGACGCGCGAAGCGATCACCGGACCGTCGGCCATCGTCATCGGCGAGGTGGTCACCCACGCGCCGGGCGCCCTGGCCGCCCTCTCCGCTCGCGCCGAGCTGGAGGCCGCGGCATGAAGGCCCTCACCGCCAACCGCCTCACCGACGGCAAGGTCGTCTACCGCACCCCGGACGGGGTCTGGAGCGTTGACCCGGCGCAAGCCGAACGTCTCATCGAAGACGCAGAGGAGGCCGCGCTGAACGCCGCCTCTCGCGACGGCCTCACCGTGGTGGGTCCGTATCTGATCGAGATCGAATTCGGGGAGGGATTCACTCCCGGCGGGCGCAAGCATGTGCGCGAGACGATCCGGCTGTCCGGCCCGACCACCGGCTCCACCAAGATCCTGCCGGGAGCCCGCATGTATCAGTATGACGTCATCGACCGCGAGCTGGTGAACGCGCGCACCGCAGAGTTTCGCGAGCAGGTGAACGCGCGGCTCTCCGGCGCCCTCACCGAAGACGAGTTCAAGCCGCTGCGCCTGATGAACGGGGTGTATCTGCAGCTGCACGCCTACATGCTGCGCGTGGCGATCCCCTATGGCGTTCTGTCCAGCAATCAGCTGCGCATGCTGGCGCAGGTCGCGCGCGAATATGACAAGGGCTACGGCCATTTCACCACGCGCCAGAACATCCAGTATAACTGGCCGGCGCTGGTGGACATCCCCGAGGTTCTCGACTTTCTGGCGGGCGTGGAGATGCACGCCATCCAGACCTCGGGCAACACGATTCGCAACACCACGACCGACCCGTTCGCCGGCGCCGCCGCCGACGAGATCGCCGATCCGCGCCCCTGGTGCGAGCTTATCCGGCAATGGTCGACCCAGCATCCCGAGTTCACCTGGCTGCCGCGCAAGTTCAAGATCGCCGTCACCGGCTCACCCGCCGACCGGGCCGCCATCGGCGTCCACGATATCGGACTGAAGCTGGTGCACGACGATAAAGGCGCAACCGGCTTTGAAGTGCATGTGGGCGGCGGTCAGGGCCGCACGCCGCGCATCGCTGCGAAGATCCGCGACTATCTGCCGGCGCGCGAGCTTCTGGCCTATCTCACCGCGATTTTGCGCGTCTACAATCTCGCCGGCCGGCGGGACAATCTCTACAAGGCGCGCATCAAGATCCTGGTGGAGGATATGGGGCCTGAGGCCTTCGCCGCCGCGGTGGACGAAACCTATGAGGCGATCCGCGGCCGCGATCTCGCCGTGCCAGCCGAAGAGATCGAGCGGGTGGCGAGCTTCTTTACGCCGCCCGCGCCGGGCCGCGCCCTTGAGAACGCCCCCACCGATCCCGCCTTCGCCCGCTGGCGGCGGGTGAATGTGAAGCCGCACAGGATTGCGGGCCGAGCCGTCGTGGTGATCGCGCTGAAGGCCTATGGCCAGGCGCCGGGCGACGCCAGCGCGGCGCAGATGGACCTGATCGCCGACCTCGCCGAGCGCTATGGCGAGGCTGAAATCCGGGTCACCAAGGAGCAGAATCTGGTCCTGCCCCATATGGATGAGGCCGCACTGCCGGCCCTGTTCGAGGCGCTCAAAGAGGCCGGGCTCGCCACTGCCAATGCGGGCCGCGCGAGCGACATCGTCGCCTGCCCGGGGCTGGACTATTGCAATCTCGCCAATGCGCGCTCCATCCCCATCGCGCAAGCGATCTCCATGGGGCTTGAAGCGGCCGGTCTTGATGAGGCCGCCGGCGAAGTCACGGTGAAAATCTCTGGCTGCATCAACGCCTGCGGCCATCACCATGTGGCCGAGATCGGGCTTCTGGGCGTCGATAAGAAGGGCGAGGAAGTCTACCAGCTCACTCTTGGCGGGGTCGCCGACGGCGAGGCCGCCATCGGCAAGATCCTCGGCCCCGGGCTCTCCGCCGACGACGCGGTCGCCGCTGTCACCGCCTGCGTGCGCGTCTTCGCCGACCAAGGCGCGGACGATGAGCGCTTTTCCCAAACCCTCGCCCGTATCGGGACCGACCCGTTCAAGGAGGCCGTCTATGGCGCTTGATTCCGCCCGTCAGATCGCGCGCACCGCTCTGGAGCTGCCCGGCGATATCGAGCCCGCCGAAGCCTTCGCCGCGGCGGCCTGGGCCGACCAGATCGATGTGCGGTTCGCCACCTTCAAGGACGGGCGCGGCTTCTCGCTCGCCGCGCTGCTGCGCCAGAACGGATATGAGGGCGGGCTTCGCGCCGTCGGACATCTGCTGCCGGATCAGAAAGACGCGCTGCTGCGCTCGGGATTCGACACAGTGCAGGCCGATGATGCGAGCGGACCCGCACGCCGGGCGCGCGAGCGTGTCGCCCATATCTATCAGCCCGATCCCGGCGCGCCGCAGGGCCGCCACACCGCCCTGCACCGGCGCGCCCTGGCGGCGCGCAAAGCCCGCGCCGAGGCGCTGGCGCAGGAGCTGGAAGGCGCGGATCCGGAAATCATTCTGGCGCGCGCTCTGGAGGTCTATGCCGGGCGCATCGCGCTCCTCTCCAGCTTCGGCGCTGAGGCGGCTCTGGGCCTGCACCTTCTCGCCGGCGCCGATCCTGAAACGCCGGTCCTGTTCCTGGAGACCCAGCGCCATTTCGCCCAGACCCTGACCTACAAGGATCAGCTGGTCGCCGCGCTGGGCCTCAAAGACGTTCGGGTGCTTGAGCCCGACGCCGAGGAATCCGCGCAAGAAGACGCCGACGGCAAGCTCTATGAGCGCGACGGCCCCGCCTGCTGCGAGCTTCGCAAGGTGCGCCCGCTGGCGCGCGGCCTGGAGGATTTCGACGCGGTGATCACCGGCCGCAAGCGCTATCACGGCGGCGCGCGTGGCGCGCTCAAAGCCGTGGAGTTCGACGGCGAGCGGGTGAAGATCAATCCGCTGGCCTTCCTGTCCCCGGACGAAGTCACGGACCGCTTCAAGGCGCTGGATCTGCCCAGCCATCCGCTCAACGACGCTGGCTACGCCTCCATCGGCTGCTGGCCGTGCACGTCGCCGGCCTCGGCGCCGGGTTCACGCGACGGCCGTTGGGCCGGCGAGGACCGTGAGGAATGCGGGATTTTTGATCCCGCCCTCGAGGCCCGCGCAAGGCGCGCTGGATCAATCCGGCTGATCTGATAAACCGGCCTGATGTCCGTCATCGACCTCATCGGGAACACGCCCCTGATCAGACTGGAGGCCGCCTCGCGCGCCACCGGCTGCGAGATTCTGGGCAAGGCGGAGTTCCTCAATCCGGGCGGCTCAGTAAAGGACCGCACGGCGCTGGGGCTGGTGCGCGCGGCGATCGCCGACGGCTCGCTGAAGCCCGGCGGGACCATCGTGGAGGGTACGGCGGGAAACACCGGCGTCGGGCTGGCTCTGGTGGCCGGGGCGCTGGGGTTCAAGACCCTCATCGTGATGCCGCGCGGCCAGAGTCCGGCCAAGCGCGAGGCGTTGAACGCCGCTGGCGCGCGCGTGATGGAGGTGGACCCCGCCCCCTATTCCAGCGAGCATCATTTCGTCCATGTCTCGCGCCGGCTGAGCCAGTCCATCCCCGGCGCGGTGTGGGCGAACCAGTTCGATAATCCGGCCAACAAGGCGGTTCACGCCGCCACCACTGGGGCAGAAATCCTGACCCAGACTAAGGGCCGGATCGACGGCTTCATCTGCGCGGCCGGGACCGGCGGGTCGCTGGCCGGTATCTCTCGGGCGCTGCGCGCGGCCAATCCCGACGTGAAGATCGGCCTGGCCGACCCGTCCGGCGGCGCGCTCTATCGCTGGTTCACCGCCGGGGTTCTGGAAGCCGGCGCCGGCTCGATCACTGAAGGCATCGGGGTGGGCCGCATCACCGGCCAGCTTGAAGGCCTCAGCGTAGATTACGCCTACCGGATCGAGGATTCCGAATTTCTGCCGATCCTGTTTGATCTCATCGAACAGGAAGGCCTGTCGCTGGGCGGATCGGCGGGGGTGAACATCGCCGGGGCGGTGCGGCTGGCGAAAGATCTGGGGCCGGGCACGACCATCGTCACGCTCCTGTGCGATTCCGGCGCGCGCTATGCCGGGCGACTGTTCAACCCCGACTATCTGAAAGCCCGCGGCCTGCCCGTCCCGCCCTGGATCGAGGACGCGTCCGCGCTCTCCCTTACAGTCTGAAAGGTCAGGCCATGCTTGATTCTCCCGCATCCCATGGGCCGGATGTCATCGATGAAGGCGCGTTCTTCTCCTGCCGCGTCAGCGAGGTTCAGCACTATACCAGGACGCTGTTCCGCTTCCGCACGGCGCGCCCCGCCACACTGCGATTCCGGCCCGGCGAGTTCTTGATGATCGGCCTGCCCACCGACAAGAAGCCCATTCTGCGCGCCTATTCGGTGGCGAGCCCGAGCTGGGACGAGACGCTGGAGTTCTACTCCATCAAGGTGGAGGGCGGCGCGCTCACCTCGCGCCTGCGCCATATCAAGCCCGGCGACCGGGTCCTGGTGGGGCGAAAGCCGGTGGGCACGCTGGTGACCGATGCGCTGAAACCCGGCAAGCGGCTCTACATGCTGTCCACCGGTACCGGCGCGGCGCCGTTTGCCAGCCTGATCCGCGAGCCTTCGGTCTATGAGCAGTTCGACGAGGTGATCTTCACCCATACCTGCCGCACGACCGCAGAGCTCGCCTATACGCAAGAGCTGGTGGAGCAGGTCAAATCCGATCCGCTCGTGGGCGAATTCGCCGCTGAAAATCTCACCTATTTCAACTCTGTGACCCGCGAAGACGGACCGCGCACCGGGCGCATCACGGACCTGATCGAGAGCGGCGGACTGGCGCGAGGGATCTCGCGTCCGCCGCTTAATCCAGACGAGGACCGGGTGATGATCTGCGGCTCCATGGCGATGCTGAACGAGCTCAAAGCGATGCTGGAAGCGCGCGGGTTTGAAGAGGGCGCCAACGCCAAGCCCGGCGATTTCGTGGTGGAGAAGGCGTTCGCCGGCGACGGTGTCTGACAGAGCGGGTCTGGTAGCTATACGGGCGCGCGCGCCTCGTTTAAACGCGGGCCATGACCCTCACTCTTTTCGCCGTCTGTTCGCCCGGCCTTGAACCGCTTCTCGCCGCCGAGCTGTCAGGGCTCGGCTTTTCCGGCGTGACACCGCAGGCGGGCGGCGTGGCGTTCCAGGGCGGCTGGCCGGAGGTGTGGCGGGCCTGCCTTGAGCTGCGCGGCGCAGTGCGCGTGCTGGTGCAGCTGGCCGATTTTCGCGTCGTGCACCTGTCTCAGCTGGACAAGAAATCGCGCCAGGTGGACTGGGTGGGCGCGCTCAAACCCGGCACGCCGGTGCGCGTGGAGGCGAGCTGCCGCCGCTCGAAAATCTACCATGACGGCGCCGCTGCCCAGCGCGTGGAAACCGCCCTTGAGGCCGCCGGCATGGTGCTCGACCGGGATGCAGGACTGACGATCCGTGTGCGGATTGATGATAATGTCTGCACGATCAGCGTCGACGCCGCCGGCGAGCCTTTGTTCAAGCGCGGCCACAAGCAGGCGGTGATGAAGGCGCCCTTGCGCGAAAACCTCGCCGCGATGTTCCTGCGCGCCTGCGCCTATGACGGCGCCGAGCCGGTGCTGGATCCCATGTGCGGGTCCGGGACCTTCATCATTGAAGCCGCCGAGATCGCCGCGGGCCTGCAGGCCGGGCGCGCGCGCGAGTTTGCGTTTGAAGCGCTGACGACCTTCGACGCGGAGGGGTTTGCGGCGCTGAAAACACCAGCCGGCGACGCACCGGACTGGCGCGGCTTCGGGTTTGACCGGGACGCCGCCGCGATCAAGGCCGCCCAGGACAACGCCGAGCGCGCCGGCGTCTCCCTCTTCACTCATTTTGAAACCCGCCCGGTCGCCGAGCTCGAGCGTCCCGAGGGACCGCCGGGGCTGGTGATCGTCAATCCGCCCTACGGCGCGCGGATCGGCAATCCGGCGGCGCTGCGCTCGCTCTACGCCACGCTGGGACGGCGACTGAAGGCCTCGTTTGAAGGCTGGCGCGTGGGGCTCGTCACGTCCGACGCCAATCTGGCCAAAGCCACCCGCCTGCCCTTCGAGGCGCCCGGCCCGGTGGTGGACCATGGCGGGCTGAAAATCCGTTTGTGGACGACGAAGGCGCTTTAGCCGCTGGACGCGTCGCCCAGCGCCGCGATGCGGCGTTCGCGCTTGAACAGGCCTCGCTCGCAAGTGGTGTAGGTGCGCTCCACGGTCATCAGCTGACCGTCGGACGCCTGGCCGCTCATCACCGCATAGACACCGAAATCAGGATGGTACCAGACCCGCGTCGCCCAGCCGGTTTCGTTTGCGCCCTCAACCAGATAGGCCCGGCGCGTGCGGCCGCAGAAATTGCGTTCGGTTTCGGCGACGACCCTGAAATCATAGCCCGCCGCCTGCCAGCCGCCGGCGGGCGGATCGCCCTCTTCGGGGAAGGAAAACACGAACGGCCACTGGACGCAGGTATAGCCGCGACGCTCGCACGACACGATGGATTCGGTGCGTCCGAAATCGATGAACACGCCCTGATCCGGCGCCACGAAGAGATCGCCGTAAGGATCAGACAGGCTGGTGAGCTGGTAGACCGGATGGCGCTCTTCGCCGATCTCGATCCTGTCGGGCGCGCGACCTTCAGGCGCACACGCCGCGAGCAGAAACACCGCCCCCGCCGCACTCGCTGATCCCAGCCGCGCCCGCACCGCCATGTCCGCCATCCCTCGCCGCTCCGGCTCCCCCTTGAAGCCGGGCGCCGCGATGTGTGCGGACTAGCCCTGCTCCTCCGGCATGCGCACGATCAGGCCGTCCAGCGCGCCGGAAACCTTAATCTGGCACGAAAGCCGCGAATTGTCCCGCACGTCCGAGGCGAAATCGAGCATGCTTTCCTCCATGGAGGAGCGCTCGCCGGTCTTGGCAGTCCAGGCCTCGTCCACATAGACATGGCAGGTGGCGCAGGCGCAGGCGCCGCCGCAATCGGCGTCGATGCCCGGCACCATGTTGCGGATGGCGCCCTCCATGACGGTCATGCCGTCCTCCACGTCGACGCCGTGTTCGGTTCCGTCATGTTCGATATAGGTAATCTTCGCCATGGACTCGCTTGCTCTGTTCAACGCGTAAAATTCTAAAGGCGCCCCGGGCGCCGGTTCGCAGGCGTATTTAGGACAGGAAGTCCTTCATCGCCACACTCTGATCGCGAAGCGTCTCCGGATCGGGCCGCGCGCCGGCGGCGATCATGCGCTGGGCGGCCATGAATTCGGGCGCGCTGTTCACCGCCTCGCAGGCGATGAGCGCGCCGTCTTTCAGGTGAAACAGCGCAAATTTTCCCTCTTCGGGATCGCCGCGCCGCACCAGCGTGTCGGAGTCCTCGATCAGCCCGGCGATCTGCAGTTTCAGCTCATACTGGTCCGACCAGAACCAGGGCACCGGATCATAGGGCTCGCCCTCGCCCAGGATCGCCCGCGCGGCGGCCTTGGCCTGTTCGATGGCGTTGTGGACGCTCTCAAGGCGCACGCTGCGGCCATAGCGCGGCAGGGTGAAGCGGGCGACATCGCCCACCGCATAGATGTGCGGATCGGACGTGCGCGCCTTTTCGTCCACCTCGATCCCGTCGTTTACGTCCAGGCCCGCCGCCTCGGCGAGGGCGACGTTGGGGCTGAGCCCGGCGGCGATGAGCACCAGATCGGCCTCGATCACCTCGTCGCCGACCTTCACGCCGGTGACCCGGTCCTCGCCGAGGATGCGATTGACCGCGGCGCTCACGCGCAGATCCACGCCATAGCCGCGATGGATGGCGCCGAACCAGCCGGAGAGAAGCGAGCTGGCCGTGCGCGACATGGGCCGGTCGGCCGCTTCCAGCACCACGACCTCCTTGCCGCGCTTGCGCGAAGACGCCGCCACCTCAAGCCCGATATAGCCCGCCCCGATGATCACCAGCAGTTTCGCCTGCTCCAACGCCGCGGAGAGCGCGTCGGCCTCGGCCAGCGTCCGCAGGACATGAACGCCCTCAAGTCCGGCGCCGGGAATGGGTGGGCGGCGCGCCTCGCCGCCGGTGGCCAGGATCAGATCGTCATAGCCGATGCGCGCCCCATCCTCGCAGATCACCTCGCAATTGGCGCGATCGATGGCCTTGGCGCGGACTTCGGTGCGCAGATCGATCTCGGCTTTCGCGTAAAACGCCTCCGGCTTCAGCCACAGCCGGTCCAGCGCCATCTCGCCGGAGAGATAGCTCTTCGACAGAGGCGGGCGCTGATAGGGGAGCGCAGCCTCTCCGGCCAGAAGGGTCACCGGCCCGGCATATTTGCGCTTTCTCAGCTCGGCCGAGGCGGAGAGCCCCGCCTGACCGCCCCCGATGATCACAATACCGTTCGCCAAGCGCCTCTGCTCCTTCGTCGATCTAGCATACGGCCCATGGCGCCGCGCCCGCCCGGTTTAGTCAAGCACGCGAGGCTGCGGCCGGGGCTTGCACCAGGGCTGTGGACGAGGCTGTAGACAGCCCACGCGGCGCGCTTGTAAGCGGCGCGCCCTCGTCCTAGACCAAACGCCATGGGCAGGCTGACCTTACCGCTTCGCGACACGGCTGCGGCGGCGCGCTTCGGCGTTCGTCTGGCGGCGGCGTTGCGGGTGGGCGACGCGGTGCTGCTGTTCGGCGATCTCGGCGCGGGCAAGACCACGCTGGCGCGCGCCGTCATCGAGGCGCTCACCGGCGAGACCGACGCGCCCAGCCCCACCTTCACCCTGGTTCAGAGCTATGAGGCCGACGCCGGCTTCCTGTTGCTGCACGCCGATCTTTACCGGCTGGCCGATGAAGGCGAGCTTGACGAGCTGGGCCTCGACGAGGCGCTGGACCACGGCGCGGCCCTCATAGAATGGCCCGACCGGGCGCCGGGCTGGCGTCCGCCGGACAGGCTGGAGATCCAGCTGGACGAAACAGAAGACGGCGGACGGCGTGCGCGCCTGACCGCCTTCGGGGCCTGGGAGGACCGGCTTGGCCAACTCAGCAACTGAGCGCGACACGGCGCGCGCCGATTTCATCGCCGCCTGCGGCTGGGCCGAGGCGCGCCTGGAGCCGTTTCCCGGCGACGCCTCGACGCGGCGCTATGCGCGCCTGCATCGCGGCGACGGAACAAGTGCGCTTGTGATGGACGCGCCCGACGGATCCGAAGCGCCCGCCTGCCCCGCCGACGCCTCGCCGCAGGACCGCGCAAAGCTTGGATACAACGCGCTGGCGCGCCTGGCCGGCAACAACACCGCCGCCTTCGCCGCCATCGCCCAGGCCCTGTCCGCGCGTGGCTTCTCCGCGCCGAAGATTTTTGAGGCCGACCTGCCGGCGGGTTTTCTGCTGCTGGAAGATCTGGGCGATGATCTGTTCGCCCGCGCGATCCCGGCCCGCGCCCATGAAGGCGCGCTCTACGCCCATGCTGTGGAGACGCTCGCGGCCATCCAGAGATCCTCCATCGAGCGCACGCCGCAAGCCTTTGGTCACGCGTGGACGATCCAGGATTATGACCCCACCGCGCTTCTCACCGAGGCTGATCTGTTCCTGGACTGGTATGCGGCGCGCCGCTGCGGAGCGCAGGTGACGCCTGAGCTACGCGCCGACTGGCATGGCGCCTGGGAAGAGGTCCTGCCGGCGCTCAGCGCCCACGCGCCGGGCCTGAACCTGCGCGATTATCACGCGGAGAACCTGATCTGGCTTCCGAAACGCGAAGCCGAGGCGCGCGTCGGCTTGCTGGACTTTCAGGACGCGCTGTTCGGCCATCCCGCCTATGATCTGGTCTCGCTTCTGGAAGACGCCCGCCGGGACGTGCCGGCCGATCTGCACCGGCCCCTCGCCGACCGCTTCTTCGACAAGGCGATGCTTGCAGACCGGGCCGCCTTTGACGTCGCCTACGCCGTGCTCGCCGCCCAGCGCAACGCCAAGATTCTGGGAATCTTCGTGCGGCTGGTGGAGCGCGACGGCAAGCCCCGCTACGCTGACTTCATGCCGCGTGTGGCGCGCCATTTCGTCAGGGACATCGCCAACCCCGCGCTCGCCCCGGTTCAGAAAATCGTGCGCGAGATCGCGCCCGGCGTGTTCAAGGAGGCCGGACTTTGAAAATCACCACCGCCATGGCCATGGCCGCAGGGCGCGGCACGCGTATGCGTCCGCTCACGGACAATTGCTGCAAGGCGATGGTGGAGGTGTGCGGCAAGGCCCTCATCGACTGGACGCTGGACAAGTTCGAAGACGCCGGGGTGACGCGCGCGGTGGTCAATGTCCACCATTACGCCGACGCGCTGGAAGCCCACATCAAGGACCGGCAAAGCCCGGCGATCGCCATCTCCGACGAGCGTGACGCGCTTCTGGAGACCGGCGGCGGGCTGGTGAAGGCCGCGCCCCTTCTGGGGTCTGACCCGGTGTTCGTGGCCAATTCGGATTCGGTCTGGATCGATGAAGGCGATGAGGCCGAACTGTTGCGCCTCGCTGCAGCGTTCGACCCCGAGGCGATGGATTTTCTGCTGCTTCTGGCCCCGGTGGAGCGCCAGCTCGGCTATTCGGGCGACGGTGATTTCCTGCTCCACGAGGACGGCCGCATCGAGCGGCGCGGAGACCATGGCAGCGCGCCTTTCGCCTATGCGGGCGTGCAGGTGATGCATCCGCGCGTTCTGGAAGGCGAACCTGAAGAGATCTTCTCCACCAACCGGCTCTGGGACAAGGCGCTGGCGTCGGCGCGCGTCTTCGGCCTGCCCATGGACAGCTACTGGATGCATGTGGGCGATCCGGACGCCCGCGACGAGGCGGAGAATCGGCTAGGCTGCGGGGCATGACCCTGTTTGAAGGCCCGGCTCCGCGCCTCTTCACCATTCCGCCCTCGGCCGGGTTCGTGGACGCTCTGGCGCGCGGGCTTCACCGGGCCTTCCCCGATCCTGAAGCGCTGAGCGCCGTCACCGTGCTTCTGCCCACACGCCGGGCCGGGCGCGCGCTCGCCGACGCCTTCACCCGCCTTGAAGACGCACCCGGCGCAGCGCTGCTGCCCATGATCCGGCCCATCGGCGATGTGGACGCGGACGATCCCCCGTTTGAACCCGGCGAGCTGGCCGGCGCCGCCCCCGAGGCGATCTCCATCGGGCGGCGCCGGTTTGAACTGGCCCACCTGATCCTGGCGCGCGAAACCGCGTCGGGCCGCTCCATGGGCGCCGGTGGCGCGCTGGCGCTGGCCGATGATCTCGCCCGGCTTCTGGATGATCTGGCCACCGAGGAAGTGGACGATCTCTCCGCCCTTACCGCCGACGTGCGCGCCAATCTGCCGGCCCATATGGGCGAGGCGGCGATGTTTCTGGACATCGTGCTGGAAGCCTGGCCGGCAAGGCTCGCCGAGCTTGGCCATGTGGACCCGGCCGAGCGGCGCTCGCGTCTCCTGCGCGCTTTGGCGAAACGCTGGACCGAGCAGCCGCCCGCGGCGCCGGTCATCGCCGCCGGCTCCACCGGCTCGATCCCGGCGGCGGCCGATCTTCTGAACGTCGTCGCCCGCCTGCCGCAAGGCGCGGTGGTGCTGCCCGGCTTCCAGTCGGACATGGATGCGCGCGCCTGGGAGGCCATCGACGATTCCCATCCTCAGCGCGCCATGAAGACCCTGATCGAGACCATGGAGGTCGCGCGCGAAGACGTTGCGGTCTGGCCCGGCGCCGGTGAAGGCGAGGACGCGGCCCGCCGCGTTCGCGTCATCGCCGAAGCCCTGCGCCCGGCCGAAGCCACCTCCGACTGGCTGGCGAGGGTGGAGGACCTTAAGCAAGGCTGGGGCGCGGACGTGTTCGAGCGCGCGCTGGACGGTCTTTGCGTGATCGAAGCGCCCGGCGCCGGCGAAGAGGCGCGCGCCATTGCGCTGGCCTTGCGTGAAACCCTGGAGACGCCCGGCGCGCGCGCTGTTCTGGTGACGCCCGACCGGGCGCTGGCCCGCCGGGTGAGCGTTGAGATGAACCGGTTCGACATCACGCTGGACGACAGCGCCGGCACGCCCCTGTCCGACACCGCGCCGGGCGCCTTCCTGATGCGGGTGCTCGACTGCGCGCTGGCGCCGGGCTCGGCGCTCGCCTTTACCGCACTGGCCAATTCGCCGCTGCTGGCCCTGGGCCGCGAGCGGGCGCGCCTGAAGCCGGAGATCGGCGCCCTGGAGCGCGCGGGCCTGCGGGGACGCCGGCCCGGCCTTACGCCTCAGTCCATCGGCGATCTCATTCGCGGCCATGAGCGCCTGAGCGATGAGGAGAAAGGCCGCTGGGGCGCGATCGCGGACGCCGTCGCCGACGCCCTCGCCCCGCTCTACGCCCTTACCGGCGAGCACCACGCGAAGGACTGGGCGCGGGCGCTGGCGATCTCCGCCGAGGCGCTGGCCGCCACCGATAATCAGGCCGGCGCCGACCGGATCTGGGCGGGCGATTCCGGCGAGGCCGCCGCCGGCCTGATGCGCGAATTTCTCACCGAGGCCGAGGCGCTGCCGCCGCTCTCCCTGCGCGATTTCGCCCGCGCCCTACTGGAGACGGCGCGCGGACGGCTGGTGCGTCCCACCTATGGCGCCCATCCGCGCCTGCAGATCCTGGGGCCGCTTGAGGCCCGGCTCGTCAACGCCGAGCGGGTGATCCTGGGCGGGCTTAACGAGGGCGTCTGGCCGGCCTCGCCCAAGGCCGATCCGTTTCTTTCGCGCGGCATGCGCAAAGCGGCCGGGCTGGCCGCGCCCGAGCAGCGCTTCGGGCTGGCCGCCCATGATTTCGCGCAGCTGGCGGCCACGCGCGACGTGATCCTGACGCGCGCCGGCAAGCAGGACGGCGCGCCCACGGTGGCCTCGCGCTGGCTGTGGCGGCTGCAGACGCTGGCGCGCGGCGCGCTGGGCGAGGCGCAGGCCGATGAGCGGCTGTCGCCGCCACTGGATTATCTCGCCATGGCGCGCGCCCTGGATGATCCCGGCGAGCAGCGCTCCTCGATCCAGGCGCCCGAACCCGCGCCGCCGCTGGACGCGCGGCCGCGCCGGCTCTCGGTGACGAAGATCGAGACCTGGATCCGCGATCCCTACGCAATCTTCGCCCAGAAAATCCTGCGCCTTGAAAAGCTCGACGATCTCGATCGCGAGCCGGGGCCAGCTGAACGCGGACAGGCCTATCACGCCGCCATCGAGCGGTGGACGCGCTCGCTGCCCGACACCGACACCCTGCCGCGCGACGCGCTGGAGCGGCTGGTGCGCCTCGGCCGCGAGCAGCTGGAGGCCTCCGGCTTTCCCGAAGCGCGCCTCGGCGTGGAGCTTCCCCGCTTTGCGCGCATGGCGACCTTTCTTCTGGACTGGGAGTCCAATCGCCGCGCTCTGGGCTTTCGCCCGGTGGCCATCGAGAGCAGTGGAGAGATGGTGCTGGACATGCCCGCCGGTCCGTTCACGCTCACCGGCCGGGCCGACCGCATCGACCTGCGCCCGGACGGGGCCCTGGACATCATCGACTACAAGACCGGGCGCGCGGCCACCAAGAAGGAGGTCGCCGCCGGCTTCGCGCCGCAGCTGCCGCTCACCGCGGCCATGGCGGCGCGCGGCGGGTTTGACGACTGCCCCAGCCACGAGCCGGGCGATCTGATCTATGTGCGCGTCTCCGGCGGCAAGACCGCCGGCGAAGAGGTCTCGGTGGTGAAGAAGCCGGGCACCGAAGAGGCCGCCGAGCTGGCCGAGGACGCCCGCGACGAGCTCGCCCGCTGGATCGAAATCTTTGACGATGAGCGGCGCACCTATCCCAGCCAGCCGCGGGAGAAATACACCAATCAATGGGGCGATTACGACCATCTCGCCCGGCGCAAGGAATGGGCGAGCGCGGCTGAAGACGGCGGCGAGCCCGGAGGCGGATCATGACGAAACCCGGCTTTGATCCGGCCATCGTGGAGAGCGCCAGCGCCGCCCAGCGCGACGCCGCCGATCCGGCCAGCACCGTCTTCGTGGAAGCCAACGCCGGCTCGGGCAAGACGCGCGTACTGGTGGACCGGGTGGCGCGCCTGCTGCTGGACGGGGCGGAGCCGGACCGGATCCTGTGCGTCACCTTCACCAAGGCCGCCGCCGGCGAGATGCAGACCCGCCTGTTCAAGAAGCTCGGCGGCTGGTCGACGCTGTCAGACGAAATCCTGTCGAAAAAACTCGACGAGCTCTCCGGCGGCGGCGTCAGGCCGGATCTGGCCCGGGCGCGCCGCCTGTTCGCGCGCGCGCTGGAGACGCCGGGCGGGCTGAAGATCCAGACCCTGCACGCCTTCTGCGAAAGCCTTCTGCGCCGTTTCCCGCTGGAGGCCGGCCTGCCGCCGGGCTTTGAGGTTCAGGACGACGCCGCCGGCGCGGCGCTGAAAGCCGAGGCGCTGGACGCGGTCACCGAGACGGCGCTGAGAGATCCCGCAGGCGAGACGGCCCGCGCCATCGCGAGTCTTCTGGCCGGCTGCGGGCCGGACGCGCTGAACACGCTGACCGCCTTCGCAGCCAACAAGCGTCACCGTCTGGAGGCGCTGCTGGACGAGGCGGGCTCGGCCGAGGCGCTGATGGACCGGGCGAGCCTGGCGCTGGGCGTGGAGCCGGAAACCGACGAGGCGCACGCGCTGGCGGTCGTCTGGGCGGAAACCGAAACCGACGATCTGGAAGCGGCCTTAAGCGCGCTGCAGTCAGGATCGGGCAAGACCTGCGAGAACAGCGCGGCGGGGCTGGTGGAAGTGCTCGCCTCGGGCGTCGACGACCCGCCCATGGCCGCCAAGCTCTATATCGACTGGATCACCACCGCCAAAGGCGAGGTGAAAAAGCCCGTCTCGATCTTCCCAAAGAAGCTCGGCGAAACCTACCGTATTCTGGTGACGCTGTTTGGCGAGGACGGCTCGGAGCGCCACCGGATTGCAGACGAGGCGATCCCCTTTGTGGCCGCGGGCAAGGCGAATGAAGTCAGCCGCGCCGCCCTGCATCTGGCGTCGCGCTTCCTTGAAGAATACGGCGCCCGCCTGAGACGGCGCCGGGTGCTGGATTTCTCCGATCTAGTGGACCGTGCACGCACCTTCCTGACCGACAGCGAGGCGCGGGTGTGGGCGCTCTACAAGCTCGATCAGGGGCTGGAGCACGTGCTGGTGGACGAGGCCCAGGACACCGCGCCGGAGCAATGGTCGGTGATCAACGCGGTCACCGAGGAGTTCTTCGCCGGCGAAGGCGCGCACGAAGCGGTTCAAGGCGCGCTGGCCCGCTCGGTGTTCTGCGTGGGCGACGAGAAGCAGTCGATCTACTCGTTCCAGAACGCCGACCCAAAAGAATTTCTCGCCCAGCGCACGCGGCTGGAGAGCGAGGCCGCCGGCGCCGGGCTCACCTTCCGCTCGCCGCCGCTGGACGTGTCCTTCCGCTCCACGCGCGAAGTGCTTGAAGCAGTGGACCGCGCCTTCGCCTCGGAAGCCGCGGCGCTGTCGGCGCCCGAAACCAAGGACGCAGGGCTGGCGCTGGAAACCAAGCTTCTCATGGCCGATCCGGAAACGGAGACCGCGCGCGATTCCCTGGCTTTCCACCGCTATGAGGGCCACCGCGCGGCGCGCGCGCACATGCCCGGCTGCGTCGAGGTGTGGCCGGCGGTGCCCAAGCCCGACATGCCCGACGATGAGGAGCTGGAGCTGCGCCCGGTGGACGCGGAACGCAAGGACAGCGCCCGCAACCAGCTCGCCGAGGCCGTGGCGAGCGAGATCGCGGCCGTCATCGAGCGCGGCGACGCGGTGTGGGAGGAAGAGCCGAGCTGGGTCCAGCGGCCCGCCACGCCGGGCGACATCCTGGTGCTGGTGCGCCGGCGCGGCGGCCTATTTGAAGAAATCATCCGGCGATTGAAGCTGAAGCGCGTGCCGGTGGCGGGCGCGGACCGCATGACCCTGCCCGACCAGCTGGTGGTGGAGGATCTGCTCTCGCTGGCGAAGTTCGCGCTGCTGCCCGAAGACGATCTGTCTCTGGCCGAAGTGCTCAAAAGCCCGTTCTTCCAGCCCATGGGCACGCCTGCGCCGATCATCGACGACGACGCGCTGTTTGATCTCTCCCGGCGCCCCGGCCGGCGCCTGTGGGAGAAGCTGCGCGGGTTTAAAGACCCCCGCTTCGCCGAGGCGCGCGCCGCGCTGGAAGCCGCGCGCGCGCGAGTGGACGCGGATGCGCCCTACGCCTTCTTCGCCCGCTTTTTAAACCAGGCGTCCAATACCGGCGAAAGCCGCCTCGCCCGGCTTTATGCCCGGCTCGGCGAAGAGGCGCGCGATCCAGCCGAAGAGTTTCTTTCCCGCGCCCTCGCCCATGAGCGCGACGGCGCGCCGTCCTTGTCGCGCTTCACAGCCGAGATGAGCGTGGACGCCGCCGAGGTGAAGCGCGAGATGGAGGCCGGGCGCGGCGAGGTGCGGGTGATGACCGTGCACGGCGCCAAGGGTCTCGAAGCGCCCATCGTCTTCCTGCCCGACACCACGCAAATCCCCAAGGATCGCTCGGGCGGGCTGCATTTCCACGCCGCTTCGGGCCTGGTCTGGGCGCCGGATTCTGCGAACCTGCCGCGCCTTGTGCAGAGCTTGAAGGACACCACCCAGCTGGCCGCCGACGGCGAGTATCAGCGCCTGCTCTATGTGGCGATGACGCGGGCGCGCGACCGCCTGATCGTGTGCGGCCACACCCACGGAAACGGCGGCAAGATCGACGAGGGCAGCTGGCTGGACCGCTGCGACCGGGCGTTTCAGGGCGAGGGCTGGCGCGAGGTGCGCACGACGCTGGACGCCGTCGCCGAGGAGAACGGTTGGGACGCCGCGCCGGGCCGGCGCTTCGGACCCGATCCTGCACCCCTGGGCCGCGCCGCCGGGCTGACCCGCCTGGCGCCGGACCTTCCGGGCTGGGCCACACGAGCCGCGGGACCGGAGCCGGCCGCGCCGCGCGCCGCCGCGCCCTCGCACCTTCTGGGCGAGGCAGAAAGCGGGTTTGAGCCGGCCTCGCTGTCACCGCTGGCCGAGGGCGGCGAGCAGCGCTTCCGGCGCGGCGGACTGATCCACAAGCTGTTGCAGACGCTGCCCGATCTGGCGCCGGAGCGCCGGGCGGACTCGGCGATGAAATATCTCGCGGCCCAGAAGGACCTCAGCGAGACCCAGCGCGAGGAAATCGCATCAGAAACCCTGCGCGTGCTGCATGATCCGGAGTTCGCGGCCCTGTTCGGGCCGGGCTCGCGCGCCGAGGCCGCCGTGTCGGGCCGCGCGCCGGGGCTTCCCGGCGACATGGTGGTGAACGGGCAGATCGACCGGCTCGTTGTGACTGCGCACGAAGTGCTGATCGTGGACTACAAGACCAACCGCCCGCCGCCGGAAGCGGTTGAGGACGTGCCCGACGCCTATTTTGCGCAGATGGCGGCATATCGCGCACTGTTGCAAGCGCTGCATCCGGGAAAACCGGTGCGCTGCGCGCTCCTCTGGACCGACGCGCCGCGGCTCATGGCGCTGCCTGAGGCGCGGCTTGAAGATGTTCTGAAACGGGCGCGAGCGCGGTCAGGCGGCGCATCACCGCTTGACCGGGGCGCGCCGCGTTCTTAGGTCTTCGGCTATACCGCGACCCGCGCCGCTGACGGGCGAGTCGTTTTGAACGGTTTTAATCAAGGAGCATGGCCCATGGCGACCAAAGCGGTTTCCGACGACAGCTTCGAGGCCGACGTCCTGAAGGCGGACGGCCCCGTCCTGGTGGATTTCTGGGCGGAATGGTGCGGCCCCTGCAAGCAGATCGGGCCGGCGCTTGAAGAGATCGCCAAGGAGCAATCCGGGAAGATCACGGTGGCCAAGGTCAATATCGACCAGAACCCCATGGCCCCGTCGAAATACGGCGTGCGCGGGATTCCCACCCTGTTGATCTTCAAGGACGGCGAGGAAGTCAGCCGCCAGGTCGGCGCCATGGCCAAGTCCAAGATCGAGCAATGGATCGAAGGCGCCATCTAGGCTCTGCGCCCATCGCTGAACGGTCAAAACCCCGGCGCTTGTGCGCCGGGGTTTTTCTTTGCGCCTACGCCTGCACCGCGGCCTCGTCCTTCGTCTCTCGGTGCCCGGCCCTGATCTTGAAGAACAGGGCGTAGATCACCGGGGTGGCGATGAGGGTCAGGATGGTGGCGAAGGCCAGACCTGAAATGATGGTCACGGCCATGCCCTGGAAGAAGGCGTCGAAGATCAAAGGCGTCATCCCGAGAATCGTCGTGCCCGCCGCCAGCATCACCGGCCGCAAGCGGCTCACCGAACCGTCGCGCACAGCGTCGAAGCGGTCGTCGCCGCGCCGTATGCGCTGATCCAGCTCATCCACCAGAACGATGGCGTTCTTGATCAACATGCCCGACAGCGACAGGAGGCCCAGAAGCGCGGTGAACGAGAAGGCGACATTGGTGATCAGAAGACCCGCGGTCACCCCGATCAGGCTCATGGGCACGATCAGCCAGATGATCAGCGGCTGACGCACGGTCTGGAACAGAAGGATCGAGGTCACGACCATCACGAGGAAGGAAAAAGGCAGAACGCCGCCCAGGCTCGCATTGGCCTCGATATTGGCTTCGTGCTCGCCGCCCCACTCCAGCGTGTAGCCGCGCGGGCGCTCGAGGGTCTCAACGATGGCGGAGAAGCGCTCGAAGGCCTGCGCCGCAGTTTCGCCCGGTTGCGGATTGGCCTGAACGGTGAGCGTGCGCACCCGGTCGCGGCGCTGGATCAGCGTGTCGCGGGCGGTCAGTTCAAACCCGTCCACCACCTGGCTCATGGGGATGTAGGCGTTCTGGGCCGGGCTCCAGATCAGGCGGTCGGAGAGATTCTCCGGCTGCACGCGCTCGGCCTGGGGGGCGCGCGCGATGATGGGGATGAGGTCGTCGCCCTCGCGATAGACGCCCACCTGCTGGCCTTCGGTGGCGAAGCGCAGGGAATCGCCGATTTCAGCGCGCGTCAGCCCGATGGAGCGGGCGCGGTCCTCGATCAGGCGCGGCTCCAGCGCGAGCTCGCGATTGCGCCAGTCGATCCTGAGATCGCGCACGTCGCCGGTGGCGCGCAGCTCCGCCATGGCGCTTTCGCCCAGCCTTCGCAGAACATCGGCGTCCGGTCCCTGGAAGCGGGCTTCAAGCTGGGCGCCCCCCGGCGGGCCGAACACGATGCGTTCGGAGCGCACCTCGATATCGGGATGGGTTTCGCGCGCATACTCGACGATGCGCTGAGCCAGGCCCGGGATCTCTTCAAGATTATCGGTGCGCACCACCAGCTGGCCATAGGCGGTGTTAGGCTGTTCGCTGGAATAGGTGAGCATGAAGCGCGTCGCGCCCCGGCCCACAAATGCGTCCACAGTCACCGCTTCAGGCTGGGCGGCTGCGAAGCGCGAGATGTCGCGCACGGTGCGGTCGGTCTCCAGAATGTCGGAGCCCTGGGGCTCGGACATGTTCACGTAGAACATCGGGGTGTTGGAGTTTGGAAAGAAGCTGTTCTTCACAAACCCGAAGCCCCAGAAACTGGCGATGGTGATCGCGATCAGCGCCGCCACGGTGATCCAGCGCGCTTTCAGCGCTCCGGTGAGGGCGCCGCGATATGCGGTGTAGATCGGCCCGCCATGGGGATCCGTGCTGGTTCCCTTTTCCGACTTGAACAGGTGATAGGCGATCATCGGGGCGACGGTGATCGCCAGAAGCCAGCTCAGCATCAGCGAAATCCCGATCACCGCGAACAGCGAGAACAGGAACTCGCCGGTGGAGTCCGGCGACAGGCCGATGCCGGAGAACGCCATGATCCCGATAATGGTCGCGCCCAGAAGCGGCCACTGGGTGGAGTTCACCGCGTCCTCGGCCGCCTTCAGGCGGCGCTCGCCCTTCTGTACTGCGATCTGCATGCCCTCGGTCACGACGATGGCGTTGTCCACCAGCATGCCCATGGCGATGATCAGCGCGCCCAGTGAGATGCGCTGCATCGTGATGTCGAAGATCGCCATGAAACCCAGCGTGCCCGAAATGGTCAGCAGCAGGACCGCGCCCACCACCACCCCGGCGCGCCAACCCATGAAGACGCACAACACGCCGATCACGATGGCCAGCGACATGAGCAGGTTGATCAGGAAACCATTGATGGACTCGTCCACCACCACGTGCTGCTCGTAAATGGGCTTCAGCTCCACACCCACGGGCAATTCGGCCTCCAGCAGAGCCAGACGCGCTTCGACGGCGGCGCCCACGTCCACGATATTGGCGTCGGCGAGGCCCGACACGCCGAGCGTAAAGGCGCGCTCATTGCTGTGATAGATGTACTGGTCGGCCCGCTCCACGGGCGCACGGCGCACCTCGGCGATGTCGGACAGGCGCAGCGTTCCGCCCGCATCGCCGGGATTGATCAGCAGGTTCTCGATCGCGTCCACGCCGCCCAGGCGCTGGGGCAGGTCAATGCGCAGGAGCCGGCCGCCCGCGGGGGTTTCGCCCGCTACGACCACGGCGTTCTCCGTGGACAGAGTCTCCAGGACCGAACTCACCGGCAGGCCGAGCCGGGCGAGATTTTCCTGGGGGATTTCGATATAGATGCGCTCTTCGGGCACGCCGGCGGTCTCCACCTTGGAGACGCCATCCACCACCAGAAGCTCACGGCGCAGATACTCTGAGATGTCGCGCACCTCGGCGTCGGAATAGCCCGGCGCCACGACGGCGTAGAGAATGCCGTACACGTCGCCGAAATCATCAAACACCGTGGACGATCCCGCGCCCGGCGGCAGGATCGCCTGGGCGTCGCGAACGCGTTTGCGCAGCGCGTCCCAGACCTGGGGCAGTTCGGAGCCGTCGAATTCATCGCGCACCCGCACCCGGATTTCGCTGATACCCGGCGCGGATTCGGAAAACAGCTCGTCGAGCTCGCTCATTTGCTGGATGGCGGTCTCCAGACGCTCGGTGACCTCGGCCTCCACCTCCTCGGCGCTGGCGCCGGGATAGGGGGTGAAGACGATGGCCTCCTTGATGGTGAAGGAGGGATCCTCCAGCCGGCCCACCGTGTCGAAGCCCCAAAGCCCCCCCAGAAGGCATGCGACCACCACGAGCCAGGCCAGAACCGGGCGCTGGATGGACAGGCGTGCGAGATTGAACCCCGCACCAGCGGACGGCGCGCTATGATTCTCGGTGCTCATGGGCTTCGGTCCTAACGCAGTCCGGACGCGGTGCGCGAGCGCTCAAGCGGACGCACGCGCATGCCGTCATGAAGGGCGGTGACGCCGGCGGTGACGATCTGCTCGCCGGCTTCAAGCCCGCTTTCGATGAGCACGGTTTCGCCGGTGACGGGCCCCACGCCCACCCGGCGCGAGGTCACTTCTCCGCTGGAAGGATTATAGACAAAGACCATGAAGCCCCCGTCCGGCGCGGCCGACAGCGCGCTCACCGGCGCGTTGACCGCGTCCAGATCAGCGTCTTCGTCCGGCTCGGTGATGATGCGCACATTGGCCGTCATGCCCGGCAGGATATTGGCCGGGATGTCGTTCGGCAGCGCGAACAGGGCGGTATAGGTCTGGCTCGCCTGGCTCGGCTCGGCGACCAGCTCGCGAAATTCCAGCGAGAAGGACTGGTCGGGCAGGAAGGGAAAGCGGGCGGTCATTTCGCGCGGATCGCTCTCGTCCACCATGGCCAGCACCGCCTCGGGCACCTGAATGCCCACGCGCAGCTCGCTGACATCCTGCAGCCGCGCAATGGGCTGACCGGCCGCGACGGTGGAGAAATTATCCACCAGGCGACGGCTCACCAGCCCCTGGAAGGGCGCGGACACGGTCGCGTATTCAAGGCTCTGGCGCATATTATCCAGACCCACGGCGCGCAGATCATAGGCGGTCTGGGCGTCTTCCAGCGCCGCGTCCGACGCGATGCCCCGCTCATGCAGGGTCTGCTGGCGCTCCAGCGTCTGGCGGGCCTGCTGCAGCTGCACGCGCGCCTCACGCAGGGCGCGCTCGAAATCCTGGGTCTCCAGGCGGGCCACAAGGGCGCCCTCGTCCAGGATTTCGCCCTCGCTCACGGGAAAGTCGGCGAGCCGACCACCCACCTGAGGCGCCAGGTCCACAGTGAGGCGGGCTTCCACCCGGCCGACAAATTCACGCACTGCGGCGTTCTCAGCCGGGCGCACCATCTCGATGCGAGCGGCGCGAATTTCAGGCTCGGCTTCGGGCGGCGGCGCAGAGCAGGCGGCGGCGAGAAGCGCCGCAAAGGGGAGGAGACGTAACATCGTTTTCATCAGGAAGGCTCCGTGACCAACGCAAGGAGGCGGGCTTCTACGGCGCCGCGCTCCGTTTCGGAGAGGATGTCGAGGCCGAGAATATGGGAGAAGTGCAGCCCGTCGGCGGCGAGCAGCACGATATTGGCGAGTTCAGGATCGCGCGCATGGGCGAGAATATCGGCGCGCATGAGGGCGATGGCGTCGCGGATCGGATCGATCAGTTCGGGGTTTTCCGCGATCGCGGCGAGCAGGCCCATGGAAACCGAGCGATCCAGCTCCGGTTCCTTGCAGACCAGCGCCTCGACCATGGCGCGCAAGGGCGCGGTTCCATCCGCTTCAGCCTGTCGCACCGCCGCTTCATGGCGCGCGGTGAAGCTCTCCACCATGCGCGTGACCATGCCCTTGATCAGGTCCAGCTTGGACGGAAAATTATACAGCACGCCGCCCTTGGAGAAGCCGCTCTCGCGCACCACCGCATCAATGGTGAGCTTGCGCGCGCCGTCACGCGCCACCACACGCTCGGCCGCATCCAGGATGAGGTCGGGCGAGGTCGGCTTGGCGTCTTCGGACTGGACGGCCATGGGCGGGGCTCCGGGTGCAGCTTTTATGCTGCACTGCATCTATACCGTCTGGACGGTTTTTCAAGCCAAAACCGTCCAGACGGTACAGTCGCCCGATAATCCTGTTGCTTTTCGGCCGCGCCTCAGCCGGGTGAGCGCGCTAATCGCGCCGTTTGGAGCGCCGGTGTTCGCCCTGGACCCGCTTGTGCAGCTTGGCCGTGGCCTTGCCCGACGCCCGGCGCTCGGCCAGCGTCGCATCATTGCGGGCCGCCTCGCGCTTGAGCTTTTCAAACCGCTGCCAGCGGTCCTCGTCCAGCACGCCGGCCGCGATCGCCTCGGCCACCGCGCAGCCCGGCTCGCCGCCATGGGCGCAGTCGGAAAACCGGCAACGGGCCTCCAGCGCGGCGAGATCGTCAAAGGTGGCGGCCAGGCCTGCGTCCACATCGGCCAGCGCCAGCTCGCGCACGCCCGGTGTGTCGATGATCCAGCCGCCGCTTTTAAGCCTGTGGAGCGTTCTGGCGCGGGTGGTGTGGCGACCCTTGCCGTCATCTTCACGGATCCCGCCGGTGTCGCCGTGCTCTCCGGTCAGTGTGTTGACCAGCGTGGTCTTGCCCACGCCGGACGAACCGATGAGCACCGCCGTCTGGCCCGGCCCGGTCCAGGGCGCGAGTGCGGCGAGGCTGGCCGCGTCGCGGGCGTTCACCGCCTGCACATGGGCAGACCCGGCGATGGCGCGCGCATCATCAAGATAGGGCGCCGAGCGGGTGAGGTCAGCGCGGGTGAGAAGAATGACCGGCTCGGCGCCGGCCTCGCGCACCATGGCCAGATAGCGCTCCAGCCTTGCCGGAGAGAAATCCGCGTTGCAGGAGCTGACGATGAAGCCGGTGTCCACATTGGCCGCGATCAGCTGGGTCTTCACCTCGTGACCGGCGGCCTTGCGCTTGAACAGGCTGGTGCGCGGCAGGACGCGGGCCGGGCGCTGCAGCGACCAGTCGATCAGCACGAAATCGCCCACGGTGGGGCGGTCTTCCGGTTCGGTGATCGATGCTGGATGCAGCCGCGCCGGACCGTCGGTGGTGATCACCTCAAGGGCGTCACGGTGGACGGTGGAGACGCGGGCGATGTCGTGGGTGCTCTCGGTCTCGGAGTCGAGATCGGCGAGCATGGCCGGGCGCAATCCCAGCTCGGTAAGATCAAGGGGCATCGAGGGTCTATCCGTCAGGCCTGCGAACACCGCAAGCTAGGTTACCCGCCGCACCGGCGTGAACCGGTGCGTTTCAGGCGATCGGGGCTGACGAAAAGGGGCTTCGCCGCGCGTCAGGCGCGCAAGCAAGGACCGGCGGCGCCGGCCCGGAGAGCGAACGCAATGGTCATGAAGATCACCCTCCTCCACTGGCGTTTCTAACGGAGACAAGTATGCGCCCGGGAGCGCAGGCGCGCAAGCGCCCGCCCGCCCCGATGGGCGTTATGGCCCTCACCCGACTTCGGTGAGTTCCCCGGTGGGCGCGTCCCAGGGAAGATGGTGATCTTTCAGGATCGCCATATTCTCTGCGGAGATGATCCGCGGCGTGGCTTCAAACCCCAGCAATTCACGCACCTTGCGGTCCAGATTACGCGCCAGCAACAACGTCTCGGCGCTGGAGAAGTTGGACATGCCGCGCGCCAGCTCCTCGCCGTTCTCGTCATAGACGTGGAGCACGTCGCCCTTGTTGAAATCGCCCTGTACCGAAATGATGTCGGACCGGCAGATTTCAGACTTTTCCGTTCCCAGGCGCTTGGCCGAATCCGCGCTGACCACCAGGCCTCCGGCGTGTTGCAGCCGGTCGGTGAGCCAGATGCGCCAGCTGGAATCGGGATCGCCGATGGCCACGCACTTGGTGTGCTTGCGCTCGCCGGACAGAATCGCCGACAGCGGCCGGTCCACCTCGCCCTTGCCGATCAGCGTGTTGCAGCCGGCGTTCTGGGCCATGTTGGCCGCGCGCATCTTGGTGAGCATGCCCCCGGTTCCGAGCTCCGAGACCGAAGTTGTGACCTCCAGATAACCCGAAACGTCGTCGACGATCGGCACGTGCTGGGCTTCGGGATCTTCGGGATCGCGATCGTAGAGGCCGTCCACGCTGGTGAGGATCACCAACTCCTTGGCCTGGATCATCTGGGCGACCTTGGCGGCGAGGCGGTCATTATCGCCCACCTTGATCTCCTGGGTGGTCACCGAATCGTTCTCGTTCACGATGGGAAGTACGCCATGCTCGATCAGGCGCGAGATCGTGTTCTTGGTGTTCAGGAAGCGCCGGCGATCCTCAAGATCTTCCAGCGTCACCAGCACCTGGGCGATGTCGAAGCCGTATTCCAGAGCGATCTGCTTGTAGGCGTTCATCAAGAGCGGCTGACCGCAGGCGGCGGCGGCCTGCTTGTCCAGGATGCCGGCGTCCTCGGGCGAGACGCCCATGGTCGAAAGGCCGATCGCCACCGCGCCGGAGCTCGTCAGGATCACATCGATCCCCTCCTCGCGCAGCCGGGCGATATCCTCCATCACGCCATGCATGAAGGCGTAACGCAGTGTCAGATGCTCGGAGTTGGCGAGAAGTGAAGAACCGATCTTGAGAACGACGCGTTTACGCTCGGACAAACTATGCCTCCAAAAGTGAGCGACCGGACACACCCGGTCTGCTTTTCGGCGCTCAAAGTACTTTCAAGGCGAACTTTTACAAGGGGCGAGCTGCGCACACCGCGAGAAAAGTGCAATCAACTTGTTTAAGTCCCATTTAGGTCACGCCTGCGGATCGCCAAGCCAAACCTGTTGAATTGAAATGCTTCGTGCACTAAGTGTCTAACCGTATCGCGCTGACGAGGGCCTCGTCGGCGCTGTTTTTTATGACCGGCTAGGCGCAATCTGGCGGTCTGCGAGAAAAAAGGAGCACGCGTGTCGAACTCGGTCCTGATGGTTGGATGCGGAAACATGGGCGGCGCCTTGCTGGCGCAGTGGGCGAAGCTGGACGGCGTGACGGTCACCGTCATTGACCCGGCCGGCCCGGACGTCCCCGAGGGCGTGAAAGTCGTCGCGTCCGCCGATGTCCTGTCGGGCGAGACTTTCGACGCGCTGATCGTGGCGGTGAAGCCGCAGCTCATCGACAAGGCGATCCCCCAAGCCGCCGGCCTTCTAAAAAGTGACGGCTTCGGGCTCTCCATCGCGGCCGGCACCAGCGCAGCCACGATCTCCAAAGCCTTAGGCGGCCGCCCGGCGGTGCGCCTGATGCCCAACATGCCGGCGCGCGTCGCGCAGGGCGTTTCCGGCCTCTTCGCGCAGGACGGAATCACCCCGGCGCAAAAAGATCTCGCAGACCGGATGGGCGAGGCGGTGGGAACCGCCATCTGGCTCGCCGACGAGGACCAGATCGACCGCATCACAGCCGCGGCCGGGTCGGGCCCGGGCTATGTCTACGAATTCGCCCGCACCTATCAGCAGGCCGCCCAGGATCTCGGCTTCGACAAGGACCAGAGCCGGGCGCTGGTGCTGCAGACCATCGCGGGCTGCATGGCGCTGGCCGAAGAAACCGGAGAAGACTTCGGGGCCTTGCGCGACTCCATCATGAGCAAGGGCGGCACCACCGCCGCCGGCGTCTCCAAACTCAATGAGAACGACGTGCTCACAAAACATATAAAGGGCGCGCTTCAAGCCGCCTACGACCGCGCCTGCGAGCTGCGCGCCGGATAGGCGCCGCACCGCAAGGAGCTTCACCACAGATTTGAAGAGGACGACATCATGACCGCCGAGACCACAACCCAGTTCGACGCCAAAGCCTATGTGAACGGCCTCGCCGCCGAAGCGAAGAAGGCCTCGCGCGCCCTCGCCGCAGCCACCACCGAGCAGAAGAACACCGCGCTGACCAAGGCCGCCGAGGCCCTGCGCGCGAACATGGCCCGCCTGGTGGAGGCCAACGCCAAGGATGTCGCCAGCGTCAAGGACAAGGGCAAGCCCGCCTCCTTCGTTGATCGTCTGGAACTGAACGAAGACCGCATCAACGCCATGGCCGACGCTCTGGACCAGATCGTCACCCTGCCCGATCCGGTGGGCCGCGTCCTGCACCGCACCGAGCGCCCCAACGGCCTGGTGATCGAACGCACCGCGACGCCCATCGGCGTGATCGGCATGATCTATGAGAGCCGCCCGAATGTGGGCGCGGACGCCGGCGCGCTGTGCCTCAAATCAGGCAACGCCGTCATCCTGCGCGGTGGTTCGGAAAGCCTGAACTCCAGTCGGGTGATCGTGGAATGCCTGGCCGAGGGCCTGAAAGCCGCCGGCCTTCCTGCGGCCTGCGTGACCATGATCGACACCACCGACCGCGAGGCGGTGGGCGCGCTTCTGGAATGCGTCGAGTCGGTGGATCTGGTGATCCCCCGCGGCGGCAAGTCGCTGGTGGAGCGTGTGCGCGACCAGGCCAAGGTGCCGACGCTTCTGCACCTGGACGGCAATTGCCACACCTATGTTCACGCCAGCGCCGACCTGAACAAGGCCGCCGCCGTGCTCGCCAACGCCAAGCTGCGCCGCACCGGCGTATGCGGGGCCACCGAGAGCCTCGTGGTCGACCGGTCCGTGGCCGGCGACTTTCTTCCCATGGCGCTGGATGCGCTGGAGGCCAAGGGCGCGTGCGAGGTGCGCGGCGAAGCCGACGCCATCAAGCTGGATTCACGCATCAAGGCGCTGGCCGCCAATGATTTCGGCACCGAATTTCTCGACGCCGTTCTGTCGGTGAAGATCGTCGACGGGCTTGATGAAGGCATCGCCTTCGTGTCCGAGCACAGCTCCAACCATACCGACGCGATCCTGGCCGAGGACGCCGGCGCCGCCGAACGCTTCCTCAACGAGGTCGACAGCGCGGTGGTGATGCACAATGCGTCGACCCAGTTTTCCGACGGCGGCGAGTTCGGCATGGGCGCGGAGATTGGCATCGCCACCGGCAAGATGCATGCGCGCGGGCCGGTGGGTCTGGAACAGCTCACCAGCTTCAAATACCGCGTGCGCGGCGCCGGCCAGACGCGGCCGTAAGTCCGCGATAACATCGCAGGCGCGCCGGCGGGCGGCCCCCGCCGACGCGCTTTTTTACGTCTAAACGGAGGGGTCTGAATCCATGCAGATTGAAGCGATCGTCTCGCTTATCGGCTATTTCGCCTTGATGCTCGGCATCGGGGTCTACGCCTATAAGACATCCACCGACGACGTATCCGGCTACATGCTGGGCGGCCGTCAGCTTCACCCCGCCGTGGGCGCCCTGTCTGCGGGCGCGTCGGACATGTCCGGCTGGATGCTCATGGGGCTTCCCGGTGCGATCTATGTTAACGGGCTGGGCGCGGCGTGGATCGCGGTGGGCCTCGTGATCGGGGCCTATTTCAACTATCTGCTGGTGGCGCCGCGCCTTCGGGTCTTCACCGAAGTGGCCGACGACGCGATCACCATCCCCGACTATTTCGAGAAGCGCTTCAACGACAAGACCCGCATCCTGCGTGTTCTGTCCGCGGTGGTGATCGTGATCTTCTTCACGCTCTACACCTCCTCCGGCGTGGTCGCCGGCGGCAAGCTGTTTGAAGCCAGCTTCGGCCTCGACTACCGCATCGGCCTGTTTCTCACCGCCGGCGTGGTGATCGCCTACACCCTGGTGGGCGGCTTCCTGGCGGTAAGCCTGACAGACTTCGTGCAAGGCGTAATCATGTTCGTGGCGCTCATCATGGTGCCCATCGTGGCCTACATGCAGCTTGGAAATCTTGGCGACATCGCTCAGATCACGCGCTCGGCGGCTGATGCGCCCAACTATCTGTCCATGCTGCCCGAAACCCTCACCGCCGTCAGCGTGCTTGGCGTCCTCTCCGCCATGAGCTGGGGCCTTGGGTATTTTGGTCAGCCGCACATCATCGTGCGCTTCATGGCGATCCGGTCCCTGAAGGACATCGCCGCGGCGCGCTGGATCGGCATGAGCTGGATGGTCGTCACCGTCATCGGCGCCGTGCTCACCGGCATTCTGGGCCTCGCCTTCCTGACCACCAATGCCGGCGCGCTGGAAGACGCGGCGATCGAGTTCACCGATCCCGAGACGATCTTCATCGTGATGAGCCAGATCCTGTTCCACCCGCTGGTGGGCGGTTTCCTGCTGGCCGCGATCCTGGCGGCGATCATGTCGACGATCTCGTCCCAGCTTCTGGTGTCCTCCAGCTCGCTGACGGAGGACTTCTACAAAACCTTCGTGCGCCGCAGCGCGAGCCAGAAGGAGCTGGTGCTCATCGGCCGGCTGTCGGTGCTGGGCGTGTCGCTGGTGGCGATCGCCCTGGCGTTCGACCGGTCGAGCAACATCCTCACCCTGGTGTCCAACGCCTGGGCCGGGTTCGGTTCCGCCTTCGGTCCGCTGATCCTGTTCAGCCTGTACCGCAAGTCCATGAGCCGGGCCGCCGCCATTGCGGGCATGGTCACCGGCGCGGTGGTCGTCCTGTTCTGGCTCTACGCGCCGATCACCGTGATGTGGGACGGGTCGCAGACCAATCTCTCCGGCGTAGTTTATGAGCTGATCCCGGGCTTCATCGCCTCGTGCATCGCGATCCTCGTGGTGGACGCGATCACCGCCGCCCCTGAAGGCAAGGTGAAGGAGACGTTCGAGACCATGGAAAAAGAGATGGTGAAGCAGGGCTAGACGCCCCCGCCCCGTCTCACCACCGGCCGCGTCCTTCCCCGGTGCGCCAGGGAAGGACGCCTCTTACCAACCAGAAAACGCCGGCTCCTCGGGGCCGGCGTTTTTCACGCCTGACATCAAGTGACCGCCCCAATGAGCCTGCAACAAAGCACACGAAACGTCGCCGCCATCATCGCCTGCCTGACGATCCTGCAGGCCGCCCTCGCCTCGCTGTTATTCTACGTGCCGCTCACCCTGGTCGCCAACGGGGCGGGCGCCGGCGCGGTGGGCCTTGTGGCGGCGGCATTCTCAGCCGGCTTCCTCGCCGGGGCCAAGTTGACCCTGCGCGAGATACACACGGTGGGTCATGTGCGCGCCATCGCCGCCTTCGCCGCCATCGCGGCGGTGGCCGCTGCGGGGCTCAGCTTTTCAGACAGCGTGCTCTGGTGGGCGGCGTGCCAGGCACTGGTGGGCCTCTCCACAGCAGGGCTCGTCATGGCGGGCGAGAGCTGGATCGCCGACAGCGCACCGGCGCGGCTGCGCGGCGCGATCCTGGGTCTCTACCTGGTGATCTCGAAAGCCGGCGTGATCGCAGGACCGTTTCTGGTGTCAGCCTACCCCGACGGCGATCTGGCGGCCCTGGTGCTCATCGTGGCGCTGTTCACCGCCTGCCTGATCCCCGTGGCCGCAACGCGGCGTGGAATTCCAAGGGTGAAAGCCGAAGGCGGGGCGGGCCTCCGCGCCGTGTGGCGCCTGGCGCCGGCGGCGGTGGCGTCGTCGCTTGTGGCGGGCGCCATGGCCGGCGCGGTGGCCCAGCTCTACCCGGTCTTCGCTGCAAGCCTTGATCCTGAAGCGGGATCAGGGCTCGCCGCGACCTTCAACGCCGCCATGGTGCTTGGCGCGGCGTTGAGCCTGTGGCCCGCGGGACTGATCTCCGACCGGATCGAGCGGCGCCTGGTGATCGCGGCGCTCACCGGGCTCGGCGCGATCTGCGCGTTGATCCTGGGGCTCGCCGGCGCGATGCTGCCGCTCTGGCTCACCCTGCTGGTCGCGGGGCTCTGGGGCGTCGGGGGTCTGAGCTTTTACGGCGTCGCCATCGCCCACGCCGCCGACCGGGCCGGCGACGAAGGCGCAGGTCCTTTGATGCCGGCCTTGCTGATCGGCTGGGGCGTGGGCTCCATCGCGGGGCCGCTTCTGGCCTCGCTGCTCATGGGCGTCATGGGCCCCGGCGGTCTGTTCGTCTTCGCCGCGATCGCGCTTGGCGCCCTGTGCGCCATGATGGTGCTGCGCCGCACGCGGCGTGAAGCCGTCAGCGATGAGGAGAAAGGCGAGTTCGCACCGTCCAACGAGACCGTCAACAGCGCCTCGGTGGCGGCGGGATACGAACCTCAGGGGCAAGCCTGACCCTGCGGCTCTCTGGCGCAATAGCGAAACGCTACGTTAAGTCGTCTGGTGGGACCAATGGTGAAATTAACCACGCTCGTTAAGGTTCCAGACCATGAACATTCCGTCTGTAAAGTCGCTCTCGATTGGCGGCCGGCTCACCCTCCTGGTCGCAGTTTCGCTGGGATTGATGCTGACCTATGTGGGGGTTCAGTTCGCTTTCGGCTCCGCGACCGATCATGCGGAAACCAAGAGCCGGGATGCGAGCACCGCGCTCATCACCGCCTCCGGTCTGGAAAAAGACCTCACCTCGCTGCTGCGCGACACCTATCTCATGGTCGGCGCACCGAACCCGGAGCGGATCGACGCCGCCGTGGAAAATCTCACCGATTTCGGGACGGCCCTGGCTGACGCGGACGTGTTGATCGACGCCGACCATTACGAGCGCCAACTTGAGCTGATCGCAGGTGAATATGAGACCCTCATCGGCGTCATCGAGGAAGCCGCCGCCCAGGCCGGCTCCTGGGACACGGCGCGCCTGAACCAGCTTTTTGCGACCCTGTCAGTCTATGACGACACCATGGACACGGCCATCGAAGTCGTCCGCGATGGCGCCGCCGAGGACCTTGCCGCGGCCCGCGCAGAGCGCGACCAGCTGAAGACCATCTCCAACTGGGTCGGCCTCGTCGCCATCGTCATCACCGCGATCGGCATTATCGCGTCGTCCCACTTCATTGGCCGCACGATCTCAGAAGCGGTAGTTTCAGTCAGAGACCAGCTTGTGCGTTTGTCCGAGGGTCACCGGGATCTTGCGATTGACGGCACCGAACGCACCGACGCACTGGGTGATCTCGCGCGCAGCGTCGCCTCGCTCCAGACCGCCCTGGCCGAAGCGGACGCGTTGCAGGCGCGTGAAGCGGCCGAGGCGCAAACCGCCGTTGAACGCAAGGCCGTCATGGACGCCGCAGTGAACCGCTTCCAGGACGCTTCGGAAATGCTGGTCTCCAGCGTCATGAGCGCCGCCGAGCAGCTGAACGCCTCCGCAAGCCAGCTTCAGACCAGTTCAGCGACTGGCGCCGAGCAGGCCGAAGCGGTGCGCGGCGCCGCCGAAGGCTCAGCGTCGAGCGTGGAATCAGTGGCCGCTGCGTCCGAAGAGCTCGCCTCGTCCATCGCCGAAGTGGCCGGACAGGTCAGCCGCACCAGCCAGCTCTCCGAAGACGCCGGCGCCCAGGCCCGCAAGAGCGCCGCGGTCAACGAGGAACTGGGCAAGGTGGCCGAATCCATCGGCGCCATCATCGACCTGATCGAGCAGATCGCCGAGCAGACCAATTTGCTCTCGCTCAACGCGACCATCGAAGCCGCCCGCGCCGGTGAAGCCGGCAAGGGGTTCGCGGTCGTGGCCAGCGAGGTCAAGCAGCTGGCCGAGCAGACCAGCCGGGCGACCCAGCAGATCTCCCAACAGATCAACGCCATCCAGAACGCCTCCAGCCAGTCGCGGGAATCCACCGACGGGGCGCTGAAGGCCGTCACCGAATTGCGCGAACTGGCCATCGCGGCCGCTTCGGCGGTGGAACAACAGCGTGCAGCCACCCAGGAAATCGCCGGCTCGGCTGCCCGCGCCCAGGACTCCAGCCGCAATGCCGCCGAGGGCATTGAGGAAGTGGCCTCCCTGAACCGCCAGACTCGCGACGCCAGCAAGTCGATCTTCGAGGCTGCGTCGGAAATGTCCGAACGCCAGGCGGCCTGGAAGGCGGAGTTCGATCAGTTCATCTCAACGCTCCGATCGGCGGCGTAGCTGATCCACGCCTCAGGCGCCGTCGCGGTGATTTTCCGCGGCGGCGCCAGTGATCCAGACATCGCCGGCGGCGCCTAGGGTCTGGCGGATAATACCTCCAGCGCCCGGGCCCCGTTCAGCGCGAAGCCGTGAAAATAGGCCAGCAGCGGCGCATGGCAGGTCAGCTCATGGCGCTCTTCACCCAGACTCAGTGTGAGCGGCTCGCCCGGTCCGCACGACGCCGCCAGGGCGTCCAGCGCCGCCTGCGGCGCCGCCAGCGGGTCGATCCCGGCGATGGCCGTCAGTTCGCTGGTGCCCGCCGGACCGTTGCAGGCCGGAGCAAGCTCCAGCACCACGCTGGAATCAATCCAGAAGCGGCCGCCGCCCTCAAGGCAAAGCTGAGACACCACATGATCCGCGGCGACCGAAGCCAGATAGTGTGGCGCCGCGCGGCCGCGCCGGCTTTCCTGTCCCAGACCCGCCGCGCTCAAGGCCGCCAGCATGCGGGCGCGCTTATCGGGAACAGGGGCAAGCAAATCCTCGCGCATCACCTGCTCGTCTGCGCGGCTCATATGGGCGCCGAGGCCGGCGGCGTAGTCCAGCCCGCTCGCCTGCCCGCTCGCAAAGGCCGGATCGGCGATCATGTCAGCCATGGCGGCCTCAAAGCTGGAGCCGGCCACTTGCGCCGCACGGTCGGCGAAGACCGCGATCAGCGTTCCGCAATTATAGGGAAAGGCGCCCTCCTGAGTGGAGCCGTTGAGCAGGAGCTGCGCCTCGCCGATCGCCGACAGGCAGGCGCTGATATGGCGTGACAGCTGATCCAGCACGAAACGCTCCGCGCCCAGGTCGGTGCGCAGGAGCTGTTTGAGCGACAGGTATTCGGCGGCGCCTTCGGTGATCCAGGCCTGTTCAAACTGCGGATGCAGGCGGGCGCGGCGCCCGAGCCATAAATGCGCCATTTCATGGGACAGGACCGCCAGCGCCGCATCAAGCTGCGGCGCCTCGCCCGGTTCGGAGAACAGGAAGATCAAGGCGTCGCCCGCCGCCGCGCCGCGCACGCCGCCCACGCCGGCCTCCAGCGCGCGCGCCGGCGCCGTTACGATCTGCGGCGCGCCGGGCGCCAAGGGGCCGAAGATCACGCCGTAATCAGCCGCCATGCGCGCCGCGCTGGCGCCAAGCCGGTCCTCGGCCATGACGCCCACCCCGTCACACACCGGCGTCCGCTCCGGCGCGCGAACCGCCACATAGCGGGGGTGCTCACCCGTGACGACGATCTCGCGCCCCTCCACGGTGATCGCGCCCGCAAGCGCCTCGCCGGTCTGCGGATCCAGTGGGACATAGGCGGACGCATCCGCCCAGACGCCGCACGCGCCCGCATCGATAAAATCTGGATAGCCGCGCACCACAGGCGCCATCCGCGTCAGCTCGGCTTCAGTGAAGCGGCAATCGGGGCCGCAATGGGCGATCCCGGCCTCAATGCGCGCCGGCTCGCCGTCGAGCATCAGCCGGTCCACCGCCTCGCTCAGGGGCGCGCCCAGATGCAAGCGCGCCTCCGGCTCCGAGAAGCGGTAGCGCGCGATCAGCCCGTCCTCGCCCACCGTCAGCGTGACGCTCACCGGCGGGATCCAGCCCTGCTGCGCCTGCGCGAGCATTGGCGCGGCGGCCAGGACCAGACCAGCGAGAGCGAGGCGTGCAAGGGCGGAGAGTAACACGGTGAACCAGACTTCCAGGGCGGCGAATAGCGACACGAGTCACGTTGCAGGGAAGCCTTGACGAGAATGGGGCGGCGGCTGGGATCGGACCGTCATTTTTTCATTCGGGCGCAACAGGATGACCGGCGCTGCGACGCGCGCTAGGGTCCTTCCCAAACACGACCATCCTGGGGAGGATCACCATGAATGCGCGTCCTGCAACAGCTGCAGCAATCGGCCTTTTCGCCTGCGCCTGCGCCAATCTTCCTGGCCCGGGCGGCGCCGACGGCGCGCCCGGGGCGGGCCCTGCAGCCTCCAACGCAAGCGGCCTTCGCTATTCGGCCGAGCTGATCCGCAGCGAGTACGGCGTGCCCCATGTGATCGCGCCCAGCTATGGCGGGATCGGTTACGGGCTCGGCTATGCGGCGGCGGAAGACAATGCCTGCATGATCTTTGACCGCGATCTGACCCTGCGCAGCGAGCGCGCGAAATATCTCGGCGCCGGCGAGAACGACGCCAATATCGCCTCCGATCTCTACCACCACGCCCTTCTGGATGACGGCATCGTGCAGGCCCTCCTGAACGGCCCTGACGGCGATGTGGATACGCCCAGCGGCGAGGCGCGCGCCTTCATCGAGGGCTACGCCGCCGGGGTCAATCGCTGGCTGGCGGAGACCGGCGCGGCCAATATTCCAGATCCGCGGTGCGCCGGCGCGGCGCATATCCAGCCGCTGACGGCGAACCGCGTCTGGGCCGGCGCGCTGATCCTGCCCTTTGGTCAGCTCATAGAGCCGGTGGTCTCCGCCGCGCCGCCCGAAGCGGGCGGTCCGGTCGTAGAAGCGCGCCTTGATCTCACCGACGAAGCGCCGGTGATGGGCTCGAACGCCTACGCCATAGGGGCGCAGGCCAGCCGCACCGGGCGCGGCTTGCTGCTGGGCAATCCGCACTATCCCTGGGACGGCATGCTGCGCTTTTACCGCTCCCACCTGATCATCCCCGGCGAGCTGAACGTGGTCGGCGCCGGGCTGATCACCACGCCCTTCGTAGGCATCGGTCACACCGAGCACGTAGCCTGGAGCCACACCGTCTCCACGGCCCGGCGCTACGGGTTTTTTGAACTGACCCTCGATCCTGAAGACGCCACCCGCTACATGGTCGACGGCGAAAGCCGGCCCATGCGCGCCCGCGACATCACGATCGACGTGGCCGGCGAGGACGGCGCGACCGCACAGATCACCCGCACGCTTTACGAGACCGAGTTCGGGCCGCTGGTGGAGACCGAGCGCATGGGCTGGACCGACACGCGGGCCTTCGCCGTCGCCGCGCCCAGCCAGGGCCTGCGCTTCATCGACCAGTATCTGGCCATGTACCGGGCGACCAATGTGCGCGAGCTGCACGAAGCGCTGGGCCGCTATCAGGCGACCGCCTTCAACACCATCGGCGCGGACTCCGGGGGCGAGGCCTTCCTGGGCGATATGGGCCTGACACCGGCGGTGGACGACGCCCTGATCGCCGCGTGCGCCGCCTCCGATCTGGCGCGCGGTTTCTGGATCCAGGCGCGCACGGCGGTGCTGGACGCTTCACGGTCTGAATGCCGCTGGTATTCCGACCGCCCCGGCGCCACGCGCGACAGCGCGGCCGGCGGCGCGTTCGGCCCGGCCGACGCGCCGGCGATCTTCCGCGACGATTTCACCGCCAACTCCAATGACAGCCCGTGGCTGTCCAATCCCGACGCGCCGATGACCTATTACAGCGCGATCTTTGGCGATCAGGGGACTGAGCGCTCCCTGCGCACGCGCCTGGGCGTCGACCAGATCGAGCAGCGCCTGGCGGGAACCGACGGGCTGGGCGCGCCGGGCTTTGATCTGGACACTCTCACCGCGGTGATGTTCTCCAACCGTCACCATGGCGGGGAGCTGGTGCGCGACGACCTCGTCACCCTGTGCCGAGAGGACGGCGGCGCCGAGCTTCAGCCGGCCTGCGACGCGCTGGCGGGTTGGGACCTCAAGGTCGACGTCACCAGCCGCGGCGCCATGCTGTTCAACGCCTTCGCCGGCGCCGGCGGCCTGCAGTGGGCGGTCCCCTACGACCCTGAGCAGCCGCTCACCACCCCCCATACGCTGGACGTCTCAAATCCGGCGGTTCTGACCGCGCTGCGCACAGGCGCCGGCCAGCTGGCCGCGCTCTCCATCGCGCTGGACGCCCCGCTGGGCGGGATTCAGACCGAGCAGCGCGGAGACGAGCGCATCGCCATCCATGGCGGGCCGGGTCATCTGGGCGTGTTCAACATGATCTACGGCACGCCGCCCCAGCCCGAGCTGGGGATCACCAAGATCGTTCACGGCTCCAGCTGGATCATGGCGGTGGAGTTCACCGACGAGGGCCCGCGCTCGCGCGGCCTGTTGAGCTACTCCCAGTCCACCAATCCCGACTCGCCCCATTACGGCGACCAGACCCGCGCCTATTCGGCCAAAGCCTGGGACGAGCTGCTCTTCACCGAAGACGCCGCCCGCGCCGCCGCCGTGAGCCGGGTGATGCTGGAGGAGTAGGCGGCGCTAACTCCTCCCCCTTGACGGGGGAGGTGTCCGCGTAGCGGACGGAGGGGGTGCGGCGCCGCGGTGATGTTCATCCGTCGGCGGGGCGCGCTAAGTATGAAGCTGAAGTGCGCCGTTCGAATCGTGGCGCGAAGGAGCCTCGCCCATGCCCGCCTCCGGCCCGGAAATCGAACGTCTCATCCAGCTCCTGGCCAAGCTGCCCGGGCTGGGTCCGCGCTCGGCGCGGCGTGCGGCGTTGCAGCTGTTTCAAAAGCGCGAGGCGGTGATGATCCCGCTGGCCGAGGCGCTGAGCGAGGCGGCGGAGAAGATTTCCGCGTGCTCGCGCTGTCATAATCTGGACGTCACCGATCCGTGCGCCATCTGCCGCGATCCGCGCCGCGACGACAGCGTGATCTGCGTCGTCGAGACAGTCGGCGATCTCTGGGCGCTGGAGCGCGCCTCCGCCTTCCGGGGCCGCTATCACGTGCTGGGCGGCGTCCTGTCGGCCCTCGACGGTGTCGGCCCTGAGGAACTCAACGTCGCCGGCCTGATCGAGCGTGCGCGCGCCGAGGACGCCACGGAGATCATCCTGGCGCTCAACGCCACGGTGGACGGCCAGACCACCGCCCATTTCCTGGCCGACAAGCTGGCCGGCGCCGGCGTTGAAGTGACCAGCCTGGCGCGCGGCGTGCCGGTGGGCGGGGAGCTGGATTATCTCGACGACGGCACGCTGACAGCCGCCTTCAGAAGCCGGCGCCCGGCCTGAGACCAGCCTTTGACGGGCCCTGAGTCCCGCCTGCAAGCGCAGCACGGGCGAGCGACGCTGCGCTTGCGCGGCGGGGATGCCGGGCGTAAACACCCCTGTGTAACATTATAACGCTCGCTCCCGCCGAGGCCCGCTTGTCTCCCATCGCCGCCACGATTCTCTTTGGAGTGCTCGCCGCCCTGGTGGCCGGGCTGGCGCTGACGCTGGTGCGCACCGCCTCCGGCTTCACGCGCGCGAATGCGCCGATTCTGGCGGCGTTCGCGGGCGGGATCGTCATCACCATGGCGCTGGTCAAGCTCCTGCCCGAGGCGCTGGTGTTGAGCGAAAGCGCGCCGTGGCTGGTGCTCGCCGGGTTCGCCGGCGGGTTCGTGCTCCATGGTCTGGCGAGCGTGGCGGGCCACTCCCATAATCAGGACTCCCATCAGGATCACGGCCACGATCATTCCGGCGCCCTGGCGCGGCGGGCGAGCCTGGCGCCGGTCTTCGCCATCGCGCTGCATTCGGCGCTGGACGGGCTGGTCTATGCGGTGAGTTTCGAGGTCGACCCCATTATCGGGCTCAGCGCCGCGAGCGGGCTTGTCCTCCATGAATTTCCCGAGGCGCTGATCTGCTTTGTGCTGTTGCAACGCGCCGGGCTGAGCGATCGCGGCGCGGCCATCGCGGCCTTCCTCGCCTCGGGCGCCACCACGCTGATCGCCGCCGCCATCGCCGCACCCTACGCCAGCGGGCTGGATCCGGCGACGCTGGGCGCGCTGTTCGCCATCGTGGCGGGATTGCTGCTGCACACCGGCGCGGCCCACCTGCTTCACGAAGCGGAGTCAGCCGGCGCCATGAAGGGCGGCGCGGCGGTGTTCGCAGGCGCCGGACTGGCCGCCGCGATGACCTTTGTTCACGCGCCTCACCTTGAGGGCGGGGACCCCGCCAGCCCTGAAATCGCCGCACCCGCCGACGATCTTCACGATCACTAGGCCCAGTCCCTAGGCCCCGTCACCAGGCCCAGGGCGGCCGCGACCTGCAGGAGGATTTTGATGCCTTTTTCCCATGGTCTTATCGCCGCCGCGCTCACGATTTTAAGCGCCGGGCTAAGCGCCGGCGCTGCGTCCGCGGAAAGCAACGGCCTTCGCCAGCTGGGCGCCCATGTCCACGGTGCGGCCGAGCTCATCGCCGCCGCCGACCCGGACGGGCTTGTGGTCGCCGAGTTGTCGAGCCCCGCCTATAATCTCTACGGCTTCGAAGGCGCGGCCTCACCCGAGCAGAGTGACGCAGTGGCGCGCGCCAATACACGCCTGGCCGAACCCGGCCTTGTGCACTTTGGCGAGGGTGCGGGCTGCACCCTCACCGACACCTCCGTGCTCGGCGCGCCGGAGGCTCGCGACACCGCACCCCATGGCGAGACCCCCCATGACCACGATCACGCCCATGAAGACCATGGCGACGAGGCGGGGCATGGCGACGTCACGGTGAGTTGGAGCTTCCAGTGCTCGAACCCCGCGCGGATCGCGGCGCTTGATCTGTCCGGCCTGTTCGCGGCTTTCGAACGCCTGGAGCGGATCGAGGTTCAGTATCTCGACGCCGGGCGCGCCGCCGCGCAGGTCCTCACCCCCGCGGGCGCCGTTCTGGCGCTGGACTGACGCAATCACGCACCGGCGCCGGCCGCAGCCGCAGGCTTGCCGCATCGCCGACTTGAATACGCCGGCTTCCGCGCGCATCTTCCGCCCATGATGAAACATCTCCTCCCCGCACTTCTTCTCGCCGCCGCGCCTGTTGCGGCGATCGGCGCAGCCGCTCCGGCGCTGGCCCAGGACGGCCCGTCGAGCCCGGATTTCCTGGACCTCGCCTGGTCGGACCTGCTGCCCGAAGGCGAAGCGCAGCGAATCGCCGAACTGCAGCAGATGCAGGCGGTCGCCTCCGGCATGGATCATTTCGGCGTCGAGAGCATGCCGCAGATCCAGACCTTCAACACGGTGGACGCCCTGGACGGTCAGCGTGTGCGGATCGGCGGATACGTGCTGCCGTTTGATTTCAACGGCGGTGAGATCTCGCGCTTTCTGCTGGTGCCCTATGTGGGCGCGTGCATCCACGTGCCGCCGCCCCCGCCCAACCAGCTGGTCTATGTGACCACGTCCGAGCCGATTGAAATCGACGGGCTGTGGGATCCGGTCTACGCGGAAGGAATTCTGCGGACCACGCGCCAGGACAATGATCTGGGCGACACCGCCTACACGCTGGAGCTGGACGTGATCCGCCCCTACGCGCCGTGATGCGGGTCTGACGCCTGAACCGAAGCTTAACAGGTCGAACGCAAAGCCGCCCCACACGGGGCGGCTTTTTCATGTTTGCGCACCAATACCGCCCTGTTGCTCCGCCATAACAGACCCCGTGGCGGCGAGACCTCCCGCTCCCGCTACGGTCTGCAATACCGGCGTCGCATCAGCTTTACGCCTCCCAAGCTGGCTGATGCGGCGCCGGCCCGGGCCGGATCGCCAGTCTTCCTCCCCCCGTGCGCTCCGGTCCGGGTCTGCAGACGTCCTGTCACTTTTTACCCCCGCCGGCGCGGAGCCGGACGGCCGGAGACCCGCCCGGCGCGTCATTAGCACGCACCTTGCGATCTTCGGTCTGGGGCTCGCCCTGTCTGTGTCAGCGCGGCACACAAATCGTCAGAGGGGGGCGATGGAAGGCCAGCGCGACCATAGGGCGGGTCCCACCCGCGCCCGGCTCGGTAGGGGCGAGCCGGGCGCACCCTTTACTCACCGGCCTTTCTTGAACGACCAACCCAAGACCTCGCCCCGCCGGAAACGGCGGGGTTTTCTTTGCAGCGCCCGTCTAGAACGGCTTCACGCTGGCGAAGAAGCAGGTCGCGGAAATGAGCACCCAATAGGCGTAGGCGACATTGCGCCCGATCCCGATGGAGCGTTTCAGGGCGGCCTCCACCGGCTGGTTGGGGCCCTCGGCGAGGATTTTGAACTTGCCCTGCCATTCATGCATGATCAGCCGCAGGATCACCCCGATGATGAGCGCGAGCCCGTAAGTGAGCACCTTGGCCGCATACCAGTTCTGACCGGGACCCGACTGGAACGGTCCATACCCGGCTAGCGAGGTGATCGCGGTGATGATCAGCGTCGGGATGAGAAGATAGCGCGACCAGTCCTCGATGCCGGACAGGACGTGCCAGATCGGCTTGCCGCGCGTCATGAACGCGCCCCAGGTCACGCCCATCCAGCCCGCCCAGACCAGCCACATGGCCACGAGCCAGGCCCCGCCCAGCGGCTGCACGCCCCAGAGATAGCCCATGTGCAGGCCCAGCGGCAGCAGCGTGATGATTCCGGTGCGCGCCAGAATGTCGATGCGGTAGGCGGTGTCCATATGGCGCATGCGCTCGTCGAATGAGAGCTTTGGATTGACCACCTTGTAGCTGGTCTGAAACACGCCCCACTCGCCGCCCAGCCAGTACACCATCGCCAGGATGTGCAGCCAGCGCAGGATTTCCAGCTCGTGCTGGGCGATGAACTCCGCCATGAACGCCTCCCCGATCCAGCCCGTCAAAGCGCCGGACATGTTCCTACTTCGTTTAAATGATATATCATTTAAATCGGCGGGCGAGGCAAGACCTCAAGGCGCGATAATCAGCCGGTTTTCGACAGGGCGAGATCGCGCTGCTCCCGCAGTTCAGGATCGGACGTGTTCTCCAGTACGAACTGATCGACGCTCACCGACAGTCCCAGCGCGTGGATCGCCGCCGACTGGGCCTCCCACTGGCCGCCCACGGGCCAGGTGCAGCCGGTGGAGCGAAACGCCGAGACCAGAAGCGGCAAATGCCCGGTGAGGCAGGCATAGGCCTCGAACGGGCGGGTGACGGCCTCGGGCAGGTGCGCGGGCGCGATGGGCACGCCGTCATAAATGTCGCCGCGATCCTCGGTGGCGTTCATGACCTCATAGTCGCGATTGGACAAAAGCGTCGCCCACACCGTCACCGACCCGCCCTCATGGGGCGTCAGCGTGGCGGGCACCGAGCCGTAGACCGCGATCCGGTTGGCGTAGGCCACCACATGGCCCGGGATCTCGATCTGGATGACAGGGATCAGCATATCGCCGAGATAATCACGAAACTTGCGCCGCAGCTGCGCCGGCGCGGCGTTGGAGCCCACGGCCGCCACGGCGTGATAGCGCCCCTCTTCCAGCGGGGCGAGACGCTGCGCGCCGGCGGCGTCCTTCAGCGTCGTCTCGCCGCCGGGTTTGGCGATGGTCCAGTCGGAAAACGCGCCCTGCGTGCGCAGAAGCGGCCATGTGGCGCCGTCCAGAAACACGAACGGCGTCCGGGGCCGCGGAAACGGATAGGACAGCGCCCATTGCAGGTGCAGCGTGTCGGTATCGATCATGGTGGTGGCTCTCCGTTGTCAGCCCTGAATTTCCAGGTCAGTCCTGAATTCCCGGCCAAGCCGCGCGAGCGGCGCAGAACCGGGACCTCAGGCCGAGCCTGATCCTGAGAGCGGTCCCGGATCGCCGCGTTGCGGCGTCCGGGAATTCAAGGACGGTGCTACCGCCCCAGTTTCGCCTCGACCCAGTCGGCCAGAAGCGCGGAGACGTCGACGCCGGAGAACCGGCGCAATTCCTGGATGCCCGTTGGCGAGGTGACGTTGATCTCGGTGAGATAGTCGCCGATCACGTCGATGCCCACGAACACGAGCCCGCGGCGCTTCAACTCCGGTCCGATAATCGCGCAAAGCTCCAGATCGCGCTTGGTGAGCGAGGACTCCACGGCCACGCCGCCCACATGCATGTTGGCGCGCACCTCGCCCTCTGCGGGCACGCGGTTGATGGCGCCCACCGGCTCGCCGTCCACCAGAATGACGCGCTTGTCGCCGTTTCGGACATCCGGAACGAAGGCCTGCGCCATGAGCGGATCGCGGCTGACCTGCTGGAACAGCTCGATGAGCGAGGCGATGTTCTCGGCGCTGTCGCGGATCCGAAAGACGCCCGCGCCGCCGTTTCCGAACAGCGGCTTGACCACGATATCGCGCTTGTGGCGCTCGAAGAAGGCGCGGATTTCCGTCTCGTCGGACGTGATCAGCGTCGGCGGCATGACGCCTTCAAAATGGGTGACGAAGAGCTTTTCCGGCGCGTCGCGCACATGGCGCGGATCGTTCACCACCAGCACTTCGGGCTGCAAATGCTCGAGAATGTGGGTGGAGGTGATGTAGCTCATGTCAAAGGGCGGATCCTGGCGTAGGAACACCGCGTCCAACCCGTGAAGATCGAGCGTTTCAGGATTCGAGAGCGTCACATGCTCGCCCTGCACCCGCTGCAGCTTGGTGACCCGGCGGGCCTTGGCGCGCACCTTTCCAGCCTCGAACACCAGGTTTCTGGGCTCATAGACCCAGATCTCGTGACCGCGCGTGAAGCATTCCAGCGCAATGTCGAACGTGGAATCCCCGTTCACATTGACCGCAGTGATCGGGTCCATCTGGAAGGCGATTTTGAGCATGGCGATCCTTTCGCGGGCGTCGGCGGCCTAGAGGTAGGCGTTCGCGCGGACGAAGGAAAGCCGCTGGGGGCGTGCCGGCCCCCTGAACCAGCCGCTGAACTAACCCCGGAACAGAAAGCCCGGCGTGTCGCTGACGCTGACGCCGCGCGCCCGCATGAAGGCCGCGAATGCTCCCGGCTCGCCGGCGGCGCGCCAGGCTTCCACGCCGTCCAGCAGCGCCTCAAAGTGCTCGGCGTCCGCCAGATGCGGCGCGCTCCACGCCCCATCGTCCAGCCGGGCGGCGAGGGTGTGCAGGTCTGTCAGCGCCGCCTTCACCTCGTTGGGGTCACCGCTCACCCGGGCGTCCTCAATATCGTGCAGGGCGTCGCCGATCAGACTTAGAAGCCGGACGATTTCGGCTTTCAGCGCGCGCGGGTTTGACGGCTCGCGGCGCAGCGCTTCGGGGATCAGGGACGGGTCGCCCTGGAACCCGGCGCGGATCAGCAGCGGCTCGGCGCGATCCGGCTCCGCCCTCTCCCAGCGCTGGCAGATGTCAGCCGCCGCCATGGCCGCGGCGTAGGGGATGAGGCCCGGCGGATCGCCGAACGCGGCGCGGGCGCCGCCAAGCTCGCGCACGCGCTCGATCGCCGCCTCCAGAGGCGCGGCGCGCAAGGCGGCGGCGAAGCTTTCGGCGGCCCGGTTCGCGTCGCGCTTGAGCCCCTTGTCCTTGGCGGCGAGATAGCCGGCATAGGCCTCAAAGCCCTCAAGCGCGGCGAAATGGGCGTGGGCGCGGGCCAGCGCGCCAGCATAGGGACCAGCATAGGGATCGCAGTTCATGGCTTAAGCGAACCCCACGCGAGAGGCGCGCGCAAGCGTTCAGACCGCGTCATCAAAAATCGCCTCGATGGGCTGTGCGAAGACCCGCGCGATCCTGAACGCCAGCGGCAGGGAAGGATCATACTTGCCGGTTTCGATGGAGATGATGGTCTGACGCGACACCTCCAGCCGCTCGGCCAGCGCCGCTTGGCTCCAGCCATGCTCGGCGCGCAGATCCTTGATCCGGTTCTTCATGTGAATCGGCGCGATACGACGGCGAGGCTGGCGTAATAAGCCACCCACATGACCGGGGCGGCGAAGACGGCGTGGGGGGCAGGGATCGCAAACAGCAGCGCGGCCACCCCCCAGATCGTTCCGAGCCCCGTCGTCCCCGCCCCGGCGAGCGCCAGCGATGTGGTGTGAATACGCCGCTGCATCTCGTCGAGCGCACACAGAAGCCGATAGAACTCGTAGGCGGCCCCCAGCAGCGTCGCGGCGAACACTGCGAACAGAGCCGGGACCAGGGCGGCGTTCGGCCAGCCCTCTATGGCCCCGACAAGGGACGCAATGTTCACCACGGCCAGCAGCGTGCTGCGCCAGACATAGCGCAGCTGCGCGGCCGGCGGGGCGGTGGCGCACTCGGGAAGCGGATCCAATCTCACGCGGCGCCGCCTCCGGTGATGCGCCGCCAGATGGCCGCCCGGCTCTCGAAGATTTTCCAGCCCAGAAGGCCGGCGCCCACCCACATGAGGGCCTCAGTGGAAAGCGCGGCGGCGATGACGGCGGCGATGAACCAGGTGCGGTCCACGTCGAAGAGGAAAGCGGCGCCCAGAAGCGCCCACGCGGTGAGCGCCGCGAGAAACAGAACCAGCACGGCGGTGCGGCGGATAAAAACGGAACGGGTCATGGCGATTTCCTGTGTCATGATCGAAGCCCTTTTGTAAAGGGACCTTGACCTTTTGAAGCAAAGGACCCTTTACGTCAAGCACCCTTTACCACGCGACGCGAAAAAATTTCACGCGTCCGCCTCAAGAAGCCACAGGTCTTTGAACTTGAACGCTAGTACTCCGCCTCTTCCCATTCGGGATAGAGGGCCGGATCGGCGCTGAGCCGGTCCAGATAGGCCATGACCAGGGAGGAATAGGGCGGCACGCGCATGGAGGCGGCGGTGTCGCCGTCCGGGCTCACCGTGTCGTGGATCTCGAAATGAAGGTGCTCGGTGGTGGCGCGCCAGACGCAGCGATTGCGGCCTGAATCCCAGCCGATGCCGAACCAGTTGGAGACTTCCCCGATGAGATCGCCCGCCGACACCTCGTCGCCCACCTCCACCTCAAGAGCATTGCCCGAACAGATCGAGGCGATGCCGCCGGAATTGCACTGGGCCTGGCTCAGCGTCGCTGGATCTCCGCAACTGTCCCAGTGATTGAGGTGCATGTACCAGTAGGTCCGCCCGCTCTCCCCGTCGCGCAGCCAGACCGAAATCGAGCCGATGTTGGAGATGTAGCCGTCGGCTGCGGCCACCGCCATATGAGCGCCGCCGGTCACCGGCGGGCAGCTCGCCGGGCGGATGTCCTGGCCCTGATGGCCTCGCCCGGTCTGGCAGAAAGCGTTGCCGTGCCCGCGGGTCTCGCAGAAATTATCCTGCCAGGGATAATCATAATTCGCGATGTCGCACTGGCCGCCCGCGGACTGATAGCCGCCCGGGCGATAGACTTGGGAGTTGGGGAAACCGCGCTCCTCCAGCGGCCAGTCCATGCCGGGCGCGAACACGTAATTGCGGTCGAAATTCGCCGCGCCCTCAAAGCCGATCCCGGAAAAACCCACTTCCTCGGCGTCGTCTCGGTAATCGTATTTGGTCAGCTCGCCGGGCGGATCATAGCTGAACTGCGATCCGGATTCGTCCATCGCCACAGCGGGTTCGGGATCAGGGGCCGGATCCGCCTCGGGATCAGGATCAGGAATGGTGTCGGGACTCTCGTCCGACGTCTCATCCGGGCTCTCATCCGGCGTCGCGTCCGGGATGTCCACCGGCGGGCTGGACGGGTCGCCCGCCCCGCCGGACGGGTAGAAGATCAGCGCCGCGCCGCCCAGGACGGCGGCGATGGCGGCCATGACGGCGTCACGCTGATAGCTCATGGCTCAGCCCTCTCCGTCCGGATTGCCGCCGGCCACGATGAGCCGGCCCAGAAGGTCTCTGAGATACACCTCGTCGGCGCAGCGCGGATCGGTCCCAGACCCACACTCCAGCGTCACGGTGTAGGCGGCGCCGTAGCGCGAGAAATCGGCGGTCAGCCCGCTTTCATTAGTGACAATGCGATAGCCGTCCGCGCCGCGACCCCGGTCGAGACCGGCCGCGCGCGCAACGGCGGTTCCGCGATGATTGATCAGCCGCGTGCCGTTCACCTGCACGCTCATCCCGTCGACGCTCCAGGCGGCGTCATAGAAATAGGCCCGTGTGACGAGCATCATGCCCGCCTCGCCGCCGGCGCGGGTGGTGATCGACTCGCCGCTCGCCGGGGTGGGCAACAGAACCGGCATGTTCACAGGCTGGATCCGCTCGCGCGACCGGTCCGAGATCTGAGGCTGGAAGCCTTGTGCGGGCGCTCCCGTCGCGGCGGTCGTTGCAGGCGACTGGCGCAACGCGGCGAGCTGTCGCGCGCGGTCGGAATAGGCCGCGGTCCAGTCGATGACCGCGAGCCGCGGATCGCGTTCCTGCGTTTCCGGCCGGACCGGGCGCAGCTGGGAGAAATCCTGAATCTGGAACTGGCTTCGTTCGACCGGCTGCACCTGGCGCGGATCAATCTGGGCGCGCGGGGGCGGACCGTCTGGCTGCGGCGCGGTCTGCTGGGCGAAACCCGGCGCGGCGACCGTCAGAGCGAGCGCCAGAGCGGCCGCAAGACCGGCCATGGAGCCCGTCACGGGGCAGGCCATAAGGGTCTTCATCAGATCGGGTCGCACCGGCATGTCCCCTCTTCCCACCCAATGAGGCGACCGAAAGGTTAACACACGCCGGCGCGCCCGTCAGCGGATTTCAGGTCAGCCGAGACCGGCTTCGGCCAGAAAGACCGGCGCCGGCGCCCGGAAGACAGGCATCGGGCTGAGACGGTCGAGCGCGCTTTTCAGGCTTCGCTCCACCAGGGCGACCGGCATTTTCAGGATCGCCGCAGCTTCGGCGGGCTTGAACCCCTCCACCGTGACCAGGCCCAGAGCGGCCCGCTCCACGAAGGGCAGGGCGCACGCCGCCGCCGCCAGCGCACCATCGGAGCGCGGCGCGGCGCGCGAGATCGAGGCCAGGGCAGGCGAGACGATCTGCGCCTGAGCCGCCAGCGCGCCTGTGAGGGCGCGGAACATTTTCAGCCGGAACACGACCCCGCCGCTCGGCGCCGGTTTGACCTCCGCCAGCATGCGGAGCAGCACCTTGTCGGCGATTATCGAATCGCCGGTCATGAGGCGCCCGTAGCGGCGCAGGGGCGCAATCAGATCTCTCAAGTGATTCAGATCTCTCAAGTGATAACGAGTCATCAGCCCACCTTCCTTGGTTAGCTCCAGGAAGGATGCACGCCTTGCAGAGAGCGCGCGCTAACATGCGTCACTCCCGGTCCGAATTTCAGAGCCGGGGCGGCGGTTGTTCTGATGGGCAGGCCGGAGCCGGGTTTTAAGACGGCCGATCACGGCCGGACCCGGGGGCGCTGGGCCGAGGTCACGGGGAGAACGCCTTTCCCGGCCCATGGTTCAACCCGTCATGACCTTAGAACTGCTGGCGCAAGCAAGCACCGCGACAGTCTCATGAAAAGAGCCCGCCCTCGACACCATGAACGCTGTTCGTTTATCCTCGCCGCAGAACAAGGCGGGCGCCACGCCCGCCACAGGGAGGAGGCTTTCCATGGGAGCCGTCAGAACACTAGCGCCGATGCTCGCCGGCTTGCTTGCGTGCGCCTGCTCGGGCGAGGACGCCGAGCGCGACACCTCGGCCTTTGATCGCGACTACCAGACCACGCTGATGACCGCTCTGCTCGACGCCGAGCCCGGCGACGTGATCGAGATCCCGGCGGGTCATTTCATCATCGAGCGCGGCCTGTCGCTCACCGTGGACAATGTCACGATCCGCGGTCAGGGCATGGACGCCACGGTGCTATCTTTCGCCGAGCAGCGCCAGGGCGCGGAAGGCCTGCTGGTCTCCGGCGCGGACGACTTCACGCTGGAGAATCTCGCCATCGAGGACACGGTGGGCGATGCGGTGAAGATCACCGACGGCGACAATATCGTGATCCGCGGCGTGCGCGTTGAATGGACCACCGGATATTCCACCGAGAACGGCGCCTACGGGCTCTACCCGGTCCAGTCCACCGACGTGCTGATCGAGGATTCCGTCGCCATCGGCGCCTCGGACGCCGGCATCTATGTGGGCCAGTCCGACCGCATCGTGGTGCGCAATAACCGCGCCGAATTCAACGTCGCCGGCATCGAGATCGAGAACTCCAACCACGCCGACGTGTACGGCAATGTCGCCACCAACAACACCGGCGGCATCCTGGTGTTCAACATGCCCAACCTGACCCGGCCGGGCTCCGGCACGCGGGTCTATGACAATGACGTGTTCGAGAACAACACCCGCAATTTCGGCCATGCCGGCACGCCGGTGGCCAGCGTTCCCGCCGGCACGGGAATCCTGATCAATTCCAATGACGCAGTGGAGATCTTCAACAACCGGCTCACCGACAACCGCACCGGCCATGTGATCATCTCCAGCTTCTATTCATCAGGGTTTGAAAACCTCGACCTGGCCGATGACTTCAATCCCTATCCAGAAGCGATCTGGGTGTACGAAAACACCTATGAGGGCGGCGGCGGCAATCCGGACGCCCTGATCCTGCAGGCGGCCCGCGTGGCGCTGTTCGGGCCCATGGGCGCCCTGCCCCCGGTGATCTGGGACGGCTATGTGGACGCGGCCTACGCCGAGGACATGCCCGGCGACAAGCGGATCTGCGTCACTGACGCCGAGGTGATGTGGGTGGAGGATCCGCGCGGCTCCGAGACGCCGCGCCACGGGACCGAGCCCTTCGACTGCACGCTCTCCCCGCTCGCCCCGGTGGCGCTGGAGCTCTAGATGCGGTTTGCAGGCCTGATCGCCCCCCTGATGCTTGCGGCGGGGCTCGCTCTGTCCGCCTGCGACGCCGCGCCCGAAGCCTCCGCGCGGCAGGCGTCCGGGATCGCGCCCGAACCGCCCGCCCCGCGATTCATCGACGCCGGCCGTCCCGACCTGTTGTCGGACTGGGGTCAGCTCGCCGCGGGCGGCGGATCGCTGGTGCTGGGCGCCGGCGTGACGCCCTATGACCTCAACACGGCCCTGTTCTCTGACTACGCGCTGAAACTACGCACGGTCTGGATCCCCGGCGAGGCCGGCCCCGCCGCCTATGACGCCCGCGAGACGTTCGAGTTTCCCGTGGGCACGGTGATCACCAAGACCTTCTTCTATCCCGCCACCGGAGACGGATTCGAACGGGTGAGCCGGAACGGCGCGTTCGAGGACCATTTCGACGGGACCGCCCTGGACTTAAGCCAGGCGCGCCTGATCGAGACGCGGGTTCTGGTCCACCGCGAAGCGGGATGGGAGGCGCTCCCCTATCTCTGGGACGCCGATCAGAGCGAGGCGCGCCTAGCGCGGGCCGGCGCGTTCGTGGATCTTATCCTGGTCAGCGAGGCGGGCGGCCAAACGGGGGGTGAGCAGCGCCTCGACTATCTCGTCCCCAACGTCAATCAGTGCGCCAACTGCCATGTCACCGACACCACGGACGGGCGCGGCGTGCGGCCGATCGGGCCGAAGGCGCGCCATCTCAACGGGCCGTTCGACTATGGCGACGACGCGGTGAACCAGCTCGAACGGTGGAGCGATCTCGGCCTGCTCGCCGGCGCGCCCGAGTCCGAAGACGCGCCCCGCACCGCCGCCTGGCGCTCTGGCATCCCCATGGCCGAGGCCGCGCTCACAGACGCGGCGCGCGGCTATATCGACATCAATTGCGCCCATTGCCATTCGCGCACCGGCCAGGCGGACACGTCGGGTCTGTACCTGGAGCCGTGGGAGCCGGTGGCGGCCAATTTCGGGATCTGCAAGCCGCCCATCGCCGCCGGGCGCGGCACCGGCGGCCGGCTCTACGGCATTGTTCCAGGCGATGCGGACGCCTCGATCCTGGCCCACCGCATGAGCAGCGACCGGCCCGACATCATGATGCCGGAGCTGGGCCGTGCGGTTGTCCATGAGGAGGGCGTCGCGCTCATCGCGGCATGGATCGACGCCATGGCCGGAGGCTGCGGTTAAGCAAAACCGCACTGGCGTATTGGCGCCCGGCGCAGGCGGGGGCATTGTCTTCACACCCCCCGCGAAGCGGACCTTCAGAGAGGATTTCCATGAACGCCCGCACCTCCCGCCTGACGCTCGCCGCCCTGATCAGTGCCGCTGGCCTTTCCGCCTGCGCCACGGCCGGCCCCGTTGCCTGCCGCGAAGCCACACCGGCTGAACGCGATCTGTTCGGCGCCATGGTCGCCCACGACGAGGCGCGCGTCGCAGACCTCATGGCCGAAGGCCCGAACGCGGCGCGGGTGCGCAATCTCGATCCCGCCATCGAAGCCCAGGTCTTCGGCTACCGCATGGGCGATCGCAGCGTGCGCACCGTCCTGATGCAGCCCCCGCTCTGCCTGTGGGACGAAGAGGTCTCCGACACCCAGCGCTATACCTATGTCTTCCCGGACGGCCGCTTCCAGGGCCTTCAGAACGAAACGATTCCCGGCGCCGAGCTTGGAACCCCGGCGGTGGATCACGCGCGCTGCACCTTCGTGGAGGAAAACGGCCAGTGGGTGCTTGAAGACGCCTGCACCGGCACGTTCGCGCCCATGGCGCCCGCCAGCTGAGCTTCACCGCTTAAAGCGCAGCGATGCTGACGCCGGCGGCGCAACACTGTGCGGCCGGTGCGCGTTTATATTCTCCAAGACACAGCATTTAAGGAGGATCGCCCATGCGCCCCGAAGCTGATCAGATCACCTGGGTGGCCGTCTTTGACGGCGGCAAAGCGCTGGTGTTCGAGAACAAGGGATTTGACGACGCGGTGAATCTCGACCTGCTCAACCGCTTCGACAACGATAATCCGCCCGACCGCGAGCAGACCACCGACCGGGCCGGCCGCTTTCAGGACGGGGGCTCGGGCGCCAAGGGCAAGGGCATGGACGCCGGCGTCGGCCATGGCCGCTCCGGCGTGCAGCAGACTGACCGCCACGAGCTGGAGAAAACCCGCTTCACCGACCGGCTGATGGAGCGCCTGGCGAAAGACGCTGAAAACCAGCGCTTCGATCGTCTGGTGCTGATCGCCGCCGGCAAGACGCTGGGCGAGGCGCGCGAGCACCTCACCGACCGGCTGGAAAAGCGCATCATCATTGAAGAGCCCAAGGACGTGGTGAACGAGCCTTCCGGCGATATCGAGAAGCGGGTGCAGACCCTGCTCACCGACCATGCCGCCAAGACCCCGGCGAAATCGCATATGGGACTTTCAGGCCCTGAAAGCTGAAGCGCCCAAAGGCTTCGCCTAGCGGCAAAACCGCCAGCGGCCCATGTCGAGATGGAAATGATCGGCGTGGGCCGCATCGCCGTCCGGGCCGATGACGCCGCGGAACAGGCCGCACGCCCCGCTCTGCACCTCGCGCAGAAAGGCGGCTTCCGCCTGCGCGTCTTCATCGCCGCCCTCGTCTGCATCTTCGCCCCGCCATCCAGACCGCACGCTGATCATGCGCCCGTCCTCCAGCACGAAGCCGGAGACGTCGATGGCGTTGGCCTTCGCGTGCTCGCTCAGGCGCGCGCCCTCGCGGTTGTTCACCGGGCGGCAGCTATAGATCCCGTACTGGCGGATTTCCGCCACGCCCTGCCCGAAATGGGCTTCGGCGGCCGGCGCCACGACACGGCGCTCCCAGAGATAGATGGCCGCCGCCAGCGGGCAGCGCATCACCATGGGCTGGGGCGCCGACCAGGCATGGCCTGAGCGCTCCAGCACCACCGCCTCGTCATAGCCGCACCCGTCCGGGCCCTCGAGCGGTTCGGCGGCGCGGGTCAGCGCGCTGCTCTCCTCCAGCGCCTCCATGCAGGCGGGAATCGCGCCGAGCTGGACCCGCTTTATGGCGTCAAACGGCCCCGCCGGCTCATCAAGGTTGAGGTCGGTCCAGGCCTTGTAGCGATCAGGATAGGCGTCCAGCGCCCGCATGCCCGACAGCACCACGACGCTCACGCTCAGCGTCACGGCGAACCAGGCAGTCCAGCGCAGAAAGCGCGCGCGGGCGGCGTGAGTGCGATCGTCCATGGGGTTGATTATAGAACCGAACCGGGCTGCGGCGCGGCGACGAGAAGACCATTTCGCGGCGCTCCCTCAAAGCGCCGCCTAGATCACCCCGCGCGCCTTCAAGGCGCGCACGGTCTCCGGGTCAAATCCTGCTTCCAGGGCCAGAGCTTCGGAATGCTCGCCAAACGCCGGAACAGCCGGGTTCAGCCCGCCGGGCTCGCGGGCGAAATGGATCGGCGACCCGGTATGGCGATTGCCCTGCGCGTCCTCGAACACCAGCCCGCGCGCGCGGGTATGGGGATCGTCAAACGCGTCCTTCAGGGTCCGCACCGGCGCCCAGCAGACATCAAGCCCGCCCAGAAACGCCTCCCAGTGGGCGAGGCTTTCGCTGGCGAACGTCTCCTTGAGAAAGGCGCGCAAGCCGCTTTGCGCCGGGCCGGGCTCGGCTCTCGCCTCCTCGATCAGATCCGCGCGGCCAAGGGCGGTGAGCAGGTTGGTGGCGAATTTCACCTCCGAGCCGCCGAGCACCAGGTGCTTTTGATCGCACGTCTCATAGACATGGTACATCCCGGCCCCGCCAAAGCTGCGCATGTCCTTGACCGGCGGGTGGGCGTCTTCGGCGAACACCGGTCCCGTGACATTAGGCGTCCAGGCGAGCGCGGCGTCATACATGGCCATGTCGATGAAATCACCCTCGCCGGTCTCGTGGCGGCGATACAGCGCCATCAAGATCGCCGAGAGCGCCATGAGCGAGGCGGCCATGTCGGCCACCGGCATGTTGGGGCTGGCCGGCTTTTTATCCTCCAGCCCGCGATTAAGGTCCACCAGCCCGGCCAGCGCCTGAACGGTAAGGTCGTGGGCGGGCTTCTGGGCGTAAGCGCCCTCCTGGCCGAAGGCCGAGATGGAGCAATACACAAGGCCCGGATTGATCGCCGAGAGGGTGGCGTAATCGGCGTCGAGACGCGCCGCGACGCCGGGGCGGAACGCCTCCACCACCACGTCGGCGGTCTCCACCAGCTTATGCAGGAGCTTGCGCCCGTCGGAATCCTTCAGGTTCAGCTTCAAGGACCGCTTGCCGCGCGCGATATTGCGAAACCAGACCGAAACGCCGTCAGCATGCTTCCACCCGATCTCGCGCGTGGGCTCGCCCAGCCCGTTGGCCGGCTCCACCATCACCACGTCCGCGCCCTGATCGG
>Ga0307933_1000014_pt1 | contig 184184 bp, 161 predicted proteins | sample OrgLakmetageno88_FD_201811 | JGI IMG/M metagenome (GOLD analysis project Ga0307933, IMG submission 201811) | Saline water microbial communities from Organic Lake, Antarctica - #88 | ecosystem: Environmental > Aquatic > Non-marine Saline and Alkaline > Saline | place: Antarctica: Organic Lake...
TACTAGACCGACGCCGTGACGATACCAATTCGCTACGGCACGACGGGATTATGTCGAACCCTTAGCTCTGCGCTCCAACCTTGCGAGCTTTAGGGCTTTATAGCTCTTCCAGATGAAATGCCCCTGAGCGCGGCGGTGATGCAGAACATATTGATCGTCGACATCTTGCCGGAAGTGTATTCTTGGAAGCCGAGTTCGAGGTTGATATTATTCAACTTCTGCAGGAAAGGCACAATTGGCTCGCTAGCGGTGTAATCACTGATCAGCCCGAGCTGCGGGATCACATTACCCGTCAATGCCATGGCGATGTAGATCGCCGGAATGGTGTAGGCAAAAGCCATCACACAATACTGCGCAACTTGCGTGTAGGTGATGCCCTTCATCCCGCCGAGCCCTGCATACGCGAAGACGATGGCCGCACCGATCAGCACGCCAAAGGGAATACCAATGCCAAAGAGCTGCGAAAAGACCACCCCGACTCCGCGCATTTGCCCCATGATATAAGTCATGCAAATAAAGATCGCGCAGACCACCGCCACGCCACGCGCGAGTTTCGAGTAGTAACGGTCTCCGACAAAGTCAGGCACAGTCGCCTTGCCGAATTTACGCAGATACGGCACCATCAAAACAGTTAACAACACAAAGCCGCCCGTCCACCCCATCAAAAAACGCGACGCATCGTAGCCGCTGATCGCAACGGTGCCTGCCATCGAGATAAAAGTCGCCGCCGACATCCAGTCCGCCGCCGTCGCCATACCGTTGGCAAAGGGGGAAACGTCGCCGCCGGCCGTGTAGTATTCTTGGGTCGAGGCCGCTCGTGAGCGCACCGCGATGCCGATGTAGAGCGCAAAGGTGATTCCGATGAAGATGAAATTAAGGGTATCTTGTGACATGGCTGGATCCGTGGGATTAGCTCTCTTCGGAGTAGCCGTGCTTACGGTCGAGACGGTTCATTAGCACAGCATAGACGATCAATATCAGCACGAAGCCGATGATCGAACCTTGCTGCGCCATCCAAAAACCAAAGGGGGCACTTCCGACTGATGGGACATGCGCATCCAACCAGTCCCGAAATAAAATGCCTGCACCGAAACTAATCGAAAACCAAACGGTTAACAGACAGAGGGTAATTTTAAGACAGGCACGGCGATGTGCGCGGGGGTGATCGACTTCCATATTAATAATGCTAATGAGGGGATATCAGTAAATTTGGCAGCGTGTGGGCTTTGCAGGAGAGTTCCAAGAACAAAGTAAGGCGCGCTTGACTGATCAAAATCAAGTGACTACAGAAGTCATATTCTTGTTAATGTATACGGGAGGCAAAGACTACGGCACTATAATCCAGAGCAATCCTTTCAAAAATCTGATTCCTCCCTCCCAAACTCCCCTCTCTAGCGAAGCAGTTGTAAATAATTCAATTGGCAATGGCATTGATATCTGGCAAAGGCCAGATATCTCGGCTACCTCCTAAGCATGCAGAAACAGAATAAGTGCTAAGGGCGTGGTATCACGATGTGATCCAATGCTCTTGGGAGAAAGCGGATGACATTTTCAAGGATTTCCCAAAGGCTCGACCAATCAAGAACAACCGTTGCATCTTTAATATCAATAAAAACGACTACCGACTCATCGTTAAAATCCATTATAATCGTGGCATTGTTTATATCCGCTTTGTCGGCACGCACAGCGAATACGATCAGATCGACGCCACCACCATTTGAACTCAGCCATGAAACCAAAAATACTAAAAACTGAAACTGAATACGAAACTGCCTTGGCCTTAGTGGATAGCCTAATGGAGGCAGCCCCTGACTCAGAGGAGGAGCAGGCATTGGAGCTTTGGACTTTACTGGTCGTGCAATACGAAGAAAAGCACTACCCCATCGATCCACCCGATCCGATCGATGCGATCAAATTTCGAATGGATCAAATGGGACTCCAACAAAAAGACCTGACTAAATACATTCCAGCAAAGAGCAAAGTTTCAGAGATCCTCAACCGAAAACGTGGTCTGAGTTTACCAATGATCCGCGCCTTGCATCGACACCTGGGCATTCCTGCAGAAATCCTGGTGCGCGAAATCAAACTTGAGGGAACTGCCCCCGCCAAGAGGCGCATTTCTATCCAGGTGCGGTGATCAGCCACCGCTCCGCTCTGGAGGGCTCACTCTCCCCGGCGGGCAAGTTCCACATCAGCCTAGAGCAGAAGGTCGCTCCGGTGCGTCAAGTGCCTGGCTTGGAAATCCGCATCTGGCAAGGCCCCCAAGCCCAAACAGACGATGTGCGAACCGCTGCGCATGACGTGCTCGAAACTTACCGCAAGTTTGCACATAGGTTGATCGAGTTAAATAGCCGTATGCCGCTGGCAAGCTTCGATGGCGCTTATGCTTACTACAAAAAGACCGGTGCGCTCCCGAAGAAAGTCACTTCGCGCACTTGCATTCGTTCGGGTGGAACATTGACTGCATAACTACTGACAGTATTCGATAATTATGACATCTCTAAAGTGCTCCCTACTCGCCCTCTTCATTGCCGCTCAAGCCTTTGGCCAAAACGCCGAGCAAGCCCAGGCAGCCCAAGCAGCCCAATCGGCTCCCGAGGGCTTTGAGCACATTCAGACGCTCGACGGCATAGTGGAGTATCGGCTAAAAGCCAACGGGCTCAGTGTGCTGTTGATGCCGAACGAAGGCCTGCCCGTCGCCACCGTGATGGTCACCTACAAGGTCGGCTCGCGCAATGAGGTCACTGGCACCACTGGCGCGACTCACATTCTGGAGCACATGATGTTTAAAGGCACCGAGAAGTTCAACAGCGCGGACGGCTCCGACTACTCTAGCCAGATGGAGCGCATCGGCGCGCGCTCCAACGCCACCACTTGGTTCGACCGCACCAACTACTACGCCACCCTCCCCAGCGAATACGTGCCGATGACCATCGAGCTGGAAGCCGACCGGATGCGTGGCCTGCTGATCCAAGAGGAAGACCTCGCCTCCGAAATGACAGTGGTGCGCAACGAATACGAACGCGGCGAAAACAGCCCCGTGCGCACCTTGATCAAAGAGCTCTTTGCCACCGCCTACATGGCGCACCCCTATAATCACCCCACCATCGGCTGGCGCTCAGATATCGAGAGCACCTCCGTCGAGAAACTGCGCGACTTTTACGACATTTATTACTGGCCGGAAAACGCCGTCATCACCGTGATTGGCGGCTTCGATAAGGCCGCGACGCTGGCAGCCATCGCCACCCACTACGGCGCAGTGCCCAGCGCGCCCCACGCCATTCCCGCAGTCACTACCACCGAGCCAGAGCAGATTGGCCCGCGCCGCGTCACCATTCACCGCGCTGGCCAAACCGGTGTCGTCATGCTCGGTTACAAGGTAGCCGAAGGCACGCACGAAGATTGGGCAGCCCTCAGTCTCTTGCAGCAGCTACTCGGCGCGGATAAGACTGGCCGCCTCTACCGCGCCCTTGAGGACAATGGCAAAGCCAGCGCCACTTTCACCTTTGCCCCCCAGTTGCGTGATCCCGGGCTCTTCATATTTGGTGCCTACCTCACGCCCGATGCCACTCATGAGGAGGTCGAAGCCATCATCCTCGACGAGATCGAGACACTCATCAGCGGCGGCGTGAACGAAGACGAGCTAGTCCGCGCAAAAGCCGTGATCAAAGCCAGCACCGTTTACGGTCGCGACGGCCCCTTCGGCATTGCCGATCAGATCAACGAAGCCATCGCGATGGGGGATTGGTCGGCCTACATTAATTTGCCCAAAGCCATCCAATCCGTCACCGCCGACGAGCTCAAAGAAGTCGCCGCTAAATATTTCATCGAGCGCAGCAGCACCACCGGCTGGTTTGTGCCCGAGATCGTTAACACGTTGACCGCCCAGCGCGACACCCTACCGGCCCCCCTCTTCTACCGCGATCCCGCCCTCTTCGGAGAGCTATCCAATCAAGCCGGCTCAGACGCCTCAGACGCCCCCGCTGGAGCCCCCTCCGAATCCGTCGTCGAATCCGTCGTCGATTTCAGCTCCCACATGCAACGCGCCATGATCGGCGACATCGAGCTGATCGCCATCGACATGCCGATTGATAACGTCGTCTCGTTCATCGGCAGCCTCGCCGCCGGGGATAGCCTCAGCCCCGACGATGCCCCCATGCTCGCCAGCCTCACCGCATCGATGCTCGACAAAGGCACCCGCACCCAAGACCGCTTCCAGATCGCCGAGGAGCTCGACACCCTCGGAGCCGACCTCAGCTTCAGCTCCGGTTCACAAAGCCTCAATTTCTCTGGCAAATTCCTACGCGCCGATGCCGGAGCCGTGCTCGAAATCCTAGCCGATCAGCTGCGCAACCCCGCCTTTGATGCCGAAGTGCTCGAAAGCCTCAAGAGCCGCCAAAAAGCCGGCCTGCTGCAAGCCATCGACAACCCCGACTACCGCGCCAGCGCCCTGCTCTCGCAAAACCTGTACCCCGAAGCACATACTAACTATAGCACCCCCATCAATCAGCTCATCGCCGATCTCGAAGCCACTACCGTCGCAGAGCTTGCCGCCTTCCACCAGGCCAATTACGGCTCCCAGTCCATGAAGCTCATCTTCACCGGCGACATCGACTTCGAGCAGCTCAAAGCCGCCGTGGGCAACGCCTTTGACGATTGGCAAGCAGGCAGCACCTACCCCCAGCTCGACACCACCCAGCTCGAAAACCGCGAACTCGCCGAGCGCATCTACATCGAGGATAAGACCAGCGTCGCCGTGCGCTTCGGCTACAACACCCAGCTGCAACGCACCGCCGACGACTACCTCCCCTTCATGGTAGGCAACTACATCCTCGGCGGCAGCTTTCACTCCCGCCTGATGACTGAAATCCGCAAAAACCGCGGGCTCACTTACGACATCCGCTCCCGCCACGAGGGCGACCTCCTCACTCCCGGCAACTGGGTGCTCGCCGCCAGCTTCTCCCCCAACATGCTCGACCAAGGCCTCGCCGCCACCCGCGAAGTCGTTGAACAGTGGTTTGCCGAAGGCGTCAGCGAGCAAGAAGTGCGCGCCGCCATCGAGACGCTCACCGGCTCCTACATCGTCGGCCTCTCCACCACCGGCAGCGTCGCCGGCCAAGTCCACAGCTTTATGCAGCGCGGCTTCGCCCCCGAGTACATCGACGAATATCCACTGCGCGTGCGCCAGCTCAGCGCCGCCGAGGTCAACCGCGCCATCCGCCAATACTTCGACCCTAGCCAACTCATCGAAGTCGTCGCCGGTTCCCTCGCCGAGCCCAAGACCACCACCGCGCAAACCCCCGCGCAGACCACCACTCCCATCAGCATCCGCCTCGACACCCCCGACGCCGGCTGGCGCGTCCAAATCGAGCGTATCACTGCTAACAAAGAGCGTCTCATCGTGCTCTCCAGCTTAGAGCGCGACCCCGCAGCCATGGCCGCCCAAGTCATCAGCACCGTATCCGACAGCGTCCAGATCGACCAAAGCTACGCCGACCTCCCCATCCAACACTACATAGTTGGTAAGACTTGGGCATGGGGCGACACCGGCGAATACACCTTCATCGATTCAGCCGAGATCATCAGCGAGGCCCTCCCCAACGCCAAAATACTCTACCAAAGAGAAAAATAATCGACTCCGCCTAAAAACTTCCCACCTTCAAATCTTATAACCTCTTAAAGCCATGGCAAAAATCGACGTAGAAACCCTTAAATTCATCCTCCAGCGCAACGAGCCCGACATCCGCAAGGTCAACGACATCATGCATGAGGTCGAGATGGAGCTTAAAGCCGAAGAAGAGGAAAAGCTCAACCGCCCGCCCGCCATCAAGAAGCAGTTCTCCATCCTCGTGTCGGATCCCGAGGACGCGCTCAAGGGCAAAGACCTCACCGGTTGGGTGGTGCAGATCCCCGAAGACGACAGCGTCAGCGAGGCGCCCGAGCGCATCATCAGCGCCGCCTACGAATTTAACACCACCCCCAAAGGCCGCCGGATGCCCGTCGAAACGATCGGCGAAGCCTGCGAAGTCGTCACTGCCAAACTCTTCAAAGAGCAGGGCATCTGGATCAAAACCAAAGTCCCCGTGCTAGTCGTCACCACCCCGAACAAGATCCCGACCGAAAAAGTCAAGTAGGCTACTCGTTCAGCTAGGTGAGAGAAAGGGCTTTTGCCTATTTCTCAGATTCGAGCAGTATTTTATATTCCACTGAATCCACCAGTGCTTCCCAGGTGGCTTCGATGATGTTGTCGCTGGCGCCGACCGTGCCCCAGATCTCTTTACCATCGGTGGACTCGATTTGGACGCGGATGATGGCATCGGCGCCGTGCTGGCTGTCTAAGATGCGCACCTTGAAATCGATCAGCTCCACTTCCATGATCTCGGGAAAGACGGGGGCGATGGCTTTGCGCAGCGCATCATCGAGCGCACCGACTGGGCCGTTGGCCTCGGCGACGGTGTGGTGTATTTTGTCGCCGATTTTCACCTGCACGGTGGCTTCGGAAACGGTGCGTTTGAGCGCGGCTTGGTGGCCGACCATCACACGGTAGCCGATCAGCTCGAAGTCTTCCTTCTTTCCTTTCAAGAAGCGATTGAGCAAAAGTTTAAACGAGGCATCGGCGGCTTCGTAGCCATAGCCTTTATATTCCAAGTCCTTGAGCTCGGCGAGGAAGTCCTTCAGCTCGGGCGAGCGAGGATCGAGCTCGACGCCGATTTCCTTGGCCTTCATCATCACACTGCTGCGCCCCGACATATCGGAGACCAGCACGCGCGTGCGGTTACCGACGAGTTCGGGCTCGATGTGCTCGTAGCTGTGCTTTACCTTTGCAGCGGCGTCGGCGTGCACCCCACCCTTGTGAGCGAAGGCGGCAGGGCCGACGAAAGGCGCGGAGTTATCCGAGGCGCGGTTCGCCATCTCATCGACGAACAGGGAAAGATCGCGCAGCTTATTGAGGTTGGCTGCACAGTTCAGATCTTTGCTCATCTTGAGGATCAAGTTCGGGATAATGGTGGTCAGGTTGGCATTACCGTTGCGTTCACCGACGCCATTGATGGTGCCTTGCACCAAGACTGCGCCCGATTCGATGCCCGCGAGCGAGACGGCCACGCCCAGCCCAGAGTCGTTATGGCAATGCACGCCGACAGGTGTATCTGGAAAGTGTGCCACCACTGTACCCACGATCGCATTGACCTCGGATACTAGCTTGCCACCGTTGGTATCGCACAGGGTGAGGTTGACCGCGCCACCACGTTTGGCGGCTTCGAGCGTTTGCAGCGCGTATTCAGGGTTATCGCAAAAGCCATCGAAAAAGTGCTCAGCATCGTAGATCACTTCGCGCCCGTTCTCCGATAAGAAACGGACAGAGTCTTCGATCATCTTAAGATTTTCTTCAGCGGTGGTGCGCAGAATCTCGGTGACGTGTAGCAGCCAAGTCTTGCCGAAGATAGTGACCACTGGCGTCTTCGCATCCAGCAGCAGTTTCAGCTGCGGGTCTTCGGCGGCGGTGAGGCTGGCGCGACGAGTCGAGCCAAAGGCCGCGATCTTGGCATGTTTGAGCTTCAGCTTTTGCGCCTCTTCAAAGAAGGCCATGTCGCGTGGGTTCGAGCCCGGCCAGCCACCTTCGATGTAATCGATACCAAATTGATCCAGCTTCTCAGCGACGCGGATCTTACCGGCCACAGTGAAAGAAATCCCCTCGCCCTGTGTGCCGTCGCGGAGTGTGGTATCGTAAATTTTGATGGCTTGTGTCATAATGCTCGCTGAATAGGAAAGCAGTAAAAAAGAATACTTCGCCGTGATGGGCGCAAACCAAAAAACCAGCGAGCCTGCGATCGTCGCGCCTTAGCTTTGGTCATTTATCACAGAATAATTTAAAAGCAGAATGATTTTTGAAAAGAAGCCTGAGCCCTCTCCGCCTCAATCACCCTAAAATGTATAAAGGGTAGGAATTTACCGTAGCCTCAATAACCCAAAAGAAATAATCATTCTGCAAAAAGCCTCAGACGCGCACATGTGGTAGGCCCATGAAAAAAACCTACCTAGCTGATTTATTTAACCACGGATGGACACGGATGAACACGGATATGATTGTCTTTTACTGTAAATCGTAAATTTGGCAACTAATTGACTACAAGAAATTTCTGTGTTTTTCAGGTTCATTCCTGATCTGCGTGCATCCGCGGTTCTAAATGCTGTTTCCTTTTTTATATGTTCACTAGATATGCTACCTACTTGAGTCAATCAGCCAGGTTGGTAAAAAAAAGCGCCCCGTAAAAACGGAGCGCTTTAAAAATGGCAGGCTCACAGGGATTTGAACCCCGACAAACGGTATCAGAAACCGTTGTGCTACCATTACACCATGAGCCTATTTAGAGGGTATGAATTTACCGTAGGATTCAATCATCCAAAAAAATAATCATTCTGCTCCTCAATCATTCTGCAAAAAACCGATATTGTAAGCATATAAATAAAAGCGCTCCGTAAAAACGGAGCGCTTTAAAAATGGCAGGCTCACAGGGATTTGAACCCCGACTGACGGTACCAAAAACCGAAGTGCTACCATTACACCATGAGCCTAATGAAGAGAGGGACTGTAGAAAGCTTGCCGCACTCGTCAAGTATTCTGTTGAGAATTTTTCAGCTGTCAATTTCAAGTAGCAAACGCACACTTTCCAGCGTATCGGCCTCGTTGGCCGGTTTATCCACGCGCCAACGGGAAATACGCGGAAACCGCACCGCGATGCCTGATTTATGGCGCTTGGATTCGTTGATACCCTCGAAGGCGATCTCGAAAACTAGCTCGGGCTTCACCACACGCACCGGGCCGTGTGAGTCGAGGGTGTTTGCCCGAATCCAGCGGTCCACCTTGCGGATCTCGGCGTCGCTGAGGCCGGAGTAGGCTTTGGCGATCGGCACCAGTTCACCCTCCTTCCACACTGAGAAAGTATAATCGGTGTAAAGCCCCGCCCGCCGTCCGTGCCCCTGCTGGGCATAAACCATCACCGCATCCACCGTATAAGGCGCTACTTTCCACTTCCACCACTCGCCTTTTTTGCGCCCGGCTTGGTAGCTGGCATCTACTTGCTTAAGCATCAGCCCTTCCACACGGCGCTCGCGAGAGCTCTCGCGCAGCGCCGCAGCAGCTTCCCACGATGGGGCTTCGATCAGCGGTGAGAGTTTAAAAGTATCATCCGAGACTCCTAGCGCCCAAGCTTCTAGCTGCGCACGGCGGGCGGCAGTGCCCTGAGCGCGGAGATCCGCGCCGCCGAGTTCTAAAAGATCGTAGGCCATGAAGACGATCGGCACTTGCTGGCGCAGTTTCGGGCCGACCTTTTTACGCCCCAATCGGCGCTGAAGATCAGAAAAAGGCGCCGGTTGCTCGCCCGCCCATGCCAGTAGCTCGCCATCCAGCACCACTGAGTCCGGCCAGTGAGCTGCCGCTTCGACGACTTCGGGAAACTGCTCCGTCACCATTTCCTCGCCGCGCGACCAAATGATCACTTCGCCGCCGCGCTTAATCAACTGCGCGCGGATGCCATCCCACTTCCACTCGATCTGCCAATTAGCAATGTCGCCTAGCTTGGCCTTGGCTGCGTCATCCAGCGGATAGGCGAGACAGAAAGGATACGGCTTAGCCGACTGGTCACCCGCTTCGTCTCCCGAAAAGAGCGCTAGGTAGGCGGTGGCTGTCGGTTGCCAAGTGCCCATCAGCCGATGCGCCATCACGGCGGGTTCGACACCCGCTAAATCAGCCAGCGCTGCGCTCACAATCGTTTGACTCACGCCGACGCGGAAGCCGCCGGTGATAAGTTTATTGAAAATAAAGCAAGTCTCCCCGCTCAGTTGCGCCCAAAGTGCCACGATACGCTCGCGCTGCTGCGCCGGCTCCATCGCCCGCAGTGGCACGATATCTTGCGCCACGACTTGGTGCAGCGGTCGATCCACAGCTTCGCCAGATCGTCGGCCATCGGCCAACAGTAAAGCCAGAGTCTCCGCCAGATCGCCGACGTGGTGGTAGCAAGCCTCCACCATCCAGGTAGGGTAGCCACAGGCCGCGCCTGCCCATTCGCGGAAATCAGTCAGCTTGATCGGGCGTTTTAGGCGCTGCCCGGTCAAAAAGAAGACCGCCCAAGCGCCATCCTCTGGCGGCACCTCAGCGAAGTAGCGTTTCAGCGCAGCCAGCTTGGCAGTCTTACGGTTGGAAGCATCCAACTCCATGTAAAGTTCGGTGAAGCGCTTCATTTTTCAAGCTCCTCGCTCTCGCCCCCACTTTCACCCTCACTCGCGTAGCGCTGCATCGGCACCTCGTAAGCCTGCAAGCCTTTCTCTTCGCGCAGCCAGCGCACCAGCGGATCGGCGTAGCCGTGGGTCACACCGACCGTCTGAGCACCCGTAGCATCGACCGTGTCCAAAATGCCTTGCCAGTCCACATGGTCGGAAACCACAAACCCTCGATCTAGCGCCCGTCGCCGCCGTGCGCCACGCACCGCCATCCATCCCGAAGCAAAGGCCAGCGAATACGGTGCAAACTTCCGCAGCCAAGGCGTATTCTGCACCGAGCCTGGTGCCACGATCAGGCCGCGCCCTTTGAGACGGTCTTTTTGCTCCGCACTCGCCTTGAAAATACCCGCTGGGATGGGACGCCCTGCCGCCCGGTAGTGCGGCAGCATTTTATCCACCGCGCCATGCACACCGATCGGCCCGATACTCGGATCGATGCCACACAGCACCCGCTGCGCCTTACCCAGCGAGTAAGCAAACAGCACCGACACGCGCCCCTGCGCTTGGTTATCGCGCCACCACTGGTTGATCTGATCGAAGACCACCTGCGGCTCTGGCCAGCGGTAGACCGGCAGCGCAAAAGTCGCCTCAGTGATCAAATGATGGCAAGGCACTGGCTCGAAAGTTTCGCAGGAGGCATCCGGCGCGATTTTATAGTCACCTGTCACCACGCAGACCTCGCCCCGGTGCTCGACCCGGATCTGCGATGAGCCCAGCAAATGCCCCGCCGGGTGAAACGATACCGAGACATCGCCGATCATACGCCGTTCACCAAAGGCAATGCCCGCAACCGGTGCATCGAGCCCGATCCGTTCGCGCAACACATTGACGCCACTCTCCGCAGTCAAGTAGGCGGCCATCCCCGTGCGCGCATGGTCGCTGTGCGCGTGAGTAATGAGCGCCCGCGCCACTCGCCGCGATGGATCGATGTAAAAATCGCCCTTGGCACAATACAAACCACGCGGTGTGGCCTCGACTAAGCGACTTGGACTCGAAGAATTTACCATTGCTCAAAAGAAAGTGTGATTTACAAGAATGTCAAAATCAGCATGAACACCACTTTAATACTCTTCCTCACACCTTTCATCACCGCGGGCATCGGCTGGCTGACGAACTGGGTCGCCATCCAGATGCTCTTCCACCCGCGCGTGCCGATGCGTGTTTTCTGCTGGCAGTGGCAAGGCCTCATCCCGCGCCGCCAGCAGCAACTCGCTGAAGAGTCTGCCGAAATCATTGAGCGCGAGATCCTACAGCAACACATGATTTTGCACGAAATCCGCAAGATCGAGCTCGGCCCCTACCTCGAAGGTGCCGCGCATAAGATCGTCTGGGAGCGCATCGGCCCACAGCTACGCGCCATCCCCCTGCTCGGCAGTTTTATCAACGACAGCACCCTAGCTAAGTTCGAAGTCATCGCCGCCACTTCCATGAAAGAAGAGGCTGGCCCATTGATGGAAAAAGTCGCCACTGAGTTTGAAGCCTCGGTCAATCTCAGGCAAATGATCGAAGATAACATCGCCGCCTTCGACCTCGACCGCCTCGAAGGCATCGTCAATCAAGTCGCCCAGCGCGAGTTTAAGACCATCGAGCGTTTGGGTGCTGTGCTCGGCTTCATCATCGGCTGCATGCAAGTCGCCCTCTTCTGGGCGGCAGGTTTGAATTAGTCTGGTTCTGAAATGAGTCTACCAAGTGCCTCGATCACGGTTTTCATTTCGATGGATCCCATTGTTTTATCCCCAGATTCAATGGTGAAATGGCTGGGTTTGTCCAATGGATAAGGCCCATACAATGCAGGCGGCGTGGGCCCATATAATCCCAGTATAGGTGTGCCGACTGCGGCGGCAATGTGAATAGGGCCGCTATCGTTGGCCACGACTCCAGCAGATTCTTGGATCAGCACGATGACTTGTTGGAGACTTGTTTTACCCGCGAGATTGATGATATTATCCGCGATTGGGCAGGCAGCAGCCGAGCGCTCGGAAGCGCACCAAGCAAACTCCTTTTGCGGATATTTCTCGGCGGCTGATAGGATAAAACCCGCGAAATGCGGCCATTCCTTTTCCAAGCGACGGCTCTCTGGAAAGACAAGGATGCCGCCCTTTAGCGACGCAAGCGAAGCGTCCCAAACCAGGTCTTTGAAAGCGAAGCGTAGCGAGCTGACGACCTGTGCCTGCAAGTCAAGCGCGGGCAGAAATTTGGCTAAAATCTCGACAGCGTGCGCTTGCTTGGCTGCGGGCAGTGCCACCTTTTGCGAATAAAATAAGCCCGCACCTTCGCGAGCGTCGGCGCGCCCTAGCTTTTGCTTGGCGCGAGCGGCCATCGTCATGAGTCCGCTACGGGCGAGGCCTTGCAAGTCGAGCACGGTATCGTATCGCTGCGAGCGGATTTCCCGAAGCAAGCGAATAAAGGCAGCTACCCCACCCCTACGGTCGAAGACAATGACGGCATCGACCGTCGAACAAGCTTCCACCACCGACTTGAAGGCCGACTCGACCACCCAAGTGACGTGGATCTGCGGCGCTTGCGCACGGATCGACTCGACGATTTGGAGCCCGTGGATGATGTCGCCTAAGGAGGACGGCTTGATGACTAGCAGCTTTTTCACTCGGCAGCGCCCTCTTGATCCAATGCAAGCGCTTGCCACACGGCTTCGAAGCAACGCTGCGCAGTGACCTGATCGATAGGCACACCACCAGTCGGCGGGCAGCCTGCTGGCTGAAGGATTTTATGCGGCGTCGAAAAAATGGGGCCCGTGCGGACGGGATTGGTCGGCCCGAATACGGCGATCACCGAGGTGCCGAGCATGTTGGCGAGGTGCATCCCACCCGTATCGTTGCAGCAGACGACGGCACACGCGCTCAGTCCATCGCAAAATTCGGCGAGGTTTGTTTGCCCCGCGAGGTTCCGCACCTGCTCGGGCGCGAAACCGTCACACACGGCATCCGTAATGCTGCGGTCTGCCGGTGTGCCGTAGAGCAACACTTCTAGCTCTGGGTTTGCCTCGGTCAGCAGGGCGATCAAGCTGCGCCAATAAGCGACGGGCCAACGCTTCTCAGGCGCGTTTTCCGTGCCGCAGATAAGCCCGACTCGATGCGGAACTTTTTCAATACTCACGGATGCGACGGGCGAATAATCGAGCGGCTCACACAGGCCATACGAACGCGCCATCTTTTCCCATACATGTGTCTGGTGGCATTGCGCCTCATCCACACTCGCTGGCAGCGAAAAAGCAGTGGTCAGCAGCGGCCTGCGCTTTCCCGAACGCAGCATCCCGAAACGTTGCGGACAGCGCGTCAGAAAAGCCTCCAGATCACTGCGAAATGAATTGGTAAAAAGCAGATAAGTATCGGGGTAGTCCCAACGCAGCGCGAAAAAGGTGCTAAAGTAGCCACTGCCCCGCTCGGGCAGAGAAATAAAACGGTCAGCCACGCCGAGCCGCTCGACCAGCGGCGCGAAGGCGGCTTTACCAATCAGCGTAAACTCGAAGTCGGGGCGCGCGAGACGGATCGCGCGCAGAATGGGCAGAGCCATCACCACATCGCCCAGCCAATTAGGTAGGCGCACCCACAGCCTTGTTTGACGCGGCACGGAGGCAGTGCCGTGAATCTTGTTGGAGAGTGCGAGTTGGTTACGCTTTTCGGGGAGCCGAAAGCGCTTATAAGGTTTAAAATAATGATCCCAACGCTCGTGCAACCAGAGCCAATCAGACGCAGTTGCCGCATCGCGGTGCAGGTATTCGGCCAATGCATCGTGCGCGTGGATCGTCATCTCGGTTGGGGATTCCCCACGAGGAATCGGTTTCAGCGTGAGCTTGGCCTTCCAGAAGCTTTTGTGCTCCAGCAGCATCAGGTACACATCGGCATCGAAGCGGTCCGCCATCAGTGCCGGTAGATCCGTGGCCGAGACGACGCGATCCATGAAGGTAATAGTGCTGCCCTTATTCGAAGCATCTTGCTCGAAGAGGACGCAGACGACTTCACCGCGCCGCAAGGCCGCCATCGCATCATTGTGGCCAGAGCGACGAGAAAGCAGCTTGGCGCCGAAGCGCTCGCGCTCGACAGTAACCCATTCATTAATCGCCGCTTGATTCAGGGGGCGAAAGATGACACTTACCTGCGGGCAGGTCGCGATACGCGCGGGCAACATGGTGGCCGCCTCGGACATCGTCATATGCGGCAGTAAAACGACCACTGGCCGCCCGTGCTTGGCACCACCGGCCTGATATTGGCGAATAATTCCCTCCGCTTGAGGGCAGATTTCGAGCACGCCTTCCAAGCGTTTTTGGGTAAAAAACGCGGATGCGGGACGGTAGAGCCCCATTTCAAACAAGCCAGCAGTCGACTGCCGAAAAACGCGCCGACGCCAAGCCTCCGACTCGTTCGGAAATGCATGATGCAGCGACCGCATGGTCGAGCGGCACCGCGACGGCACAATCACTGGGACCAGCCAGCCCAGCATTTGGCAGATCAGAGACACGACAGACTCCGGCAAGATAGCCAGAACACGTGCGAAAACTTTGAGGAGTAAAAGCAAGCCACCAAAGAAGGAGAAAAGGCAACGGAATCGCAAGGTCTCTTTACCCCAGCAAACGCATTCGAATCGAATGTCAGTCCAGGGAGGGCGGATGTCCCAGCCGCTTCGCTTAAATCTGCCTACACACCCTTAAATAGTCGAATGTCCAGGGAGGGCGGATGTCCCATCCGCTTCGCCTAAATCTACCTACACATCCTTAAATAGTCGAATGTCCCGGGAGGGCGGATGTCCCATCCGCTTTGTCTAAATCTACCTACACATCCTTAAGTAGTCGAATATTCAGGGAGGGCGGATGCCCCAGCCGCTTCGCTTAAATCTACCTTCACATCCTTAAATAGTCGAATGTCCAGGGAGGGCGGATGTCCCAGCCGCTTCGCTTAAATCTACCTACACATCCTTAAATAGTCGAATGTCCAGGGAGGGCGGATGCCCCAGCCGCTTCGCTTAAATCTACCTACACATCCTTAAATAGTCGAATGTCCAGGGAGGGCGGATGTCCCATCCGCTTCGTTTAAATCTACCTACACATCCTTAAGTAGTCGGATGTCCAGGGAGGGCGGATGCCCCACCCGCTTCGCTTAAATCTACCTACACATCCTTAAATAGTCGAATGTCCAGGGAGGGCGGATGTCCCAGCCGCTTCGCCTGAATCTACCTACACATCCTTAAGTAGTCGGATGTCCAGGGAGGGCGGATGTCCCAGCCGCTTCGCTTAAATCTACCTACACATCCTTAAATAGTCGAATGTCCAGGGAGGGCGGATGTCCCATCCGCTTCGCTTAAATCTACCTACACATCCTTAAATAGTCGAATGTCCAGGGAGGGCGGATGTCCCATCCGCTTTGTTTAAATCTCTATTTCCATTTACGATCTCAAAACCGCACTTTGAACCAGCCAAAAAAACACTACCCATAACAGAGACTATCCTAGAGAATGGCATGCTTCACATCAAAGCGCCTTCGCCGAGTCTTACACAAAAGCGTTCGAACAGCTCTGGCTCGGACTCCCAATTTTGCAGAAAACGACGCTTATCTTTTTTTCGACCCCGTTCATAAGCCACTCCCGAAAGTCCGAAACGGAACGAATCCAGATCGATTAAAAATACTGTGTCCGACGCATCAACCATCCAGTTCGTCGCCTTCAAGTCTCCGTGCGCCGCACCAATCCGGCCCAGCCGATCCCAGATCCGCCCGACGGACTCGACTAGCGCCTCCACTCGCACGGAATCATGAAGATGCGCCGCCACATATTCGGGCAGCAAGCGAGCCTCCAAGCCCTCCATCAGTAAAAAACTTCGATGCACGAGAAAGCCCTTCTCCTCGGCAAAGGCCACTGCCCTCGCCGTTGGAATAAATGACATATCCAACACCCAACTATTCGACCAACTTTTACGAGCTCTCGAAGCCGTCAGTGCCCGCCGTAGGCGAGTCAGTAAAGGCTTCGGATTGTATCGCTTGAGCACGTAAGTCAGCTGACCAAAACTGAAACTCTCCACCGTGCATGTATTACCCGATTTAAGACGCTCGCCCAATTCCATCAAAACATCGGGATTCTCAAAAAACGCGCTGATGAGCGCTGGATCGGCGTTTTTTGCAAACATCCCCCGCCACTCCCCATCAGTATGCTGCCCAAACTCGGTGCAAGCACGCTGCGATTTCTTAAAATAGCGCCGCACCCGAGCCTGTTGAATCGGCGGGATTACGCCGCATAAAGATGCATCGAGCTCGTCGACGTCTGACAGCTCAGTCGCTTGGCCATAGAGAGAAATCAGCGCACGGCGGAAGAGCCGCTCCGCCTCCGGCGGCAATGTCGCGCAAATCATCCCGAGGTCTTGAATCCGCTCGGTCAGCTCTAACGGCCCCGCCGCGAAGCGGTAGCTACCCGCATCGAGTAGATAGGTTCGCCCCACCGAAACCGCCCAATTATCGATGTGCTGATCTGTCTGCTGAGCACCCGCTCCATGGAGCGCATATGCGAGTTCAGCCAGATCCTTCATCCCATTTTGAAGCGCTCCAGCGTCCGCCGCTTCAATAAATGCCCCGAGGGACACCGCTCCCTCTAGGTATTCCATCACGACATAGACTGTCCCCTCGGAATCTTCGCAGGCAACCAAAGGTGTGGGCGCGGGCAACTTCATCGCCTCCAACCGCAGCAAACCATCCCACTCGCGTCGCCAGTCACGCCCTTGCTTCGGGTGCGGCAAAAAGCACTTCGCCACGATCTCGATTTCAGAATCAAGCAAACGTCCACGATAGACTTCACGCCGCCCCGACAGAATCCGTAACGCTGCGCCGAGTTCTAAGTCAATGCGATCTGAAGCGACCGTTTCTGACCACTCCAACACCTTCAAATTCGATACAATACGTGCCATTAGCATTAAATAGAAAAATCAAATCTCCGAGTTAAGTGTCAAAGAAGCCCACATCGCAAGGTCTCTTTACTCCTCTCCACCCTTAGAACGTAGACATAACTTGACAAGACCAGCTACTTGGTCAGGTTTGATGATAACATGACCAGTATTAATATTAACGAAGCCAAGACTCACCTTTCTCGCTATGCCAAGCGGGTTAAAGCGGGTGAAACCATCATCCTCTGCGACCGAAACAAGCCTTTTGCTGAAATTCGTCCACTCACGAAAGAGCCTCGCAGCCAGAAGCGTAGACTTGGTTTACTTAGAGATAAGATACAATTTGGCGATGCCTTCTGGGAGGCGGATACAGAGATAGAAAACGACTTCCTTGAGAGTGGGCTTTTTCCAAAAAACACTGATTAATGAATCTGCTACTAGACACTTGCACCTTCCTCTGGATGATCGGCCGAGAAGAGCAACTGAGTCCATCTGCCCGGGAGGCGCTGGAAGACGGCAGCAACACTTTATTTTTAAGCCAAGTATCCGCTTGGGAAATTCAAATCAAGTATCAACGTGGCAACTTAAGCCTAACGGATACACCAGATAAAATTGTCGGAGCAGGCCTCCGATTACACGGAATCTACTATGAAACCCTAGCCAACGAAGCCATTTGGCACTTACAAAAATTGCCCGAAATCCACAAAGACCCCTTCGATCGCCTACTGATATCCCACGCGCTTACCCGAGGCTACAAACTCGTCACACCCGACCCCGAGATTGCGAAATACCCCGTCCCAGTTATTTGGTGAAACGTCCCCGCAAGGTTTTTAGACCCTAAACCCGACGTTTGCTAAAGCGGCATCGCTACATAAATCTAGCTCAGTCGTAGCGATGCCGCGCCAGCGGCGTCTCCGCTCACACTGCAAGACGCGACTAGCGTCGCATCGCTACATAAATCTAGCTCAGTCGTAGCGATGCCGCGCCAGCGGCGTCCCCGATCACACTGCAAGACGCGACTAGCGTCGCATCGCTACACAAAAATCTAGCTCAGTCGTAGCGATGCCGCGCCAGCGGCGTCCCCAATCACACTGCGAGACGCGACTAGCGTCGCATCGCTACACAAAAATGTAGCGATGCCGCGATAGCGGCGTCTCCGCTCACACTGCAAGACGCGACTAGCGTCGCATCGCTACACAAAAATGTAGCGATGCCGCGCCAGCGGCGTCTCCAATCACACTGCAAAGACCCATTCGACCGCATGCTCATTACAACCACTCCCTGGAAAGGCGTAAAAAAGGTCACGCCCGATTCAGAGACTACCAAATACCCCACCCCGGTTATTTGGTAGAGCCTGACTCGACCTGATCATCAGAGGTAAATATAAGCTGCCAATCCTTGAAAAACATCACTTCTTGTTGCAAACACACTGCCTAAACCAAACTTTAACTTTTAAAATGGCATGATAAAAAGAACCAGTCGGGCATTACTTTTCAATTATCTCGAAATGTTTCCCGTCGTTGCGCTCATCGGCCCGCGCCAATCTGGCAAAACTCCCACACACCCTATCATTATAGAACAAAAGGAGGTTCCGAAATAGACCTGATCCTCGAAGGTCGATTTGGAATTATCCCGATTGAAATCAAATATGCCAGCCGGATCAAAGACACCGCACTGAAAGCGCTCCACACCTTTTGCGATGAGCGTGAACTGCCGCTCGGTATTATTATAAATAACGACGACCAAGTCCGCTGGTATTCCGAAAAAATAGTCGGCATCCCCCTCGCTTGTATTACCTGACACTCAGTCTTCTACTACCAAGCATCATGATTTGTAAAATTCTCGACGCTCATTCAGGTCGTGGCCTTCTGCGGTCGTAGTTTGAGCGGTCGTAGCGTGCAGATGGTTGTTTATAAACTTGCAAATCATTCGATGCAATCGAATGATTTGCAAGATGTGGATTGCGCGATTAATAGAAAAACAACTTAAAGAAAACGTTGAAACCCGACCTGTTGTCGTTCTCTCAGGCGCACGGCAGACGGGAAAAACGACCTTAGTACGGCGGCTTTTCCCAAAATACAATTATGTCAGCCTCGATTTGCCTAGCGAAGCAGCGCAGGCAGAATCTGCGCCAAGAACTTTCCTGGCGCGGCACAAGGCTCCCTTGATCGTTGATGAAATCCAATATGCCCCCGCACTGCTAAGGCACTTGAAGATAGTGGTGGATCAGGACAGGCAAATCAACGGACAATTTATTTTGACGGGTTCGCAGCCCTTCGAACTGATGGCTGGAGTCGCAGAATCACTGGCTGGGCGGGCCGCAGTGATGCAGCTTGAAGGCTTGTCTTTCCAAGAACTCACGGCTGCCAAAAAGGCGGTGCCCGTAGATACTTACATCCTTCGCGGCAGTTACCCCGAGCTCTATGAAAAGCCAACACTCAATGCCACCAGCTTCCACCAATCCTACGTCGCGACCTATTTAGAGCGCGATCTGCGCTCCCAGCTACAAGTCGGCAGCCTCAGAGATTTTGAACGCTTCCTGAGGGTCTGCGCCCTGCGGACATCCCAGATGCTCAACAAAGCTGAACTCGCCCGAGACGTGGGAATCAGTCCCTCCACCGCAGGGGAATGGCTCTCCGTACTAGAGCGTTCGGGAATTATCGCACTCCTGGAGCCTTGGTTCTCCAATGCGACCAAATCATTAGTCAAATCCCCAAAACTTCACTTTTTAGATACGGGCCTGTGTGCCTTTCTTATGGGGATGACAACGATGGATGACCTCTACGGCTCGCCCCTCGCGGATGCGCTCTGGGAGACTGCCGTTTTTTGCGAACTAAGAAGACACTTAACCATCCATCCTTCCTGGCAGCTTTATTACTGGCGCGACCGCAGCAAGGAAGCGGACTTCCTCTTGCACAAGGCCGGCCGATTCAAAGTAGCAGACGCAAAGTGGAGCGAACATCTCACCAACGCGGGCAAGCTGGAAAAAGTTAGAATAGAACTACCAGGCAACACGCCCGCCGCACTTTTTTGCAGAACGAATAACAGCTACTCGGTGACTCCGAATATTCAGGCAATGCCAATAATGGAAGCCCCGCTTTTTCTTCAATAAATTAAGCGGATATCCCGAAAAAATAGTCGGCATCCCCCTCGCTTGCATAATTTGCCCCTGTATCGTGATACCGCCTCACTAGCGACGTCGCCGATCAGACCGAAAGAAAGCAACCAGAGTCGCACAGCTAGCAAAATGTCTAGGGCAACGAACTCAGAGCCTGAGCCAGCGCCCGCTCCACCCGCCGCACACTCAGAAGAGACTTCCAGAATCGACTGCCACTCTTCCCCCACAATCGGACAGGTGGAACCACTACAGTTATATTAGGTCCCGAGGGTACCCACATCCGCGATTTAGCGGCCTTGGAAAAAATGCTGATTACTGGAATCCCCGTAAATGCCGCCAGATGCCCAGGACCTGAATCATTCGCGACCATCCCACCCGACTCATACAGAAAAGGAACCAGCTCTTGGAGTGAAAGGCAAACATAGGGAATTCCGCTCGCTTTGGCTGCTTCCTGATACGTAGTCTCCCCCTTGGTTAAAATAAAGACTGGTTGCAGACCTGACTCTATGAGCCGCTGAGCCAACCGAATAAATTTCCCCATCGGCCAATCTTTCTTAATATTAGTACTCGTCGGATGGAGCACAACACGACTAGGAAATTCCCTAAGACCATAATTTCTAGGAACTTTTAAACCATTCCGCCATGTTCTTAAGGGGACATTTAGACCAAAAGTTCGGAGCTGCTGAGCGAAACTCTCCGCGTATGGAACTTCGCGTGATTGCACTTTTCGATCTAAAATAAAAACATGCTCCTTCAGTGCTACCGTCCCTGCGGCACAAATCATACGATCTGCGAAAATACAGACAGCATTTTGCTCCACAATCTGAGCAATATTTTGAGCATTTTCTACAAATGGAAGCACCTCAACTTCAGGGAAATAATCACCTAACCCAGAAAGAACACTTGAATAAAAGACGACAGATCGGCCATCGCTCACCAGATTGTGGGCAAGCGTCATCGTGAGCAGCGCATCGCCCAAACCGCGTGCACTGACGACAGCAACCTTTTTTTGACCCTCCATCGTTAATTTGTTAGCAGCTTCAATTATTAATTTAAATCCTCGAGGTTGTAAATTACAACCTCGACATCACCTATGCATATGTTGCATTTTACAAGAACAAAGCCGCCGACATTAGAATATTAGATAATGAACTTCAAATCCATCGCCTTCATCACGCCACATCGACTGGGAGATGCGATTTTTACTACACCCTTCATTCGCTTTCTGAGGAAAAAGTGCCCGACCTGCGAAATTACAATATTGGCCACCAGTGGACTCGCCTACGAAGTTTATCAGGGTAATCCTAACTGCACTGCACTGCATGATGCAACTTCTGAAAAAAAGTTAAAACTACCAACAAAACGCTTCGATTTGATCATAGGAGAAACAGGAAACAAGCGCGCGATCATGATAGCCAATCAGTTAAACGGCCCTTGCGTATTTACAGCGGGCGCACGCATCTCGCTCAAAGGACAGCCAAAGATTAGTATCAGGACGGGAACAAATCGACTGGAGGGTAAGGGCATTCACGTAGCTCAAGAGCATATCCGCGCCTTTCAAAAATTATTCCAGCTGGAAGAAACATCTGAAAACCTGAGCTTCGATCTTACGGTTGAGCCCACTGACAGAAATAGTATTTCACGTATCTTGAGCAGCCAAGGATTAGAAGCAAGCTGCCCATTGATCGGGCTCCACATTGGCTGTCGAAACATACAGAAAAAAATTATCTTTGTAAACCGCGACACAGAAGATCTCCGCTCTTGGCGACTCAAAGAGGCTACAAGATTTTGCGATTTAGTGGCCGAGCAATATCCAAATTTTAAATGCGTCCTCTCTGGCACCGGCGGAGAGGCCTACTTCAACAAACGCTTGGCAAAATCGTGTAGCAACGTCGTTGACCTGTCTAACCGATTAACCATCAAAGAATCCGCGGCACTAGCTGATATCGTTCGAGTCTATATTTGCACGGACACGGGCATGCAGCATGTGATATCCAGCACTTCAGCGCCACTGATAGGCCTTTTTGGATCAACCAATCCTACCATAACAGGCCCCTATCCAGGCCGTAAAGAAGCAACACTAATCGAAGCGCCTAACATGGAAGCCATTACCGCGAGCCAAGTGCTCGCTGCCGCGGAACCAATTTTAAAATCCTACGCCTAAAATGCAGACGCCTCCCTACAGAACGAAGAGCCCAGTTATATTCTGCATCTTCAATCGGCCCGAGCTCACGCGCAAGGTCTTTAAGTTGATTAGAGAAGCGCAACCACCTTCGCTCTATGTCGTCGCCGATGGTGCTCGGGGTGGGATTCCGGGCGAAACGGAAAAGTGCATTCAGGCAAGAGCTATCGTAGAGAATGTTGATTGGCCCTGCGAAGTGCGCTTAGATTACTCAGAAAAGAATATGGGCTGTCGAGATCGCATATTTTCTGGAATCTCTAATGCCTTTAAGCATTTCGATTTTGCGATCATCCTAGAAGACGACTGTCTTCCATCTCCAGATTTTTTTGGCTTCATCGATGCCATGCATGAACGATACGACCATGACCTAAAGGTTATGCACATCAGCGGAACATCGTTCGTCCGACCTAAAAAGCCAGATGCCTGTTATTTTAGAAGTGCTTACGCACTCATCTGGGGATGGGCAACGTGGAAGCGCACATGGGAAGGTCTCGATTTGAACATGGAAAACTGGCCAAATCTCAAGCATCGCTTTTTGTCCGAGTGCTTAACATCGTCCAAAACGTATCACAGATTTTTAAGGCATCTAGAAAAGGCTTACACTGGCAGCGTTCGCACGTGGGACTATCCTTATAGCGCGCACATAATGGACTTGCGAGGTGACTGCATCACGCCACTCTTTAATTTGGTTAAGAATATCGGATTTGGAATAGAATCTACTCACACAGGTAACTCCTCAAGCCCTCAATCTAACCTCCCTCACGATAAATTACCAAATGAAATGCTCCCGGTCAAAGACGCTGCCACAAATGATTACTACAGCGGAATTCAACTTGAAAATGGTCTTTATCGGCCAAGGAAAATAATGCGCCTCCTCTATAAAACCTGCACTTACCTGCGATTGCCACTGGAAGCAAAGCTCTACAGGCCAAGAACACGAAAGTAACGAGAAACTCTCGACGGAAAGCAGCTGAGAAAACCAGACCTATCAGTTACTTGACTTAGTAAGGGAGAACAAAACTTAATCAAAAGATACACAATATGCATAAAACCATTCTCTTAACCGGCTCCACAGGCACACTAGGGTGCCACTTTAGTGAGAAGCTAAAAGCTGCGGGGCACACCGTCATTCCATTCAAAGGCAACATACTCGATCCAGCAAATATCAAAGAGCAGGTCGACGCTCAATCTTTCGATACCGTCGCGCACCTGGCAGCAATGGTTCCGGTGAAGGAAGTCGATGCAGCACCTGCGCATGCCTATGAAGTCAACGTATGTGGCACAATATATCTTTTAAAAGCGCTTATTGCTAGAAATCAGAGCTACCAGTTTTTCTACGCATCTAGTAGCCATATATATAAATCGAAAGATACACCTATTAGCGAATCAGATCAACTCAGCCCTGCCACACTCTACGGACGAACCAAACTCCATGCAGAGCAAATCGCTCAGGACATCTGCAAAAGCAGCCAAATCAGGTTCACAACCGGACGAATCTTCAGTTTTTTCGACGAAAAACAAAAGCCACCATTTTTTTATCCTTCCATTAAAGCACGCCTCGCCAAAGAAGATTTGAACAAACCCTTCGAGCTGTTTGGCGCGGACGGATCAAGAGACATATGCTCGGCCCGAGAGATTGCCGGAAAAATAGTCGCACTGATCGATTGCGAGGCTGAGGGTGTATACAATATTGGCACTGGGACGGGAACCAAGATTCGGGACTTCGTCCAGCGACTTAGCCCGGTTGAATTAAAAATCGTCCCCGCGGGCAAATCCAATCACCTAATCGCAAACACCACTAAATTTAACGCTCTTTTTCACGAATGATTGCATCTGTCACCATCGTCATCCCCACCTATAATCGTGCCGAACTGTTGCTTAAGGCAATCGACACATGCATAGCCCAAACGCACCCCTGCGAAATTATTGTCGTTAATCACGGCAGCACCGACCATACGGATCAAGTGGCGGCCAGTTACGGCGACCGCATTCGCTACATAAAATCGGAAACAGACCACGGCCCACACTTCTGCTGGCTCGACGGCATTGTTAGAGCCACAGGAGATTACGTCCATCTGCAATTCGACGACGACTGGCTCGAACCCACTTACATCGAGACACTCATCGCGTTTATGCAGCCAGAGGTGGGTTTTGCCTTCTCTGTCGCAAAAGTCGTAAACACTGAGACAGGGAAGGAAGACTACCTATTCAAGAACAGAAAAGGACTGTCTCACTCCGGAATCTTCCCAATAGAACTTATTGAAAAATACGTTCTCAAACGGCTTATCTCGCCAGCAGCTGCGATCTACCGCAAGCAAGACTTAATCGACGCGATTTATCAAGGAAACTTACCCCTAGGAAATGCACACTACCATGGAGTCGGGCCCGATGCTTTTGCTAGCCTGCTCTGCCTTTTGCGCTACCCAAAGTTTGGCTACTCTCAAGAGCCACTCGCATGCTTTCGCGACCACGCAGATTCAATCACCACAAGCTCTCGCGCGGACGAAAATAAGAAACTACAACTCAAAGCAGCCTACCAAGACGTCAAAAACTTCTATCGAGAACTTAAATGGCTCCAGCGCATACGACGTATCAAAAAGTTCTTAAGAAGATAACCCCATTTACAAACCTTCCATAATATGAAAATAACACTCGCAGAAGACACCATCTCCCAAGATGAACTCAACGAACTCTGCACGTGGATCCAAGCAGGCAACCGCCTCACAAAAGCCGAGCGTACCATCGAATTCGAGCAACTTTTTAAAGACTACATCGGCACCGATTACGCCATCTACGTAAACAGCGGGTCATCCGCCAATCTCATGATGATCTACGGCCTAAAAGAAGCCGGCTACCTGCGTAATAACAAGGTCATCGCACCCGCAGTCTCCTGGGTTACTACAGTATCACCGCTCATTCAACTCGGCTTCGACATTTCACTTTGCGAATGCGACCGGAACGACCTCGGCCTCGACATCCAACACTTTGAGCAACTCTGCAAAGAGCAACGCCCGGCCTTCGCTATACTCGTCCACGTTTTAGGCCATTCCAACCAGATGACAGCCATCCAAGCCATCTGCGATAAATACGATGTCATCCTCATCGAAGATGCCTGTGAAGCACTCGGCAGTGAGGCACTGGGCAAAAAACTCGGTAGCCTATCCTCTGCCGCGTCGTTTTCCTTCTACTACGGCCACCACATCTCAACCATCGAGGGCGGAATGGTCACGACTAACGACAAAAAACTATATAACGTCATGGTCTCTCTTCGCTCACACGGTTGGTCGCGCGACCTCCCCGCCGAAGAACGACAAAGACTCACTAAAAAGCACCAAGTTGACGAATTCCGAAATCTTTACACCTTTTACCACCCGGGCTTTAACCTCCGCTCTACCGATCTCCAAGCTCAGATCGGCTGCGGCCAAGTCGGAAAAATTCCCCATATCACACGAATCAGGGAGCGTAACTTCGGCCTCTATAAACGACAACTGCAGGATTTTTTCAACCAGACCAGCCAGACCGATGTCATTTCGTCATTCGCCTATGGCACACTGGTGGCCAATCGGATGGGAATCTATAAGCATCTACGCAAAAACGGCATCGAATCACGCCCCCTCATCTGTGGAAATATCGGTCGTCACCCATTTTGGACACAACGTTACGGCGCTAGCGAACTTCCCGTAGCCAACCACATACACGACCACGGCATGTATTTACCCAACCACCACAATATGAGCGAAAAAGATGTCCAACACGTTTGCGAAACTTTCCTACAAGTAGCTAAACCGCTCCCACAATTATAGGTATTGAATCGATGCGCCTTATACATTCTATGAGCCAATGGCTTGTGTCAAAAAAACGAGCTTCTACTGATGTTATTTACATAGTCGATTTCAAACGGCACACGAGAGGGAACCATTTTGGCCCGTGGCTACTCTGGTTTTCACAAGAATTTGCACGGCGATTTGATCGCGTCATTCTAGTCACGCCGGACAAGAAACTAACCCAAAGGCTATTTAAAAAAATCGAGAATGAAGATATAGAGTTCAAAAAACTACCCCGCAAATTAAAAAAGAGCTTTGACCTCAATCACTTAGTAAGCTGCTTCGGGAAATCGAATGAGCGAGCCCATTTTTTCGTAATGTGGGCCTATGACATCGAAAAGCTAGCCCATCCGATAAAACTACCCCCGTGGGCAACCTTTCTGCTTACCTCACGCATCACGCGGCGTCCTGAGATTGAAGGTGCCGCGTTAGAGAACCGAATTCTCAGCTTGGTTACCAGCTTTGACAACTTCAAAGGTTACTTTGAACTCGACCACTACATCCCCAAGCCGCACCCATTAGCCGTCCCTTTATTAGATCTCGAAAGCGTAGATCTATTAGAGTCCCCAACACCACTGCTTCGACAGCTACAACAATTCTCAAAGAGCACATTCACCATTGGTGCCTTCGGTAACCTCAGTGGCTCTCGATGCCTCGATGCAATCATGCCGCTAGTCAATGAAAACCCTAACATCAACTTCGCTCTTATTGGCAAAATCCGTGACAAAGCACTCGCGACTGAAACCGCTCAGCTACTCAAGGGCACTCTCCCACGAAATCTTTTTACACACACTGAATTTATCAACGATGAAAGGGAGCTAAACGCACTGATCACCGCAGTCGACGCTATCTTCATTGATGGCAGTAATTACCCCCAACATAGCGGTATTGTAATCAAAGCCATCTACTTCTCTAAATCCATAATTAGCCCCAAAGCTAACGCGTGGGTCTGTGATCTAATTCAACAAAGAGGTGTGGGCTTCACCTATGCGGAGCCATCAAGTGAACTACTCAAACATTGGAATGTCTGGAATAAAAATGATGGTCTAAACAAAAGCTCTGAGACGGCAAAAAAACTCCGGAACCCCGCTTCCTTAGCAAAATGTTTCGACCTAATGACGACCCAGCTTCGATCGACCTCGAATAGACCTTAACTTAGAAATCTCCTCGTGTTAGTGGTCAAGGACGTTTCCAAAACAAACAGCTACTATACGAATTTCATTCTAACACGAACAAACGAATCTCATTCTAACACGAACAAACGAAAGTTTTATTATTATGCAAAAAGCACTCATCACCGGTATCACTGGGCAAGACGGCTCCTACCTTGCTGAATTATTGTTATCAAAAGGCTATGAAGTTCACGGCTTGGTTCGTCGCTCTAGTAGTGTCGAGCGCACGCGTTTGGATGCCCTACATTTACCCACAGATAGTCTGCACCTGCATTACGGCGACTTAAGTGATAGTGCCTCGTTGCAGCGCATTTTGTATGAGGTGGCGCCAGACGAAGTTTATAATCTGGCGGCACAGAGTCACGTACGCATCAGTTTCGATGTGCCAGAGTTTACAACCGATGTAGTTGCTACTGGGACAGTTCGACTGTTAGAGGCAATTCGCGCTGTGGGACTCATTAAAAAAGTGCGTTTCTATCAAGCATCTTCCTCGGAAATGTTTGGCAAGGTGCAGGAAGTTCCGCAAAGTGAATCCACCCCTTTTTGGCCGCGCTCTCCGTATGCCTGTGGGAAAGTTTGCTCTCACTGGATGACCGTGAATTACCGTGAATCCTATGGAATGCATGCGAGCAGTGGTATTCTGTTTAATCATGAATCCCCTAGGCGTGGCGAAAATTTCGTGACTAGAAAAATCACACGTACAGCGACTCGGATCAAAGAAGGTCTAGAGGACAAGTTGGTAATGGGCAACCTCGACTCTAAGCGAGACTGGGGATATGCCAAAGAGTATGTTGAGGTAATGTGGCTTATGTTACAACAAGATACACCTGATGATTATGTGCTTGCAACCGGGGAGACTCGTACCGTCCAAGATTTTGTTGAAGCGACCTTCAGCTATCTTGACTTGGATTGGAGGGATTACGTGACATTCGATAAGAAATTTGTACGTCCTGCCGAAGTGGACTTATTAATTGGAAACCCCGCAAAAGCCAAAGAGAAATTAGGCTGGGAAGCTAAAACTCGCTTCACGGATTTAGCTAATTTAATGACCAATTCAGACTGGAACTTGGCTAGGTCTGAAGCAGCTAGACGACTCTAAATTTCAGGTGCTCAAAAAAGAATGTTTGAAGTCCACGAAGCCGACGAAATCATAATGGTTAGAATATTCTATTTAAGAAATGGGCTGGTCACAACAGCTCTTCACCTGTCCTCAGCTTCGACTAGTTGAACATAATCTGTATTCGATTGCATCAGCTCTGCATGAGTGCCGTCGCCCATCAAGCTTCCTTGCTTGAAAAATAAACGACGACTCACATCTTTAAGGGTTCCCATGCGGTGGGCAATGATCAACGTTGTCCGACTTTCAGAAAGACGGCGCAATGCCTCTTGGATCAGCTGATCGCTCGTGTTATCGAGGGCCGATGTAGCCTCGTCTAAAACCAGTATCGGCGCATCTTTTAAGAAGGCGCGAGCAATCGCGATCCGCTGGCGCTGGCCACCAGAGAGGGAATCCCCTCGCTCACTCAGCACGGTATCGAAACCAGCTGGCAAACATTCGATGAATTCAAGTGCATTCGCGAGTTGTGCTGCATTAATAATTTCTTGGTCGCTGGCATTCGCCTTACCCACCCGAATGTTATCGATGACCGAAGCATTGAAGAGCATCGGCATCTGCGGCACGTAACCGATCTGACTGCGTAAGTCACTTAGGCTGAATTCGCGCACGTCGATACCATCGATAAGAATTCGTCCCTTTACAGGATCAAAAAAGCGGGGAATCAAGTTAACAAAAGTCGATTTACCCGCGCCACTTTGCCCAACGAGACCGACACTCTCACCAGCTGCAACCTGAACATTAATCGCCTTTAGTACGGGCGTATCGTCCGCATAAGCGAAATAAACATTTTCAAAGGTGACCACGCCCCGAACGGGACTCTCCATCTTACGTGGCTCTGCGGGTTCAGGCACTGACCCATCAGCTTCTAGAATAGCTTCTAGTCTATCAAGCGGCGCTTCAATCGTTCTAAGCGCGCCATGAATCTTTCCTAGTTTCTTGATCGGCGTGTAAGCCATATAAAGCGCCACGCCTAGCGCCATAAACTCTCCTTGCCCCATCCCACTGCGCACTCCGAGAAAAAGAGCAAGCGCCAGACCTGAAGCCGCCACCACTTCAATCAAAGGCGACAGTATCAAGCTGGTCCGCACGCTTTTCATCGTAATCCGAAAAATTCTTTTCAACTGAGCGATAAATCGGTCATTTTGTTTCGTCTCCAAGTTGTAGGCCCTAATTTCAACCGGCGACTGAATCGTTTCAATAGTCGATGAGTTGAGCGCCTCCCCCAAAGTCACTAGCTGCTGTGAACGTTTCGCTAAGTAGCGTCCGATCTGCCGGATGGGAAAAACGATCAGCGGGATGCTTAAAACGCCAATGACCGCAGTAAAAAAGCTCTCACTCGTGAAGGATTTGTAGACCAAAAAACCAACTGCAGAAAGTAAAGTGAGTGGCTGTTTCACTAGGTCATTACTATTGTTGACAATAACTTGTTTAATTTGCGCTGGATAGCCCATAATCCCAACGATCAACTCACCCGTCTTATAGCGCTGAAAAAAGGCCAGTGGCATGGCCTGAATCTTCTCAAACACATCAATCTGGATTGCCTGGACAACATAGATTCCCGCGTAAGTAATAAAATAGCCATTGCCAACCGACCCAGCCGCCCGCAAAATCATAACAAAAGGAAGAAACAAGCAGCAGAGGATTAAGAATCCCCCTTGAATATCATCCGCAAACCAAGTCTCCACGAGCGACTTCAGCCATACGGGTGCCTCATCTGGACTGCCGAAGAGCACAGGAAACACAGTCTCAGCCATAAGGGGCAAGCCGAGACCGCTCGAAACCGAAAAGAGCACCCCGAACAAGACGCCAAGCGTGAACTTCCACCAAACAGGCTTCAAGTAACGATAATAAGGGAGTATTCTCTTTAAAGTATCCATAGATTCGATTCAGTGTCATTACGCTACCAACTATAGCATCTAGTACTTATCTTTAGACGGGAGATGGATTCTTCTTGGCTAACTTAATAAGACAAACTCTATTTTATACAGAAGGAAATCGCACTCTCCCAATCCTGATCTCATTTCCAATGAACCAGTCGACTAAAATCACCGTGCTGATCAGCACTTACAATAATCGCGCTTACGTGGCTAAAAAACTCGCTGAGATACTTCGTCAATCGATTTTCCATGAAGCCGAATTCATTTTCCTTGAAACCGCTTCGCCAGAGCGGGAGCGCGAGGAATTAGCGCCTTTCTGTAAAGAATACGAAAACTGCCGTCTGATCACGACGGAAAACAGACTGAGCCTCTACGAGGCCTGGAATCTAGGCTGGAAGTCAGCGACCGCGCCCATCGTGTGCATTTCCAATATGGACGATGCCATGCATCCGCGCTTGCTGGAGCTAGTCGTTGATGCGATGCAAGCAAACCACTGGGACTTGGGAACAGCGTTAATAGCGAAACAAAACCTAGACGATCCGGAGCGTGACTCATGGACGACGAAGCGACTCAAAAAACTAAAATTACAAGAACGACCCGGTTCGTTTTTCGTTTGGCGACGGGACTTGCTCAAAGACTTCGGCGGCTTCGACACGAAGTTTGTAATTGCTGGAGACAAAGATTTTTGGGCGCGTGCCGATCATCGTAAATTAAGCATGGGGGTTGTGCCGCATATTCTCTACCTCTACACAAAACACGCCAACCAATTATCAAAAAGCCCGAAATACCAGTCGCTCAAGGACGCCGATAAAACTCATTTAGCCAGCAAGCCTTACCCCCACATCTGGCCGAAAGAAATTACTCACACAGTTCGTAAAATTAAAAGGCGTGGGCGAATACCTTTCTTGGGCAATAAAACGCGATTTATAGAACTTTGAGAAGGCCACATTTTGCTAATTCGTGCATGAAATACGGCTTCGTCCTCAAGGACTACTTCCCTCCCAGCGGCTTGTAGAGCGGCGGCTTGGTCACTGGTTTTGACGGAACACTAAATCGAGGCTCTTCATCCATTTGGTAAACGCTACAAGACTCGGGGATGCGGCCTAAATGGTGCGTTCTCTCAAAAAGTTCCAAACTAAAGGAGACGGCGGCAGCAGGATTATCCTCGGCGATATAGTCGCGGATATCCTTCAAGTTCTTGATCGCTGGATCCGTCCAGATTATTTTGAGTTCTATGAGGCAAACAGCTCTTCGACTTCTTCCTGGTTTTTGGTGCGTCCTTGGCGCGCGGCTTTCTTTCCGGATTTGATTCCATCGAGGACTTCGAGTTCCTCACGGATGTCGTGCAAGAGAGTCTTATAGGTTGTTTAAGAGCTGAAACCACTCCGTCTTTTTCTCTTTGAATCCAGCTGAACGTCGCTACACCTTGAAACAATGAAAATCGGCTTTGTCCTCAACGACTACTTTCCTTTCGGCGGCTTGCAGAGCGACTGCTTGGCCACCGCTTTGGCGACGCAGCAGTTGGGGCATGAGGTGCATGTCTTTGCGCGGACTTGGCAGGGCGATCGACCTGTGGAGCTTCACATACATCTGCTGGGCAAACGGGGCTGGAGTAATCTTTCGCACAACGATTACTTCTTTCGGGCTTTGGAGGGCGTGCTGCCAGTTGAGAAGCTGGACGGCGTCGTTGCTTTTAGCCGGATTCCACATGCAGACATCTACTTTGCGGCGGATCCTTGCTTTGTAGAGAAAAAGAAGGAGCTAACTAAGTGGCAGAAGCTGCTGCCGCGCTATCGCTATTATGCGAAGCTTGAGGCGACTGTGTTTGCGGGCGCGCGGGCACCCGAAACCCTGGTTCTCACAGAGCGCGAAATCGAGGCCTTTCACGCGCACTACGGTGTTCCGAGAGAGCGTTTCCATTTACTACCGCCGGGGGTGCAGCGCCGTGAGGGGTCGGCTACTGATGCAATGAGCGCTCGCGCTACACTACGCCAAGAGCTGGGCACTTTGGAGGACTCGGTGGTGGCGCTCTTTGTCGGCTCAGGCTTTCGGGTGAAGGGGCTCGACCGCGCCTTGCTAGCTTTAAAGGCGAACCAGAATTCGGCCAAGCAGCTGGAGTTTTGGGTGGTCGGTGATGACACATCGGCTCGTTTTCAAAGTTTGGCCGAGCAGGCAGGTGTCCCCGTGCGTTTCCTCGGGGGGCGTGCCGATGTGAAACGCTTTTACGATGCGGCCGACTTCCTCCTGCACCCCGCCTACAGCGAGTCGGCGGGCAAAGTGCTACTCGAAGCCCTCACCCATGGCCTGCCCGTTTTGACCACCGACACCTGCGGCTACGCGCCGCATATCGAAGCGGCAGATGCGGGCTTTGTGGTGCCGAGCCCGTTTGCGCAGGACGGTTTAAATGACGCGCTGAGGCGATTCATCGAGGATGATGCGGCGAGAGAGCGCTGGAGCCACAACGCGCTCCGCTACGCGGGGTCAGAAGATCTTTACAGCTGCCACCAAGCGGCCGCCAAGTTGATCGGAGAGTTGCTGAGTCTATGACGAACGGAGCGTCTTCTGCAATTTTCGCTTTGATCGCTTGAGGCGCACTTTGATCCCGTAGAGCCAAAAGCTGAGCTTGTATGGCCAGCCGAAGTGAGCGCCCTCTCTTTTTAGATAGGCTTGCATAAAATAGGTCTGCTGAGCGGGCGCTAGTTTGAGCACGAGACGCTTTAGGTCGGCCACACGCTTTCTGCGGCTAAAGCGTCGATTGCTGAAGCGCGCGCGCGCGGTATCGATGAGTGAAAACGCTAGCACTCTATCAGCCTGAATCGTGACGAGCACATTGCCGCTCGCTAGATCGCGGAAATAGACGCCTCGTAGATGCATGTCGCGGATGAACTCCAAAAGCTCTGCCGCGAAAGCCTCGAACGTGAAGCCTTCCACTGATTCGGCTCCTGCGGCGTATTTGGTAAAAAACATGCGCACGGAGTGGCCACTCGATACGCGCTCGCAGATGAACCAGTTATCCAGCATACGGCTCGAATCGGTGCTCTCGAAATAGGCGACCACCCTCGGCGTCTCAATGCCCCGGCGCATCAGCTCGCCGGTGCCATTCCAACTGCGCAGCGCCTTCGAGGGCTTTGCGCGATCAAACACCCGCTTGTGCCAGGCAAGGGTGCGGGGCTTTTTGACGACGACCGTCGCCCCAGACGCTCGGGGATCAGCCACCGTCCAAATCGCGTTTCTTGATCGACGCAAACTCGCCTCTTGTGCGCAGTCTGTGATGGTCTCGGGGCCGAGGGATGCTCGGATGCGTGCGGCCTCTTCGCGGGTGTGAGCCAGAACGATGCCACGCCAGTCTTCGTTGACATAATCAAAATAATGCAGGTCTTCGGGCGGACGCGCTACGATGACTCTTGGCAAGGCTTGGGCGGTTTCGAGCACGCGGGGCGCGTGGTTTTCTGTCCACAGAAAATAAATAGGCGATTTTGTGATAAAATCTGGCTGCTCGGCCAGTGCCGCACCGGCTCGGTCGTAGAGAGTATTTATAGCGGCTAACGACTCCGCGGCGAAGCAGTCCTTAATCCGGGCGAGACGGCCGTTCCGCGTCCAAGCGACGACGCACACTTGATCGCCCTGGCGAAACTCATGCATCTCCAGCCCATTGCCGGCGCAGCGCGCGGCGTGGTAACGAAAGCCCGCAAGGCGCTGGACGAGCCCGCGCAAGGCGTGAAAGGCAGGGCGGCGAGTCCACTGCGCGGAATCGCCAGGATAGGCGCCATAAAAAGCAACCACATCGCGCTGGTCGGAGCTGCTACGATCCTCGGTGCCGTCATCGACAAGCCCCTCACGGTAGCTGACGAGTGGCCCCCAAAAGATGCGTTCGAAGCTACCGACACTCGCGCAAAGCACGTAGTAGCGCACGAGGTAATCCGCCATCTGCCCTTCGGGCGAAGAGAGGCAGCGCTCGATGCGAGGAACCGTCCAAAACGCACAAGTGGACCAGTTACGCACCACCCCGATGCGCTTGGAAATCGCGGCGATGAGGGAAATTTTCTTACGTAGATCGTATCCGTGTAAATCACGCAGAGCCGCGCCCATGATCTTATGGTCGGCCAACTCAGGCTCGACGGATCGCTCGGCAAATAAATTGTTGGAATGCACCTCGGGCAAAAGGCCACGGCGCTTGAGCATGCCGAGCACGCCAGCGTTGTATTGCGGCTCAAAATCGGTCACGTTGGGACCGACGAGGGTGAGGTCATAGCTTCGGAAAAAGGCGTGCGCTGGCTCCCACATTGCGAGAAAGCCAGCCAAATCAAGCCCTGACCACTTGGCACGGTTGATGGTGGCACCCACTTCGACAGCCTCGATCATTGTTGAAAAGTGACTATAGCTGGTCTTTAAAAAAAGCTGCCATTGAGCCAAAGCCTCGGCCGAGGGCATACGCTGCGCCGCCTCTAGCGACGGCACGAGATGGAGCAGCACCGAAACCTCTATAGCTTGGAGCCCTGCCAACAACTGCACGGCGAGCGCATAGTCTTGGTCGTAGGAAAAATCAAACCGCACGGCTCCCACGGTCGACTCTTTGACTAGCTCCAGCACCTGCGCGCACTCGGCGGCATCTCGCGGCACAGCCAAGCAAAACCCGAAGAAATCGGCTGACAGCAGTCGCCCGTGCGCCTGCCCCGCCCCACTCTTTAACGAATACTGAAAAGGTCTCAGCCCTTTTATCGCTTCGACGCAAAACTCTAAGTCGAGCTTGGCTGGGCGCGTTAGTTTGATAAAACGCGACTTACGGGGAGGCGGCTCGTTGATTGGAGTGCGTGGATCGATGTCGGAGCCAGATGGCATAAGTGCTGTCATTCAGATAAAAAGAAAGGGAGGCGTCGTTGAGCTGTCGAGCGCCGCCAGATTCGCGACGCCCGTGGAGAATTCAAGGCTAGACTCACGCCGAATGGACAAACAACCTGAGAAAGACTGCACCGAATCGACCCAACTTCATGTATCTTGAACTCGACCCAAAACTTAAAGACGCCCTACCCGACGGCTCCGATCCGTTCGAGTGCTTTTTGCGTGCGCAAGGCACAACGCACCGCGAGGTCAAGCATCGCCTTACCTACGAGCTACGGCTGGGCGAACTGCACTTCTACGTCAAGCGCCACTTAGGCTGCGGCTGGGGAGAAGTCTTCAAGGAATGGTATCGCGGACGTAAGCCAGTGGTGAGCGCGCGCACCGAGTGGGAGGGCGCGGCCATCCTCGCTGCGGCGGGGCTGCGTGTGCCGCGTGTGCTGGGTAAAGGTGAGCGCGGGCGCTACCCGCACAAGATCGAGTCGTTCGTGGTGCTAGAGGCGCTCGAAGACTGTGAGACGCTGGAGTATTTTCGCCGCGGCTGGCTGGGGGTGGACGGCGCTCGATGGGTGGCGCTGAAGCAGGCACTGATCCAGGAAGTGGCTCAGATGTGCCAGACGCTCCACAGCTGTGGCATCAATCACCGCGATCTTTACATCAACCACTTTCTGATCGGGCGCAGCGAGATTCGCGATTGGGCACTCGGTGCGCCTCTGCCTTTGCGCTTGATCGACCTACACCGCGTCCAGAAGCGGCCCAAAGTACCCGAGCGTTGGCTGCGCAAGGATCTGAGCTCCTTGGTATTCTCGGCACTCGACGCCGAGCTGACCTCTGCGGATTGTGTGCGTTTCCTTAGAGTCTATTTGGGAAGCGACTGGAGGCGGAGCCTGCGCCGACGCAGAGATTTCTGGAGGTCGATCATTAAGCGAGCTTGCCAAATCTACCAACGATTTCACGGCAAGGCACCCAAACTGCCGAAACTCTTACTGACGCGATGAAGAACCTTTGGCTAAATCCCGACTATCGAAACATGCGCCCGCGCACGGCGATCTTTGCCGATCGTGATGGCACCCTCATCCGCCATATCGATTATATCGACGATCCGGCGAAGATCGAGTTGTTGCCTGGAGTCAAAGAAAGCGTGCATCGCCTGATCGAGTTAAAGATCCCTTTTTTTATTCTGACTAACCAATCTGGCGTGGGTCGAGGGTATTTCCCGATCGAACAGGTTCACGCCTGCCAAGCGAGGCTTTTTGAACTATTGGAGATCGATCCGACACGGATCGCGGGCTGGTGCATCGCGCCCGAAGCTCCAGATGCGGAGGGCGGCTACCGCAAGCCCTCTCCCCGCTTCATCGAAGAGGCCTGTGCCTATCTCGATGTGGCGGCTGAGCGTTGCCACATGATTGGCGATACTCTAGTTGATCTAGAAACCGCTTGGAACTCAGGAGCGCGCGCATGGGCAGTGGCCTGCGGCAAAACGCGACTGCCGGAACAGATCGCCGCTGGTGAGGTCGCGGGCTTACACACGCTCAAAGGCGATTTCCCCGCCTGCGTAGACGCGATCTTGACGGCTTGACCTCGGCCACAAGTTTGAGCGACACTCTCTCCTACGTAGGGGCTTGACTTGTCACGCCTGCTTCAGAGTGGCACTTATCCTCGGCGGGCGTCACAAGTGAAGCCCCTACGATTTAAATTCAATTCATCACTTTCCAAAAATGAGCACAGGCAAATACACACTCGTCACCGGCGGCGCAGGCTTTATCGGCAGCGCTCTGATTCACGCACTTAACCAGTGCGGACAGACCGATATCATTGTGTCGGACATTCTCGGGCAGGACGAAAAGTTTAAAAACCTCATCCCCCTCCGCTATGCGGACTACTTAGAAGCCGACGACCTGCTGATCCTGGCAGAAGAAGCGCCCGAGTATTTCAACCAGTTTTCGACCATCTATCACCTCGGTGCCTGCTCCGCCACGACCGAGAAAGACGCCAGCTACCTGATCCGTAATAACTACGAGTTCACCAAGGCACTCGCTTCCATCGCGGTTGAGAAAGACATCCGCTTTGTCTATGCCTCCAGCGCGGCCACTTACGGCGATGGCAGCCAGGGTATGGATGATACCCTCGAAGACCTCCACACACTCTGCCCACTTAACATGTATGGCTACTCCAAGCACATGTTTGACTGCTACGCCCTGCGCATGGGCTGGCTGGATAAGATTGTGGGGCTCAAATACTACAACGTCTATGGCCCGAACGAAGCGCACAAGGCCGACATGCGTAGCCTCGTCGCCAAATCTTACGAGCAAATCCAAGCCACCGGCGAGATCGGCCTCTTCAAGAGCTACCACCCCGACTACACGGACGGCAACCAGATGCGCGACTTCCTCTATGTGAAAGACGCCGTAGCCATGACGCTCCACCTAGGTAATACACCGACGGCCAATGGTCTCTTCAACCTCGGAACCGGCCAAGCCAACACCTGGAATACGCTGGCCACTGCGATCTTTGCCGCGCTCGATCAGGAGCCCAAGATCCGCTACATCGAGATGCCCGAGCAGCTAAAAGGTAAATACCAATACTACACCTGCGCCAATACGGACAAGCTACGCGCCACAGGCTACGCGGCAGAGGGCTACAGCTTGCAAGAAGCGGTCAAAGACTACGTGCAAAACTACCTCGTGACCGGCAAGCATCTCGGGCAGCCGACTACGTAGGGGCGCGACTTGTCACGCCCGTGCCGGAATGGCTCCTACAACTCGGCGGGCGTGACAAGTCGCGCCCCTACGTAAGGTCAACCATTATGACGATCTGTGACACCTATTGATATCGCATCCTCGAGCAGGAGCAGTAGACATTGACAAGAGCCAGAATTCTAGCCATATTTTAGGCCATGGAACTTAACGTAGCTGAAGCCAAAGACCAATTCAGTCGCTGCCTAGCAAAAGCGCAATCGGGCGAGACAGTGATTGTGCGAAAACACGGCAAAGCGATTGCCCAGATCACAGGGGTTCCCAAGCAGCAGCAGCAGCAGAACAAAATTCAGTTTGATTCTGCTCCGGGTTCAGCCAAAGTGCTTGGCGATTTACACGAACCCGCCATCCCTGAAGAATATTGGGATATGCTATGAGCGGAGGACTCTTGCTAGACACCTGCGCACTCATTTGGATCGTGGCTGAATCTAAACGTTTCTCCCTTCAACAGAAAGTTGCGCTCAAAAAAGCTACGGATGTTTATATCTCAGCTATTTCCGGCGCGGAACTCGCCTGCCTGACAGATCGTGGACGTCTAGAACTCGACACTCACTGGAAGACCTGGTTTGGACATCATACTGAGCAAAACGGTTTTGAAATCCTCGATATTAACTATCCTACAATCAGCGAAGCTTTCAGCTTACCAGGCGAATTCCATAAAGACCCCTGCGATCGAATCATCACGGCCACAGCTAGAATCCTCGATTTATCTTTGATCACTGATGATCGCAAATTACTCACTTACCCTTTCGTCAACACGATTAAATGAAGAAAATTACCCGTGCATTTACCTAATCCAAAACTCCTGACACTCGCCGAAGCGGTCACCGAGCGCGAGCGCCAACGCACTGCGGGCCAGACCATGGTCATGACCAATGGCTGCTTCGATCTGCTCCATGTCGGGCAGATTTCCTATCTGAAGGAATCTAAAAAGCTCGGCGACCAGCTCTGGGTATTGATCAACAGCGACGAGAGCGTGCGTGCCTTAAAAGGGCCGACCCGCCCGATCGAGAGCGAAACCGAGCGCGCCTATTGCCTGGCCGCACTCAGCTGTGTTGATTACGTAGTTATCTTCAACAACCCACGCCTCATCGCCGAAATAGAGCAGCTAAGGCCCGACATTTACACCAAAGCCGGCGACTACACGATCGATACTCTCTACCAGGCAGAAAGAGCCGCTTTCGAGGCCGCTGGCACAAAGATTAAATTCCTCCCCTTCCTTGAAGGCTTCAGCACCACGAAAATGATCGAAAAGATCCATCGAGCTTCGCTCGGTTAATCGGTTGTCAGTTTTCCCGTTTACGGTTCAATATCTTTCCTAATTCTTAATTCTTAATTCTCAGATGTCATACGTTCAATCCGATTATCAGGCGCTTAAGCAGTGCGTTGAGGCCGTCGAGCCACTTCTCCCAAAGATCGAAGCCACCGGGCAGTTGCTGGTCGAGCGTTTACACGCCGGCCACACCGTGTATGCGTGCGGCAACGGCGGCAGCGCCACCGACTCCATGCACCTGTGCGAAGAACTGATCGGGCGCTACCGTGGCGAGCGTCGCCCACTGCCAGCAGTTTCGCTTAATACAGACACCTCTGTGCTCACTTGCATCGCTAACGATTATGGCTACAAGCAGATCTTTGCCCGCCAGATCGAGGCGCTCGGTAAGTTTAACGATCTTCTCGTCGGTTTCTCCACTAGCGGCAACTCCGAGAACATCCGCCAAGCCTTCGAGACCGCCAAAACCAACGGAGTGACTACAATTTTACTGACTGGCAAAGATGGCGGCTCAATCCGAGCCATCGCGGATCATTGCATCATCATCCCCAGCGACAACACCGCTCGTATCCAAGAGTTGCATACATTTATCCTCCACGCTTGGCTGGAACTCGTAGAGAATGAAGATTGGAACTAGCTAACTCTTGAAAGTTAAAATCAAATGGCACTCGATATACCCGCTACCCTCGCCCGCTTCGCCGAGCTCAAGATCGTCGTGATTGGCGACATCATGCTCGACCACTACATCATGGGCGATGCCACGCGCCTCTCGCCAGAAGCCCCCGTGCCGGTGGTTTCCGTCGCTTGCGATAAATACGTGCCCGGCGGCGCCGCCAACGTAAGTAATAACTTCACAGGCCTGGGCGTGCCCACCACTCTAGTCGGCTCCTACACTGACGACCCCGAGAGCAAACTCTTGAGTGAAGTGCTCCAGCAGCGCGGCATTCAGCTATCGCCACTCGGCAAAAAAGACGGTGCCACCACCATCGTCAAAACCCGCGTCGTCGTGCAGCGCCAGCAACTCTGCCGCATCGACCGCGAAGCCAAGCCCGCCGCCTATGCACTCGACGAGCAGCTACAATCACCCGAGTTCCTCGAACTAATTCTGGAGGCCGATGCCATTCTCTTTTCCGACTACGCCAAAGGCGTGGTCAACGACGCTCTGCTCACCGCCGTGCGTGCGGCCGCCGCTAGATCGCCGAAGCCGCCGCTGCTGGTAGTCGACCCCAAGCCAAAGCGCCACCTCGACCTCAGTGGCATGACTTTGATGACTCCGAATCGAGCCGAAGCCCTCCAAATGGCTGGCTTCGACAGCAGCCCAGACGCCGATTTCGACGACGAGGCCGTGGCGAACGCCATTTTCAAAATGCACAACCCCGAAAAGCTCGTCATCACGCTCGGCGCCGACGGCATGCTGCTCGGCGAGCGCGGCAAGATCATCGGGCGCATCGCGACAGAGGCTCAAGAAGTGTTCGACGTCTCCGGTGCTGGCGACACCGTCGTGGCCGTGCTCACCGCAGCCCTCGCCGCTGGACTCAGCCTACAAGATGCCGCGACGATGGCCAATAAAGCCGCCGGTATCGTAGTCAGCCATCTCGGGACGGCTCCGATCACGAAGGCCGAGCTGGAAGCGTAAAGTCCAGTCAGACTGGCAATTATACCATTTTCAAAAAGGTTTGATCCTTAACCGTTAATTAATGGTAGCGCTGAGTGGCTCACTCAGCACGTTTACAAATTGCGACCCAGTAAGACGTATGCGGTGTGAGCCACACCGCATACGTCTTACAAACCTTATTCGAGTTGGTATTAGCGGACTCCCATTATCCATCGTTGCCGACTTAGATCATCAAAAGCGTCAAGTTTGGGAAATAACGACGAAGGTATCCTCGATCGTCCGCAGCAAGGCGGTCGCAGTCGATCTGCGCGTGTGCAGCAATGAGGAAGTCGGGAATCAAAAATTCACGCGGACCACCCGCATCGCGGTAAGCACGAAAAACACGACCAGCCTCGCAGGCAGCATCCAAAGAAATCGAGCTTAACTGCAACCCCATATCAGCCAGCACAGAGTCATAGGCCTCCCGTTCTTCAACCAGCGCATAAAACTCGGCTGCAACGACTGGAGAGATCAGCAACACGCCCTCCATACGGGCGGCGACCAAGCGGTCGAGCCAGAGGCCTTAAAGGACACGCATCGAATTAGTAAGCTTGCACCGTCAATTCAGGGATGCGCTCGAAGTCGCTGTGGTTACGCGAGACGAGAGAAATGCCGCGCGCCAAGGCGTGGCATCCGATCCAAAGGTCATTCGCACCGATCAGATTCCCTGAAGCTTTAAGCCAGCGAAACTGAGTCCGATAGACGGAAGCAACGTCTGGCGTCAGATCCAATACATCGAGACGGTCGCGGGCGAAAGCGATAAAGGGGTGGGCTTCATCGCTAAAACCGGCTAAAAACTCACCCCAGGCAATGGTCGAAATTTGCAGACGCGATTGCGCGTGCAATTTCAGAAAGGGAATTCAAAGGACACCCATTATTGACCCTGATGCCAGCTTCAATCCGGTATGCTTAATCGGCAAAAGGGTTGAGGATCTGCACGCTCCCATAGATGCGTTGATGCTGAAAATCCTCGGAGTAGATACTTTCAATGTGATAATACTCGGCAAAACTCCAAAGATGGGCGTCGAACCAACTCATGCTAAAAACAAAAAAGGCAGTTAAAGAGAAAAAAAGGCGAAGCCAGTCACGCAGTTTTCACAGATTCTAGCAACAACGTTCGTTTTCTGAGCTTCGCGGTTAATCAGAAGTTAAACTGACAAGCAAGTGCATCTCGTAAAGCTTGGAAGGCTTCCATGTATGCGTTTAAGCGCAAAAATAGAGCTTCCGCCCACTCCTCTCGGTAAACATGCACTGCTGTATTTCGGTCTTTCATCAAGTCATACCAAACAGACTCATTCTCGATCCAGCCCAACGCGAATGCCTTCTCGAATGCACTGCGAGGCCCGTTGGATTCGTAACCCTGATCCCTTACCAGTCGTTGCAACAGCTTCCAACAGACCTCATAGCAAAGTTCAAAACGTAAGATGCCGCTGTCGCGATCACGGGAATCGAGATCGCTGGCAGGGGTCGCCATAACTTCTGTAAACTGACCAAGAATTCGCTCAAAGTCCTGAAAGCTTTCCTGTATTGCACGTTCCATCAATTCATAGAGGGAAGTCGAGACGGGACGACAGAGCAACGTCTTTAAAACGCTTGCTAACTAAATCAAAGTCAACCACGTCAACTGGTCGAATCGTCGGCAGTGACTCTAGGCGAGACCGAGCAGAGAATTTTAAAGAATCACGCAAATCTGGTGTGATATCCGGCGAGGTGCACAAACCCACGTCAAGATCCGCACCCCGCCTGGCTAACGGAAAAGTTTTTGCAAGCGACCCAAAAAGAAACAACTCAAGGCCAGACTCACTAAAATCATTCGCAATTGCATTTAGTTCCTCCACCACACGCGCGTCGAGTGCTCTATTATTATCTGTAAATACTACCTCCATCGCTGTTTATGGCTATCATTCGTTTAAAAACTGTCAAGGCACCAATCCTTTGAAACGCAAGATGGGGTCAAACGCAAAATATAAAGATTCCAGCCAAATCTCCCCACCCGCTCGCAATCGCCAGAATATTGATAACTCCTGCGCAAACGGTCATAATTCTACCTACCTACCTGGCTGATTCACTCAAGTGCTCCCTACATCTAGTGTTTTGTGACTCACACCTCGGATCGCATTTTTTTAACCGCAGATGGACGCGGATATGATTTATTTAACCACGGATGGACACGGATATGATTGTCTATTGCTGTTAATCCTAAATTCGGCAATTGATTGACTACGACGAAGGTCTACCGTCGATGGCGAAGCAAAGGCGCTAAATAACTCGAAACTAATGAGATAGAAAAGTTTATGGGGTCGCCAAATCGGCGAAGCTTTAAAATTTGTAAGTCCCTGTTTCGCGTATTTTCGCGATTTTCGTAGTAGAGAACTGCGTTTTTGGGTTCATTCCTGATCCGCGTGCATCCGCGTCCATCTGTGGTTTTAAATGCGGTATCTTTTTTCTAGGTTCGTTAGATATGCTACCTACTTGAGCCTATACCTTGCGCTCGGGGCGGGGAAAGAGGATGGCTTTTTCGCCGAGGGCTTTTCCCTCTAGGGTGCTCCCCCACGCTAGCTGGCCTTCGAGGCGATCGAAGTTTTCTGCACCGACTAGACTGCGGATTTTATCGGAGATCTCGGGCATGACGGGTGTGAGCAGCACCACTGCGAGGCGCAGGGCTTCGGCCATGCTGGCGAGCGAGGTGCGCAGCGCGGCTTGATCGGCGGGCGCGTCGGACTTGGCGAGCTTCCATGGGGCGCGCGTCTCGGCGTAGCGATTGATGCCGGAGACGAAAGTGAAGATGCGATCTAAGGCTTTGTGGAACTGGAAGTCTTCAAACAGGGGAATGAGCTCTGCTTCGGTTTTTGCCCAGAGTGCTTTGAGCTCTTTTTCGGGGGCTTCTTCGACGGAGGCGGCGGGCACTGTGCCCTCGGCGTAGCGTCCGCCCATGTTGAGCAGGCGGCTGACGAGGTTGCCGAGATCGTTGGCGAGGTCGCTGTTGTAGCGGCTCATGAAGAGATCGAGCGAGAACTCGGAGTCTTGCCCGACATTCATCTCGCGGGTGACAAAATAGCGAAAGGCGTCGGCACCGAACTGCTGAATAAGATCAAGGGGGTTGACGACTTCGCCGGTGCTTTTGGACATTTTGCTACCGGAGCTGAGCCACCACCCGTGCACGAGGAAGTGCTTGGGTAGGTCGATGTCGAGCGCCTTGAGCATGATCGGCCAGTAAACGGCGTGTGGTGGCACGAGAATGTCTTTACCGATGACGTGGTAGTCGGCTGGCCAGTGCTGATCGAACTCGTCGGTGCCGTAACCAGCGGCGGTGATGTAGTTGGTCAGTGCATCGAACCAAACGTAAGTAACAAAATCTTTATCAAAGGGTAGCTCGATGCCCCACTCTAGCCGCTCTTTGGGGCGGGAGATGCAGAGGTCGTTAAGCGGCTCTTTAAGGAACTGGAGAACGTCGGCGCTGCGGAAGCGCGGGTAGATCATCTGCTCGTTTGTCTGGATGGTGTCGACGAGCCATTCTTGATATTGGGCGAGTTTGAAGAAGTAGTTACTCTCGGTGACTTCAACAACGTCGCCGTAGATCTCTGGCCACTGGCCGTCGACTTTTTCCTTTTCGGTGACGAACTGCTCTTGGCGCACGCTGTAGTGGCCGTTGTAGTCGGCCTTATAAATCTCGCCCTTATCGTAGAGCTTTTGCAAGATGTCTTGCACCACGTCTTTATGCCGCTGCTCAGTGGTGCGGATGTAGTCGTCGTTAGAAATGTGGAGCGCGGCGCACAGACTTTGAAACTCTGTGGCGAGGCGGTCGCAAACTTCGATCGGTGGCACGCCTAACTTCTCGGCAGACATTTGTACTTTTTGCCCGTGCTCGTCGAGGCCGGTGACGAATTTGACCTCATCTCCCATTAAGCGACGGAAGCGTGCGACGATATCTGTCAGCACTTTTTCGTAGGCGTGCCCGAGGTGGGGCGAGCCGTTGGCGTAGTCGATTGCGGTGGTGATGTAGAACTTTTTACTCATAAGAAATCGAGGAACTTGCGGGGATTCTCGGACGGGGGCAAGCGCGGGGTTTGAGTAAATGGGAATGTTAATCGAAGATGCTCTCGGCGACAGGAATCCTCTGTATTGTCCTTGATTCGTAGGGGCGCGACTTGTCACGCCCGCGTGGGTTCGGCACTGATTCTCGGCGGGCGTGACAAGTCGCGCCCCTACGCTTATACAAAGCGCCCCCGCGCTGCGCCGTTTCGACTACCACTCGCCGAGGATGCTTTCCACGACGAGCTGGCTGTTGCCACGATAGAAGTTGGGCTGCACGATTAGGCGTACTTTGCCTTCGTTATTTTCCAAATAATCAGGCAGGCCACCTGCTTCGATCATGCTGCGATCGGCATAATAGGCAGGCCAGCTGCGCTCGGCGACTTGAAGGCGGAGCGGCTTGATACTGAGCACGGTGGCCTCGACGGTGTGGAGGTGCGCTACGTAAGGTGCGAGCTGGGCGTCGCTGAGGGCGTTGAGAAAAGTGCCGTCGGGCAGATCGAGCTCGCCGGGATAGTCGGCGACATTGAGCGGGCGCTCGAAGGTGGAGGCATCGTCGCCGGTGCTAAGTGGAGAAGTCGCCTCGAAAGCACCGACTGTAAAACGGGCGTAGACGGGGAAGTGATCGGTCGCGCCGCCGCCGGTGGTGCCGTAGTCGTGCCAATCTAGTGGGCGGCCGATCGCGTCGGCATTGAGACCAGGAATAACGAGCTTATCATAGCTGCCGTCGAGGTAGCTGACACCGACCTGATCGTAGAGGCCGGGGGTGAGCAGCAAGTGCATGAGCGTGCCACGGCGGCCGCGCCAGACTTCGGAGTAGCGGGCTTCGGGCGCTAGCTCGAACCAGAGATTGTAGAGGTCGTTTTGGCTAAAATCTTCACTGCCGTCGGAACCGAGTATGTCGTTGATACCGGTCTCCATTTCGGGGAAGAGGACTGAGTGGTTATAGTGTGAATTAAGATCGCCGGCCACGATGATGTCGGCTTGCGGATCGGCGGCGAGGCGGGCATCGATTAACTTGCGCAGCACTTTGGCATTTTCAACGCGGATGGGCTCGCGCGATGGGTTGGACGCGCCGGACTTCCAGTGGTTGACATATACGATGAGCGGGTGGCCATCGACGTCGAGTTCGGCCTCAATGATATCGCGCGCCTGCACGAGGGCATGGCGCTCAACGCTGCGAATCGGGAAGGTGGAAAAGACGGCGTTGGTGTGCGCCAGGCCGGAATCCATCCCGCGATAAGCGGCGGTGGCCACGTGGTATCCGGTGAGGCCTTCGTCGGCAAGCGCCTTGAGCAACCAGGCCGAGGCGGGGTAGCCAGCATAGGCCGCTGACCACTCGGTGTCGAGCATGGCGGCCACGGTCGTGTTGCTGTATTTTTTAAGGAATGCGGCGTAGTCATCGACCGTGGAATCGGGGGTGAAGTCGGCCTCTAACTCTTGAAAGAGGATGATCTCGGGCGTGTCCCCGTCGTCAAGGGCATTCAGGACGTCGGCGATGTTCTGCAACTTGGTGAGGAGCTTGCGCGGTGTGTATCCGGCATCTGCTTTGTAGTCGTTAAACATAGCGACGCCGTCGGCATCGAAGAGGTTTTCCACGTTGTAGGTGACGACGGTGAAAGTGGTGCGCTGGCTGGCTTCGGTGGGCTCGGCGGTCGACTCGCTGGGCGCGGCGGCGCAGGCGGTGGTGGTCGCCAAGGTGAGTGCCGCAATCATGGGGTTTGCCCATCGACGGAAGGGAGACGCCGCTGGCGCGGCATCGCTACGAAGACTAGCGGGAGACGCCGCTGGCGCGGCATCGCTACGAAGACTAGCGGGAGACGCCGCTGGCGCGGCATCGCTACGAAGACTGGCGGGAGACGCCGCTGGCGCGGCGTCGCTACGAAGACTGGCGGGAGACGCCGCTGGTGCGGCATCGCTACGAAGACTGGCGGGAGACGCCGCTGGCGCGGCATCGCTACGAAGACTAGCGGGAGACGCCGCTGGCGCGGCATCGCTACGAAGACTAGCGGGAGACGCCGCTGGCGCGGCATCGCTACGAAGACTAGCGGGAGACGCCGCTGGCGCGGCAGTGTTGCGATTGGATTTTATGGGAGCCATGGGTATTTTTTGTAATTGGGAGCGCGCTTTTCGTTCCAAGCTTTGCGGCCTTCTTCGCCTTCTTCTGTCAGATAATAGAGGAGTGTGGCATTGCCTGCCAGCTCTTGCAAGCCTTGTTGGCCATCGACGTCGGCGTTGAAGGCGGATTTGAGACAACGGATCGAAAGGGGGCTGTGTTGCAGGATCTCTTGCGCCCATTGCACGCCCTCGTTTTCGAGCGCCTCGTAGGGCACGACTTTGTTGACCAATCCCATATCGAGTGCTTCTTGGGCGTTGTATTGGCGGCAGAGATACCAGATCTCGCGGGCTTTTTTGTGGCCGACGATGCGCGCGAGGTAGCTGGAACCGAAGCCGCCATCGAAGCTACCGACTTTCGGGCCGGTCTGGCCGAAGACGGCGTTATCGGCAGCGATCGTGATATCGCAGACGACGTGCAGCACGTGGCCGCCGCCGATTGCGAAGCCGGCTACGAGGGCGATCACGACTTTAGGTATGGAGCGAATGAGCTTTTGCAGGTCGAGCACGTTGAGGCGCGGCACGCCGTCTTTGCCGACGTAGCCGCCCGCCTTGTGGCCGCGAATCTTTTGATCGCCGCCCGCGCAAAAAGCGAATTTGCCATCCGTTTGCGGATTGAAACCTGTGAGTAGCACGACACCGATGGAAATATCGTCCTTGGCATCCGAAAAGGCCTCGATCATCTCGGCGACTGTATCCGGCGTAAAGGCGTTGCGGCAATGCGGGCGATTGATCGTCACTTTTGCGATACAGTCGCACTTTTCGTAAATAATGTCTTCAAACTCGCGGACTTTTTTCCAATTCATTAAAATAGATAAAACGGGAAAACGCGGAATGACAACTGCTGAGGATGGAGAATGATACTAATAGTGCGGCGGCTTCTCGTCGGCGGGCATGTCGGCGGCGCTGCTGGAGCTGAGCTCGGCCACGGCGGCGAGTTGTGCCTTTTGCTCTCTGGCGACTTTGACCAGAGTGTCGATGCGCTTCGAGAGCTGATACATTTCGGTGTCTTGCTCGGCGACGTGCTTTTCGAGAAAAGCGACGCGCGTCTGTAAGTCTTGGATCGAGTCGAAATCACTCATAAGTGGCTATCCTTGAAAGCGGAAGACGCTCATCGACTGTGGCGGTAGGTCGAGCTTGATCGAGTGAGGGCGTCCATCCCACTCAATGGGCTCGGCCTGCACACCGCCGTTGTTGCCGAAACCGAGGCCGCCGTATTCTTTGGCGTCAGTGTTTAAAATTTCTTTCCAGAAGCCGGCGTGCGGCACGCCGACACGGAAGCCTTCGCGCAGCACGGGGGTGAAGTTACCCACGGCGGCGACATCATCGGTCGGGAGGCTGCCTTTTGTGCCTTGAATACCTTTAATGCCTCTGCGTAGGAAAGTTAGAACGCTGTTTTCCGCGTCGGTGCAGTTAATCCACTCAAAGCACTCGGGGTGATTATCACCCTCGGCGAGGCTAGGGATTTCTTGGTAAAGTTTATTGAGATCGCGCACCACCATTTGGATGCCTTTGTGGTCGGGGTATTGCAGCAAGTGCCAGTCGAGGCTCTTATTGTAGTTCCACTCGGCAGACTGGCCGAAATCGCTGCCCATAAAGAGCGTCTTTTTGCCAGGCCACATCCACATCAGGCCGTAGAGTAAACGCAGCTGGTGCGATTTGTTGGAGATCGGCTCGCCGGGCATCTTCATTAGCATCGACTGTTTGCCGTGCACCACTTCGTCGTGCGAAAAGACTTGGGTGAAGTTTTCAGAGTACTGATAGAGCATACCGAAGGAGAGTTGGTGGTGTTCATACTTGCGATAGACGGGGTCTTTTTGGAAGTATGCGAGCGTGTCGTGCATCCAGCCCATGTTCCACTTGATGTCGAAGCCGAGGCCATCTTCGCAGGTCGGCTTAGTCACGCCGGGGAACGCAGTCGACTCTTCGGCGATCATCAACGTGCCGGGGTAATACTTATGCACGAGGTCGTTAGTCTGGCGCAGGAAATCAATGGCTTCGAGGTTTTCGCGGCCGCCGTATTGGTTAGGAATCCACTCCCCTTCCTTGCGGGAATAATCGAGGTAAAGCATCGAGGCCACGGCGTCGACTCGTAGGCCGTCGATATGGTAGCGCTCGCACCATGCCAGCGCGGTGGCGATCAGGAAGCCGCGCACTTCATTACGCCCGAAATTAAAAATCAAGGTACCCCAATCTTGGTGGAAGCCTTGGCGGGGATCGGCGTGCTCATAGAGCGCGGTGCCATCGAACTGTGCGAGCGCGAAGCTATCGGTCGGAAAGTGGGCAGGCACCCAGTCCATGATCACGCCAATGCCATTTTGGTGCAGTGTATCGACCAAAAACATAAAGTCCTCGGGAGTGCCGAAGCGATAGGTGGGCGCGAAAAACCCAGTGACTTGATAGCCCCACGAGCCGTCGAAGGGGTGCTCGGAGAGCGGCATGAACTCGACGTGCGTGTAGTGCATGTTCTTGAGATATGCGACAAGTTCATTCGCCAACTCACGGTAGCTGAGCGAGCGTGCGGCGTCTTCGACCACCGACTTCCATGAGCCGACGTGCATTTCGTAAACGGAGATCGGCTTGTTTTTCCAATCCGTCGTCGCGCGGCGCTCGATCCACTCGGCATCGTTCCATTGATACTCATCGACGGCACAGATAATGGATGCGTTATAAGGCGGCGCTTCGAAGAAGGTGCCGTAAGGATCGGTCTTGAGCAGTGGGAAGCCCTGCCGCGCGCCGATCTCGTATTTATACTTCATGCCCGGCTCTAGTCCGGGGATGAATAACTCCCAAATGCCCGCCGCCCCGAGGCTGCGCATGGTGTGGTAGCGACCGTCCCAATGGTTAAAATCGCCGACGACGGAGACGCGCACGGCATTCGGTGCCCAGACTGCGAAGGAGACGCCAACCACACCGTCGATCGTGCGGATCTGCGCGCCCATTTTGTGGTGCACGAAATGATCACTACCCTCGCTGAAGAGGTAGACATCGTCTTCCGAAAGTGTCGGCAGAAAACAGTAGGGATCGTAAAATTGGCGTATCTCGCCGTTGTAGCGCTCGGTGCGCAGGCGATATTGAAAAAATTCGCTGCGATCTTCGATCACGCCTTCGAAGAGGCCGTCCTCTGTCAGCCGCTTCATCACGTAGCGCGTGGACTCTTCGGCAACGTCGACCAGCTGGCACGCCTTAGCATCATCCAGATAGGCACGGACGATGAGACAGTTTTTTTTGCCCCGTTTATGCGGATGCATCCCCAACAGGGCGTGCGGCTGGGCACACTTCACACTCGTGATGGATTCGATTTCTTTTTTGGTAATCTTCACAGCCGTCATTGAATGGAAGCCAATTCAAGATGCAAGACTCTTACTCCAGCCCCGCCTTACGGCTTGCTTCGGACTATTCGCTAGCCTGTTATCAGAAAAATACCATTAATTCCCTCCAGCCAATGCCGAAAAAACTATCCATCGTTGGACTGAAAAAGGAAGCACGTAGCTTCGCTGCCATGGAGTCCATCTACTCTGAACCTAAGATATACGGCGTAACCGATGAAAATGCGCTAATTACTTTTTATGAGATTTCAGTCTAATCCCACTCCCACACGCTCCAACAACCCTGCCCTCGTCATCGATGGCTCGGGTAGCACGGTCTTTGCCGGCTTGCTGGCCGGCGACGATCAGTGGCTGGCCAAAATCGAGCGCCCGGGTGCGCCGCTGGAGCAGCTTTTTCCGGCTGTCGAAATCGTGCTCAAAGAGGCCGACGTGCCGTTGAGCGACATTGGCAGCTACCTCTATTGCGAAGGCCCTGGCTCCGTGCTCGGACTGCGGCTGTGCGCGATGGCGATCGAAACTTGGACGCGCCTCTACCCCGCCACCGCGCAGCTCTTTAAATATAACAGCCTACAGCTGACTGCGCTCGGCCTACTGCACACCTCGCCCGAGCTGGCGGATGCGCTCATCGTCGCCGATTGGAAAAAAGGCGCGTGGAATGGTCTCTTTATAAGGGGAGGCGAAGTTGGCTCCACCGAAGTGATCGACGATGCTCAACTGGCCGCATGGAGCAGCGCACTCTACCACTTGCCCCAGCGCAAAGGCTGGCAAAGCCCTCCACCCGCTGCCACCACGCTCGACTACGATCCCGCGCAAATCGCCCAAGTGCGCCAGCACCCCGCCCTGCTGCAAGCCACCGAGGGGGTGCAGCTCTACAGCTCCGGCATCAACACTTTTCAAAAATGGACGCCGAACCGCCACCGTGCGCAGGCTGAAAAAGTATGATTGCTAAACTTATCGTCGACCAGAATATAATCCCTGCACGCAATGACACCGAGGCTTAACTTTTGACTAACTCTCCTCCAAAATCTAAGAGCAAAACTCCCCATCTACGCTGCTGGGCCGAGATCGATCTCGCCGCCTTCGAGCGTAATTTGAAACGCATCCAAGCAGGGCTGCCCGCGCGGATGCGCTACGTCGCGGTAGTCAAGGCCGACGCTTACGGCCATGGTATGCCGCAGATCGTGCGGCGCCTGATGCAGAGCGGCGTGGATTGCTTTGCAGTGGCCAACGTCGCCGAGGCCGCCGACATCCGCCACATGGGCGCAGGCTGGCCGATCCTGATACTCAGCCCACTGCTTCCCGAGGAGGACGCGCAACTGATCGAGCACAATCTGACCGCCACCGTCAGCACGCTTGAAGAGTGCACCCGCCTCCACACGTTCGCTCAGGCACGCGGCACCCAGATCAAAGTCCACCTCAAGATCGATACCGGCATGGGGCGCTTAGGCATTTGGCACACTCAGGCACCCGCACTCTTGCAGCAGATCTGCACCATGCCCGCACTGGAACTCGAAGGCGTTTACACACATTTCTCCAGCGCCGATAGCGATCCCGCATTTACCCAGACGCAGCGCGTGCGCTTTCTCAATGCGCTCGATGCCGTCAGCCCATTGCCCGCAAATCTGTTGATCCACGCCGATAACTCCGCCGGGATCGACAGCCTCAGTGGCGACAGCCCGTTTAACGCCGTGCGCATCGGCCTGCTGCAATTCGGCGTGCCGCCCTACCCCGCATCCGCGCTCGGGCGAGTCGCTGTCGAACCAGTCTTTAGTTTTCACACCCGCGTCGGCCTCGTCAAAGACCTGCCCGCCGGCACCGACATTAGCTACGGCCGCACCCATCAACTCCGTCGCGATTCCCGTATCGGCGTGCTCACCGCAGGCTACGCCGACGGCGTACCGCTACAACTGAGCAACTGCGGCAGCGTACTGCTACATGGCCAACATTGCCCGATCCTCGGCCGTATCACCATGGATCAAACCATTATCGACGTCACCGATTGCCCTGCTGCCCGCATCGGCGACCACGCAGTGCTGATCGGTAAAGATCAACTACAAGAGATCACCGCCCCCGAGTTTAGCCGCCTCGCACAGACCATCCCGTGGGAGACGCTTTGCTCCGTGACCAAGCGCGTGCCCAGAGTTTACGTCGGCGCGCGCGATCTATGAAACGTTAAAACGGCACTCGCATATAAAAGACTTGTCCAGTGAAAATACGCTGCCCATAGTCCGGCCTTGTGCTAGCAAACGTTCGGAACACCTCACTTTTTCTCCTCTTCACGCTCTCGATTTCGTTGAACGCCGCTCTGCCTGAGCTCAGTTCACTCGACCCACTAGAGTTTGACGAAGATTCGCAACGTCTTGTCGCGCGCGGAGATGCGCGCCTCGACTTCGACAATACTCGCATCCGCGCCGATAGGATTACCTACTACCAAGAGTTTTCCCTCGCCGATGCCGATGGTAACGTAGCCATCACCCGCGACGGCCACCGCCTGATCGCCGACCGCCTCAGCTTTGATGCTCAGGAAAATATTTTCTCCGTCGACATCCTCCGCACCGGGCAATGGCCCTACTACGTCAGCGGTGTCAGCGCGGGCGGTACTACCGAGGATATCACCGTCCAAGGAGCCACCATCTATTACGGCGATCCCGGCACCTTCACCCTCAACGTCAGCTCCCAAAAAGTGCGCTACGTCAACGAAGAGGGCAGCCAATACGCATCGATGGGGGGTGCCACCTTCCGCCTCGGGCGTGTGCCCTTTTTCTACCTGCCCGCCTACCGCCACTACTTGAGGGATGCGCCCTACATGGTCGCTTTCCGAGCCGGTCAAGACAGCGAACTCGGCTACTTCCTACAGACCACCACCCTCTTCCCCGTCACTTCGTGGTTGCGCGCCGGAGCCAATCTCGACTACTACACCGAGCGCGGCGTGCTGGCGGGGCCGACCGCCCAGTATGTTTACAATTCCTATACCCAAAGCATCGTCGGCGCCATCAGCACAGGCGCGATCAACGACCAAGGCGACCGCTCCGAGCGCGGCATCGACCGTTTCGATGACCCAATCAACACCGACCGCTCCTTCGCCGAATGGCGGCACAAGCACCGTATCGGCGAGCGCTTCACCGGCACCGCCTCGCTCAGCTACTGGGCCGACTCCGAAGTCACGCGCGACTTCCGCGACGACCTTTTCGACGAAAACGAGCGCCCCGATAACTTCGCCGAAGCCATCTATGCCGGGGATAACTACCTCGTGTCCGCCTTCGGTCGCTTCCGCCCTAACGATTTCCAAATCGTCCAAGAGCGTCTCCCCGAAGTCCGCTTCGATCTGTTGCCCATCCCGATCTTCAATACCGGCGCCTACCACCGCGCCTCCGCCAGCTACGTGCAGCTACGCGAAGACTTCGACCGCTTCGTCCCTCCCACCGCTGGCATCGAGAGCGAGTCCGATCGCTTCGATCTCACCTACCGCATCCAGCGCCCGTTCTTGTTTACAGATTGGCTCACCTTCACCCCTCTAGCCGGTGTCCGTTTCAGCCAATATCAAAACCAAAAAATCGATCCGTTCTTCCTGACCACACCGGCGCTGGCCGACGACAGTTTCAGCCGCGAGATTTACGAGCTCGGCTTCGATCTCGAAGCCCGCGCCTACGCCAGCTACCCCACCGTGAATAAGACTTGGGGCATCGACGGCCTGCGCCACCTCGTGCGCCCCGTGCTGCGCTACCGCTACTTCTCCGATCCCGACGATGTCAACGAGATCGCCGCCATCGACCGCGAAGTCTTCGACCTAGAGCGCCCCCTGCTCGACTTGAGCGATCTACGAAATGTCGACGAGATTTCCGAGACTCACCTAGTGCGCCTCGGCGTGGAAAACCTCTTCCAGACACGCGCCGAAGGTTACGGCTCGCGCACACTCGCCGCGCTCAACTTCTACCAAGACATACTCTTTGAGAAAGACCTCCGCTACGATGGCGACGAAGAGGACACTTTCAACGCCACCTGGGTCGAGCTCGTGCTCAACCCAGCGCCCTGGCTCAAGTTCGACCTCGCCAGCCGCTTCAAGACCGAGAGCCTCACCCTCGAAGAGCTCCGTACCCGCACCACCCTGCGCAGCGGTGAGATCTGGTCGATCGGCCTCTCCACCGACTTGCTCAACAAGCGCATCGATCAATACCGCCTCGACTTCATCTATCGCATCAACGAGCGCTACGCCTTCCTCACCGACGTTAATTTCAACGCCGACTCCGGCGACTTTACCAAGCTCCGATTCGGCGTCCGTACCCGCATCGGCAGCACTTGGGAACTGCTCTACGCCATCACCTTCCGCGAAGACGCTCGCCGCGAGAGCGACGTCGAATTCAATATCCAGCTCCGCCTCGCAGGTGGCGAGTAGTCGTCACACCTGCGCCGCCCCGACCCGATCATGGAAGAAGCCCTCCTCCCAGACAACGATTATGCCATCCGGCTCCCCGCCTTTGAAGGGCCTTTAGATCTTTTGCTGTATCTGATCCGCCGCAGCGAAGTCGATATTTACGACATACCTATCGAGCGCGTCACCGATCAATACATCGCCATCCTCGGCTCTATGGAAAAGCTCGATCTCGAAGTCGCCGGCGAGTTCTTCGTGATGGCCGCCACGCTGATGTATATCAAGAGCCGCATGTTGTTGCCCAAAAAAGATCAAGGCACCAACGACGACGTCGAAGATGAAGACATCGACCCCCGTTGGGAGCTTGTGCAGCAACTACTCGAATACCGTAAATTCAAAGAAGCCGCCGAGGACATTCGCAAGCTCATCCTCAGCAGTCACGATCTCATCGCCCGCATCGGCCCCCGAGATGCCGTCGAAGCCGTCGAACGCCCGCTCAAACCAGTCGACCGCGTCGATCTCTGGAACACCTTCAACTCCGTCTTGCGCCGCCTCGCCGAACGCATCGACGAAGGCCAGATCAACGCCGAGCAAGTCACCGTGGCCGACCGCATGGAGCTCGTGCTCCTGCGCATCCAACACGAAGAAGGCTTCCTCTTCTCGGAACTCTTCGAATCCACCACCACCATCACCACAATAGTGGCCACTTTCCTTGCAGTCCTCGAATTAACTCGTCTTAATAAAATTATACTTAAACAAGACCGCTCTTTCGGCGACATCCGCTGCTCACGCGTGGAAGTGCCTGATCTTACCGCACCACACTTTGATTAAAATACAAAGACACCACTCCCGAACAAGGGCATCTTGACAGCGCGCCCGAGCTACTTAGTGTCACAACATTATGACTGACCCCAAAAACGAAAACACAGCCGATACCCCCGGCAACAACGAAGCAAGCAGCGCCAATTCTGAATCCGCGACTGAATTTACAGAATCCGCAGCAGCCGCTCCCGAAACAGCCGCTCCCGAAGCAGCCGCTCCCAAGCCCGCGATTCGTCCACAACCCGAGCCACCGCAGAAACCTGCGGCCGCCCCTGCCGCCCCTGCCGCCCCTGCCGCCTCTGCCGCCCCCGCTAAACCCACGGCCGCAGCGACCCCCTCCTTTGAAGAGCTTGCCGAAGGCAAACCCACCAAACCGCCCGTCGCGCCTGCAAAACCCGCGCCTGCAAAACCCGCGCCTGCGGCCAAACCGTCCTTTGAAGAACTCGCCGAAAGAGCCCCTGCCAAGCCTAAACCCGCCGCCGCCTCACCCGCGCCCGCCTCACCCGCTGCAACAAAACCCGCCGCGATAAAGCCCGCACCGGCAAAAGTCGCCTTCAAGGCCAAGCCGGCGCCCTCCAGGCCTTCCAAGCCCGATTCATCTATTTCCGTCGACGACGACGGCCCCAATATCGGTGCCCTCATCGTCGATGCCGTAGCCGCTGCAGTTGCTATCGCATTCACTGTTTTGCTCCTGCAAGACGTGCTCCCTTTTATTTAGTAAATAATTAAGTAAAGTTCAATCTACTCAGTTAAAAAACCGAAAACACCACCAAGACATATGTCCGATAAGATCACAGAACTCGATAGCTCCAATTTTGACGCCACCATCTCCGGTGGCACTGCACCCGTCGTCGTCGACTTCTGGGCGCCTTGGTGCGGCCCCTGTAAGGCCATCGCGCCCATCCTCGAAGAGCTGGCCACAGAACTCGGCGACGCCGTCAAAATTTGCAAAGTTAATGTCGACAGCAACAGCGAGATCGCCAGCAAGTTCGAGATTCGCGCCATCCCCACCATCCTCATCTTCAAGGGCGGCGCCGTCGCCGAGACCGTTGTCGGCCTCACCTCGAAGGACGACCTCAAGGCCAAGCTAGTCTAGTCGAGTCTAGCCCAGCACTTTTCTAAACGATTTCTAATTCGCTTAGAAATCGTTTAGAAATCAAGCCCCGCAGCGCCCCACAACCCGTGGAGCCCGCGGGGCTTTTTGGTAAGCTTCCCCCACCCCTCACGATATACGAACCATGCCTAAAACATACACTCACTCATCCACAGTTTATTTCGACGAGCTAGACGGCCTCGGCGTGCTCCACCACACCCGCTACTTGCTGCACCTAGAGCGCGCCCAACAGAAGTTTTTCGAGACTTTGCTGGGTGTGCCTGATTTCAACGCCGAGCGCGATGAGGACATCTACGTCGTCGTGCATAGCGTCGAGGCCCGCTTCCGCCAGCCGCTACGCACCCCTGGGGAGATCGTTGTCGAATACACCATTGAGCGTATCCGCAGCAGCGGCGTTACCATGCGGTTCGCCATCCGCAATCCCGCCGACAGCCAAATCTACTGCGACGGCACCCGCACCGTCTGCAAGCTCTCCGCCCAGACCCACCAACCCACCACATGGACAGCCGCCTTCCGCGAGGCGATGGAAAAGTATTAAGATCGCGCCCTGCGGCAGAGTTTTTTTAATAAATGCTTTATTGGAACCGGTCTTGCTGTATCTCCTGACTACCATGAACCAATCCTCTCGCACAGATTTCTTAAAACTAGTTGAATCCGGACTCGCACAAGTCGACGAAGAATACCAATTCCTGCTCAAAGCCTTTGTCGATGTCCTGCAAGATATGGGCGAGACAGATGCCGCCGAAGCCATTAATGTAGTCGGAGTCGCCGCGGGCGTCGGAGCCGTCGCGGGCGATTCCACCGAAAAAGACGCCGCTTCTCTCAGCGACCAGACGGTGCAGGCCGTCTCCTTTTCGTTCCAATTACTCAATCTCGCTGAAGAGCATGTGGCCAATAGCATCCGCCGCACCCGCGAGTCCACCATGGGCACCTCCGCCGAGCCAGGTCATTGGGGGCACTACCTCAAACGCCTCAAAGACGAGGGCTTCACCCCCGAAGTCGTGCGCGCCGAAATTGCCGCGCTCAAAGTGGAGCCAGTCTTCACCAAACACCCGACCGAGGCCAAGCGCTGGTCAGTCTTGCAACTCCACCGCGAGATCGTGCGCATCCTGCGCCACCGCGAAACCGCCCGCACCGACCGTGAGATTGCGCAAAACTCGCTCAAAGCACGCGGCGTGATCGAGCGCCTGTGGCTCACCGGTGAGATCAACTATCAAAAGCCCCGCGTCAAAGACGAGCTCAACAACCTGCTCTATTACCTGAGCGAGGTTTTTCCCTCCACCCTGCATCGGCTCGACGATAACTTAATCAACGCGTGGCACGAAACCTGGCCCACAGCCGCGCCACTCGAAGTCAGCGAAATGCCACAACTACGCTTCGGCTCTTGGGTCGGCGGCGACCGCGATGGGCACCCACTCGTCTCGGCAGACGTCACCGCCCACACGCTTAAGAAGATGCGCCGCACCGCCGTCAAAATCCTCGACGAGCGGCTCACTGGCCTCGCCCAAAAACTCTCGCTCACCCAGACCAATAGCGCCTGCCCCAATGCACTCTACGCCTGCGTCACCGAGTGGGGTGGCACCGCCGATAGCAACGAGCCATGGCGCTCATATGTCGACGCCCTTAAAGAGCGCATCGAATCGCTCGACCGCAGCCAGCTCTATGCCGCACTGGAGCAACTCGCCGTCTGGCTCGAAGCAGCCAAGGCCAACTTAACGGCCAAGCTCTATGTGCGCCCACTGCTGCGCCTCGTCGATACCATCGGGCTACACCTCGCGCGCATCGACATCCGCCAAAACAGCGCCTTTTATGAAAAAGCGCTCGGCCAAATGATGGAGGCAGCCGGCATCGAAGGCGCTGCCGACTTCGCCAACTGGTCGCAGGCAGACAAGCTCTCCTTCCTCAATCGCGAACTCAGCACGCCCCGCCCACTCACGCACGCCTCGATGGTGTTACCCAAAGAGGCCAGCGAAGCGCGCGATGCACTCGCCACCGTGGCCACCCACATCGAGCAATACGGTGCCGATGGCATCGGCGCATTGATCGTCAGCATGACGCGTAATATCTGCGATCTACTCACCGTCTATGTGCTAGGCAAAGAAGTCGGCCTCACCCATCAAGAAGACGGCGGCCTGCGCTGTATCTTACCCGTGGTGCCCCTCTACGAAACATACGAGGATCTAGAAAGCGGGCCCGCCATCTCCGATGCCTTCTTGGCGCACCCCTGCACCCGCCGCAGCTTAAAGCTCGGCACCCCAGAGGCCGCGCACTTCATGATCATGCTCGGCTACAGCGATAGTAATAAAGATACTGGCATCCTCGCCAGCCAGTGGGTGCTGTTCAACGCCCAGCGTAATCTCGTCGCAGTCGGCCTCAAGCACGGCATAAAAACCACCTTCTTCCACGGGCGCGGCGGCACCATCGGCCGCGGCGCTGGCCCCACCCACCGTTTCCTCGAAGCACTGCCTGAAAAATCACTCGATGGCGGCCTACGGGTGACGGAGCAAGGCGAAGTCATCGCCCAAAAATATAACACCCCCTCGACCGCCACCGCCAATTTAGAGTGGCTGATCGCCGGCAGCCTCGGTGCGCAATTTCTCGCCACCAAGCACCCTCTGCCGGATACACTCAGCGACACCATGGATGTCATCGTCAAGCACTCGCGCAAAGCCTACCGCGCCCTCCTCGATGCGCCTGGTTTTATGACCTTCTACCGCCAAGCCACGCCCATCGACGCCATCGAGCAGAGCCGCATCGGCTCCCGCCCCTCACGCCGCACCGGACAAGCTACGCTCGACGATCTACGCGCCATCCCCTGGGTCTTTAGCTGGAACCAATCCCGCTTCTACGTGCCCGGGTGGTACGGTGTCGGCAGTGCGCTCGACGCTCTTGAAGCCACCGGCGAAGCCGCTTACGAAGCCTTTCAACAAAGCCTGCAAAGCACCGCCCTGTTGCGCTACGTTTTTTATAATGTAGAGAGCAGCATCGCCAGCTCCGACGAAGATTGGATGCGCACCTATGCCGAACTGGTCGAAGAAGAAGACGTGCGCGAGCGCCTACTCACGCAAATACTCGACGAGCGCGCCCGCACTGTTCGCCACCTAGGCAAGCTTTTCAAACGTCCGCTCACTGAGCGTCGCCCACGCTTCTACGAGACCATCAAAAAGCGCGAAGCGCCCCTCACCCACCTGCATCGCCAGCAGATCAAGCTGCTGCGCCAGACCCGCAGTATGGAAAAAGTGGATACAGCAACCACCGAGCACCTACTGCGCGTCGTCAACGCCATCGCCAGCGGCCTGCGGACGACTGGCTAAGGGGAAAAATCGTAGCGCAGCCATTTTCGCGACTGGATGTAGCCACGGATCAGGCCGAAGGCTGCCGACGGGGCGATGGCTGCGTCGGCGTCGGGCCTTACAAGTCCATTTAAATTTTTCTATATCTGTGCTCAAAACAGAATCTCGACATCTAATGATCAACGCCTAACCTCCATCATTTTTTCATCATGAAACCACTGATAAAGCCAAATCGCCCATTCTTCTCATCCGGCCCTTGCTGTAAGCGTCCCGGTTGGTCGCTCGACGCGCTCAAGGACGCGCTTGTAGGCCGCTCACACCGCGCCAAACCTGCCAAGGCGCGCATCGCGGAAGTCATCGACAAGTCGGCCTCCATTCTCGGCCTGCCCGCAGGCTACGTGTGTGGGATCGTGCCAGCCTCCGATACCGGTGCCGTGGAAATGGCAATGTGGTCCCTGCTGGGCGAGCGCGGCGTGGAGATGTGTGCTTGGGAATCGTTCGGCGCTGGTTGGGTCACCGATGCGGTCAAGCAGCTCAAGCTCGAAGGCGTGACCAATCACCAAGCAGACTACGGTCTCTTGCCCGATTTTTCCAAGGTCAATTGCGATAACGACGTAGTCTTTACCTACAATGGCACCACCTCCGGCGTGAAAGTGCCTAATCTCGATTGGATACCCGACGAGCGCAAGGGCTTGACCATCTGCGACGCCACCTCGGCCGTCTTCGCGATGAATATCGATTTCACTAAGCTAGATGTCGTTACTTGGTCATGGCAAAAGGTAATGGGTGGTGAGGGCGCACACGGTATGATCGTGCTAAGCCCGCGCGCCATCGAGCGCCTCGAAAGCTACACGCCCGCATGGCCACTACCGAAGATCTTCCGCATGACCAAGGGCGGCAAGCTGATCGCCGACATTTTCAGAGGTGCCACTGTCAACACCATATCCATGCTCTGCGTGGAAGATGCGGTTGACGGCCTGCGCTGGGCAGAAAGCATCGGCGGCTTGCCCGCTCTCATCAAACGCTCCGAGGCCAATCTGCAAGCGATCGCCGACTGGGTGGCCAAGACCGACTGGATCGAGTTCCTCGCCGTCGATCCGGCCACCATTTCCAACACATCGATCTGCCTCAAAATCACAGCCGACTGGTATCGTGCACTGCCCGCTGAGGCGCAGACCGCCAAGGCCAAGCAACTGGTGAGCCTACTCGATCAAGAAGGCGTCGGTTACGATTTCGGCAGCTATCGCGATGCACCCGACGGCCTTCGCATCTGGGGCGGCGCGACGGTCGAAACCGCCGACATAGAAGCGCTCCTATTATGGCTCGACTGGGCATTTGCCGAAATTCAAAAATAACTACTGTTTCTGGCCTTGCAGTCTGCTAGATCACGCCTAGTCTCCGCCTCTTTTTTGGAAATTCAAGGCTCACGCAGAGCCAACTGTCTCCTTTCTAAACCACACGTAAACAGACTCTTAAAACACATACGATACGATCATGACCGACCTATCAAAATACAGAAATATTGGCATCTTCGCCCACGTCGATGCTGGAAAAACAACGACAACCGAGCGTATCTTGAAGCTCACTGGTAAAATCCACAAATTGGGTGAAGTGCACGATGGTGCGGCCACCACTGACTTCATGGAGCAAGAACAAGAGCGCGGCATCACGATTCAGTCTGCCGCGACGACTTGCTTCTGGCCTGGTTCAGAACAGCAGGAGGCCGACGCGCCCTACCGCTTCAACATCATCGACACACCCGGGCACGTTGACTTTACAGTGGAAGTTTACCGTTCGCTCAAGGTGCTGGATGGTGGCATCGGTGTATTCTGTGGTTCCGGCGGGGTCGAGCCTCAGTCCGAAACCAACTGGCGCTACGCCAATGACTCCGAAGTCGCGCGTCTGATCTACGTCAACAAACTCGACCGCATCGGAGCCGATTTCTTTAAGGTTGTTAAGCAAGTTAAAGATATCCTCGGCGCAAAGCCGCTCATTATGGTATTACCCATCGGCACCGAGAGCAACCTCCAGGGCGTCGTCGATCTCCTCACGCGCGTGGCGTGGGTATGGGATGAGACTGGTGATCCACTCAATTACACCAAGCAAGCGGTGCCTGCCGACATGGTCGATCAGGTCGAAGAATACCGCGCTATGCTGATCGAGACTGCTGTCGAGCAAGACGACGAGGCGATGGAAGCTTATCTCGAAGGCAACGAGCCTTCCCTCGAAGTGCTCAAAAAGTGTATCCGCAAGGGAACCATTAACCTTGAATTCTTCCCCACTTACTGTGGCTCTTCCTTTAAGAACAAGGGTGTGCAAAACGTGCTCGACGGTGTCGTCGATTACCTACCCTGCCCAACTGAAGTGAAGCCACAGCCTATAGTGAGTGCCGAAGGCGAAGAAACGGGCGAGTTTGCCATCGTTGATATAAACAAGCCGCTCCGCGCACTTGCCTTCAAGATCATGGATGACAAATACGGCGCGCTGACATTCACCCGAATCTATTCAGGTAAGATCTCAAAAGGCACCAATGTGCTCAACACCTTTACTGGTAAGACAGAGCGCATCGGCCGTATCATTGAGATGCACGCCAATGAGCGCAACGAAGTCGGTTCGGCCCAAGCTGGCGACATCGTCGCCCTGCTCGGCATGAAGTCCGTGCAAACAGGTCACACCCTTTGCGACCCTGCCTATCCTGCTACGCTTGAGCCCATGGTATTCCCTCAACCAGTTATCTCCATCGCCATCAAGCCCAAGGATCAAGCGAACGCCGAAAAGATGAGCACTGCCATCGGCAAAATGGTTGCGGAAGACCCGACCTTCATTGTCGAAACAGACGAAGACTCCGGCGAGACCATTCTCAAGGGCATGGGCGAGCTACACTTGGACATTAAGGTCGACATCCTTAAACGCACTTACGGCGTGGAAGCCATCATCGGTAAGCCACAAGTCGCCTACCGCGAGAGCATCACCAAGATCCTCGAAGACAGCTACACCCACAAGAAGCAATCAGGTGGTTCCGGCCAGTTTGCCAAGATTCAATACACACTCGAACCGCTCGAACCAGGCGAAGGCTTCCAATTCGAGTCCAAAGTGGTCGGTGGTAACGTGCCTCGCGAGTTTTGGCCAGCCGTCGAGAAAGGCTTTAAAACCTCCAAAGAGCGCGGCGTCCTCGCCGGTTATCCTTGCCTAGACTTCAAAGTCACGCTCACAGATGGCGCTTTCCACGCAGTGGACTCCTCCGCAGTGGCCTTCGAGACCGCCGCCCGTGCAGCCTATCGTCAATCGCTGCCGCTAGCTGGCCCGCAGATCCTCGAGCCCATCATGAAGCTCGATGTCTTCTGCACGGATGACAAAATGGGCGACGTCATTGGTGACTTGAATCGCCGGCGTGGTATGATTAAGACGCAAGAGCCGACCAACAACGGCGGCGTCCGTATTAAAGCCGACGCGCCCCTCTCTGAAATGTTTGGTTACATCGGTGCTCTGCGCACGATGACCTCTGGTCGTGGCCAATTTTCCATGGAGTTCTCCCACTATGCCGCGACGCCTAAGAACGTCGCCGAAGATGTGATCAAGGAAGCTCACGAGCGCGAAGCAGCCAAGAAAAAGTAAGTTTGTTTAGCACTTTCACCCAAGTTGTCCAAGTCACCCGCCTGCTTGGACAGCTTGGTAGTGGCGTGCTTTGAGTTCGGTGCAGACGCGGTCGCGGACATCTCCTTGCAACTCAATCACACGCCCTTTTAGAGTGCCGCCACAGGCGCAGATTTTCTTTAGATCGAGTGTCATCGCCTCCAAAGTTTTGAGGGGGATGTGGGTGGGGAATTCTTTGAGAGTCGTCACGGTCTTACCGCCGCGCCCCGCTTTTTCGCGGCGCACTTCAACGCGTCCGTTCGACTTTTTTTTGCCAGCTTTCTTCGCGCTAGGCGCTGCGGCAGCGCGTGGCTTAAGCTCGCCTGCGGGTAGGCCGGTGGTGGTGAGTCCAGCAAAAGCATTCGCTCCAAAAGAATCACCTCCCTCAGTCGATACTTTGCTCTTCTTACGCGCACTCATGGATGGTGTGGCGTGGTGGGGTCTTCCAACCACGCCAGGGCTTTGACATAACTGCGCTGGCTCAGGTAGTGTTTCATCCTTTCGGGCGCGAGTGGGTGCTGCCCCATCACATCAAGGCGTGCCAATACATCACGCATGGTTTCACCGCCTGCAATGCTGCGCTGCCCGGTAATCCGCTCTAAATCACTTTTAAGAAGCTCTATATCCATACCTGTTTAAGCAATGCACTGAGGCGACAAGCGCAAGCTATGATGTTACCCCGCTTCTTCCTCTTTGAGCAGATCGCTGAGATCTTTCAACAGAACATGATCTTGCAGACTAGAAAATGTCTTGATTTCTTCATCAATCATAGCCTCGTGCCGCGGACGGAAAATACCAAGCGTCAAGTGGATGAGCCAATGTAGCACACTTTCTGTCTGTGGATCGTTGAGAAACATCAACTCGCGGCAAAGGTAAGCCGAATCGTGCAAGCGTATGAGTAGACGTGGCTGGCGTTTACAAAAATAATGCATGCACTCAATGATCTCGGGCATGAGCCGATCTTCGACCACATCTGGCATTTCCATGCGCTTGCTACGGAGACGGTTGCGCTTGCGGCGGCGCTCATGGTATTCGGAAACTTTATCCAACTCATATTGCTTTATGCGATTGAGCACAAAGGAGAGTGCTTCAGGCAAGTGGAATCCTCTGTGCCCTAGCCGGTAAGGGAAATATTTGGTCAGGCCTTTTTCGTCGCCATGGGCAAACACGTTTTGCAATTTTCTGTAGCTACCACCGATAAATGCTTTGTCTGACAAACGGTCGAGGAACCCCATCAAGTCCACAAAAGTAATAATCTCTTCGGCTTGGCATAAGTCTCGCAAATCATAGTCTAGGTTAGCCAAGGCAACGGGGTAATCCTCATACAAGCCAAACTCTTCGACGAAGCGCATACGCTGATGGTGGGCTTGGTTATCAATTTCTTCAAAAGAGCCTAGATCGTTGCACTCTTCTTCGAATAGAAAGGTGACTTCGCAAATTTCTAAGAGATGCTTGGCCGAGCGAATGTCTAGCTTTTCGATTTCAAGTATCTCTTCGAAGCTCAAGTAAACGTAACGGCCAATCGTATCACCTTTAATCCTGCCTCCAGGGCGCGACCACAAGCGGGTGCCGGTGTTTTTGGCCAAAGCAGATACGCTCAGGTCTTCAAAGGGTGAACCTTGAGCACGGTAAGCCGCTTTGTCCCAACGCGCAGAAAGTTGCTCGATCTCGCTGAGGATGCTCTCTTCTATAGGGTTGTCGTTCATCTAATTTTTTCAATTAATCATCATCTGCGATCATCTGTCCACTTGAAGACTAGGCGATGATCATAGGCAGCTAGGAAGCTAGGAAGTGCTCGCCATACTGGCACCCGAACTATTATTGCCGGATTGGTGAAGCTCGTTGACGTTGTGGGCTAGGATCTCCTCGGCCAAATCGTTATAATCTTTACCGACGCCTTCGGCCACTTCGCGGCTCTCGACCAGGCATACTGGCAAGCCCAGCGTCACAGCACGCCGCACGATGGTGGCATCGCGCACACAGGAATCGTAGATTTTTGCTTCGTTTGAGACAAGGCGCTGTTTCTTAAATTGGTTGAGCCGCAGTTGCATGCGCATCTTAGGCACCCCAATATCGACGTTAGCCTTGATCGAATTAAAAATCACCCCAGAGACACGGGCAAAATTACCCATTTCTGGCATGCGGAAGCCTGCCGAGCGGCGATAGAACAAGAGTAACTTTTCAATCATTAAGGTGAAACCGATCAACGAAAGTGCATCAGGATTAGCGGGCACGTAGAGTTCATCGGCGCTAAAGATACCTAGCTGCGATGCGTTCAGGACATTGGGGGGGCAATCGTAGACAATGAAGTCGTAGTCTTTCTCGATCTCACGGATTTGCTCATTGAAGATGAGATAGTGAGGATTTTGAGGGTCGATTTTATACTCGTTCTCAATATCGATTAGGTTGAAGGTGGTGGGCAGTAGGTCGAGGCCGGGCAGCTGTGCATTACCTTGGTTATCACGCACCACATCCTTGACGATGATGTCTTTGATGCGCTCATTGCTTGGATCAAAGATTGAGTAGATCGAACCCCGTTTCTCCATGTTGATGCGGTTCCAGCGTTCAATGCGCAGCAGCCAGATGCTAGAATTAGACTGCGTATCGAGATCGCAGAGCAACACTCGTTTACCGCGTTGCGCGAGGCAGGCAGCTACGTTGACGATGAGGGAGGTTTTACCCACCCCGCCCTTGTAATTGATAAATGCTAGTTTTCGTGCCATAATAAACCGTTTGGTCGTAGTGTAATAAATAACTTTAAATAAGGCAGACGCTCACCTTAGAATTTATGGTCGAACTCGTCCATAGTGGGTAATTCTTCGGAGAAACCCACCGAAAAATCGCCAAACTCTTGATCGCTGTCTGTGCCAGTGCGGAGCGAGGGTTCCTGCTGGCTGGAGAGTATCTTTTCAGAGATGGCGCGATCAATGTAGATTTCTGCCCAGTAGCCGTTTTCAACTTCATAATCGTCAGCCACATAACCATACTTATCGAGAATCTCAAGTATGAGTGAAGAATCTGGGGTGGCATTAAAGCCATTTAGCATGCCGCGATCTTCGTGGGCCTTCACCGCTTCGTCCACAATGAAGGGGGGCACCACACCATCGTAGGATGGGTGGATGTGGTGTTGCGATGCCCACTGAATCCAGCGCTCGCGGTCGACGGAGCGCTCGGTATTGGAGAGCGCCTCATAGTAGTAGACTTTGCGGCGTGTGAGGCGGCGCACCAGCGCGCAGGCTTTCACCTCGCCATGCTCAATTTCGAGCCAGTCGCCACGGCGTGGTTCTTGGATGGGATCGCGTGTTTGTGAAATGTCCTCGGGTGCTTCGACGAAGTCTTTACCACCAGCGAAACGATACTTCACCTCGGTTTCGCCATGTCGCATGACGTCCAGCTTACCCCTCTTTATCAGTTCTTCTTGAAACTTCTCTGCATCGCTACGCGAGGAGGCCCACATATATTGTGTGAGAGACGTTGTTACTTTGAATTTACGTTGAATGGACATGGCTTTTTGTGTGTTAGTAGTATTTTTGTAGAGTTTTGGTTTGAATTTTTAAAAAATTTTTGAACTTAACTGGCGGCCTGCTCGGAGGTAGGCGAATCTTCGACCTCATCCCCAGCGTCAAGTCCGGGAATGGCATGGAGCATATCCGAAGCGGACTGGAAACGGTCTTCTGTGTCGTAAGCGAGGGCTTGCTGAATCCAAGCGTCCCAGCGGGGATTGATCCCGTTGACGGCCTTGGTAGGCAAGTCTAACGAAAGGCTATGACGACCAGTGAGCATACGGTAAGTCATCAAACCGACGGTGTAAAGATTACTGGCTATATCGGGCCGCTTACCGGCGCGCTGCTCTGGGCTATAATATTCAAATGCGCTGAGCAGGGAAGGCAGTGCGCGACTAAAGCCTGGCAGTGGGTCGAAGGGGGTCGGCTCTAGCCGAATGTCTTTGCGCAGTATGTGAAAGTCATCCCACGCGTGGCCGATCAAATCAGTGACGCCGAGCTCGGAGATTTTGACACCCTCTTCGGCAATCAGGACATTAGCTGGCTTCAAGTCTGCATGGATGACGCCGACCGAGTGCGCGTGGTCGAGGCCGAGCAGCAGGTAGTAAAGGTAGTAATTAATCTCCTCCTCGCTGAGCGGGCCTTTATTGCTGCGCATCAGATCTTCGAGTGTGCGGATACAGACCTTGTCCGCGGTGACTTCACCCTCAATGTGCTCCATGCGTAACCAATAGAACATGTCTTCCTCGCCAAGATCATCGATCCGGAGAATATTCGGGTGATCGAGCTTATTCTGAATACGCGCTGCTTGCTTAAAGACCTCGGCTCCATCCTCACCAGAAAAGCCTTTGGGGATGACTTTCACTGCAAACTCCTTACCGAGCATTTCGTGCTGCGCGAGGTAAACCTCACCAATTGCACCTTTACCGATAAAGCTGACTATGTGTAAATTGCCCAAGCTCATGCCTGGTTGAAGTGAGCTAAGCTCATCGGTGAATCCCATTCCTGAAATATCCATAATTATTGTGCGCTAGAGTTTGAGTGAGGTTAAGTAGATTTTTGTTAAAAGCGTTTTTTCGGTTTCGCAGGTGCTTTGAGGCGCGAAGGCGCGTTGGGTGCTTTACCAGCCGGCGTGGAGCCTGGCTTGTTGGGAGGTGCGATGCCGGGGCGACCAGGCTTGCGGGGCGGCAAAGTGCGGTGAGTGGATTTGTCGACAGGCCTGCCATCCGAATGTGAAGCCGACTTGGGGGCCGACTTTGGGGCCGACTTTGGGGCCGACTTTGGGGGTAGAGGTGCAGTGGGCTTTTTTTCCGCGCCCTCTTCGCTGTTGAGAAATTGGATGATGGGATCGTCTGGATTACCCGAAGTAACTTTGCCAGGTTTAGCCTGCGTGAATGGAGGCTCGGCAGCAGCGGCGGGTTCGGGCGCTGGCATCGATGCGGTGGCAGGGGCGGCAGGGGCGGCAGGAGTTGGCGTGTTTTCTTCTGAGGTTTCCTCTGTAAGTTCCTGTGTTTCCTTCTCGGGAATAAACTCATCTGCAGAGGCGATCATGGCCAGACCGACCACTAGTAAAAAGTCGAAAGTAATGAAGTTGATCAGAAACAAGGTCAGCGAGTCGCTGAGGCCGCAAACATGCGCAAAGGCGAGCACTGGCAAGAGTGCGGGCAACAGCAGCAGACCGTAAATCAGAATTTGATCAGAGACATTGTTCAGCTCTTTGTGACGAGCTTTGGCGACGTTGAAGGCCGTCAGCGAACGAGCGATAGGGACGATCATCAGGAATCCTGCCAATAAGGAAGCGAGTAAGGCAGCATTGGTTTTGATACCGGAACTCACACTACACGCAGTGAGAAAAAATATAACGCCGTAGATGCCGGCATCGATGAAAGCGGCCTTTCGGTTGGGTTTATCTTGACGTGCCAAGAGGTTGCGCGTAATGAAACCTACAGCGGGGCCGACCAGAATCCAGACTGCCATTGTCCAAAAGAGCGGCGCAGAGCTGACTGTCTCCCTTAAATGAGCCATATACAAATAGGTGGCAAAAAAGCCATGCAGCATGATCAGCACCGCTGCGATCGCCAACGTCTTGGCGCTCACGACAAAGCGCTCTTCAGCAAGTTTACTGGCTTTTTTGAACAGGATCACAGCTGCGGCCCCCGCAAGTATGAAATTTAAAACAAACGAGCTATAGGTGGCTGCCTGCAAAGCGGTAATCGCATCAGCCTCCTCAGCCACTGCCTCGGATGCGACCGACTCCGAGGATTCAATCGCCGCCAGTTGCGCGCTTTGTTGGCCAGCAGGATTCGCTTCCCCAGGCTGAAGCGTCGTGATCGGCTGAAGCGTGGGCTCTACAGGACGTGTCTGAGAGAGTAGTGAAACTTTACCTTCGGGTCTGACTGATTCCGCCTTGACTGCTTCAGAATTAAGCTCGTTATTCGTTTTAATTGGAGTCGAAGATAAAATCGAGGGTGCTTTATCACTGGATACCTCTTTCTGAACAGGAGGGATCGAAGTTAGGAGTGTAGCTTTTTCAGACATAAATACGAGTGGGGGTCACTGCTCATACAGTATTGGTAGGGTACCATCATCGCCTCAACACCAGACATAGGTAAAGTGCAATAAAGCCAAGCTAAATTTTTCACACTTTCTTTAATTTCAAGCTCCCCTAAAATTGCGAAATAGGTCAAGATTCAAAGAATATCTGCAACAACCCGTAAATAATAGACCCGCCTTCACCTAATGTTTATGCTAAAAACACGTGATACCCATGAGACATGCCTCCCAGTCAGACATACGATTAAAGTTAATTTTTACCCTTTGGGGTCTATTATTTATTAAATGCTTCACGCTTGAATACCTGGTTAGACATTATGCAGCGCCCATTAATAGCGTCACCTATGTCTGGGCACTCTCTATCATAATGGCGGTGGTCGCAACTGCCGTGTATGCTAACCAGCAAAGCGAGCAGCGAAAGGCTCTGCTGCGAAGTGATGGCTTTTCTCTTTCCGTGATCGTCGGGATCGTCGTCATCCTATTAGTCGCGCCCAGCATATGGCTATCGCAGCCACAAGGTGATTGGGGTGGTTGGGGCAATTGGAGTGGTTGGGCGCTGCCGCTGGCTGCGGGCACCCTCGGTGGCGGGCATCTTTATTATTTAATCAAGCATCCCCACGCGGCTCATCGATGGATCGCTTCGGGCTGGCTCGTCGCTGCAGGCGTTATTGCCGTTTCTACCAGTCCTTTAAACTTCTTAGTTTTCGCAATTAGCATACTGGTGTTAGCAGTGATTCCCAAACTTGCTTGGTTTTTCAGCCTACGGCGGCAGTGAAGCGCTTTATTCGCGCCAAGCGCAAAAAGTAACTCGACGCGCTGGCGCCCATGATCAAGTCTCAAAAAATGTCCGCAGGTCTGGAAGCAATTGCAAACGAGCTAAAGCGCTTACAGCGCGACGGGATCGACCGCGTCTTCGTGCAAGAAGATACACTGCGCCTGCTCAAGCCCAAGAAAACGCCCGCGGCAGCTAACGAACGCCCACGCGCCGCGCCTTTCAGACCGGAGCAGCTCAGCGACCTCAGTGAACTCATAAAAGAGACCCCCACCCCCGTGCCCAAAGCACGCGCGCAGGCGACCGCAGCCCCCCCCCAGCAAGCCACCTTGCCACCTGCGCCGCAGATCGAACTCCCAGCAGGCGATGCCGCCACCCAGCTAGCGTGGCTGCGCGAACAAGTGTTGGCTTGCGGGGTGTGCCAAGCGCATCTCAGTGAGCATGGCAAAATCGTTTTTGGCTCCGGCTCACCGCGAGCAGACATCTTTTTTTGCGGAGAAGCCCCCGGAGCCGAAGAAGAAAAGACCGGCGAGCCATTCATAGGCAAGCCCGGACAACTCCTGACCAAGATCGTCTCGGCGATGGGGCTCAGCCGCGAGAGCGTTTACACCGCCAATATCCTACTATGGCGCCCCGAGCACGATAAACCTTACGGCAACCGCCCACCGACTTCTGAAGAAATGCGTTTTTGCCTGCCCTACCTGCAGGCGCAGCTCCAGATCGTTCAGCCAAAAGTCATCGTCGCACTAGGTGCCACCGCCGTGGCTGGCCTACTCGGCGACGACCCTGATCGCAAAATGGGCAAACTGCGCGGTAGCTGGGCCAGCTTCGACGGCATCCCCATGATGATTACCTTCCACCCCTCCTACCTCTTGCGCAACGGCACCCTAAAGACTAGGCGCATGCTCTGGGAAGACATGCTGCAAATCATGGAAAAATGCGCCCTCAAGATCAGCGATAAGCAACGCGGCTTTTTCCTCCCAAAATCATAGCCCCCCACCTCTAGAATCCCCCGCTTTGGGTCAGGTTACTATCGAATCCCAAGCCCTTGTGTAAAAAAAGCGACGACGGGTTACAAGGCTACAAGGCTACAAGGCTACAAGGCTGCAAGGCTACTGCCCAGAGCCAGCCTGTTGGACTGGCACGTCGCCCGCCGAGCGATTACGGCGAAACTGATAGCGATTCAGATCGCGCAGCGAAACTTCGTCAGCCATATCGCGAAACTGCTGGGTATCTTGCAACATCGCCGAATACATCTGTTGATCTGCCACCAACTGCGCCCGATCATCCATCTCAATCCCAGCCTTTTTGTGAAGATCCGACATACGGTCATTCCAACGCGACATTTCAAAATTAACCTCCTTGCGCTCCAGCGTCTCTGTACGAAACATCAACTTTTCCTTATCTTCCTGCATCGTGATCGGTGCACGCTTCGTACCTACCGAAGAAAAGTGCTTATCCCACTGCCCGATTGGGAAACGCTTATTCATCATCGAATTCTCCTGCGGCTGCGCCCACATTTGCTTGTCGATTCGCTTATTTTCAACAACATCCGCTCGCCGATTCGCAAAGTCCAAGGTGCGGTTCGAGGTGCGCTCATTAGCATCCACATAGGCCACCGCCATCAACAACGCGACAGCAGAGAAAAATAGTATAGGACGTCTAATATTCATAAGCAGCAAAGCGGAATATTGCCTTTCCCTTGCTTGAAATCAAGCACCAAGCGAGCCAGCATCGAAAAATATATCGTTTCAAAATCGTTTCAATAAAAGCTTTATTTAACCGTTTAACCCATTATTAATAAGTGTTTTATCAAACCCACTTATTGTTTCATGCCATCGCATAATACTAGCAGCCAAGACCTCCTCAACTACTTAAAGAGCAAAGGGCCAACGCCCTCGTGCGAACTCGTCACTCACTTTGGAATCAGTCGCCCAACGCTCTCGCGTCGTGTGCAGGCACTGGGCGACCGCATAGTCAGCATCGGTCATGCTCGCGCAACTCAGCTCGCGGCACGGCACAGCGATGCCACTGACTCGCTACCACTTTACCGAGTCGTTGAAAGCGGCCAAGTCGCGCTTGTCGGTCAACTCACACCCCTCCAGGACGGCGGACACACGCAATGGCTACTCACTTCCGAAACTCCCCAGCACGCACTGTGCGCCGATGAGTTCAAGGACGGACTCTTTCCTGGCTGGCCTTGGTTCCTCGAAGACCTTCGCCCTGCCGGTTTCCTCGGACGTGCCTTTGGCAAACGCATGTCAGCCCTCTTTCAAATCGATGCAAAACCCGAGAGTTGGAGTGATCTAGAACTCGCTAGTAGCCTGATCGGCTTTGGCTCCAACCTACAGGGTAATTTCATCCTAGGAGACGGTCGCTCACTCACCTTTTTTCAACAAGACCGCATCCGCACCGCAGATGGTTATTACAAAAATAGCTCACTTCACACCTATCCTGAACAGGCTCAAGACGCGCTGAGCGAAGGCGAGGAATACGGCTCCTCCGCAGGCGGCGAACAGCCAAAGTTCACCACTATGGCTTGCGACACTCCGGAGGATGCCCCGCGTGCCGTCATCGTGAAATTTAGCCCGCAGTTGACCACTCCTATTGGATGCCGATGGGCGGATCTCCTACACGCAGAGCATCTTGCCAACGAAGTGTTGCGTAGTGCGGGTTATGCCGCCGCGCGAACTCGCACCTTTCAAATTAGAGAGCGCGTCTTTCTCGAATCCGAGCGCTTTGATCGTGTCGGCGATTCAGGTCGTCGCGGACTCGTGTCCCTTCGATCCCTTGATGCTGCGCATATCGGCCTAGGCAGTGGCACATGGGCTGATTGTGCCCGCAAGCTCCATGCTGGCGAGTGGATCACCCCTGAAGACCATCAGGAAATAGTGCGCCTGCACTGCTTTGGCGAACTCATCGCCAATACCGACATGCACTGGGGCAATCTCAGCTTCTTCCTTCCCGAAAAAAGTCCCTACCCGCTCGCGCCCGTTTACGATATGCTGCCGATGTTCTTCCGCCCCAGCAGCACGGGCGAAGTGATCGAGCGCACCTTCGAGCCCAAGCTCCCCAAGCCAGAAGACCAAGCCGCTTGGCTCGAAATGATGCCTCTCGCCCTCGATTATTGGCAGCAAGTCGCGACCCACAGAGCCATCTCCACTGACTTTCAAAAAATCGCCACTAAAGCGATCGACTCCCTCAAGCGACTCCAAAAAATCGCGTAGCGTGCAGCTTCAGCAAACATTCAGAGCCTCCGCACGTCACGCACTAAACTGGTGCCGCTCTCTGATCTTAGCGCATCGCGAATCTGGTCATCAACTCCGGTCGCTTTTGCTGATATGGCTACGCACCACTGCGAGGTCGTCCTCCATGCGTCGCAACGTTTCCTGCAGCTCGACATTAGGTTTACTCGGGTCGGGCAGCGCCTGCAGCTCCTGCATAGTCGATACGATGATACCGATAAACAGGTTGAGAATCGTGAAAGTCGCGATGATGATAAACGGCACAAAGAAAGCCCACGCCCATGCATAAGTCTCCATTACGGGGCGCACGATGCCCATCGACCAGCTCTCCAGCGTCATAATCTGGAACAGCGAAAAGAGGCTCGCCCCCAAAGTGCCAAACCACTGCGGAAAGGTATCCCCAAACAGATTCGTGGCCAACACCCCCATGGTGTAAAAAAAGACAGCCATCACCACCATCACGCCCGAGAGGCCTGGTATAGCGTGGATGAAGGCAGCCACCACTTTGCGCAATTGCGGCATTACCGTAAGTAAACGCAGCACCCGCAGAATACGTAGCGAGCGCAGCACCGCCCACGGCCCCGTGCCAGGAGCCACCGCCACGGCCACCACTAAAAAATCGAACCAGTTCCAACCATTACGCCAATAGTGCAGGCGATAGGCAGTGAGCTTGAGTCCGATCTCGATAATAAATACGATCAGGCAGAGCTTATCAATCAAGAGCAACACGTCGCCCATTTGCTCCATCAAGACATCGCTGGTTTCTAGTCCGAGGATCAATCCGTTCAGCAGAATAAGTCCGATGATAAACTTCTGAATGATGCTGGATTCCATCCAGCGCGCCAGAGAGGCACGCCAAGGTGCCACGCCTTTTCGGGACATTAAATTAAGAAGATCTTGTTCGCTCATAGAGTATGCGGGAAGAAAGGAATGAGACCAGTTAAGAGCAAGTCGAATCGCACTTACAACCTTCCTTCATCACACGTATCCAGACCATCCAAGCCGTCCTAACCGTGATTCGACAGTTCATTTAGACTAAACCTGCATAAGCCTGGGCTCTGGCGCGGCGTCTCGGCACGACACCTTAGTGATGATCTCCCGCGACATAGACTCTCTTGAGATAATAAATTTCCGGTCGTGGATCGCCTGCTCAACCAGGGCATGTGCGTCAAAAGCAAAAAACCCGGGATGTCCTTCGAGCTCTGAACGACCTACGTCGCTCTTTCCTCCCAAAGAGCACAACAAAGCATTCAATGCGAAAGCTGCGGATCGGTATCCGTTAAGCGCTACCTTCGCTGCGAAATAAACGCCCTTTTTATCAGCGGTCTGCAACATTCCTAATTCTACAAACGCGAAAACGACACATCTGGCAGACCTTAGGACTTGCTCACGCTCGCCGTGGATTCCCGCAATTTTACGCTTAATTTGCTCTGTTTTAACGGTGCCTTGTAGCCGATTTAACTGCCCACACACTTCCGCTACTTCACGAGCAAAGGGGTAGATTGTAATTAGCATGAAGTATGAGAGAAAACAGGCATTCCCAAAAGTGGGATGCTCTTTGTATAAACCAATAGCCTCGTTCTGCAAATCACCGTGCTCAGGGTGAGGCTCCAACCAGAGCTGTCGAAGGTAACGCAGCGATTTGCGAATGGACTCCTTGCCCTGAATGTCTTGCCCAATCAGAGCCTCAAGCTCTGCCTTTGCAGTTTCCAAATCAGAGCTGCTCGCTCGTAAACGAAGTGCGGCGACTATCCAAGACGCCTTCAAACTTCGGTTTAAAGTTACACTTTTATTACTGCTCATTTATTCACCTTTCCGCAACACTACCCATGGCACCAGCAATTCGTCAAGGCTTGTGCCGCCATGCGATACGATTGTTTCATCTTGAGTAACGAATGAGCCACGGCCCGAAGCAAACACAGGAAAACAGCCGTCAGGGAACATCCCAGCATCGAACTTATGGGAAGTCTCCTGATGGTCACTGAGTGCCTTATCACGAAGCAATTCATTTGCATAGACTCGGACGCGCTGCCCTCGATTCTCCGCCATGACTCCTTCATTTATTTTACCACACCCGATTGACTCGATATTACCATGATCCGCGCTGAGGCATACAGTAAATCCTAAGGACAGCAGTTGGTTCACGATACGCTCTAGGAATCCAGTTTGATTCCAAAGCTCCAGTTGTTGATGCCATCCAGCCCATCCCAATCTCATGCCGTGCATAATTTCGTCCGGCTTACTGATTGTCATCCCAAGGACTTGAACCTCATTGAGTGTATCAGTGCAAATGCTTGTCAGATCTGGAAGATCCCCACCGACGAGGGAATGATGAATCTGCTTTGGCAGCAATGCCTCATTCGATTGCCAGAATGACTTCCAGCGTGCTCCATCACAATCAGTTCGCTTTAGAGTTTCAGGAAACAACTTTGGAGGTAAACTGGAGAACAACGCTTGCCGACATATGGGCGTTAAAGAAGGCAGCCAAGTAAAGGCAGCAGAGTCCTGAACGGAGACCTCCCCATCCAAGCGACTAAGCAAATGTTCTTTCAGTGAATACCAGCCCGAACATGAAAGCCCATCGAGCACTAGCAAAGCAACCTTCTCACCCTCCTTACGCCAGCGAGCAAGTTGCTTCGGAATATGGTGCACCATGACGGGAGGTGATGCAGGTAAGTTGTGTAAACTACCATACCCATGATTCATCCAATCAGAGAAGCTTGAGTCAACTGCGGGCCATACTCGATCAAAGAAAAATGCCCTTGAGGACTGGTCGCCTCCACAGAAAACCTGAGAAACTAATTTACTATAACGCAGCCCAAACTGAATCCAATCTCGATAACCTGCCTCGTTTCTTGGGATGGCCGTTAAAAGATTCTGCAAGCGGTCGACTGAAACCACCTTGTGCTCAGTCGAAGGGACGACGCCCACACCCCACCACTTTTGCAAAGCACTTGAATCAATCGCCACATCAACCGGCGAAAGGATCTCCTCTTCGAACAGAGCCTCAACATACCCACGCAGCACAGGTTCATCAAATGGAAGCTCCTCAGGGCCAGGGACAAGAAGCTGCCCCACATTGGTCGATACACCAGTCTGCTGCTCTATGAAACGCTTCCAGCGCTCTTGTATAAACTGTAAGAACAAACCACGATCCGAAGACAGCACTTCAATTGGCCAGTCTTTATAGGCAGCAAAACAATCCAATTCACGCTTCAAGCGGGCAGCTAATCGTGGCGGCAATGGACGATTCATCTGATGCATTTCAATTAGCCGCCGCAGTAACTCTGAAGACGATTCGAGCAGATTAGGAACAATCTTAAAGCAAAGTCGAAGCGCGAGTTCTTCGGTGTCGCTGGATCGGAAATTCTTCCCCGGCGTCTTAGACGCAAACTCACTCAATACAGTCCACTGATCAGGCTGTAGCTCTGATAGGACATCGTAATCGAGTTGGGGGAAGATCTCCCGCAAACCAAAGCTTAATTCATTCGCCGACAACAATAAGTCGGACGGCAGACCATCAAAGCCATTGATACGGTCATCAAACAGAATAATTAGCGGGTTCCCTTTTCCGCTCTCCCAAGCTGGACGTATCCGACTCTCATACTCATAACGAAACGCGAGGGGCTCTTCAAAAAAGACCACGTCGAAACCTTTCGCCTCAAGTCGCCTTAAGACTTCCTCATTGCGAACGATCGCATCAGGATCGGAGACCACCCAAACATGCGGTTCTAGATCCGGAATAAACTGATCAACTAATCTATCTTTCCAAGTCATTGGCTCGCCTTCATCTCTAAAATAATAAGTGGATTCAGTTCTGGTCGAATGGCCGACTGTGCCTGCATGTCTTGACGCCATGTCTCCTGTTCTAGTTCCAGTTGACGCTGTCTAAATTGCTTCACTTCCGGTAGCCCGATTTGATTGAGTTGCTTAAAACGCACTTCAAAATGATAGCGCCCATTCCGCTCTCGCTGTTGGAGGTTCTGTTCGTGAGTCGCCTTCAATCGTCGAAACAACGGTTCACCCGTCTCTTGAGCGCGCCCCTGATGCAAATCAAATAGATCGATGGATGCCTGACTGCCTAACACTCCCTGGAGCTGTAACGGTTGATTCAGCAAGCTGTCCCAGATGGAATGAGCCGTGCGGTCGAAGGCGCGTCCAGCCGTATTCGTGAACACTGGGAAGAATGCCTGCAGCGTGGATTGTGACGTTGCAAAACGCAGTTGCCATAAAGACCAGACCCCTTCTTGCCCGCCAGGTAACCCATCCAGTTCAACAACCGGAATACTGTCCCCTTGATGCACACGTGGCACCGATGCGAGTAACTTCCGGATCTTAGGATGATCCAGTGTGAGCAACTCTGCACCCGCCTCCGCAGTATCACCCACATATGCATAGCGGTTAATGGCGGACTCACCGGGCCATTTCACATCAGTCCCCGCAGCTGTGCGTGAATAAGAGCCATCTCCAGACTCAACATGCGACCGCACCATAATATCCAGATAGTCCGAGAGCGGTTGAGTTGAGATCGCATCATCGATGGACGCATCCAAATCACCTTTACCTAATACATTGAGCTGTTCCTTATTCCACACCGCTTCCTGTTTCACGATATTCACAACTGCATCCACATCGGCCTCAAGCTTCTTGGGCTCTAGGAGCGCATCGACAAACAGCTTGTCAAAAATATGCGCGCCTCCCTCGGAGTCTAACACGTCGCTCGTCTTATCAATGCCGAACTCTTCGAAAATAACAGCGAGCTTTGCTTCTAATACCTCACGCACTCGATATTCAACCGAATCTTCCAGCACAAAATTAAGCGCCTTCACGACATGCTTCTGCCCGATACGGTCCACACGCCCGATACGCTGCTCCAAGGCCATCGGACGCCATCCGAGATCAAAATTAATTATAATATGGCAAAACTGCAGATTCAAGCCCTCTCCGCCGGCATCGGTAGAAATCATGATACGCACCTCTTCGGAAAAAGACTTCTGCGTCGCCTTGCGCTCATTCATGTTCATCGAGCCATTTAGACAAACAACTGAGAATCCACTTTGCTCCAAATATTCCGCCAACATCCGCTGGGTAGGCACGAACTCGGTGAAGATCAATACCTTAAGCTCAGGATCGGCTTCATCTTGCTGTAGTTTATAAATCGTCTCAAGAAGCGCTTCCGCTTTCGCGTCGGGCCCTCGTGCCATCACGCGCTTCGCTGCGGTATAAAGCAGCTCCACTTCGGCACTTTCATTTTTCAGCGCCTTAATTTGCTTCTTCAGCACCGCATCCACCTGAGATTCACCATCAAGATTACCAAGATCGATCAACTCAGTTTCCGAAAATAGCTGCATCTGTGCCTGAGGGGCCTTTAGCGCTTCGATACGACGTGCCAAGGTTGCCGCGATCGCTGCGGTCGAACTCGTCACTAAGCGCTGCATAAGGATCATCAGAAAGCCATAGGACGTATTCTTATCGCTAAGCGCCTGATTATAGCCCTCACGCACATACTCCGTGACAGCCTCATAGAGTGCCTGCTGGTCTGTATGGCCACGCCATGAGACGGGTATCAATGAGGTCAAACGAGGAGTAAACAGAGGATTCCCTCTGTGGTCGACTGCATTGCGCTTTTCTGTGCGTGCGAGATAAGGCTCTACACGCTTGCGATCCACGCTGCCGTCATCCGGGAACGCTTCCTTATCGATCAACTTCATTAAGCGATTGAAGGACTCACTTTTCCCCTGATGAGGCGTTGCCGAAAGTAGCAAGAGGTTTGGAGTCGACTCCGCCAGCATCCGCGCCATCGCATGCCTTGCCACCGTATCTGCGCTTCCTGCCACACGGTGCGCCTCATCAATGATCACGAGGTCCCAACCAGCTGCGCTGAGATCGAGAATACGATCTTGGTTGTAGGCCTGCAACTTTTCGGCAGACCAGCCACGCCTTGCTTCAAGGGGCTTCACCGCATCCATCGAACAGATCACCTGATCATAACTCCGCCAGACGTTATCCTCACCAGACATCTGACGAAACCCTTCAAAGTTCGAAGGCTCGAAGAAACGGAAGGTCTCACCGAAGCGTTCCTGCATTTCGACGATCCACTGCGGAATCAATCCCTTTGGCGCGACGACTAGGACACGCTGCACACGGCCACGCATCTTTAGCTCCTTAATCACCAGACCCGCCTCAATTGTTTTCCCCAACCCCACCTCGTCAGCCAGCAAGAAGCGAGCACGTTGCCCGGAGAGAACTTTCTTCAGCACTTGTATCTGGTGTGGCAGCGGTGTCACATTTGAATCCAACGGAGCCAGTAATTTATCATCGTTGATAAGGGAAGCGACCTTTCCAAGCACCGCTGCGAACCGGATATCACTCTCAGAGGCATTCCCGCCTTCAGGCTCCATTTGATCCGAACTCAATTCGACTTCCTCAAGTGAGTGTAGCCACACTACATCTTCCTTGGGGAGCCAGACGCGCAACTGCGTCGTCCCCCAAAGCTCCGCCACCTCAATCACTTTGCCTCGTGATTGCTGGGACTTCGACCAGATCCATGTGCCTTCAGTTATCAATCTGATGAGACTTTATTAGCAACAGCGACTGCATCGTTGATCGCATTGATCAAGAGATCCACATTCGTCGATGGGTTTTCTGGAAATGGGGTTCCCACTGCTTTATGGTGTTCTCTAACACGAGCAGCCGCTTTCGCGGCAGCCGCCACATTCGCCTTAGTCACTAAAGGCACGATCAGCTTCTGGCTTTCTGATTTTTTCTTATCGTATCCCTCCCAGCCAAAGGCATTCTTCAAATAAGGTTTTACGTCGTCACATTTTTGCATTGGAGCTGTGGTGTAATGCTTGGCACTGTGTAAGAGTAGCCAGTATTCAAAGCAGGGCTCACTAGAGGCAACCTGCACGCCTTGATTCTCTGCATAAGCGATTCCGTCATTGCGCTTATCTGGCTTTAACACGTCAGTATCGAAGACGATCCAGATTTGGTCAAAGTCTTCCAATTGGCTAATGCTCAGTTCCTTATTTCTAGCCTGCTTGCGCCTGTTATTTCTGCAGCGTATCGCGGCTTCAGTCAGCTTCCGAGGATCACCTCTTCCAGCTCCATGAGGCACCAGCTCAATCGCAGTCGATGCAAACACAGTGCGAATCGCCTGAAAGTAAATCGGCTCGGTATTGTCGCCTTCAGTCACGACCAGGATTGAAGAACCAGGAGCCTTCCCCTTGCCGATGGTGCGCAGGAAGGATCTAGCTGACTTCTCCGCCTTTCGCTTATATTTATCCTTCGCCATCCTCAGTCGCCCTCAGGTTGGCAGTTTCTAGATTCACAGCATCACCTAATAATCCAGACGGTATGAACGGAACCGCACCATAGCGACCTGCCATGTAGCCTCGCACCAGAGATTCCTTTTTCCGGGGCTTATAGTCAGTCAACGGATACAGATAGGTGCATCCTTCATCGCATTTATCGGCGAACCATACTTGGTCGCGACGAATCAGTCCAGTATCCAACAAGAGCGGATTGTGCGTCGTGAAGATCAACTGAGCACCCTGCGAATTTGTCGTATTACTGAAGACGAGTTTTAAGAGTGCCTGCACCATCAGCGGGTGCATACTGGATTCGATCTCATCGAGCCCGGCAATGTAGCCGTTCTCCAGGATGTCTAGCCATGGTCCAGCCAGTGCGAAGAACTTCTGAGTCCCTGAAGACTCATCGTCCCACTCCAACGAATACTCACGCCCCTCACTGCCACGGTGACCAAGCGAGATCTTGACATGCTTCTGGTCGATAATCTGTTTCACGATTTCGTCCGGCATATCATCGGGAAGATCGCTGTGCGTCAACTGGCGCTCGCTGGCCTTCGCAGAGAGGATTCCTAAATCCGCATGCTGCAAGAGCCGGGTTAATTGCGCCCGCTTATTCGAGTCGCTCATGATTTTTTTCGCAGTAAAGCTCGGCGAAAGCGGTGGAAAGTCTGCATTTAGCCGGAGCATACAGATATTATCTTTAAACCAAAGATAGATGGGTTTGAGCTGCTCATCGTTGAATTTGACCGCAGTCGATAGATACAGCGCGTTATCCCGAGTATATTTCACCAAGTTTGCATCCCGCTTGTAGTCGGTCGGGCGCGCAGGTTCCCAAGTGTAGATGAGCGTTTCGTCATCCCAACTGCGCTCATACCAGACTTGCTCTCTCCCCTTAGGGAAAGCAGACAGCGACTCGTAAAGAATGCGTTCTTTGTTCAAGACCAGCACGAAGTGGTAGCGAATGCCTTCGACAACAAAGCGCAGTATGAACTCTGAGGGCTCATCCAACGTGGTTGCGTCAAACAAGAAAGGTTCAACTCCAGTAGAGTCACCCTCGTCGAGATCTGATGCCGAATCCTCTACCATATGAGCGACATAGCTCAAAGCCTTGAGCGTGTTTGTCTTACCTGCGGCATTGGAGCCATAGATTACCAAGCCTTTTAGCAGACGTATCTTTGCGAATTCTGCCCCCGCCAGCTGCGGATCAATCAATGCCTCTAACAGCGTCTCATCACGGTTATTGGCTACAAAACTCAGCTTTTGCTCTTCGCGAAAGGATCTGAAGTTTTTTACTGAAAAGTCGATAATCATCCCGAAAGATTTAATCAAAAATCAAACAAGTCAACTTATATGCACATTTATCGCTCAGAGCCGGACTTAGCTGCACGCGCGCTGCGCAGTTTTGAGTTTTCGCTTCGCGGTTCTAGGTTCCCAGTTCCCTGTTTTGAGTGCTGAGAACTCTAAACTAAGAACTTTGAACCGCTCCGCGCTAATCCAAAACTCATTAAGTTGAATCATTTGTATTTTGGGCCTCTGAGGCTCGATTGCTTTAGGTAGCGGATGAATCCGCCGATCTTGTTGGCACACTCATCGGTCAATTGGTAGTATTTTCGGAAGTGCGCTTCGGTCATGGCTTTGGTTTGTGCTTAGGCTTTACCTTCGAAGTTTCTGGGGGGGGCAGGTCTTTTACCGCTTCGTCAAAGTCGGACTTGAGAGTTCGGTCCTCTTGGAGGCGGAACTCGACGAACTCAAGTTCCGCGTGTATTCGGGCCAGATCAGCAGAAACCTTGCCCGCGTTTTTTAGCAACTGGCGGTCGTTGAGCATGAGAAAGCCTTCGAGCTTGGTGATCCAGTCTTGCATGGTCATGGGGATCCTTCGCTCCGCTTGGGATTGGGCGAAGATTAAATATTGCTCCACGAGATTATTTAGGCCGCGTAGTTCCTCTTCGCTCAGGTAGTTCTTGGCGATACTGACATCGGCTTTGCGGATGCGGGCTCCTTGCCAGTTGGTCAGCCCCATGTTGGGCAGGCTGCGGTCGGCTCGGGATTTAATGACCTCAGCGGCGGTCTTCCCGTGAATTGCGTAGTGAACCTTATTTTGCACGGTCGCGTAGAAGGTCTGGGTCAAGGGAGCATCCTTTTTGTAGTCGATGCTGGTGGTGTAAATGTCGGTGATTTTTTGGTAGAACCGTCGCTCGCTGGTTCGAATGTCCTGAATGCGGCGGGTCAGTTCGTCAAAGTAATCATTCGCCACGTCGGGATTTTTGAGCCGCTCGTCATCTAAAACAAAGCCTTTGACAATGTATTCCTTGAGTTTGTCCGCAGCCCACTGCCGAAAGCGCACCGCCATCGGGCTGCGTACCCGGAAACCAAGCGCCAGCACCATGTCGAGATTGTAAAACTCCACCTCCCGGGAGACTTCGCGTTGGCCCTCGATTTGAACTGTTCGGAATAACCGAACAGTTGCTGCCTTCTCCAGCTCGTCATCTTCGAAGATGTGCTTGATGTGCTCGCTAATCGTCCCCTTCGCTTTGCCGAAGAGTTCGGTGAGCTGCTTCTGGCTCAGCCAGACTGTTTGGTCATCCAGACGCACGTCCAATTTGGTGCGCCCGTCCTCGCTCTGGTAAAGAATAATTTGGCTCATGCTATACGGTTCCCTCCTTCATAGCGATCCCAGCCCTTCGACTTAGCATCTCTTTTAAACTCATCTCGAACTTCTCCAATAAGAGAATTAAAATCGACACTGCCCTGCCACCTTGCTTTATCTGATCGCGATTCGCTTCAACACTTGCAGCATCGAGTGGATGCTCCATCGATTTAATCTGTAGTCCACGGTGCACCAACTCTCGGTAAAGAGTTGATGACTGCATTCCTATTTCGCTAGCAAGACGGGATACTTTCATAAGTTGGGAAGGTAGCGACAACGAGAACTACTATATAGTTTTATCATTTCGGGTTTCTGGGGCATAGTAAGGGCCTGAGTAATCTAGAAGCTTTAGAAGCATTTGATTCCTCGAATCGTCCCATTCGGTAGCTACCTCACCTTGAAAGAATGCCTTAATCTTGCCAGCAAGCTCATTCCGTTTGCCTTTATCTGAGAGCGAAGACCTCAGGCTTGCTGAAATTTGTGGCGGGATCACCGTGTCTTTATCCATCCATCTAGTCGCACGTTCTAGAAGCATGGAAAAAATCAAACCTGAGACTTCTACAACACGATTCTCACAACCAAAAGCGAACCAATCCAGGGTCACCTTCCACCACTCTGGGTCTTTCTGAAACACTGAATAAGACGATTCTAAATACTTCCGAATCTGACCATTACTACTATTATAAAATAACGGAATAGAATTTAGATGAATTGGTGTTTGAACCCTTCTTGCTTGCTTGAAGGCAAATTCCCCAGCTTCCCGAAGGCCGAACTCATACCAAGAAACCTTCTGAGCTAACGCAAGTTGGAGCAAGTAAGTGATGGCCTCTGCATCTGCATCGGCAATATCTCGTTCAAAGTTCGCATTCGTTTGCAGGCATATCCAATCACTCTTCTTTACTGGCTTACCCGACCTAGCCTCGTTGCAACAATCAAAGGTGTTGATTTGACCGTGACCATCTGGATCAAGAAATAACTTCTTAATTGCCCAGACTTTATTTCTAACTGAAAATTGGATAGTATCACGCTGGCATGCATGTCCTTTGTGCCCATCTTTCTCAGCTGTGACCGTCGTCATATCATCAAATTGATCGATTTTCGTATTTGGAATACGATACTCATAGAATCTAGCTTCTGAAATAGGATGATTCGCGCTCATAGCGTAAGTTAGGGATAGTTCAAGTTTGATACAATCGAGGCTGCTGATCGTTACTCAGCCCGCATTTCGGCCATGTCGACGATCATTTGTAGTTGTTCGTCTTCTTCGATCACGTTTTTGGGGAGAATCTCGGCAACGGCTAGAATCGTGGCGGTGTCCTTGTTGCGGTTGCAGAGCATGAAGCCGGCGCGGATGGCTTCGGTGCGGACTTCTTTGAGCTTCGCAACCTTCGCCTTCTTCTTGGCAGGCTCGATGATCGGCAACGGCGTCTGATTCGGGTCGCCGGGCTTGCGCTTGGTGACCCCCGCTTGCTCGGCGTAGCCCCAGAACTCGGAGATCAGGCGCTTTTCGCGCTGGGCCTCCACATCGATCGCGTTCTTCGGATCCGGCACATACCAGCGGTCTTTGGCCTTCCCCTTCAATGCCGAATCGTCCTTCTCTTTGTTGCGCATATCTTTGAAATTCGTCGAGAGGTAGCCATGGATCTGCCCGGGCACCTCGGACTCGCCATTGTATTTAATGAAGTTCTGATCAAGCAACAGTGCCAATTCGGGACGTGACTCAAACTTCTTCCAGCTGGCCGAGAGCTGCTGCATGAAATCTGGGTGTAGCCCTTGATAGGTCGAGGGCTTGTCCTTGAGGAATTGCCGCAGCCAGTTGATCGCCGACTTCTCGTCGTCCACGAAAATACTCAGCTGCCCCGTGTGCTCCATCTGTGCGGCCTTCTTGTCATATTCCGCGACTTGCTCATGCAGGAAGACCATGCCATCGCGCTCGGGGAACTTTTCGGTGAGTGCGGCTTGGAATTCACCCGATGAAAGCGGCACTGGGGTATTGTGCCCAATGTAGAACGACACCATACGGTCGTAGAGGATTCGCGGATCGCGTTCGGCAATGCGTTCCAACTGTCCAGCACGTGGTTTGACAATGGGTAAATGCTTTAAGTGCGATACCATAAAGTCCCAAACGCCTTCAAGGGAATCGCCGTGCTTCACAAAACTAATTTCAAGCTGAGCATCTGGCTTATAGGCGCTGATAACTAGGTCTTGTTTAACCGCCATATTACCAGTAATCGCATTGTGCCCCCCTTGCTTTTTATCTAGCGCGGATACATTACCGACTATAAAACCAGCCTCATTCAGCGCAACTTGGATATTATTCCACACACTCGCTTTTGTGCTAGAAAACTCAATTGTGGCCCAGCGCCCGGGCTTCAGCATCTGGTAGCACTTCTTAAAGCATCTCGCCATTAAGCCACGATAATCATCAGGCGTCTTTTTTTGTGTTCTATTTTCAATAGCTTCCGGCTCATTATTAGTGAGCACTCGCAACCAAGATTCCCAAGCATGATTTAACTCAGAATACATTAAGTTCGCCCCAAAAGGAGGGTCGATGAAAATATAATCTAATAAATCCCCATCCTCTGTATCTCCATTCAATGTTGATGCTGATCCACAATTAATTACAGTATGCTCAAGAGATCTTGGAGCAGTTGATCCAAGACATCTAATTTGAGTTTTCAGACGCTCTTTACAGCTTTTAGTTACTGGCGTCTCTAAACTAATTGATGGAGTATAGATTACTCCTTTTCTGGGCCCAGGATTACAGCCTCCCCCGCCAAAAACATAATTCTTCAGATGTAGTTGGTTCATCTTTGTGGTTCCACCAATAAAAGCAGTAAACAGAAATTGCATCATCTTAGTTGAGCACTTTGAATACAAATACCCCAGAGCTATTAAATTCCTGCGAGTGTAATAATGATGCACATTCGTTGTCCCAATCCCACGAGGTTCTCCAGTTTTATCTCCAAGTGGAATTTCATTTGTAGGCACCCATTCAAGATCTATAAGGCGTCCAACTTCCTCGATCACTTTATAATCTGTATCATCCAATTTTTTTTCATAACGCTTTCCGTTGATAGAATAATTTATTAACACCGGAACTCGACGAACTTGGCGAACAATACGCCCCAGTAGTTCATCATTGAAAGTCTCCCACGAACGTTCTAAACGCCGCTTCGAGAGTTCGATTCCGCACCCATGGCAAAGGAATAAATCCTTCACGACAGCGTTTTCTAAATCAATTGCATTGTCCCAAAAAACAACTTCCTCTCCGCATTCGGGGCAATTAAAAATATCAGACCAAACAGTAAAATTAATATCCCCAATGCTCCCGTCTGTATGCTTCGTCTCATACATCCAGCCATACTTCTGTTCAACTTCATCCAGAATCCTCAATGCTTCTTGTTTAAAATCATTTATATCGACTGGTGCATTATAATTGTAAGCAATGAAAGATGCGGCAGGCGCCAAATCATTCAGCACCGCCCGACGAGCGCCTAGCTTCGAAAACGCTTTCCCCTCTTCGTTATAAATAGTGCCATCCGGATCGACTCGGTAGCTAAGCGCCCGAACTTCCTTCACGTCACCACAAAGCTGAGCGGCTAGGCCAGTCATCCCCGTGCCACAGAATCCATCAAAGACCACATCACCCGGATTAGTGTAATGCAGGATGTAACGCATGATCGCTCGATGCGGCACCTTAGTGTGGTAGCTGTGGGCATTATAGATTGGGTGGTTTTTCCCCTCACTCACATCCGCGGCAAATGGCTCGCGGTGGTATTTCTCCTTCGGATCATAGGGCCGCCCATACGTCTTGATGAAATCACCAATCCACGGATTCGGGCAGGCGGTGTAATACGGAGGATCAGACAAATTCAAAATGTCCTCATCCTCCCCAATGGGAAAGCCCTCGATCTTACGGAACTCCGGGTCGAGCAACCGTTCACGTAACAGTTCGGTGTAATGGGCGCGACGGACTTCGTCGGACTCAAATTGCATTCCTAGGCAGTCGACGGGTTGCGGTTTTGAGTTCTTGGTTCTGAGTTCTGAGTTGAAATCGGTTTGGGACATTTTTTCTAGTTCCTGGTTTTGGGTTTCGCTTCGGGGTTTTGAGTGCTTGGTTCGGAGTTCTAGGTTTTGAGTTTCGGGTTTCGAGTTCTTGGTTTATTTATATTTTGGGCCTTTTAGGTCCGATTGCTTTAGGTAGCGGATGAATCCACCGATCTTTTTGGCGCACTCGTCGGTCAGTTTGTAGTATTTTTTAAATTGCTCCTCGGCGACATACCCTGCGTCGAGAGCTACGTAAAGTTGCGCTTGCACTTCAGCAGCCGAGCCGCGGGCAATCGCGAGGAACTGGATGGGCTCGGCATTACCTCCCCGCCCAAAGCCTTCGGCGATGTTTGACATGATCGAAACAGCAGCACGCCGGATCTGATCCTTAAGACCAAAATCCCGAGAAAACTCCGCAACATTCGTCGCACGACAGATGCCAGCAGTGAGCTCACGCGCCAACTGCCAGCTTTCAATGTCCTCAAATCGTTCAATTTTACTCATAATCGTTAAAAACAAACCCAGAACTACGAACCCAGAACCCTAAACCCAGAAGCGCTAAGGTGCGAGCCTTGGATCTTCCAATAACTCGGCTAAAAAATCAGCGAATTGAGTCAGGCCCGCGATACTCCGAATGGAATCATCCGTGATCCATAAGTTATCCTGGAGAGTCACTTGAATTGCCTTCCCCGGACGTAAAATTGAACCCACTGATGCGATGAGTGCTTTATTCCTGCCTGATGGTTTTTGAAAATATTTGAGATCATTCTCACCTAATTTAGTCACATCAACTGAGTTCAGGTAGTTCTCCGCGTGTGTAAATATGTCAGCGTAAGCGGCCTTGCCTGCGGGAATTAACAGGTTTTCTAATGCGCCATCATTAACGTTGTCAGGAAGAATGTAAGCACCAGTCCGCGGTGCTCCCGAGGCAACAGCAACATGGCCCGGGTTATCTGGAAGGCACACAGTTGAGCCAGCAGCAACCAGAGCTGCGATCAACTCCGCCTGTCGGGTGGTCGCGTTACCCTCGTCATCTTGATCCAGCACAAAACCAAAACTATGAATCGCACCGCCAATAACTTGTAGGTTATCACAAGCCACAGTTACCAAATTACTAATCCCGCTTGCCGAATGAACAGCCACAGCATGACCGTTTTTCTGAAAAAAGGTAGGCACTGGCACACGCTTCAGTAAATCTCCATTATACGGAAAACTTCTGGGCACTAAGCGTTCGAACGAATGATTTAAATCATCTATTTGCTTAACACGCCCAAAGCCACCACGCTTTAAGAATTTCGCAACAAACTCAACATCGTGAGGTCCTTCGACAACTAAATAGGATATTTTATCAGCCATAATTAATTATCGAAGTTCGATTCCACGTTCAAAACGTAAGCGGTGCACTAACTCACCCGTATATCGCGTTAAGTGACGGCCTTGCTCATCATTTTCTATACGATATGCAACCAGTTCATTCAGTGATTCCTTTAATGCTCCGGCAATGGCGTCGACCGCTTCTAGGCTATGTGTCGTAGCAAACACCTGAACGTTATATTTCTTGGCAGCCTTCGCCAATGCTTGAAGCACCGAACTGAGAGCAGATACATGCAGAGCGGTTTCAATCTCATCAATCAGAAGCACTCCGTTTTTCAACGCTGGAAGTATCGCAGCAATTAATAATGCACGGCGCATGCCATCGCCAAAAGCGGAAATGGGAGTCATCCCAGTTTTCCTGTGTTTAATCAAAATGGTCGAAGTCGTCTGCCCCGTATCGACAATCTCAAATTTTTCAACATCAGGATCAATTTCACGAAGAATCTCAGTCACTGACTTTCTGATATTTTCATTTGAGCCTTCATTTCTAAGTGCTTGGCTTAAATAGGTAGTCGTGTCTTGGGAGGTGCGGTGCGTTACTGGAGAGATGAAACCAATATTCAAATAAGGATTCTCCACCTTCATTGAATACGTAAACCGTTGATTATCGATTACCCTGAAATCAACCGAACTTTGCAGCACACGCGTCTCATCCAATTGCCCATCCAAACGCTGGGCATAGTCCGACAATACCTTGAGTTCTAAACCACGGACAGGAATCGCCTCTTCTTCAATTAAGTCCAGTTGATCTTCTGTGTCCTCAGTGCTTTTAGCGGGAGGCGTCTCAAAGCTCTCAAACTTCGAATACTCCGCCCATAATCGGCGCCCGGGGAAGCTGCCTATTCCCGAAATTACGATCTTTTGTAAATCCGAACTAGGCGTCAAGTCACTCGACTGCGGGAACATCCACTTGAAAGGCTCTGTTAACGGAGTTCGTGCAGATTTAATCTCTCGTCTCCAAGCCACTTCGCGCCAGTTAGAAATATCTAATGGCCGACAAAATAAAGCAATTGCGTCAAGGATAGTGGTTTTACCCGCATTATTGCCCCCGACCAATAAATTGATACTTCCACAATCGTCCATCTGAAGCTGATCAAGACCTCGAAAACTATTTATGGTTAATTCTTGGATTGGTAACTTTTTCATACGTATTAGAGGATTTCCCTCTCTTGACCTGATACTTTACATCACTGAGCAAGATAAGGCGGATTCAAGACTTAAAGACGAAGCAAGCACTAAACTTTGCAATACTGAACTGCACCCCATCCATGGTGCCAATGTCTGCCGAGCAATGCAGGAATCGACCCTCATGAGTGGTTCTCCTTCTGCTCAGTTCCCAAGACCAGGCGCACCTTGCTCTTATCCTGTCCTTTGACCAGTCCGTCGAGGTAAGTCGCGAAGCGTTCTTTAAAATCGTCAATGGTGGTTGCGGCACCACTAGGGAAGAGCGCGGCTTCGATTGATTTCGACGTCACTACGACTCGACTGAGCCCGGAAAGGGCTTGCTGGACCGCTTTGACAAAATTGGAATCTAAATCAATCGGTAGTTCTTTTTCAGCTATAAAGTCTTCCAGCTGCTGACGATCCTTCGCGTCGATGAGCTTTAAGTTGTCCTGCGTAACAGGGTCGTCGAACTCGTTGAGCAAGGCGTTGGTCCACCCAGTATGGGTATCTTCAATACGTTGTTCCAGATTCGTAAGGCGCTGTTCTGCCGACATTCCTTCTGGGCTCTCCATCGCAGGATAGAACTCACCTGCCACTGGATTCGCTTCCATATCCTCGCGAGTGATATGATCGCCGTTGCGGAGCTCACCAAATTCCTCTTGGATATCAGTGAGCTGGGAAACATTCATGGTCGGAATCGACGCGAGCGCACGTAGTTGAACGAACTTAGCATCGCTATTGAGTGCCTGCTTGCGCTTATCCAAATGCAAATCGAGCCGGCTGTGGCGGTAGGCTTCGAGATAGAGATCGATATACTCTGCTTTCAGTGCCTTGAGCTTTTGCAGCACCTTTGTTCGGAAATCCGCAGAGGCGCGATTTTCAGGTTTCAGCACTGCTTCGCAGACTTCCGCTTTCAATGCCTTGCTCTTAGCGCACCAAGGATGGCCTTCCGCAAGGACCGACTGGGCATTACTCAAATAACTGGTGAAGTCCGAAATCGAGCCGGCGAAGGTTTTGAGCGCTTCAATCGCTTTGGCGCGATCCAACGCGGGCCGATGCGCTTCAATCTCCTCCTGCGAGTATTTGAAATTTTTCAATTTCGCGGGCGTATTGAATGCCTGCAGACTCTCTAGAAATTGCTTCGCACCGTCGATCTTGGCGGCAGCTTCGGCGACTTCTTCATCTTTCAATAGCTTGGTACCCCAGAATGGGATGCCTCCACCGAACTCTTGTCGCATCAGCACTAGCTTTTCGACCTCTTTGTTGAGCTCTGTTCCGAGCTGAACGACCGCCGAATTGTCATTCTGTGTGACTTTGACTGCCAGCCCAGGCGCTAGACCGAGGAGTTCAAACAAGGCCTTAATCGCAGGGACATTCCAATCCTTGGGCTGCTTTAAGTGCTTAAAGTCGGTAAGATCGCGAACAGTGCGAGTGGGGAGTTCCGCGAGGTCAGTCGCGCTAAAATCTTTACCCGGAATCGAGAGGATTGTTTCGCCCGAGTAGACCATGGCACCCAAGACGACGACCAAGAGTTCCACTTCCAGCCGGAATTTACCGGATGCGATGAAGTAGTCGACCCCGTCTATGCGCTGCACCAGCTCGCTCCGGTTGAGGACCTGCCCGTGTCCCTTGGCTGCAATGCACTCGGCAATGAATTTAGCATACGGACTATTGCGTGGATCAATACGATCCGCATCCATCAGTCCGAGGCCATCCAACACCGACACCCCTGACTGAGTCGGAGTTGTGTGGAGCCCACGAAGAGCATCTTGAACGGCTTGCTCAATATTACCGTGACGCCCAAAGGTAAGTTGACGTGAGAATTTTGGATACTCCCCGCAGATATCTTCGAAATGGCCATTGAGACGGTTGGAAGCGGCAAGGAAGACCTGCTCACGGGTTGTTTTTCCAGCGGCATTTTCACCAGCCAATGCCGTGGCGAGCGTCTTGATGCTTCCCTGATAGGAGACGTTTACTTTGCTCAGGAAATTGTCCCGCAACCAGCGCGACAGCTCCTTGAAGTATTGCTCCACCTTCTTGGCGTATTCCAGCTTTTTGCTGCCACTAGCATTGGCGCGTAAGGCGATCGCTGCTGCGTAGCGCCCCAGAGCGACACGGAATTTCTCATCTTTCGCATCCACCCGGAAGAAGACCTCATCAGCCCGTTTCTCATCCGTGAACTTCGGTGGATTGATAATTTGCGGAAAGTAGACGTAGAAATCTCGTGGAGGCTGCGCGGTCGAGCGTTCGCAGGGCACACCGAAGAAGAGCCAACCAAGCTTGGTGACGTTCTTCTCTTTCCATGGCATAGAACTCTCCCAGATCCGGAAGCCACTGAACTCGGAGGCATCCGTCGCTTCCATGACCTGTGCGAGCACATCAAAGTAGGCGATGTCCAGGCTTTCGTCGTCGAGGCTCTCCACACGCTTTTCGATCAAGGCATCAAAATCTTCGGTCTTTTTAAGGTCCAAGAACCACTGACGGTTATCATCGTTCTGCGAGATGAACTGACCACTGACGGAGTTTTTAATTTCCTTCAGTGCAACATTGATCAGAGTGAGTAAATCCTCAGATGGATCAGCACCCCCCATCTCGGCAACTAGGGGATGGTAGATGCAGAGTTGATCACGAATCTCCTCAGGCGTCATACCAATCGGCGCATTGATATTCGAAGTCGTCAGACGATGCACCGATAAGCCATCGATAATGCGGGCGGCCATCCCCTTGTATTGCTTCCGGTTTTTAGGGAAGCCAGTCTCTACCTTCGACGCCAAGATGTCAGCACACTCAATCGTGGCTTTCAAATCGTCGTTGGTGCGGAAATGTGGATTCCCTTTGATGAATGACCAGAAGCTATCCAGTGCCAGCAGCCCGGGATGATCCATCGGCAATTCCTGATCGGCCATCTTCTCGAAGCTATTTGAGAGCACCTGCAGCACACCGCGCTGCTCGACAATCGGTAAACGCTCGAAAGTGCTCACATAATTAGGATGCACTGGAAACAAATCGACGAATTCGGAGAGGTTCTCCGTCCAGCCGTCATAAAACTTTGCGAAGGGTTCGAGGTAAGCGCGGATCTTGGCTTTCTGGTGCTCCGATTTTTTCAGCAACCGATTCGCCACAACATAAGTAATATCGGTCTTCTGGATGCGGATTTGGTCAAAGCGGTCTTTAACCCGAGAGAGGCTCTCCGCAACAAATGCAAAACGGTCTGAATCGAAGATCGCCTCCTGCACGCCAGCAATGAAACGAAAGCGGAGATCCTTGCAAACTTCACCAATCTCACGGAGAAACCCTAAATCGAGCGTCAGTGCCTGCTGATTGCGGGAGCGCAGATAGTCCAGCAACTCGTCAACGACAATCAATAGCCCTTTCCCTGGGAAAGCTTGATCAAAGGCCAGCATGAGATCTTCAAAGGAAGTCTTGTTTTCAGAGACTTCATCATCAGCAGGAAATTTGAAATCAATCTCCCATTCACGCAGCTGCTTCTCGATATTCTGGGTAATGGCCTCGCGCAGTTCCATCTTAGTTGAACCAAGCTCCATGCGAATCACCTTAAATTGACCTGCGATCGGTTGAGCCGCTGCTTTGACTTCCGCATTACTGACTAGATCGAGCAGCTCACCATGCTCCGCAACTGCCGAGAGAACGGACATCATATGACTTTTACCCGTGCCATAATTACCGACAACAAGCAGGCCTTTCGCATCCCCCGGCTGATCGATACGCATCTGCGGAAGGATAATGTCCTTCAAGCGCTCTGCCATGACATCTGAAATCACATAAGTGCTAACGAAGGTCTTGGCGCGCTCCGCCTTATTGGCATCACGAAGCTGAATGATACGCTCGATAGGTTCAAACTGGATGAGGTCGCTATATGTCATGCTAGGTGGTTGGTAGGAACGACGATGAAAGTGTCTTCCTTAGTGTATTTAAATTCTTGGTAAGCAGGATGGCCTTTTATGCCGTAGTAAAGATGAGAATCGTCAAATGAACCATTCCAAGTGGCCACGATCAAGCGATCAATGGACAGACGCTTCAATAAAGCCAAAGGATTCAGCCGAACCGGCGACTCAAAAAGCACCTCCGTATTGTCAATCGCTAGGCGCACTGCCTCAGTCGCATCGAGGAGGTCAATCGCGACTTCCTCCGCTTCGGCCGCGCGAAGGTGCAATGGCTTTGTAAGCAAGACCCGACTGAACTCCTTGCCGAAGTTGAGGTGCTGGAAATTATAGTGCGCGACTTCCTTCAAAATCGTTGACTTCCCAGAGCCGGTCGGGCCGACAATCAATATAAGCTTATAATAAGCCGTAAAAGCCTGCTCTAAGGTCGCGCTCCAGTTGGGTTCTCCTATAAAAAGAGTCATCCTTTACTACTCCTTATCCATACTAAAGAACAATCCCTCCAGCAAAGATAGAGTTCGAGCGGGGATAGCGACAGATTCGATTCAGACATTCTTAAGAAGGTATAAGGAATGTGTGATACAACTTTCGAGTTAAAAATAAGTAATTCACTCAACAATATAGTGCCGACCTAGGGCAAATTTGGTTCATCCTAATCATTTCTGCCCTGATACAGCCGAGAACTAAGATTTAGACAGCCTCAATATTGCGGTAGCAGGGGTCATGTTTTTATCAAATTGCAGACAGAGCCACAGGATCGTGCTTGCAGCCTTGACGATCAACGGAAAAGCCAATCCTTAATTAGTAGACTTTATATATGACTACGCCAGGCACCTCCTACCTCCGCTACTGCGAATCTCGCTATCAGACGCGGCGTCGCATCTCCCGCGCTATGAACGTCGGCGGCGTCTTCGTCGGCGGGGATTACCCGATCCGGGTGCAGTCGATGACAACGACCCCAACTTTAGATGTGGACGCCACCGTCGCGCAAACGCTGGCGCTGGCTGAGGCGGGTTGCGAGATCGTGCGCATCACAGCGCCCAACAAGGCCGCCGCCGCTGCGCTGGGCGAAATTTCCAAAAAAGTGCGTGCGGCAAAGTGCAATGTGCCACTGGTGGCCGACATCCACTTCCTGCCCTCCGCCGCGATGGAAGCTGCTAAGCATGTTGAAAAAATTCGCATCAACCCGGGCAACTACGCTGACAAGAAGAAGTTTGCGGTGCTCGAGTACTCCGACGCCGCTTACAACGAAGAGCTGGAGCGCCTTCACGAAACCTTCAGCCCGATCGTGCTGCGCTGCAAAGAGTTGGGTCGAGCTATGCGCATCGGCACCAACCACGGCTCTCTCTCCGATCGCATTATGAATCGCTACGGCGATAGCCCACTCGGTATGGTCGAGTGTGCGCTGGAATTTATCCGTATCGCGGAGAGTCATAACTTTCAAAATATCTGCCTCTCGATGAAGGCCAGTAACCCGAAAGTAATGATTCAAGCCTATCGTCTCGCGGTTGCTCGCATGAATCAGGAGGGCATGCACTACCCGCTCCACCTCGGCGTGACGGAAGCGGGCGATGGCGAAGACGCCCGCGTGAAGAGCGCCATCGGCATCGGCACCCTGCTCAACGACGGCCTAGGCGATACCATCCGTGTCTCACTGACTGAAGATCCTGTTTACGAAATACCCGTCGCACGTGATCTCGCTGATAAAGCCATGGCACTCTGGCAACAGCAAGCCGAGCTGCCGCTCTCCGAAGTCACCCACGACAGCGCCCACCCCTACGAATTTCAGAAGCGCGCCACCCGTGTGATCCAGCTCGGGCCGAGATGCAACATCGGCGGTGAAACCACCCCGGCAGTGATCGTTAAAACCGCGCACGCCATCAGCGCCACCTCGGCCATCATCCCCGAAGTCTGTGCCACTCAAATGAAGCTCAAAGACAGTACGATCGAAGGCCTCCAGCTTGAAATCAACACATCCGAAGATCTAATACACTTCGGCCCACTCCATGAAGCGCTCCATACCGTGGTGCAATGCTTCGTGCTCGAACTCTCCGATACCATCGACATCGCCGACCTCGAAAACTACGTCTGGCCCGAGGGTGGCCTTGCCGGCATCACCCTACTACAGCACGTCACTAAAGAAGATGCCTTTTACGCCGCTAGCCTCTTGCAATACTGCCGCAATCAGGGATTCAACTGCGCCATCGACTGTAGCGCAGATGCCCTGCGCGACGAGATCGGTGCACAACTCGCGCCTATGGGGAGCGAGCGCCTCATTCTCACGCGCAGCGCTCCAGCGGAGACACGCCACCCTGTGGGCAGCTACCGCGCTCTGACTCAGGCCGCCGAGGCCAGCGTGCCCGACGCGCCGATCTGGATTCGTAATACAGCGCACAATACGCTCGCACCGAAAGACTACTTTTCCGATCGACTACTAGAGAGCAGTATCCTCAGCGGCGCGATCTTATGCGACGGTATCGGTGACCTCATCAGCGTGGAAACCGAGCCGTTACTGGAAAAAGCCACCACGCTAGCCTACAACATTTTACAGGGTGCCCGCGCCCGCATCTCCAAGACCGAGTTCGTGGCCTGTCCCAGCTGCGGTCGCACACTGTTTGATTTGCAGAGTGTGACTCAAAAAATTCGCAGCCGCACCGATCATCTCAAAGGCGTGACGATCGCCATCATGGGTTGCATCGTCAACGGCCCCGGCGAGATGGCCGACGCCGACTTCGGCTACGTGGGCGGGGCCCCCGCTAAGATTAATCTCTACGTGGGCAGGGAGTGCGTAAAATACAACGTGCCCGCCACCGAGGCACTCGATCGCCTGATCGATCTGATCAAAGAGCATGGCAAGTGGGTCGAACCTTAACTTCCCGGATCGCTTCACGCGTGCAAATTAACAATTTGAGGGCGCATCACTTTTCTTTTGCGAAAATTCCCCAAAAGAGATTGCACCGCATAGGACTCGTTGGCATCAGAGAATGTTTTCGAGCTTCTTTAAACCACATAGAAACAGATGAACATCCACGAGTATCAGGCTAAACGCCTTCTTCAGGAATACGGAGTCCCCGTACCACGCGGCTATGCAGCCACGAATTCCCGCGAAGTTGACACCGCAATCTCCCACCTTGGCGACGACATGATCGTTGTGAAGGCCCAAATCCACGCAGGTGGCCGCGGCAAGGGCACGTTTATCGACGGCTACAAGGGAGGCGTCAAGGTGGTGAAAGACCGCGCAGCAGCCCTCGAAGCCGCCAACCACATGTTGGACAATACTCTTGTGACTGCGCAGACCGGGCCCGAAGGCCGCAAGGTGCAGACACTTTATTTCACCGAGGCTTGCGACATTGAGCATGAATACTACCTCGCCGTCGTGCTCGACCGCGAGACCGCTCAGACGATGATTATCGCATCGACTGAGGGTGGTGTAGACATCGAAGCCGTCGCTGAAAAAACACCCGAAAAGCTCATCCGTGTGCCGATCTCGCCCACGATGGGGCTGCGCCACCACCAGTGCCGCCGCGTGGCTTTCGCACTCGGCTTCGAGGGGGAGCACGTTAAGCAATTTGCCCGTATCCTCACCGGGCTCTACAAGATGTATTGGGATAAAAACGCCATGCTGGTCGAGATCAACCCGCTCGTTAAAACCAAGCAAGGCCAGCTGATGGCGCTCGACGCCAAAGTATCCTTCGACAGCAACGCCATCTTCCAACACCCCGACATCCAGCAGCTGCGCGACCTCAACGAAGAAGACCCCAAAGAGATCGAAGCTTCCAAGCACAATCTTGCCTATATTGCGCTCGATGGTAACATCGCTTGCATGGTCAACGGCGCTGGCCTTGCCATGGCGACAATGGACATCATCCAGAGCTTCGGCGGTTCGCCGGCCAACTTCCTCGATGTCGGCGGAGGTGCCAACGAAGACCAAGTCACCGCAGCCTTTAAGATCATCCTGTCCGATCCCAATGTGAAGGGCATACTCGTCAATATCTTCGGTGGCATTATGAAGTGCGACGTGATCGCCAACGGCATCGTGGCTGCGGCCAAGAATGTCGACATCACCGTGCCACTCGTCGTCCGGCTCGAAGGCACTAACGTCGAAGCTGGCAAGAAAATCCTCCGCGAGAGCGGCGTCAACCTGACACCTGCCGATAGCCTCGTGCAAGCCGCCGAGATCATCGTCGCGCAAGTCAAGGCCGCCAGCGCCAAGGCTTAAATCCCCAGCAACGATCACATTTAATCAATCATTCCAATGAGTATTCTTGTTAACAAAGACACACGTCTCGTCGTGCAAGGGATCACCGGTAAGACCGGCACCTTTCATACACTACAATGCATCGACTACGGCACCAACGTCGTAGCCGGAGTCACTCCCGGTAAGGGCGGTCAAATGTGGGAGGGCACAGTGCCCGTCTGCAATACCGTGGCCGAAGCAGTTAAAGAATACGGAGCAAACGCCACCGTAATCTACGTGCCGCCTGCCTTCGCAGCCGACTCTATCCTCGAAGCCATTGAGGCCGAAATCCCGCTTGTAATCTGCATCACCGAGGGTGTGCCCGTGCGCGATATGGCAGAGGTGCGCCGCCGGCTCTACTTTCACAACACTAAGACACGCCTGATCGGGCCTAACTGCCCCGGCATCATCACGCCCGGTGAGTGCAAGATCGGCATCATGCCCGGCTACATCCACAAGCCCGGCCGCGTCGGCGTGGTCTCCCGCTCGGGCACGCTCACTTACGAAGCTGTCTGGCAACTCACCCAACGCGGCCATGGCCAGTCGACTTGTATCGGTATCGGTGGTGACCCTATCAACGGCACCTCGCAGCTCGACGCTGTGCGCATGCTGAATGAAGACCCCGATACGGACGCCATCATTATGATTGGCGAAATTGGCGGTAACGCGGAAGAAGAGGCCTGCGCCTACATCAAGGAGCACGTTAAAAAGCCCGTCGCTGGATTCATCGCAGGCGCGTCCGCACCGAAAGGTCGCACCATGGGGCACGCCGGTGCAATTGTTTCTGCCAATGGTTCTGGCACTGCCGAGGCCAAGTTTGCTGCCATGGAAGACGCAGGCGTCTCCATCGCGCGCAACCCATCCGAGATCGCCGACGCATTGCTCCGCATCTACAAAGGCTGAGTTGTGCAGTAGCCACACACCTCCCGAACCAGCGACCCGCAGCCGCCTAAAGGCGGGACTCCAACCTTTGCATGCGCTCTAGAAGGGTTGCTGGTTTTCGGGGGCCCGACCGGCGACCCGCTGCCGCCTAAAGGCGGGACTCCAACCTTTGCATGCGCTCTAGAGGGGTTGCTGTTTTTTGGGTGGCCCGACCGGCGACCCGCTGCCGCCTAAAGGCGGGACTCCAACCTTTGCATACGCTCTAGAAGGGTTGCTGGTTTTCGGCGGTGGCCATTTCGGGGCGCTTGTTGCTTTTGTCGTCTTTATTGAAACGCATCGACAGTAGCGAGGAGACGCCCTTTTCGGGCATGGTGACGCCGAAGACGGTATCGGCGTTGGAAATGGTGCGCTTGTTGTGCGTGACGATAAGAAACTGTGACTTGTCGGTGAAGCCGTGCAAGGTCTCGCAGAAGCGGCCGATGTTGGCATCGTCGAGCGCGGCGTCGATCTCGTCGAGCACGCAGAATGGGCTGGGCTTAACCATGTAAATAGCGAAAAGCAGTGCCACGGCGGCCATCGTGCGTTGACCACCAGATAGTAGTGTAACGCTCTTTAGGCGAGTGCCGGGAGGGCGGGCTATAATATCGATGCCAGATTCCAGTGGGTCGGCGGAGTCGACTAGCAACAAGTCGGACTCGCCGCCACCGGATAATTTGCCGTAGGTGAAAGCGAAGTTTCTTCTTACTTGCTCGAAGGTATCTTTAAAGAGCGTCTGCGAGGTTTCGTTGATCTCATCGATGGCCTTGACGAGTTTGTTCTTCGAGTTCCAGAGGTCTTCGCTCTGCCCTTTGAGGAAATCGTGGCGCTCTTTAAGGTCGGTGTATTCGCTGATGGCGTCGAGATTGACAGGCCCCATATTAGCGATGCGCCCTTTGAGCTCGCTGACTTCTTCTTCGATCATCGACCAATCGGTGCTGTCCATCTCAGCCAGCTCTTCTTCGGTGGGGGCGCGGCGCTCGTGCTTGGGCTGGGCCGCGAGCTTGTCGGGGTCGTCCATGTCGTCGAGGTTGAGGCGTTTTTCAAACTCGACGTTGCCCTCCCATAGCTCGGCCTTCCAATCGACTTGCGAAAGTTCGATCTGGTATTCATCGTGCGCGCTGCTCTGGATGAAACCTAGCTGCGAGCGCTCTTCGGCGAGGCGAATTTCGAGCTTAGTGAGTTCTTGATCGAAGCTGCGGCTCTCGCTACGGCGACCTGAGAGGCCGTCGTCGATCTCGTGAATCACGGCGTCGACCTCCTTGAGTTGCAGCCGGTCTTTCTCTAGTTCGTCGATGGCGAAAGTGAGTGTCTTGGCCAGCTCTTCGCTCTTGCTGGCTTCGTGCTGGCCAGACTGTTTGAGCGCGGCGACCTGCTCGTTGATGGTGTCGATCTCTTGGTTGCGGCGTAGGATGCGGTGCTGGAGGCTGGCGGTCTCGCGCTGGACTTCGCCGAGGGCGCGGTCGGCAAATTCGAGACGCTGCTTCTTTTCGGCGAGCTCGAGGCGCACGTCGGCGAGGGCTTCGCGCTTGTGGTCGCGGACTTCGCGGGCGCGCTGGATGGCGGCTTCGAGATCGGTGCCGCCTTGGCGCTCGTCTTTGAGCCCGGTCTCGGCGGCGGTGAGTTCTTCATTGGCGTCTGCGAGCGCTTGCACGGAGTCGCCGTGCTTGGCATCGAGGCGTTCGATCTCGTCTTCGGCTTGGCTACGGCTGCGATGGTTGTGCTCGATCTTTTGGGATTGGTTGCGCTCTTCGGCGACTAGGCCGGAGACTTCGCTGGCGAGGTCGCCTTGGCGCTTGCGCTGCTCCTCGACGGTGGCTTCGGCCACATTACGCCGCTCGTCGAGGGCGCTGGCTTGCTCGCGCAGTTCGTTGAGCGCGGCGCGTTCGGCCTCGATCTCTTTGCGCAGGCGGCGTATCTCGGACTCGCGCTCCAGTACGCTGGAAGACTTTTTACCGGTGGTGCGCCCGCCGTGGATGAGGCCGCGGCAGTCGATGATCTCGCCGCCGCGGGTGGCGACGAGGAGGAAGTTGAAATCGGGATGGGCTTTCCAGAAATCGATGAATAGCTGTAGGCTATCTGCGAAGTAGCAGCCGACTAGCAGGCGATCGACGGGCTCTTGCAGATCGGGGTGGCGCACGGTGACGAGCGACTGTGCCGAAACGAGACCAGCGGGTAGCTCAGCACTACTCGCGGAGGTGGTCGGCGCGACATCGATTTGCAAGCAGGCACGCCCAAGAAAGTCGGCATCGAGCTTATCGATCACGGAGAGTGCTTTGCCCGGATCGCCGATGTAGAGCGCGTCGGCAGCGGAGCCGAGCAGTGTTTCGAGCGCGCTGGTGTAGGCGCTATCGACCGTGAGCTCTTTGGAGATAATGGAGACGCTGTCTTTAGAAACGACCTCGCTGAGCTTATTGCCGAGGATGGCCTTGGCACCTTCGCCGAAGCCTTCGAATTTGGCCTGCAAGCTTTCCAGCACGTTGAGCTGAGCAGTCTTGCGAGCGATGCCTCGGTCTTGGTCTTGGATGCGCTCTTGCAGGCTGCGAAATTGGGTCAATATCTCGCGTGAGTCGCTGCGGGCTTGCTCCAATGCTTGCTCGCTGGCGGCTTGCTCGGCACGGCGTTTTGCGAGCAGGCGCTGGATGTCGGCGAGGCCTTTTTCGAGCAAGATGACTTCCTCTTTCAAACCGATAGCACTCTCGGTGAGCGAAGCGTGCTTAACTTGATAGGTCTTGAGATCGACTTCCAGCGTGGTGCAGCGAGAGCGGGCGCGGTTGATGCGGTTCTCGGCGTGGAGCACGTCTTGACGGCGCTTTTGTAGCTCGCCTTCCATCTCACCGAGCTGCTCTTGCGAGGCGACTAGCTCGTTATTACGATCCCGGAAAATACGGTCGGAATCGTCGACCACACCGAGGTGCATTTGCTTATTTTCGGACTCGTCTTTGGCACGTTTAGCTAGCTCGGACTTTTGGCGTTCGAGATCGACGATCTCTTTCTTATATTCATTGATGCGCGATTCTAGATCCTTGCAGCGGATGTTGGAAAACTCCGACTGGTTCTCGGCGTTTTCTTTCTCCGAGCGCAGATGATACACACGCTGTTGCAGCTCTTCCATCTTCTGTGAGAGGCCGGCACGTTGCGCCTTTTTTTCCATCAAGATCGACTCGTCGCGCTCTAGGGAGCCGGTGTGCGACTCGACGCGCTTGCGCAGCTCAGCGGCCCGCGCGCCGACTTGGGTGATGGACTGGCTAAGATCCGTGTGACGGTAGGCGCTAAAGGCGAGGTCGAGATGCGTGAGGCGGTGCTTGATGCGCTGATAGCGTAGTGCCTTGCTGGCCTGGCGTTTGAGCGAGCCGATCTGGCGCGAGACTTCTTCGATCACATCGGTGACGCGGGCAAGGTTGGCATCGACTAGCGCGAGCTTATTGAGTGCCTCTTTGCGCTGCACCTTGTAGAGCGTGATGCCAGCGGCTTCTTCGAAAATAGTGCGGCGCTCGGCGGGGTTGGTGGACAGAATCTGGTCGATTTGTCCTTGCAGCATGAAGGAGTAGGAAACGCGTCCCACCCCTGTATTCGCGAAAAGGCGCTGAATGTCCTTTAAGCGCGAGACTTTGCCATTGATATAGTAATCACTGCCGCCATCGCGGCTGACGCGTCGGGAGATGGCGACTTCGTTGAACTGGGTGCCGAGCTCGACCTCGCAATCGGTAAACGTGAGTGTGACCTCGCAAGTAGGCAGCGGCTTGCGCTTATCCGTACCTTCGAAAATGACGTCTTGCATTGAGGCACCGCGCAGCGCTTTAGCACTTTGCTCACCGAGCACCCAGCGAATGGCGTCGACGATATTGCTCTTGCCGCAACCGTTGGGGCCGACGACGGCAGTCACGCCTTGGCGCAAATCTAAGCGCGTGCGGTCGGCGAAGCTCTTAAAGCCACTGATGACGATCTCTTTAAGATACATATTCTAGTAAAGCGGTGCGGGTGCAGAGAGGGAAGAAAAGCGGCTAAGAACAAGCGCCGAGAGGCGGAGCCGCAACTTAAAAAACATACAAGCTGGGAGTCAGCTAAATGTAAGCTGTGCTCGCACGCATCATGATTTGTGAAAACCGCCGAGTGTAGCGGATCGGCGAGGCCGTCTACAATCAGCGCTCGCCGTAGAGTGCGCTGCCGATTCGGATCTGAGTCGAACCGGCGGCGATGGCCGCTTCGAGATCGCCCGTCATGCCCATCGATAGCTCGGGCAGCGCCACTTTGTTCCGCTCGGACAGCGCATCGCGCAACTCGCGCAAGCGCTCGAAAGCGGCGCGCGCTACCTCGGGATCGTCGTCGAGCGGGGCAATCGTCATCAGGCCGTCCACCCGCAGGTGACTGGCGCTGAGCGCAGCCTCCATCACGGAATCAGCCTGCTCGACAGAAAAACCAAATTTTTTCGGATCTTCGCCGGTATTGAACTGCAATAGCAGCGCAAGCGACTTGCCCTGCTCGCCCGCGAAGCGGTCTAGGCGGCGCAGTAACTTGAGCGAATCAACCGACTGAATGCGGTCGAAAATCGCCACGGCATCTTGCGCTTTATTACTCTGCAAATGTCCGATAAGCTCCCACCGCACCTTTCCTGAGTATGAGCCGCGCTTATCGGTAGCCTCCTGCACACGATTCTCCCCCACCGCCAATAAACCACTCTGGGCGGCATATTCGACCGCATCCACAGGGTGGTTTTTTGTTACAGGCAGAAGGGAAACCGAGTTAATCGCCCGCCCACAAGCAGCACAGGCGCTAGCGATACGCTCGTTGACGATCGATAAGTTTTTCTCAAATTTTGAATAGGTTATCATTAGAAAATTAGAATATTAATAGGTGGAAAGCGCAGCATAAGTTTTGCTTAATTAGCTATTGCTTTTTGATAAGATTTAGTTATACATATTCTACATGCATATTGGAAACTTCAAAATATTCTCGGATTTAGTGGAGAGCGAAAGCTTCTCGCGCGCGGCAAAGCTAAATAGCATCACACAATCCGCCGTGAGCCAACAATTGCGAGCGATGGAGAAGCATTTTAGTATTCTTATAGTGGATCGTAGCCAAAAACAATTTCGACTCACGCGCGAGGGGAAAAAACTTTATGAATCCGCTAAGGAGATTCTCTACCTCTACGAAAAGCTGAATAGTGAGCTGCAAGAGATGAAGAAGGTGATCAGTGGCACCATCCATATTTCCACGGTTTACAGTATCGGCCTGCACGAGTTGCCTCCTTATGTTAAGGCTTTCTTAACGAAATACCCCGAAGTTAATATCCGAGTAGAATATCGCCGCGCGAATAACGTTTACGAAGATATCCTCACCAACTCAATTGACCTCGGCCTAGTCGCCTATCCGCAGAAGCACAAGCAACTGGAGGTGCTTCCTTTTCACGACGACGTGTTGGTGCTGGTCGTCAGCCCCGAGCATCCGCTGGCCAACAAAAAGAGCGTGACGCTGGAAGAAATCGCCGATCAAAAGTTTATCGGTTTCGAACCCGACATTCCTACCCGTAAAGCGACCGATCAGATTTTCTCTGAAGCTAATCTCGAAATGGAACCAGTGATGGAGTTCGACAATGTCGAGACCGTCAAACGCGCCGTTGAAATCAATGCTGGTATCGCTATCCTGCCGCAGGCGACGGTCATCCGCGAAGAGGCGCAAGGCCTACTCAACGTGCTCAAGTTCAAGAACAAGACCTACAAGCGCCCGCTCGCACTCATCCACCGCAAAGGCCGCGTGCTGACTCCCGCGATGAAGAAGTTGATCGACCTATTGACCTCGAAAGACCTCAACAGTCTGGATAATGATACAAACGAAGAATAGCTTCAAGTAGGATGACAGGATACGAAAGATAGGACACGAAAGATAGGACACGAAAGATAGGACACGAAAGATAGGACACGAAAGATAGGACACGAAAAAGCCCCAGTGCATTTCTGCACTGGGGCTAACCCTAATAACCCTAATGAAAAAGTTTCTATTAAAATTTGATATCGTATGGATCTAGCATTTTAACCGCTCTGTCAAGTAGAATAGAAAAAAATCAACCTTCTTTAACCAGATACGGCCCCCAGCCCTTTTCAAAGAACTCGCGTTGCACCTCGGGGGTGAGGTCAACGGCTAAGGTTTCGATCTTGATTTGGCCATCTTGCCGACTGACGATGAGTTTCTCTTGACGGTCTTTTTGCCGCTCTTCGATGAAGCGGAAGCGGCTGAGGTCTTCGTGGCTGGCGTCAGGGCAACGGGTACCGTCTGGCGAGCAAATAGCGCGCGCGCCGCGACTGCCGCCGCCGTTTTTGATATAGTAATCGAGCGCGGTGAGCACGGCCTCGGAGACCCAGACCATGTGCCGCCAGCGGAAGGCATGGCCGACGAGGGCCGCGGAGCTAACGGAGAGACCGTCTACCTCGACCGACTCGCGCAGGGCTTGCGAATGGGCGCGAGCCTGAGCGACATCGGCTGCGGTGCAGACGATCCCGGCATGGTCGCTCATGCGGGCTTGGATCTCGGTCTTCACATCCTTGGGCTTGCGGCGGTTGCCTGCGCTCACAAATGCGTCGGCATCGAATAGGCTCTCGGCCACTTGCGCCTGGATCGTGGCGAGGTCGGGTTTGAAATCGGCTTTATTTAAGCGGTCGCGCTTGATCGCCACGGCGACGCGTTTACCGAAAACTTGGCCGGAGTTGAGCGCGGCACCGCCAGGGCGGGTCACGCCGTGGCTGCCAGCAGCTTCGCCGATGGCGTAGCAACCTTGCAAGCTGGTCTGCCCCCAATCGTTGATGAGGATGCCGCCGTTCATGTGCTGATTGTTCATGGCGAATTCCAGCGGCTCTTGACTGAGATCGGATCCGTGCATTTTGTAGAGTTCGATGGCGAGCGGGTTCATGCGGCGCAAGCGGTCGATGGGGAGATCGTAGAGGGCTTCGTTATTTTCAAGGTAGGCGCGCACGTCGGGGTCGAGGTCGTTAAGGCTGAAGGTGTCGCCCTCGTTGACTGGTTCGGGGTTACGCAGGAAATCGAGATAGACTTTGCGCCCGGCTTTTTGCTCAAGATACACAGCGAGGTCGAAGAGGCTGGAGCCGTAATCGAGCATGCGGGTGGAATGATAGGGCCATTGGTAGCCTTTGCGGAAAGTGTTGCAAACCATCTCGCGCGTGCTGCGGTAGTAGCGCTTGAGGAAGTGGATCTCTTTGCCCTCGGCATCGACGGAATAGACGCGTGGCATAACTTGCACGTAGGTGCCGGAAAGATTCCACGGAAAATTGGTGCGGGGGGTGCCGATGCCGAACTGGCTCTCGGTGACGTTGCACAGTTCGATACCCGCTTCGAGCGCTAGGCCGAGGCCGCCGTGGCAATGGTGCGGATACACGCTATCGCGGTAGAGCTCGCCGGGGCCGCCCGTGGCGATGATGAGCTCTTCACATTGGATAAATATGAGGCCGTAAGCATTGCGCGACTCTTCGCGGTGCAGGGCCACAACACCGCAGACGCGCTCCTCGCCAGCGACAGTTTCTTTGACAATGCGGATGCCGCTGGTGCTGGGCAGGATGCGCACCCCGAGCGTGAGCGCTTCATCAAAGAGCACCTTAACCATTAGCTTGGAGGTGCGGGGGCCACAACTGGTGGCGCGGCCGGCTTCGTCGTGGTCGGTCTTGTAGCGGAGTATGGCGCCTTGGTCATCGTGCGGCAGGGGCAAACCCATGAATTGCAGGCCGCCCACGGCATCGTTGGAGCCGACCGCTTCGACGTAGGCGGTGGAGAAATTCATCGCGCCGCCCGCGCACAGACTTTGCGCATATTTGAGAAAGTTATCGCCTTTATAATCAGTGCTGGCGGTATAAAGTGTCTGCTTATCTGAACCGGAGCAAGCCGAAGTGCCGGCAAACAAACCCGTGCTGGCAACAAGCACATCGACACCACGCCGGTGGAGTTCCACTGTGGCACGCATACCCGCTGCCCCACTGCCGAGGACGAGGGCTTCGCACTTGTAAATGGGCACGGCGACGCCGGACAGATCAAGGCAGTCTTGCGAGGCACCGATGCCGCACACGGCCGGCATATCGACACGCGTAAGTCGGTCGAGGATCGCTTGTGGAATGGCATCAAAGCCATCTTTGGGAGCGTGTGTGGATGGAGTCATCATGTTAAAATCAGGTTGGATAAAAAAGAATCGCGATGGCCAGACACATGAGCAAAGCGCCCGCCATGCGAAGGATAAAGATACGCTTCGGGGCTATGGGCTTAATGGACTGCGCGAAATAGCGCAGTGCGAGCGCGCCGAGCACCACGCTCCATAGGCCGCGCGTGCTGTAGATGACGTTGATAGCAGCTACATTCTGGTAGCGCCCAAGCGTGTAATTTAGAAGCAGCGCTTGCCCCGCCATGAGGAGACATGCACCTATAATCCACGGCCATGCGGACGCAGGCATTTGCCGGATCGGCTCGCGGAAGAATGGCACCAGTAGGCATGACAGCAAGGCGTTGACCAGCATAGTGAGAAACAAAAACATCGGCACCCCAAAATCACCCGCGTAATAACCAACCATTGTATCCGACCCCGCAAAGAATACTGAACTCAAGAGCGCTAGGCCGAGTGTGCGCCCGACTCGCTCCACCCCATCGCCAGAAAACCCGAGTAAAGCGACTCCCAGCATCGAAACAAGCGCCGCCAGCGCCATCGGCGTCGACACCACCTCAGTGCCCAGAAAAACGGCGATCAAAACAGTGAAAACTGCCTTCGTGCCCATGATCGGAGTCTGCAAGCTGACGTCGCCAAAGCGAATCGCCGCAAAGGTGAATACTTGCCCCAAAAAAAACAGTAATCCCGTGAACACAGGATACAAAAACTGATCCCAAGGGATACGCCCTTGGTGCGAAAATAAAAGCAGCGAAAATACAGGCACGAACAACAAGTTCATGATAAAGGAAAGCCGCAAGATGCCCGCTCCCTGCCCCAGCGCCCGCTTTGAGAGTGTAGCCGCCACCGCATACCCGAAGGCGGCGATCGCAGTATTTATGTAAAATGGCTCCATATTTTAACTTTGTTGATAAATTAGTTGACATATTTTACCTTAAGCGCAAATAGAAAAGGAAATGAACCCGAATGATTTGACGCTTGATTTCTCCGTAGTGCGTGATTTACGCAAACGCGCAGGCATGACTTTGGACGATGTTTCACAGAAATCCGGTGTCTCCATCGCCAGCCTTTCTAAGTTGGAGCGCAATCAAAATATGATTGAGCTCGATACGCTGTATCGGCTGGCTCGTGTATTCGGCCTTTCGGCCACAGATCTGCTGAATCTTGCAGAGTCTTGCTCAGCCACGAGTAAAGTAGCCGAGAAATACACCTCCGGCCCCTTCAATTTCGAAAAGTTCAGCTTCAAGGGGATCGATTGTTTTCAAGCGACTGCCAAAAAAGGCGGTCAGCTCTCGAAGCCCGAAGCGCACGGTGACGAATTTGAAATCTGCTGGCTGCGTAAGGGCAGCATCCGTATCACCCTGCCGCGCGAAACACATCTACTGCGACCCGGCACCGCCTTAAAATTCGATGCGGCCCTCGCGCATGGCTACGAGATCCTCGAAGACAGTCAAGTCACCATCCTTCACTTAGAAAAAACACACCGCTTGTAAATTATGCTATATTCTGGAATTTGTTCAATCTCCTTTCGTCAACTCAGCGTCGATGCGATCCTAGCGCTTTGCCAGCAAGCAAAAATCGAAGGCATCGAATGGGGCGGCGACATCCATGTGCCCCCGGGCGACATCGAACTCGCACAATCGGTTAAAGCCAAAACAGAAGCTGCGGGCCTGCGCGTGTGTTCCTATGGCTCCTACTTTCGCTGCAATGCCGAGTCCGGAGCCTTTAGCGACGTGCTCGAGAGTGCTGACGCACTGGGTGCGCCTATAATTCGCGTCTGGGCTGGCCAAAAAGGGTCTGCCGATGCCACCGCTGATGACCGTGAAGCAGTGGTCGAGTATCTGCGCCGCGCCGTGATTGCCGCTCGCGAGATGGACATCACCATCGCACTCGAATATCATGGGCAGACTTTGACCGATACGCAGAGTTCAGCCCATCAGCTCTTGCAGGAGGTTGGCCTGCCAGAACTCAAACTGCTTTGGCAGCCGCGCACAGGTGGCGATTTCGCAACCGACCTGATTGAACTCGCGGCCGCCCTCCCACACCTTGTACACGTGCATTGCTTTCACTGGGGCAAGGACGGCTTTAAGGATCGAATGCCTCTCCTCGAGGGTATTAAAAACTGGCAAGCCTACCTCGAACCTATTCGTGAATTCGGAGGCGAGCGATTTGTTATTCTCGAATTTATAAAAGACGACTCACCCGAACAATTCCTCGAAGACGCACAGGTGCTTCACTCACTACTAAGCCCGTAAAAAATTCTCCCAAATCCGCTGTCCCGCATCCCACATCCCGCATCTTGTATGAACGACCTATCTCGCCTCGCCATCCACACCATGACCACCAAGCCGTGGGATCTACCCACCATTTGCGCAAAGTATGCCGCCGCAGGCGTGCCCGGCGTTGGCCTCTGGCGACAATGGCTCGACGGTCGCCCGCTGGCTGAATCCAAGAAAATGCTCGACGACCACGGCCTCAAAGCAGTTTCGCTGGTGCGTAGTGGCTTCTATCCGCACACCAGCGCAGCCGAGAAACAGAGCGCGTTTGATGATAACATTAAAGCCCTCGACGAAGCCGCCGCCGTCGGCGCGCCGCAAGTCGTACTGGTCTGCGGCGCCAAGCCCGAGCTAAGCCTCCCTGAAAATCGCCGCCACATCACCGAGGGCATTGCCAGCCTGATCGGGCACGCCAGCCAAGTCGGCGTAAAACTCGCGATCGAACCGCTGCACCCGATGTATGCCGACTGCCGCAGTGCAGTGAACACGATCGGCCAGTGCAACGACATGCTCGACCAGATCGGTGACGAATGGGTCGGCATCGCGGCTGATGTTTATCACGTCTGGTGGGACCCACAACTTGCGCACGAAGTCAAAAGAGCGGGTAAGCGCATCATCGGTTTCCACGTCTGCGATTGGTTGACGCCCACCGCCGACATGCTCAACGACCGCGGCCTGATGGGCGAAGGCTGCATCGACAACCGAGGCATCCGCGAACTCGTCGAGAGCGCTGCCGGCTTCGCCGACTGGATCGAAGTCGAAATCTTTTCCACCCGCCACTGGGCCCGCGATCAAGACACCTATTTAGCCGACATTATACAGGCATATAAACAACACGTTTAAGCGTAGGGGCGCCGGAATGGCTCCTACAACTCGGCGGGCGTGACAAGTCGCGCCCCTACATTTTCAACAACCACACACAAAATTATGAAAACACACAAAATCGGAATCATCATGAACGGCGTCACAGGACGCATGGGTACTAATCAGCATTTGCTTCGTTCGATCGACGCGATCATTAAACAAGGCGGCGTCAAAATCAGCCCGAATGAGTGCATCATGCCCGACCCCATCCTCGTTGGTCGCAACGAAACAAAGCTCAAGGATCTCATCGCCCAAACCAGCGTTGAAAAATACACCACTGATCTGGATAGCGTGATGACTGATCCCGCCTACCCAATCTACTTCGATGCGCAAACCACGCTGCGCCGCTTCGCAGCCGTCAAAGCCGCTGCCGCGGCGGGCAAGCATGTGTATTGCGAAAAGCCCACCGCGATCAAAACCGAAGACGCTTACGAGCTTTACAAAATCTGCCGCGATGCGGGCGTGAAAAACGGCGTTGTCCAAGACAAGCTCTGGCTGCCTGGCATGCTTAAATTCCAACGCCTAGTTGAGAACGATTTCTTCGGTGAAATTCTCTCCGTGCGCGGCGAGTTCGGCTACTGGGTCTTCGAAGGCCACACCATTCCCGCGCAGCGCCCCTCCTGGAACTACCGTAAGGAAGATGGCGGCGGCATGATCATCGATATGCTCTGCCACTGGCGCTATGTGATCGACAACCTCTTCGGCAAGGTCAAGAGCGTGTCCTGCCTCGCCGCCACCCACATCCCCGAGCGTATCGACGAAGCAGGCAAAGCCTACAAGTGCACCGCTGACGACTCCGCCTATTCTACCTTCGAGCTCGATAACGGTGTGATCTGCCACTTCAACTCCTCGTGGAACGTGCGCGTGCGCCGTGACGACTTGCTCACTATGCAAGTCGACGGTAGCAAGGGCTCTGCCATCGTCGGCCTGCGCGACGTGTGGACACAGCACTACGGCAACACACCACGCCCCGTCTGGAATCCCGACATCAAGCAGCCGATCGACTTCTTCGACGGTTGGCAAAAGGTGCCGGAGCAGGAGCAATACGAGAACGCCTTCAAGATTCAGTGGGAGCTCTTCCTGCGCCACGTCGTGCTCGACGAGCCCTTCCGCTGGGATCTGCTCGAAGGTGCCAAAGGCGTGCAACTTGCCGAGCTCGGCCTCCAAAGCTCCGAGCAACGTAGGTGGCTCGATTTGCCTACGCTGGAAGCGTAGCGCTCCGCTTGAACCTTTTAACTCAATTCTAAAATGACCACTCCTTCCTCTTCAAAACCCGTCGCCTTCGTGACTGGCGGCTCTCGTGGCATCGGCTTCGGTTGCGCCTCAAAACTCGCGGCGCTCGGCTTTGACATCGCGATCAACGGCATGCGCGACGAATCCGCACTATCCGAACCGATCGAAGCACTCAAAGCACTAGGTGCCAAAGTCGTCTATTGCCAAGGCGATATCGGCTCGGCCGAGGCGCGCGCCAGTATGCTGGACAAGATAAAAGCCCACTACGGTCAGCTCAACGTGCTCGTGAACAACGCTGGCGTCGCCCCCAAGGAGCGCAAAGACATCCTCGAAGCCTCGGAAGAGAGCTTCGACTATGTCGTGGGTACTAATGTGAAAGGGCCTTACTTCCTCTCACAAGCTGCGGCCAACTGGATGATCGAACAAAAGGCCACCGACACTGAGGGCTTTTACACGATCATCAATATCGGCTCGATTTCGGCCACTGTCGTCTCCGTGAATCGCGGCGAGTATTGCGTAGCGAAGGCAGGCGTCGCCATGATGAGTCAGCTCTTCGCGGCTCGCCTCGGCGAATATGACATCCCCGTTTACGAGGTCCGCCCCGGCGTGACCAAGACGGATATGACAAGCGGCGTCACCGACAAGTATGATGCGCTGATTGAAGACGGCCTGTGCGTGACCAAGCGCTGGGGCTTCCCAGAGGACATCGGCAAAGCCGTCGCGAGCCTCGCTACCGGCCAGTTCCCCTACTCCACCGGGCAAGTCATCTTGGTTGATGGCGGACTGACTATGCCGAGGCTCTGATACACGCGGTGTCCTTGCTTGGCTGCCCATGCTATTGCCTGTTTTGAACAGCCTTACACGCTTAAACCGAGTTGGCCGAAGGCCATTTCGCGTTCGTCGAGTAGCTCTTGGTTGGAAGCGGCGATCTTTTCCTTGGCGTAATCACTGAGACTAATGCCCTCGACCACGCGCCAGTTGCCGACGGCGTCGACTTTGATCGGCATCGATGTGATGAGACCGGCAGGTGTGCCGTATTCGCCACTGGAGACGACGCAGACGCTGTGAAAGTCGCCGCGTGTCGGGGTGATGAGATCGCGCACGGTATCGACGACGGCGTTGGCCGCAGAGGCGGCTGAGGACGCGCCGCGGGCGTCGATGATCGCCTTGCCACGCTGGCCGACGACGGGGACAAACGTGTCTTTAAGCCAAGCTTCGTCGTTGATCACGGCGGTGGCTTTTTGGCGGCCGATCTTGGCGTTGTAGAAATCGGGAAACATGGTGGGGCTGTGATTGCCCCATACACAGAGCTCGGAAACTTCGTTGACAGGCACACCGGCTTTTTGTGCAAGCTGTGTCTTAGCGCGATTCTCGTCGAGGCGCGTCATGGCGAAAAACTGATTGTTAGAAATATCAGGCGCACTCTTCATCGCGATCAGGCAGTTAGTGTTGCAGGGGTTACCGACCACCACGGTGCGGACGCTGGGCTTGGCATTGTCGTTGATCGCTTTGCCTTGGCCGACGAAAACCTTGCCATTGATTCCGAGCAGATCGGCGCGCTCCATGCCTTGCTTGCGGGGCACGGAACCGACCAGCAGTGCCCAATCGACATCCTTAAAGCCGACTGCGAGATCGGAAGTTTGCACGATCTCGGTGAGTAGTGGGAAGGCGCAGTCATCGAGCTCCATAGCGACGCCCTTAAGCGCGGCCATACCGGGCTCGATCTCGATGAGATTTAGCGCGACGGGCTGATTGGCCCCAAACATGTGGCCAGATGCGATACGGAAAAGAAGTGCGTAGCCGATATTACCGGCTGCACCTGTGACTGCGATACGGATGGGAGATCTTTTCATAGAAAAAAATGGTTGTTCAATTTTCGGTTTGGTTGGTTTTCAGTTCAGGATGGACTTGGATGACTGGTTCTTGAATGACTGGTTCTTGGATGACTCAGGGCGGAATTGAATTTTAGGAGGATACGCTTTTTAGATAATTGATGAAGCCTCCGATTAGGCGCTCGGTCTCTTCGGACTTTTTGTAGAGGTCTTCGAAGGTGGTCTGATCGATATATTCGGCATCGAATAAATTATATAATTGCGAGCGGAACTCACAGGAGGAGCCTTTGGCCACTCGTAGAAAATAGATAAACTCCTTGTTTCCCTCTCGGCCGTAGCCCTCTGCTATATTGGACGGAACTGATACAGCGCAGCGCCGGATCTGGTCACGAAGACCGAAGTCTGTCGCTAGATCGCCCTGCTTGCAAAGTTTATAAATGGCCGACGCAAGCTCACGAGCTTTTTGCCAAGCCAGAATGTCTTCAAATTTTTTAATCGTAGCCATCAGATATGAACTAACTCGAACAAACCAAGAAACAGAAACCAAAAAACGAGAATAAAAGAACTGAAAACCAGAAACTGAAAAACCAGAAAACCGAAACTCGCCACGCGAGTTTCTACGCGAGTTTTTGCATGATTATATCAGTAATCTTTTGCACGAGGGCTTCATCGACATCACCAGGGGGTGCGGCGGCGGCGCCTACATTGCAGGCGCAAGCGGTGGGTTGCGGGGCGGTGTGGACGGTGAACTCGCCTGCGTCGCAGAGTTCGCACTCTTTGAGTTCGTCGAGGCGGTGATCGGGCATGCCGAGCTTTTTACGCAGAGTGATGAGCTCTTTGAGCTTGTCGGGGGCGTATTGCTTGGGGCCGCCAATCTGCATACTGATGGAAACTGTCTGGCAAAAGGCGTCGGTGTTTTCCATCTTCCAGTAAGCGTCCTCGACATCCTTCCCCCAACAAATAACGCCGTGGTTTTGCATGAGGATGGACTGGTGCTTTTTGGCGAGTTGGCCAACTTCGGCGGCGTTCTCGGGCGTGCCGGGAGTTTGGTAGCTGGCGAAGCCGATCTCACCGAGGAAAACTTCCGGCTCGGGGATGAGGCATGAGGGCGGCGTGACGCCGGCCACGGCAAAAGCGGTGGCGTAAACGGGGTGTGCGTGCACGCAAGACTTGGCCTTGGGCTCGTTCTTCATAATGCCGAGGTGTGTGTTGACCTCGGAAGTGCGTGGTCGGGTGCCAGCGACTTGATTACCATCGAGATCGACCATGCAGATATCATCGGGAGCCATGAAGCCCTTGGAGATAAGGGTCGGTGTGCACAGCACGAGGTTATCCCCGACGCGGACGGTGATGTTGCCCCCGTTGCCATCGACGTAGCCTTTGTTCCAGATGCGCTGACCGATGTGGCAGATGCGCTCTTTGACGGCTTGGATCTCGGGCGAGTAGAAGAATTTTTCTAGCTCGCCGCTTGTTTTAGGATCACTGCCTGGCTTCCATTTGTATTCTGCATCAGGCAACTGGGGGCTATGGATGCGGGGACTGCTACCCGAAGCTGGGGCAGCGGCGGGGGCCGAACTGGCAGCGCCGAGCGTGGCTTTGTGCTTTCGGATAATGTCGCGCGCCATCGGCGTGAGCTTTGAGTTGGCAGGCACGGTGCTAAGGCACTGGCCTTGTTCGATCATCTTTTCGAGATCTTTTGCTGTGTAGAGTTTACTCATAGTGATTGGGAGTTGACCGGTTTTCGGTTGGAGAATGTAAATGAAAGTTAACTGGTTTTCGGTTGGTAAGTTTTCGGTTGAACAAGTCTATTAACTGGGAACTGGAGAACAGAAAACTGAAAAACCGTTATGCGCCGCTCTTAGGCGGCTCATAACGAAATGTATCAATCAGCGCGACGCTAATGGCGTCGAGTGGTGTTCGGTAGTCGAAGGGTTGCATGGCTTCGGCGCCTTCGACGTAGAGGATGTCGTCCCCCGCTCCCGCTCCGAGATTATCATAGGCGACGAGTGTCCACGCATCGGAATAACCATCGGGATTTTTCCCACTGAGCTCTTTGGCTCCTTGTGGTGCGACGACGATGAAGCGCCCACCACGAAAACCGGAGTCGGCGTGGCTGAGGGTGATGTTTCCGATAACTTTACCTACTTTCATCGTGCGTCGACCAGCCCCAGAACTTGGTTGCGGATGGGTGAAGTTACGTCGTGGAGAGTGTTTTGCGTCCACGAGCCATCGGTGGTGATAAAGACCCGCGTGTGCTGGCCTGCGCCAATCGGATCGAGCGCTGCAAAAGGTGCGCCCGCATCTGCACCGTGCTCATTGATCGGCGTGCAGAGCACGATCTTTTGAGCCTTGAGGCTGGGATGGCCGATGCTGGTCACAACATGGCCGTCTATGCGGGCGAGGATCATCTTTTGTAATATAGAAATTTTGAAAAACTGAAATGCTGACTTTTTAAAATAAGTTCAGGTTGTTGACTAGGGTGCAGCGGCGGTAGCGGGTGAAGGTGCGGGGGGTGGTGATGCCTTCGCCAGTTGTGGTGGCGATGGAATAGCTGATGAAGCCTTCGCCACCCATGCCGAGACCTGCGACGCAGGGGCCGTTCTTAACGAAAATAGAAGTGTCCATGGCTTGTCCCATTTGCGTCATACGGGCGACGTTCATGGTGTGGATCATGGCGGAGTGCTTGTCACCGTGCTCGGATTGCTTGGCAAATTGTAGCGCTTGATCGAAACCGTTGGCACGCACGATGGGAAGCAGCGGCATCATTTGCTCTTCTTGCACGAAGGGATCGTCCACGCCAGTTTCGGCGATGAGCATCTCGACTTTGGAATCAATACTCAGCCCAGCGATCTTAGCGAGCGCGTCGGGATTGGCTCCGACCCATTTGCGATTGAGCACGGCACTGCCGCAGCCGACGCCGTTTTTGAAGTCGAAGACTTCGCGCTTGATCGTTTCAAGCTGGGCGGCGGTGAGAATCACGGCACCTTGGCGTTTAAGCGCGGCGAGGGTTTTTTGATAGGCAGCATCGACGGCGAAAATTTGCTTCTCGCCGATGCAGAGGAGATTATTATCGAAGCCGCCGCCTGTAATAATGTCGCGGGCGACGCGGTCGAAATCGAGTGCGTTGCAATCATCGACGACGACGGGAGGATTACCAGGGCCGGCGCAGATGGCGCGCTTACCAGTCTTCATCGCCGCATCGACGACGCCGGGGCCGCCTGTGATGCAGAGCAAGTTGACATCTGGGTGGGTGCAGAGTGCGTTGAATGAATCGAGCGTGGGCTTTTCGATGGTGCAAATCAAATTGGTAATGCCGGTGGCAGCTTTGATCGCTTCATTAATTTCGTGGATCGCGAGCGCGGCCACTGCTGCACCGCCTGGGTGCGGGTTAAAGACGACGGAATTACCCGCAGCCACCATGTTAATGACATTACCTGCGATGGTGGGAACGGAGTGAGTCAGTGGCGTGACGCCGACAATGACGCCCCAAGGCGCGGCCTCATCCATGGTGATACCGAAATCGCCACTCATGCCCTGTGGCACGAGGTATTCGGGGCCGAGCACGTTTTTCACACCTTGCAGCTTGAGCGGCTTGTGGGCTTGGCGGCCAATTTTAGTTTCGTTGAACTCGATATCGCCCCAGCGCTCGGCTTGGTCGACACACATATTTCTAACGATCTCGACGATCTTTGTGCGTGCCGCCCAGCCTTTTTTCTGGAGTTGCTCAAAGCCACTGCGGGCGGCGGCGACTGCTTGATCAGGGTCGTCAAAGACGCCGTGCTTGTCGGAATGGCTCTGAATCGAGGGTATGGCAAAGGTGCTGCCCTTGCTCTGGAGCTGCGCGAGTACCTGACTCACGACTTCGCGGATCGCTGCTTCATTCAACTGGCTCATGTTAAGTTCTTTCTTTTAGTTAACTGTTCTTAGCTTCGTAGGTCTTCTTGCCTCCGATGCTGACTGTATCGATCAGCCCGACGATGGCGGCATCGACGGGGAGCTGCTTCAAACCTTCGGCTTGGCGAGCGGAGCTGCCTTGCGAAAACATGACAAGCTCGCCCTCACCTGCGCCGAGCGTATCGACGGCTACGATGGTGTTGCTGCCGGGTTTGAATTTTGAAGGATCGTCCGGATCGACAAGCATGGGTCGAATCAAGAGGAGCTTACGCCCACGCATGGATTCGTCCTTTTTCGTCGAGACGACTGACCCTATGACTTTTCCGAGGTACATCGGTGTTTACTTAGCAGCGCGCTTGGGAGCGGACTTGAGGGCTGGCACGATGTTTTCGACATCCTCGTGAGGACGCGCGATAACGTGTGCGCTGACGACTTCGCCGTAGCGGCCTGCGGCTTCGGCGCCTGCTTCGATGGCTGCATTCACAGCCGCCACATCGCCAGTGACGATGGCACTCACGAGTGCGCTGCCGACACCCTTCATAGGGCCGGCGAGTTCGACGTTTGCTGATTTCAGCATGGCGTCTGTGCCTAGAACGAGAGCGATGAGGCCTTTAGTTTCGAGAATTCCAATTGCTTGTTTTGCCATGATATTTTGTTGGTTTGATTTTGTGTTGATTGAAAATAGTTTAGTTGGACACTTTGCGGTAGACCTCCCTTGCGATGACGAGTTCTTCGTTCGCGGGGATGACGATTACTTTGATCTTGGAATCGGGGGTGCTGATAATGCCTTCGGCACCGCGGATGGCCTTGGCGTTGGCGGCGGGATCGATCTGAACGCCGAGCCCTTCGAGTCCGGCGCAGACGCCAGCGCGGAGTTCAGCATCGTTCTCGCCAATACCGGCGGTGAAGACGATGGCCTCGGCACCGCCCATTTTGAAAAAGAAAGAACCTGCCCAGTGGCGGATGCTGTCGATGAGCACTGCTGTGGCGAGTTCGGCGGCTTGGTTGCCTTTTTCGGCGGCTGCACGGATGTCGCGGGCGTCGTTACTCACACCTGATAGGCCAAGTAGTCCGCTCTCTTGATTCAGTTGGCGTTCGGCCTCTGCCACGGACAAGCCGAACATCTTACAGACGTAAGGAATCGCCATCGAGTCGAGGTCGCCGACGCGGTTGTTTTGCGGCAAGCCACTTTGTGGGCTAAAGCCCATACTGGTGCCGATCGCGACACCGTTTTCGATGCCGGTAACGGAGCTACTGCCGCCGAGGTGGCAAGAGATGACGCGCAGCGGTGCGCCGCTGTATTCGCCGGGGCCGGAGACGTAGAGATGGCAGACGCGGTCGGCCACGGCGTCGTTGCCCAGCAGCTCGGCAGAGCGCTCTGCGACGAATTTGTGACTAGCACCGTGGAAGCCGTAACGGCGGATGCCGAGATCGCGCCATGCTTGCGGAATCGCGTAACTGAAGGCGGCGGGCGTCATCCATTGATAAAACGCCGTTTCAAAGAGCGCGACCCGTGGGACGCTGGGTAACTTCTCTGCGAAGCAGCGGATACCTGCGGCGTAGGCAGGATTGTGAGCGGGTGCGACTTCCTTAAAGCCTTCGAGGGCTTCAAGGACATGCGCATCTGCTTCGACACAACCACTAAGACCTTTACCGAGTACGGTCTTAAAACCGACGGCATCGATCGCCTCACCAGATTGAAGATGCCCCTCCCCGACTAGGCTTACAAGCATCTCTTCGATGCAAGCCGTGTAGTCGGTGACGCGTTCGAAACCACCGCTGGCGAGTTGCGCAGCGTTGCCCGCATCCATATCGAAAAGACGATATTTGAACGAGGTGGAACCGAGGTTGACGATGAGTATCTTCATGGAATTCGTAGAATTCGTAGAGTTCAGTTATTTGGTTTTTAGTTGACTAGTTTTCGGTTGGCCAGTTTCCGGTTGTTGAACTGAAAACTGTTAAACGAAAAACTGATTAACTGGAAATTGGATCGCGTTGCGCTTCGCGCTAAGCGATCCAATTTCCAAGTTTGCTGAGGTCATCGTGGGGGCGAGGGATTACCTGCACTGCGATGACTTCGCCTATTTGACCTGCGGCGTCGGCGCCTGCTTCGACGGCGGCTTTGACCGCAGCGACATCTCCAATGAAAAAGCCAGTGACGAGGCCACTGCCGATTTTTTCGTAGCCAGTCATCTTGACGTCAGCTGATTTAAGTGCGGCATCGGATGCTTCCATGAGGCACACCAGCCCCTTGCATTCGATCATTCCAATTGCTTGTTTTGCCATAATAATATGTCTCCTACTGTTTAGTTAGGTTTTTTCTGAGAGGGTTTATGCTTCAAAGTTTTTTAACAAATCATCGTGCGGACGCGCGATGACGTGGGAGGCGACGAGTTCGCCTACGCGGTTGGCCGCTTCGGCTCCCGCTTCGACGGCTGCTTTAACGCTGCCGACATCTCCTTTAACAAGAACGGTCAAAAAGCCGCCGCCAATGGAGATTTGCTTTACAAGGCTAACCGAAGCTGCCTTAGCCATAGCATCACTGGCTTCGATTGAGCCGGTGAGACCTTTTGTTTCTACTAATCCGATGGATTCACTCATGATATGTGGTTGGTTGGTTTTTTTGAACATCGAACATCGAACGTTGAACGTCGAACTTCGAAGTAATTGTTAACAATGAATTTATTTTTGGGTGAGATTGTTTTGTTGAGCAGTTTTTACGCTGGAAACGAAAATTCGAATGAGTTGGTCGGTTTCATCCAAGGTTTTCAATATTCAAACGAGCAGTTCGCAGGGAGTCTGCTGGGTAAAGCCGCAGGCATTGCCCTCGTCGGTGTCGATGTGGACTTCGAGTTTGAAGGAGGGGTCGACGCGCACGAAAATTTTATCGAATGTCAGCCCGACATCGCCGCGGATGCGCAACTTCATAAAGGACTTATTCTCGACGCCGTAAAAGGCAGCGTCCTCAGGTGCCATGTGGACGTGCGGCGCGGCGCGGATCACGCCCTCTTTCATTTCGAGGAAACCGGCGGGGCCCATTAACATACATCCAGGGGTGCCCGCAATATTACCGGAATTGCGCACGGGGATCTGAAATCCGAGGGAAATCGCATCAGTGGAAGCAAGCTCGATTTGATCGAAGTCGCGGCAGGGGCCGAGAATGCGGAGATTGGAAATCATGCGGCTGCGCGGGCCGATCAGAGTCACGGACTCTTCGGCCGCGTATTGGCCTTCCTGATACAACCACTTCTTAGGTGTGAGTCGATGGCCTTTACCAAAAAGAGTTTCGACCGATGCTTGTGATAAGTGGCAATGGCGCGCACTGATATTAACTACCAGCGGGTTGGGGCCTTGCCTATCCTTACCAGAGGGCGAGTCGCCCTGCGCCTTCGCAGCGCCGCTTTGCACACTCGCAGCGCGGCCCTGCACCCTCGCAGCGTCGCGCTGCTGGCCTGCGACACGAGCGAGGCTCTGCCTCACTAGTTGCTCGATTTGAGCGCGATTTAGGGGTGATTGACTCATACAAATATTTGGGAAATTCTTGACATTTCTAATCAAAACCAACTTTTTAACCCTACAAGTCAACATATTTCTTGCAATTTCCCAAAATAATCAACAACTTATACGAATGTTAGCCCCTGAACGTCAACTCCAAATACTCACTCTCCTCGAAGAGCGCGGTACGGTGCGCACGATGGATCTGGCGGAAGAGTTTCAAGTAACGGACGAAACGATTCGTCGAGATTTGCAGATACTTTCGGAGAATCAACAACTTAGCCGTATCCACGGTGGAGCTAGCAGCCTCAATGGGCGCCCCAAGCTTCAGTCCTTTTCCGAGCGTCGGCTACTGGAAGTGGAAAAGAAGCAAGCCATCGCAAAGGTTGCCCTCGAACGAATACAACCGGGCGAGACCTTTGCCTTCGACAGCAGTACTACAGGTTTTGCGCTGGTCACAATTCTCCCCGACCTGCCCTATCGCGTATTTACAAATGCCTATGCGGTGATCGACCAACTAGTTTCGATGGAGCAGATTGAACTGATCTCGACTGGCGGCAGCTACCACTCGAAAACGCAGACTTTTATAAGTGGTGACAGCTACGAAATGCTGCGGCGACACAATATCGGTTGCGCCTTCGTCTCCTGCATCGGGCTCGATGTAAAACGCGGCCCTAGTGAGGGCTTTGAGCAACAGGCCGTCTTTAAAGAGACGCTGATCCAAATGGCGCAAAAAGTAGTGCTGTTGGTGGATTCGACAAAATTTAATCAAAACTCCGAATACTTTTTCGCCAGTCTGCGCGATATTTCTGAAATCATCACCGACAGCGATGCCGATCCTGAATTCGTCGAAGACCTCCGCACTCAAGGCTGCATCGTGACAATTGCCTCACTTTAAATTATTAAAAAAATGCCAGAAAAGAAAATCTACCTCGCAGTCGATCTCGGCGGCGGCAGCGGACGCGTCCTCGCTGGAATCTTCGACGGTCAACGCATCGAGCTGCACGAGATGAATCGTTTCGAGAATAGGCCGCTGGATCTGCCAGACGGACGCCACTGGAATGTCACTGGCATCTATCTGGACATCTTGGATGGACTCAAAAGCGCGGCGAAGAAATACGGCAGCAGCCCCATCAGTGTCGGCATCGATACTTGGGGCGTGGACTACGCGCTGCTTGATCGGGACGGACACGTGCTCGGCCTGCCTTTTCAATACCGAGACAACCGCACCGAAGGCATGATGGACAAAGCCTTTTCAATGGTTTCCAAAAAAGAAATCTACGAGGCCACTGGCATTCAGCTGATGTTCTTCAATTCCATCTTCCAACTACTCTCGGAAGTGGATCGAGCCAGTCCAGTGTTGGACGTGGCTGAAGATATACTGTTCACCCCCGACTTACTGGGCTACTGGCTGACGGGCAAAAAAACGCAGGAGCGCAGCATCGTCAGCACCACTCAGCTATACAATCCCAATACCAAAGACTGGGACTATTCGCTCATCGAGCGCCTCGGCTTACCGAAAAGACTCTTCAACAAGATTAGCAATCCAGGCGATACACTCGGTGATCTACGCACCAGTCTCAAAGAGCAAACCGGCCTCAAGAAGCTAAAAGTCATCACCGTCGGCGGTCATGATACCGCCAGCGCTGTGGCTGCCGTGCCCAGCCAAAAGAAGGTGCCCGCCTACCTCAGTAGCGGCACATGGTCGCTAATGGGGCTGGAGCTATCCGAGCCAATTATCACAGAGCAATCCTACCAAGATGCCTTTACTAACGAGGTCGGCGTCAACGGCACCATTCGCTTTTTAAAAAACATCTGCGGGCTATGGTTGATCCAAGAATCGCGCCGCTACTGGCTTGATAACGGGCACGATTATAGTTATGCCGACATGGCTGGTCTCGCCTCCAAGGTTAAGCCTTTCCGCTCGCTGATAGATCCTGACGATCCGCGTTTCGCCGAGGCCGGGCGCACGCCAGAAAAGATCCAAGACTACTGCCGCGAGACCAAGCAGCAAGTCCCTGAAACCCCTGGTGAAACCATCCGCTGCATTTATGAAAGTCTCGCACTTCGCTACGCTGAGGTTTGGTTAAAACTCCCCAACTATACCGACGAAGCACCCGATTGCCTCCACATCGTAGGCGGCGGCTGCCAAGATAAGCTGCTCAACCAATTCACCGCCAACGCTCTCGGCACCACCGTCTTTGCTGGCCCGGTCGAAGCCACTGGCCTAGGCAACATCCTAGCACAAATGATGGCCGACGGCGTCATTAGCACGCTCGCCGAAGGCCGCGCCATCGTGGCCGACTCCTTCCCCGTCGAGACCTACCAACCACAAGATACCACCGCCTGGGATGCGGTAAAGGAGCGCTTTGCTGAAATCTGCACGGTGAACTAACATTTACTCACCACAAACACACACCATGAAAAGTAAAAACCAGATTCAAGACCCCGATGTTATTTTGATCGGGAGCGGTATTATGTCAGCCACGCTCGGCGCTATGCTCAAGGAGTTGAATCCAAAACTGCGCATTCAGCTCTACGAGATGACTGAGGAATTTGGCAAAGAAGCCTCCAACGGCTGGCACAATGCTGGCACTGGTCACGCGGGTCTGTGCGAGCTTAGCTACACGCCCGACTACGGCCCCGACGGCGAAGTCGACGTGGAAAAAGCACTCGAGATCTTCCACCAGTTTGAGCACTCCAAGCAATTTTGGGGCTACGCTGCGCGCACTGGCATGATCGATCAGGTCGAAGAGTTCATCAACCCTGTGCCTCATCTTAGTTTCGTTTACGGGCAAGAACAAGTCGACTTCCTCAAGTCGCGCTTCACTCAGATGCAGAAACACCACTTCTTCGAGGGGATGACTTACACCGAAGACCGCGAGCAAATCCGCGAGTGGGCACCCTTGCTGCTCGAAGGCCGCGACGATACACCGCTAGCGCTGACGAAAATGGAACGCGGCACCGACATCAACTACGGCACCCTTTCTGCCAAGCTCACCGAGTGGCTCGGTAAGCAAGAAGGCTGTGGCTACGCCACCAGTCACCGCGTCACCGACCTGACAAAGGATGGCAAAGGCTGGAGGGTCGAGGTCCAAGATCTTAAGACGAAGCAAAAATTGACTACCACAGCCAAATTCGTCTTCATCGGCGCGGGTGGCGGCAGTCTCCCACTTCTGCAGAAATCAGGCGTGAAAGAGAGCAAAGGCTTTGGCGGCTTCCCCATCGGCGGGCAGTGGCTGATCTGCGACAAGCCAGAGATCGTCGAAAAGCACCTCGCCAAAGTCTACGGCATGTCGCCCGGCGCTGCGCCCACCATGGCCGTGCCGCACCTCGACACCCGTATCATCGATGGCAAAAAATCCATCCTCTTTGGTCCCTACGCCGCGTGGACGACTAAGTTCCTCCACATCGAAGGCAAGCTCACCGACCTGCCCGGCTCCATCCGCACCGATAACATCGCTTCGCTAATTAAGGTCGGCCTGCACAATATACCACTCGTGCGCTACCTCATCCAACAAGGCACCCAGAGCATGAAGACCCGCATGGGTGAGCTGAAAGCCTTTTTCCCCGATGCCAAGGAAGAAGACTGGAAACTCATCGAAGCCGGCATCCGCGTGCAAGCCATCAAAAAAGAAGATGGCGATGCGGGCATCGTCCACTTCGGCACCGAAGTCCTCACCGCCGAAGATCTCTCACTCTCCTCCCTGCTCGGCGCATCGCCCGGCGCATCCGTCTCGGCTAATATTATTCTTGAAGTTATCAAGCGTTGCTTCGCCGAGACCCTCGCCTCACCCGCAGGGCACGAACGCATGAAGGCGATGATCCCCTCTTACGACGAGGATCTGACCCAAGCCGAAATGGCTCCCCGCCAACGCGAGTTAAGCGAAGCAGCCTTCAAATCCCTAAACTGCATTCGATAACATGAAAAGGTATAGCGATTATTTAAACGGCCTGAGCGGCACCATCCTACTCGGTTGCGACGGCTTCGTCGACGAGACATACGAGATCGTTCAAGAGCGCAAAAGCCAGACCGAGTTCACCGCTATGAAAAACCTCAAGATGTTTGGCGAACTGCTCGTCGAGCGCTCCGATGGCGGCGTCGGCGTCGAGCTGGTGCCGAAGCGCCGCTGCGAGGGCGGCTTTGGGATCAACTCAGGTCGCATCGCGGCCATCTTGGGGCTCAAGCCACGCCTGCCCGGTCTCTACGGCAGCCCGACCATCGACCCAGCGTTTACAGAGTTTGAAGATATTTGCGAAATCCACTCCCTCGGGGATCCCGCGCTGACCATCGCCCTAGAATTCGGCGATGGCAAGGTCTTGATGAGTAATCTGGAGGCCGTTTCCAGCCTGACTTGGGGCGACTTCGAGAATTTTTTTACGCCAGAGCAACTCAAGGAGTTGTTCACCGGCGTCGATATTTTAGGGCTAGGCTACTGGTCGCTCACGGCCGATTTTGACGGGTTTTTCCAAGGCTTCATGCAGCAGTATGAGACGATCACCCCACCGCGCCGGATGGTCTTCGACTTTGCCGACATCAAAAAGAAATCTAGTGAGTCTTTCATCAAGTCTCTCGATTTAATCAGGGCTTACAATCACAAGATCCCGATGACCTTTAGCCTCAACGAACACGAGGTGTTGGAGCTCTGCTCGCGGGTCGGCATCGAGCGTCCAGTATTAGATCCCACCACCATCGGCTCCACCTTGAAGGTCGCGCGCGAAAAGATCGGCTTTGATGAGCTCATCGTGCACACGCCTGAGTTCGCCGCCGCCTCCAGCGCCACCGACGGCGAAGCCTACGCCATTCAAGAGCGCCAGACGAATGTCATCCGCAGCGCCGGTGCCGGTGACAGCTTTAATGGCGGCTACATGTGCGCCTCACTCGGCGACCTCCCGATCAAAGAGCGCCTCGTGATGGCCAACGCCGCCACCGCCTTCTTCGTCACCCATGCCACCGGCCCCACCAAAGAAGAATTACTAGCTCAGATCGAAAAAGCCTCCGATAGGTGATCCTCCGCTGATCTGTCTTTGCGCATGGCTTGGTATAAGAGTCCCAAGCTAATTCTTCCACGCTTGCTGCTCGCATAGCTGCTGAACTATAGCTAAGGCGAAATAGTCTGCAGGAAGTCGGCCGTGTTTGGCTAAGTAAGCAAGGGCACGATCCAGTTTTCGAACAGTATTCTTATGCGATTCAAGCGCCTGACTCGACATCTCACTTAAAGGTATCAAGTAGGTTTTTAAACTCGTATCGACTGATCGTCTGACGGCATCACTTTCTTGGTAAACCAAGGATTCCAGCAGTTTGAAAGTCTGCTCCATTCCCTCGAGTTGGGCGGCTTGGTCGATCAGATCACTGGCGGTCACAGCTCGTATCGCTTGGGTCGCTTCCGCGCTTAATCGACCCTCGACACCACCCTCTAGGGCTCGCGGCCGCAAGGGGCGATACCAGATATTGCGGAAGCGCACGGGGTCACCGTGGTCTTGTAAATGCAAACTCCCTTGCTCCGGAAATACGCGATCGAGTGGCTTACGGGCCTTCCAACCACCGCCACCTGCTAAGGATGCGTTGTCTTGCACCACCACCCCGTTGATCAATACCGTCATCGATCCTTCATCCAGCACCACGCCGTCGCGCACGATCGGCCGACGAAAGATGATATCCGTACGTTGCCACTCGCCGGGCTCTCTAAGTGAATTGGCTGCCGGTGGCATCAAGCCATAAATCGCTCCAACCGTGCCGTCGGCATAGGTCGGATTTTGAAAATTGTCCAACACCTGAACTTCAACCATTCCCATTAAAAATATACCGCTATTGCCACGCCCTTGGCCTGTGCCCTTGATTTCGCTGGGTGCCATCCACTCGACGTGCAGTTGGCAATCGCCGAACTCGACTCGACTCGCGAGCGAGCCCGCACCGCGCACCGAATGCAGAGCCCCGTCCTTGACAGTCCAATCCGCCTGCCTCTGCTCGGCATCCTTGATGTGATACCAATTTTCTAGCGAGGCCTCCGTGCCATCGAATAGAATGATCGCATCGGAAGGTGCATCACCAGCGAACGCCCCAGGCTGGACAGTTGGCGGTTGTGGCCGATTCGAATCATGCACCGCCCACGGATGATTCGCGTCGGGCGGATCACCAAAAAAGGCCATCGCGCCGGCTTGACTCGAAAAGCTAAGCAGTAGGATGACTTCCGGAAGCAGGCTCCAGCTTCGCATATCTAAGCGGTTTTAGATGGCTCGGCGGCGCGCTTGCGCTCTTCCATTTCAGGTTCTTTGATATCGACATCCATCGCGGTGCGGATGTCTTCTTCGATTCCGGAAGTGGCTTTCTTAAACTCCTTGACTGAAGTACCTAGCGAGCGGACGAGTTCTGGTAGCCGCTTGGCACCGAAAAAGAGCAAAATCACCGCGCCAATGATGACGATTTCGGGGGTGCTCAGGTTTTGTAGAAAGGCAATCGGTGATATGTTCATATTTTTCCTTTTTCGTTATAATGTGAGTCGTGTGAGCCTATAGAATGCACTTATTGGACTCTTATTCAAGCGGTAAGGCAGTCGAATCATACACGATGACCTTTTCCCAAAGCGGCTTACACGCCGCCACAAATATATCGTGAGCGGGCTCTTGTTGGTATTTGGCCTGAGCGTCTGCCGATTCAAAGGTCAGAATCAAGCTGTAGGTAAACGAGTCGTCGACCACCTCGCGGGTAGCTTTTGGGGCGACTCCGATGAAGCGGGTTTTGGCATACTGCGAGGTCTCCATGAATGTGCGGGCAGCTGCTTCAAACTGCTGGCGGTCTTCTAAACTGTCGGGGTTCTTGAGCCAAAAATAAACGACGTGCGTAAACGTTGGGTCAAATTCCATTGTGCCTGCGGAGCTGGCACGAACGCTAGCGGGTGCGGCCTGAATGGCCCGATTCAGAATAGGAATCACCCCGACATTTTCAAATGTGATGGCCACATCGAGTGCGGTGCCACCATCGAATGCGATCACGGTCGGATCGACGCCTGCTTCGAGGAGTCGTTCTACCATTTCGGCACTCGCGCTGGCGGCGGCTTCGTGCAGCGGCGTCCCCTTGCGCTCACTCAGGAAGTTTACATTGGCACCCCCCTCGATCAGCGCTTCGGCGACGGCGATACGATCTTTGGCAGTGGCATTATGAAGCGGCGTCCAGCCAGCTTTATCCCATTCATGGGGCTTAGCCTCAGCCGCTAGGAGTGCGGCAACGACTGTGGGCAAATCGCGATCCACTGATAAATGCAGTGGTGTGCGCTGGCTGTTGTCCGCCGCATTAACATCCGCTCCGCTGGCGATCAGTTGCAAGGCGATCGCCTCTTGCTTGCGCATGATGGCTTGGTTCAAGGGCGTCAGGCTCTCGCTTTTGCCTTGATTCACTGCACCGGGATCAGCAGCCAAGTGCAGTTTGACATCTGCCAAATCGCCTCGTGCGATGGCTTCGTCAATACTCGGGTATTTGGGCGCGGCGCTAGCTGTCACGACTAGTAAAGCACAGCAAGTGAGAGGAAGCAGAGTCCAACGTAGCATAGTGAATCGGATTGAGGATTAATCTGAGTCGGCGTTCAAAACTTTGGGCTTATAACCGCCTTGAGATTTAAAGTAGGCCATCAGACCGAGAAAAGCAACCAGCATGAAGGCTGGGAAAATCGACATTTTAGCCAAGGCACCCTGGGTTTCGCGTTCGCGAATACCATCGATCTGCTTTTGCAGCTCGGGAGAGAGCGCTTCCACCGCAGTCATGTCGAGCGCGGTGTATTGCCCTAGAACGTATTCATTTTCCTGAATGACCTGCGCATAAGTTGCGGGCAACGCTTCTTTAACAGCAGAGGTAACGGAGCTTTCTTGGAGATTACCGATGAAGGGGCCGCCAAGAATACCTACGGTCAACATGCCGATACCGGCGATGGCGTTGAGCGTGAGCGCCCCACCCTTCGGAGTCTGCTCGGCCACGACGCCGAGAATAGTCGGCCAGAAGTAGGTTTTGGCGACGCCATAAACGGTGGCTGAGAAAAAGATGAAGGCCACGCTCTGTGCAAAAGAAAGTAGATTTAAGCCAACGATTGCCAAGCCCGAGCACAAGGCCAGCAGACCAAGCGGGCCAAACTTATTGATAACGGGGCCGGCATAGAAACGCAGCACCATCATGATCGCCGAGGTGTAAACTAACACCCAAGTTGGGTCCCACCCAGCCAGCATCATCGGCTTAGCCATCAGGGCGGAAATCCAGCCGTCGGTGCCGAGCTCAGTGGTCGCCATCGGCATCATTATAATGACCAGGACGAGCAAAAGTGGGTTACCGAAAGAGCGGCAGTAAGCGCCATAGCCGATCACAGAAGCAGCGATCAGCCCCCAAGTCACCGCGCCCGACCAGCCGAAAACAACGCCGAGCTGGGCAAAGATTAAATAGAAGGCGACGAAGGCACCGGCAGCGCCGAGTTGTGCCAGCATTTCGCGGTAGCTGGACCCTGCCGCCACCCGCTCGTTCACGGGGAACTTCACCTTGGCCAGCATTACTAAGTAAACTAATGCAGGCAAAAAGATCAGCCCGATCAGTATCCGCCAATCATCGGCACCGGCTGCAGTCAATGCGATTGCGAGTACTCCACCGAGGACGAGGCCACCTGCCCAACCCGCATGGAGGATATTGAGCCACTTCGATTTTTCGTCTTTATAGAGCGTCGCGACCACGGGGTTAATAAATGCCTCTACGGTGCCATTGCCCAACCCGAGAATGACGGAGCCCCAGTAAAGATAAGTCCAAGCGCGCGCCTGCGCCGCCGCCAGATCGGCGACCTCGCCGTTGACGATCCCGAAGGCCATCACAGCCATCACCCCAAACACGGCATAGCAGCCGAAGCTGAAATACATGGCAAATTTGTAGCCCACTCGGTCAATAATCAGACTGAACAAAATAATACTGATGGCGAAGGGCCAGATGCCCGCTCCGAAGAGGACACCACTCTGCACCTTATCGAGGCCAAATTGCTCCGGCCAGATGCCGCTGTTGATCAAAATAGCCCGTAATATAAAGGCCATCGAAGTTGTGATCAGGGCTATAAAAGAGCCCCAAAATACTAATTTGTCGTTTTTACTATGAGTCATATTACGGGGTGGCTGATGTGCTTAGATCGATTAGATCTGCGGGGATTAAGTAGGGCTCTTATTGACTCGGCGAGTCGCTCGGAGATTGTGTGAGGGTGAAATTGAATCACTAAAACGCCGACGGTAGCGCAGCGGTGTGATTTTTAATTCAAGACGAAAGGCGCGCGTCATATTAGTTTGGTCATTAAAACCGCACTCAACTGCGATGCCTGAAAGCCCGCGATCCGTGTCGCGCAACAGTTTGCAGGCAGCATTCAAACGCGTCTTCCGCAGATACATGAGCGGCGTCAGCTCAAAGGTTTTGCGGAAAAGGCGCTCTTGAGAACTAACGGAGATATTGCCCACCTTGGCCATCTGAGCGACCGAGAGTTTCTCGCGATAGTTTGCCCGCACGAAATCGACTATCTCATGCATCTCTGGATGGTCGGCATAGACCGCATCCGAATCTTGAATCAGGCGCGTCACCCCAGCGAGTCCAACGATGATGCCCGCATTGTCATACAACGGAATCTTTGTCGTGCTGAGCCAGTCCAAAGAGCCGTCAGCCGAGGGCACCAACTCGATTTTATTCTGAATACTCTCACCCGTCTCCATCACCGATTGGTCATCCGCATAGAATGCGCTGGCGAGAAAATCTGGGCTATAATCGTAGTCAGTCTTACCGAGCAAAGCCTCCATCGAGGCTTCACCCAGCGCGTTGGCAAAATCACGACTGCCCCCCATGAAGTGGCTGTGACGATTCTTCACGAAATAGTATGCACCTGGTATGTTATCGAAGAGCGATTCAAGCAATTGTCCCGAACGCAAAGAAGCAAAGAAATCGCACTGGGCGTCATCGATCTCATCTGAGGCTAAGGGGCGGAGTTTCATAAGTTAATAAAACTTACCAAGAGCTATTTGACGAGATATGACAAGAAATTTATCTAAAAATAGTTATAATATACCAGATTTCATGTGAAAAATGAACTATTACTAGTGTCTATATTGTTATACAAAAACTACTTATGATTAAATAATAAAAAGGTAATCAGGCAAAATTCACTATCCAATGGAAAGCCCCCATGAACCTGAAATAGCATAAAATCTGAAATATAAAATTCGTCAATCGCTACCGTCTTCGTCTCCAACTCAGCCAGGCAGGTGATTTAATCGAGGTTGGGATTACGCATCAAAGTATCAAATACAGTCATCAAGGCTCCCTTTAACTGATCCTCACTAGAATCGCTGACCACAATTTGAAGCGACTTCGCCATAATCGGGAGCGTCTGTGCCAACATCGCTTCCCGAATAAAGGGTTCGACTAAGCTCATTAGCTTACCGATGCGACCACCCACAATCAAAATAGAGGGATTAAAAGTCTGCACCAGTGGTGCCATCCCCGCACCTAATTGCACCGCGACTGCCTCCAAAACCTTTAAAATAGTGGCATCACCACCCCTTGCTTGAGCGTGAACCCAATCTAACCAGCCTTCCTCGGATTCAACCTTTTCAGAGATGACTACCCCCGCCTCGATTAACTTACGCTTGACCGCAATCGCACCGATCTCAGTCACCCAGCAGCCATACTTGCCACAGCTGCAAAGCACCTGATTTTCCGCAAAAAACGTGTGTCCGACTTGGCCTGCAAAGCCCTGTTTGCCACGCAACAAAACACCATCGACATAAACGCCCGCTGCCAAGCCCACCCCTAAGCTTAAATACACCATATTCCGAGCACCGGGTCGCGGCCCCAAATGGTGCCCCCATATCGCTCCCGCATGCGCTTCATTCTCCACATAGACGGGCACACCGTAGCGAGCCTCCCAGGTCTTTTTCAGGGGCACATGCTCCCAACGCGAGGTGGGGCCGTAGGCCAATTGCCCCAACTCTCGATCCACCATGCCAGCAAAGGCAACACACATCCCCAGACACTTCAGATTTCTGACCTCTCCCGCCTCTAAAGCGCGCTCAATTAACGTAGAAACCAGCGCTAAGCCTTCCTCAGAAGACCCACCCACCGACAACGGCACACTCTGACGCCAGAGGATTTCCTGCCCTACATTTGCGAGCACCACCGTAGCCTGATCTAAATCTAAATCCACCGCCAGCATACTGCCATAGTTGGCATTTAAACTCACTAAGAGCCCCGGGCGGCCCGCTCCCCCCACAATATACTCCGTTTCGTGAGCGAGGGATGCTTTTATAAAAACAGCGACGATACTCGAAATTGTGGCACGCGTTAATCCCAATGACGAAGCAATCTTGGCGCGCGATTGTGCCCCATTTTGCCGTAATTGGTTTAAGACACTCACAACGTTCAATCGCCGAATATCGCCGCGGTCATACTTTTGCTGCTCAATCATCTTTTTAAATTATCACCACTTTTATATTGCTAAAGCATTAAGTTGGTTTTTTTGTTCATTAAGTAAACATACTGCAAGTCATTATTTAGTCTCCCTCGATCAGGTTTCACCGGCCTCTCCCGCATGAACAAACGTTTCCAACAAACTTCACGCTGCGATGTCATCAAAGCTTCAGCCGCTTTCGGCGGCTTTATGCTTCTGCTCTCTTACACCGCGCTCGGCAACAAGTCCTCCACCGAACTCGCCCCCAGCGAGAAAATAAACTTAGCCGTGATCGGCATAGGCAACCAAGGCGAACGTAAGCTCAAAACCCTCTACCGCTCCGGCCACTGCAATGTCGTCGCGCTCTGCGATGTCGACCTGCAAGGCGCTCACACACAAGCTCCGCAAGCGGCCCACGCGTCCGCCCGCACCTTCACGGATTTCCGTCAAATGTTCGATAAGATGGCCGACGAAATCGACGCCGTGCTTATCGCCACCCCCGACCACTCCCATTTTGCCGCGACGATGCTAGCGATGTCGCTCAATAAGCACGTCTTCGTGGAAAAGCAGCTCGCCCATACCTTTGGCCAGAGCGAGCGCCTCATCCGCATGGCTGCGAAGCACCCGGAACTCGTCACCCAAATGGGTAACCAAGGGCACTCCGGAGCCAACTATTTCCAGTTCAAAGCATGGGCCGAAGCAGGGGTGATTAAAGACACCACTCGTATCACCGCCCACATGAATAATCCGCGTCGTTGGCATGGTTGGAGGTCCTTTGCGACCGCCTATAGTTGAGTCTACTTCAGTTAACTATTTTTCAAATCCTACACATGAGATTATATTTATACACCCTTGCAGCCCTTTCACTCGCCTCAATTGGTTGCGCTGCCGTTCCGAACCAAGTCTCCGAGAGTCAACTACGCTACGTAAAACAATACGAGAATCAGGCGAACATCCCGGTGCCTGCGGAAATGCTTCTCAACAACGATGCGGAACCACAACTCACAGAAGGTTTCTCTGATCTCTACAACGGCAAGAACCTAGAGGGTTGGACGCCGCTGGGCGGCCACTGCACTTTCGAAGCCAAGGGCGACGTGATTCTCGGCACCACAGTCAAAGGCTCTCCGAGCACCTACCTCTCCACAGATAAAGACGACTATGCCGACTTTATTTTCACTGCCGAAATCAAATGGGAAGTAAATGGCAACAGTGGCATCATGTTTCGCGGGCAATCTAGACCCGGAAAAGATTACGATATCGTCTTCGGGCCACAATGCGAAATGGAAGGCACCGATCTTGTGCGCGGCTGGTCGGGCGGTATCTTCGGACAGTCCGCGGGTGGCTGGGCCTATCCACTTTGGCTCGAAGCACACCAAGAAGTGCGTAACGCGATCAAGCCAGACGGCTGGAACCGCGTTACCATCCAAGCAATTGGCACGAACGTCAAAACATGGATCAATGGCGTTCCCGCCGCAAACTGGGAAACCGAAGAATACACTAAAGGGTTTTTTAGCCTCCAGGTGCATTCAGGAAAAGAGGGCTCCATTCACTTTCGTAACATCAAGGTGAAGGAGCTTGATAACGCAACACACACAAAGGATCTCTTTGCCTCAGGCGACTTCTCTGAATGGACCAAAGTTAACGGTAAGCCCGTCAGCAATGGCTGGAGTATCGAAGACGGCGTCGTCCATCGTGACGGAATCAAGCCTGGTAATATTATCACCCGTAAACATTACAAAGACTTCGATCTTCGCTTTGATTGGAAGATCAGAGTAGGCGGCAACTCGGGCGTAAAATATCGCACTCGGGGCAGGCTCGGACTCGAATACCAAATCCTTGACGACGGCGTCCACAAAGACAAACACCTCTCTGCAGGCATTTACGCACTTGTGCCTGCCGCCAAAAACAAGCCTTACAATCCAGGAGGACAATGGAACTCTGGTCGTATCATCGCTCAAGGCAATCATGTCGAGCATTGGATCAACGGCGTCAAGGTCGCCGAAGCTGAAATCGGTAGCGAAGACTGGTTCGAGCGTTTTAATAGCAGCAAATACAAAAAGCACGAGGGCTTCGGCACATGGACTGGCCCAATCCTACTTCAAGACCACTTGGACGAGGCTTGGTTCCGAAACGTCCAGATACGTGAACTTTAAAAATGAGCAATAACATCGAACAAATCGAATCGATCCGCCAGCGCGGCTTTATGGGCCGCCTTGGTGGCTACGCGAAACTCACTGGCCCTGGTTGGGTGCAAGCAGCCGTCACCCTAGGAGGCGGCTCACTGGTCGGCGCGCTTTACCTCGGTGTGATCGGCGGCTACCAGTTCATGTGGCTTCAACCGCTGGCCATGCTCTGCGGTATCATCATGCTCGCCGCGATTTCTTACGTCACACTCTCCACGGAGGAACGTCCATTCGTTTCAGTCAAAAAGAACATCTCACCCACGCTCGCTTGGGGCTGGCTCATCGCCACCGTCGTCGCAAATGTGGTCTTTTGCTCAGCGCAATTTGCGCTAGGCACTGATGCGGCTCAAAACAACCTCGGTATACTTAGCGAGGTCAAACAACCTTACATAATCACCGCGGTGTTTGCGCTGGGAAGCCTAAGCCTACTCTGGCTATCTCGCCGGGGAGGCGCTGCTTCAAAAATCATCGATCATGTGCTGAAGGCACTGGTCGCAGTCGTCGTCCTTGCCTTCATGGGGGTCGTAATCGTCCTCGCTTCCAAAGGCGCGGTTGAATGGAGCGCATTATTCAAAGGGCTCATCCCCGACTTCGGTGCGCTCTTCAAACCGACTAGCACCTACAGTGATGCGATTGCAGCTACTGGCGGCAGCGCAGACTTCTGGACTAAATACATCGCCGAAAATCAACGTAACGTGATTATTGGAGCCTTTGGATCGGCCGTCGGCATCAATATGACTTTCCTGCTTCCCTACAGCCTCAAGGCAAAGGGATGGGGCAAGGCGCACCGACAGCTTTCCAGATACGATCTAGCACTCGGCCTGTTTATTCCATTCATTCTGGCAACGTCATTCCTCGTCATCGCGACTTCATCGCAGTTTCACGCGCGCGCAAATGGCGTCCACTCCGAAGCAGCGTATGTCAAAGTCATTGATACAAGACTCACCGCCACCCATGCGGATTACGCCGCGCTCGCAGACACTGAAAAGCAATTCCTCCGTGAAGCACTTCCCCAAGCAGAGAAGGATATGGGCGTCATGCTGGCACAGCGTAACGCCAAGGATTTAGCCAGCTCATTGGAACCGTTTCTCGGTAAAAACGCTCAGTTAATCTTTGGCATCGGCGTGCTCGCGATGGCGCTGAGCACCATGATCGTCCACATGATGATGAATGGCTACGCCATCTCCGAAGCATTAGGGAAACCCGGAGCCAAAGGTATCTTTATGCTCGGCGCTGCGATGCCTGCCCTCACCGGATTCCTTTCACCCATCCTGTGGAGCGGTCAGACCAAAACAGCCCTCGTGGTTCCAGCAGCGGTCATCGCCACCACCCTACTCCCCATCGCTTATGTCGCCTTCATCCTCCTAATGAACTCGAAAAAAACCCTGGGTGCAGAGCTTCCCAAAAATCGTTTGCTCATCAACGTATTGATGCTGCTCGCCGCAGGCGTTGCTTCGTTTGCTTCCGTTTGGAATCTGATCGGCAAAGCCTCCGCCGGCGGATCTGCCGGAATGCTAGGCATTTTCGGACTCATCGCACTCCCACTCTTACTACTCATTGGCATCATCGGGTTTGTGAAGCGCAACCGCGCCTAACGTTTACACCTCAAGATAAAGATTATGAAATTTGGAATTATCGGAGCCGGCATGATCGGCGGTTTTCACGCTCAAGCAATTCAAGCCATGACAGGTGGCGAGCTCGGAGGTGTCGCCGATCGCGTCACTGAACGTGCCACCGCTTTTGCAGCGCAATACAACACGCAGGCCTACGATTCGCTGGATGCTATGCTGGCCGACCCCGCGATTGAGATCGTGACTATCGGCACACCTTCGGGTGCTCACTTCGATCCCGCCATGGCTGCGATTGAAGCAGGCAAACACGTGATCATCGAAAAGCCACTGGAAGTCACCACCGAGCGTATCGACCTCATGGTGGCAGCCGCCAAAGCTAAGGGCGTGGCTCTCGCTGCTGTGCTCAACCGCCGCTTTCATCCGGGCATGGATGCCTTTAAAAAAGCCGCCGATGCCGGTCGCTTCGGCAAACTCACTTCCGCCTCTGCCTATGTGAAATGGTATCGTGACCAAGCCTACTACGACTCCGCTGGCTGGCGTGGCACGTGGGCGCTCGACGGCGGCGGCGCTTTGATGAACCAATCCATCCACACGGTCGACGCCCTACTCTATTTGGCCGGCCCGGTCAAATCCGTGCAGGCTAACACCGCTTGCCTCGCTCACGAAAATATCGAAGTCGAAGACATCGCCATCGCGATCCTCGAATTCGAAAGTGGCGCCCGCGGCATCATCGAAGCCAGCACCTGCACTTGGTCGAAAGGTGGCCACCCAGCCCGCGTCCAACTATCCGGGACAGAAGGCTCCGTCTTTCTCGCCGACGAAGCGTTTGAGATTTGGGACTTCATGCACGAAACCGACGCAGACGAAGCCATCCGCGCCCAATTCATGCAAGGAGCCGAAGCGGGCCTCGGTGCCAACGATCCCAGCGCAATCAGTTTTTATCAGCACCAGCGCAACTTCGAAGAAGTGGTCAACGCGATCCAAGAAGGCCGCGAGCCCAGCACCTGTGCCAGCGAAGCACGCAAGAGCGTCGAACTGATCCAAGCCGTCTACAAGTCCGCCCAAAACAACGGCGCAAAAATCGAACTGTCGTAGGCCCACCTTCAAACCTCCCCACTCATCATGATACTCACAGGATTCACCGACGAAGCCGGACAGGCTCTCGAAACCCAGATCAAGGCCACCCAAGCACTCGGGTGGCAGCATCTCTCCGCGCGCAGCATCAACGGGCAAAACATTCACGACTTATCTGAGGCGGATTTTAATCGTGCTGCCGATCAACTGGATGAGGCCGAGATTCAAGTCATCGAGTTCGGCTCCCTCATCGGCAGTTGGTCGAAGGAAATCGAGTCCGACTTTGCGATGACACTCTGCGAGATCAAAAGAGCCATCCCTCGCATGCAGCGCCTCGGCACAAAGTTAATCCGCGTCATGTCCTACGCGCAGAAGCCGTGGGGCCAAGATCAACACGAAGCCGAACGCTTCCGCCGGTTGCGCGAAATCGTCACACACTTCGCCGATGCTGGAATTCAGGCGCTCCATGAGAATTGTATGAACTGGGGCGGCTTCTCCGCCCAGCACACGCTACGACTGATCGACGAAGTGCCTGGCCTCAAACTCATTTTTGACACCGGCAACCCAGTCTTTCAACGCGACCGATCAAAACCAGAGCCCTATCCTTGGCAAGATCCACTCGAATTCTACCAAGCCATCAAAGAGCACGTCGCCCACATACATATTAAAGACTGTCTCAACCCACTCGAAGGCCATAGCGAACCCGAGCGTTACACCTTCCCTGGCGAAGGCCAAGCCCGCCTAAACGAAATCGTTCAAGCCCTCACTGACGATGGCTACACAGGCGCTTACGCAATCGAACCACACGTCGCCACCGTCTTTCACGCCAAAAATGGCAAAGAAACCGACGCAGCACAGTGTTATAAGACTTACGTCGATTATGGACATGCTTTTGAGAATCTCTTGAAGATTAAATTGACGTAATATGTCAAATTAAGGATTTATTGAAAAAATAAATGTGGATAATAAAATTCATAAAAATATATTATTCATATACTTACAAATTTAATTTTTAAACCTTATTAAATTTATTTAAATTATTTCCAATGAAATATGCATATTTTATTGAAAATGCGACGAATTTCCTTTTTAATGACGTAACAGATCGTTTTCCCATATCCCAAATAAAGAAGCATCCCCTCATTTCATGAAACGAAACATAGACACTGAAGATACCCTCGGGCTGACCCTCGGCATGTTAGTCCTGCGCCTCTGGCTGGCGATCCGCTCGATCCAAACTGGCATAGAAAAATTTGCTGGCATGCAGAGTAGCGACGCTGCCGTCATGATGGACGGCGCGCCCAATACCTACGGCCTCACCGAGACGTCGATGTCGAAAGCCTACGCTTTCAGCAACTACAGCGGCGTGCCCGCACCCCTCTACGACAAATTTAGCGCCGAACCACTCATCCCCATTTGGGGCTTAAATCTCTATGACGTAATCCTCGGGCCAGTCCTGCTGATCTTTGGTTTCACCCTCTTGCTAGGTATCGCTACACGCTTCTCCCTCTTTGCAATGGGGCTGATCTACACCAGCCTAACCTTTGGCTTAATTTTAATCAAACAAGATGCGGGAGTTGCATGGTTGGGCATTCACATTATTATGGTGGTTATGGCCTTAGTCTTAGCGAAGCACAACCGCTTCGCGGTTATGAAAAAGTGGTAATCTATTAACTCCTTTTAGCCCCCGAAATCTTATGGACTTCAAACTTCCCGCCCTATCGCGCCGCGACTTTATCACTAAAACAAGCCTCGGAGCTGGTATGATTCTGGGCGCACCCAGCATCTTAAAGGCAAAGGCACCAGGCGCGCCCACAGACGATATTCGCGTCGGCCTGATCGGTTGCGGCAAGCAGCAGGAAGTTCTCTTCAATGCGATGGTCAACATCCCGGGCATCCGCTTCGTGGCGGCCTGCGACATTATGAAAGCACGGGTCGGGCGCACTTTTTCCACGATCCGCTCGCGCTTTGATTACAGTATCACCCGCTACATTGATGCCGCCGAAATGCTGGAAAAGGAAGAGTTGGATGCCGTATTCGTTTCCACTCCCGACTTCTGGCACGCGCCCCATTCTGTTATGGCGATGGAAGCTGGTTGCCACGTGTATTGCGAAAAAATGATGTCGAACACGCTCGAAGGCGCTCGCAGCATCGTGGCTGCGATGGATCGCACCGGCCAGATTTGCCAGATCGGCCACCAGCGCCGCAGCAATCCGCGCTATCTGTTTGCCCTCAAGGAATTGATCGAAAAAGAAAATATTTGCGGCCCCATCCTCAATGTGAACGGCCAGTGGAATCGCGCGCTCAGTTCGTCGCAGGACATCGTCTCCAAACCCTCCATCCTCCCTGAAGCAGACATCCTCCGCGAATACGGATTCGGTAACGGAACCGACGATAAGCTCTCGCTCGAAGAGTTGCGCCACCGCTTCCTCAATTGGCGCTTTTACACCGCACTCTCCGGCGGCCCCATCTCCGACCTCGGTGCTCACCAGATCGACATTTTCAACTGGTTCCTCGGCAGCCAGCCGAAATCAGTGATGGCCTCTGGCGGACGCAGCTTCTTCAAAGACCGTGAGCATTTCGATAATGTGATGTGCATTTTCGACTACGATACACCCTTCGGCAATGCCCGCGCCTTTTACCAAGTGCTGACCACGACCAGCGCCGGCGGCGGCTACTACGAGTCCTTTATGGGCACCGAAGGCACCATCGAAATCTCTGAGCGCGAGGCCTATACCAACATCTACAAAGAGTCCGGCGCGGACGGTGCCAAGTGGAATGAACTCGTGCGCCGAGGCCTCCTCAAAAAAGAAGCCTATGGCGTCGCCGCTGGCGGATCCGATGCTATCGCCTCCTACGAATCGGCTCCGCCCGATAAATACGCCCTGCCTGGAGGCCTGAGTAAACAGCCCCACACAGCACACGTCGAAAATTTCTTAGACACCATTCGCGGCAAAGCCAAGCTTACCTGCGATGCGCGTCACGCCCTCGAATCCGAAGCCCCCATCTATTGGGTCAATCCCGCGGCAGAGAGCCATCAAATCATCAACTTCACCGAAGAACATCTTCACGCCTAGAGCAGAGGACTGAATTCAGAGAACAGAAAACCACCTAAAAATTATGAAACAAATCGCACTACTTACACTTGCCACGAGCGCACTCTTTTTTTCCGGTTGCGGCGACAAAGCCGCGTCCGACGACGCTGCTGCCACCGAACCCACACCCTCTGCCACAGGCAGCACAACCAGCACAGGCAGCATGCTCCTGACTACCGAAATTCCGCCCGAGCTAATCGAGGGCACTCCCATGCCGGTCAAAGTAGCCAACCTTGAGCCCGCGCCCAAAAGCGCCCCCGTCATGATGGTGCCCGAGGGCACCGTTCTCCTCTCCGCGGGTAAGCCCGTGACTGGCAGCGACGACTTCCCTATCATCGGCGAACTCGATTACATCACCGACGGCGACAAAGAAGCCGGCGAAGGTTATTTTGTCGAGATTATGGATGGCCTGCAATGGGTGCAAATTGACCTTGAAGCACCCGCCGATCTCAGTGCGATCTGGCTCTGGCACTACCATTCACAGGCCCGCGCGTATCACGATGTGATCGTGCAAGTCTCCAACGATCCCGACTTCGCCGAAGGCGTGACCACACTCTTCAACAACGACTACGACAACTCCGCCGAACTCGGCAAAGGCTCCGACCGTCCCTACGTTGAATCTCGTTACGGAAAACTCGTCGACGCCCAAGGCATCAACGCCCAATACGTGCGCCTCCACAGCAACGGCAACACTGCCAACGACATGAACCACTTCATCGAAGTCGAAGTTTACGGCCAGTAAGCGAGTGGATCGCTCAGGGATCGATCAATGCACTGGGCGTGGTATCGGCTTCGAGGTCGCCAGTTGCAAATTGAATACCCGCTAGGAAGTGTCGCAGAATTAACGTGTTCTGGAAAATGTGTTTGTTATGCCCGAGCGTGCTGTAAAAAACGCGTCCCTCGCCGAAAGACTGCACCCACGCCACTGGATAGTCATTATCCTTGCGCTTCATTTTCTCGACTTGGTCGCTCCGCTCGGGGTCTAGATGGAGGAGAATGCGCAACTTTTCGCGTGAATACGGCTCCGCTCTAAACTGATAAATCTCCTCTTTAATTCGAAAGTCCTTCATCGCCTCAAAGACGGGCTTGTTAATCGCATGCTCGGGGTCTTCCACCACGATCGTTACATTATTACCTGCATTCCAAGGGTGCCCATCGAATAGACCACCGATCATGCTCGGGTAATCTTTATGGTTGTAGCAAGCGTCTGTCGCAGCATGGATGCCCACTAAGCCTCCGCCTTGTTTGACGTATTCGGTTAGGTTATCCACCAAGCGATTGTGCCGCGCCTGCAGCCACTGCCACTCCTCTTTAGGGAAGTCTTCTCGGTTTTTTCGGCTCGGCATCAAAAAATCCTGAGTCGGACTGAGTAGAATGACCGCATCGAATTCCTGCAAAGCTTCCAACTCAAAGTTTTTTGGATCGTCGCTGATCACGGTCTGATACGCCCCAGAAGATTGCCCCATTTTTTCAAAAGCCACTTTACCATAGGGGATGGATTTATGCCGGAAGCCAGCCGTCGCACTGAAAACGAGAACACGGCGCCCGGCCTTCGGCTCGACGATGGGCGCCTTAGGCACCGCTTTTTCAATCGCCTCGATCTGCGCTGGAGGCACAGGCTCATCATCAAAAGTTGGCGTCCAATCTGAAGCTGCCGAAAGAGACAGCGCAAGCGATAGGTAGGTTAAGAAGAATGGTATTTTCATAATTTTGGAATGTTGTTCATATTCAAGCAACGAGACAAGGAATAAACATTCCAAGCTAGTCCTAGTCTAGGTTCGCTTCCATTTCCGCATCGGTCGGCGTACGTGAAATGACACCCTCTTCGGGCACCTCGCCTTGTGCCACCCACACGAATGCGTTGAGCACGAGTTTGCGGAAGTCATCCTGTTGCCAATTCTGGTGAAAGTGTCCTCCGGTGAATCCGAAGCCTCGCCCCTGATCGGGGCGCTCATACGCCCAAGCTAGGTGTTGCTTCTCACCCGCTTGCACCGCTGCCATCACCGCCGGGTTGCTGCCCCGATCGCGATCCTTTGAACGATTTGTTAGCGAGCGCACCGGCGGCAGTGCCGACAGCACAGGTGTCACCCCCACCCTATCTGGCTGAAAGCGCATGTGGTAATACCACTCGTCTCGAATCCTGAAAGGCCGCACCCCGCGGGTGATCGGATGCTCGGGAAACTCGATAAATTCAGCCGTCCAAAACGGATTGACCGACCAGCCGATTTCAAAAGAGCCACCAATCCAGTCGAGAAACTGCGCACCCAAAACTTCCGGCTCCACTTCGACGGCGAAGTGCAAACAGGCCACGCCCACCCCTTGGTTGACCCATGCTTGAATCGTCTCCGTATGCGCCTTAGCAGTGTGCTGCGCCAAGCCGTCACAGTAAAAAACAATCGCATCGGGTGGAGCTTGTCCGTGTGAACGCTCAGGCCAGGCCCCTTCCGCCACCACTGTCGCTTTAATGTTAAGCTCGCTTTCATTCAGACTACGAGCAAGCAGGAGTGACCCGGCGCGGTGCTCATGCGCCCCATGCCCGTGACTTTCCTTGCCCGCCAAGAAGATAATCTCCTTGGTAGCGCCTGCAGTCAGCGCAGACCACCCAAACGCAGCGCAGAGGCAGATTGACACAGCAAGTTTCGCCGGAAAGTTGTTATGGACTTTCATAAATCAGTTAAACGGTAGGCACCTGCCTTCCAGCGCCAGCGTATTCGAAAGAGTGCGGCCATCATACGCCACGCATCACGCAGCGGGCTCACTTTGCCGCCCGGTTTTTCCAACCAGTCGATCTCCAGTTCTTTCACTCGATAGCCGTTTTCCTGCAAGGCGAGCAACAGTTCCACATCGAAGACAAAACCGCGCTCTCTCAAACTCTTCTCCACCACGCGGTAAGCATTACCGGAAATAATCTTTGCGCCGCACTGCGTGTCAGCGCACTTCAGCCCGATTAAGGCACCGACCATGCCGTGAAAAAGATGAAACGACAGCTTGCGCAATCCAGAACGCGCAACCAATAGCGAACCCTCCAACTGTCGCACGGCCACGAAGCTTTCATCCGCGACATCGCTGGCCACTGCGCGCTGGAGCAAGCGTATCACATCAACGGGGGCAATCGCCCCGTCGGCATCGACGAAGGCATAATAATCGTAATCAGGAAACGCAGCCCAGCTCTGGTAGATCGCGCCCCCCTTGCGGCTGCGCTGCGGGTGAGGCTGCAAAACGATGTCCGAATAAACCTCTGAGAATTCGTCCAGTAGCCGATCCAGTTGCGCTACTTCCTTCGTGCCCGAACCATCATCCGCGATCACCCAAGTCACGTTTAGATCCGAAGCGGCTAAGCTCCTTGCCAGTTCGGCTCCAAAGCCCGCTAGGCGCTGAGAATCATTCCAGACGGGGGTGACTAGCACTATATCTGAATTCGCATCGGGCACGCTGAGAAAGAAACACATGCACGACTAAACTCAACAGAAAAGCAGGTTTGCAGCACGCCTTTCGCTCGCTTTAGATGACCCACGAAATGACAAGCCTTATTCTCTTATGCCTTGCATGGCTCACTATCAGTCTCTTTGCTGGCTTCCTCCGGCTCAGTCACCTAGAGACACGCCCCGTCCACCCCGACGAGGCGACGGGTGCCCGCATCCTCGCGGAGCGTTTGCAGGGCGGCGACTACTCGTTCGACCCCAGCCACTTTCACGGCCCGTTACTGGGCGTGGTGACCGAGCCAGTCGCGAGGCTACGCGGCGAGTCTAGCTGGCAAAGTCTATCCATCGAAACACTCCGCCTTAGCCCCGTGCTCGCCGGTATGCTGCTAGTGCTCACACCTCTGCTTTGGCGGCGCGAAATGGGCGACTATGGAGCCGCGCTGAGTGGTGCCTTACTGGCTTGCTCGCCACTGATCGTCTATTACAATCGAATGTTTATCCACGAAAGCTGGCTCGCCCTATTTGGAATGCTGGGGGTGGCCTTCGCCTATCGCTCCTTCCAGCAGCCGAGTGCGAAAAATGCACTGCTGTGCGGGATCAGTATCGGCTGCATGTTTGCCACTAAGGAGACCTTTATCATCACCGTCTTCGCATGGGTCATCGGCCTATTGCTTTGCTACGCTCTGCGCCGCTACCATCAAAGTTCAGCAACCCCGACTCTTGTTAATTACCTCTTGCCCGCCGGCATCGTCGGCCTGAGTGCCGCGTTGATTGCTGCCTTCTTTTACAGCAACGGCTTCCGCTTCCCCGAAAGGATGCTCGACGCAGTCCGCACCTATTGGATTTACGAAACCACGCCTGGCCATGACAAGCCCAGCAGCTATTACCTTCACCTACTACTCTGGCCAAAGCACCTAGTCGGCCAGTGGTGGACAGAGGGCGCCGTCTTGCTGCTGGCCGCGCTCGCCTGTATCGCGGCAGTTCGCGCCCGCAGCCGTCAGCTTGCTGTTGTTTTCTTAGCGATGGCAGCAATCGTGCAATTCATCGTTTACAGCAGCATCGCTTACAAAACACCTTGGCTCATGCTGCTACCCTGGGCGCAAGTCTGCCTGCTCGCAGGCTTCTGCCTGCCTACGATCCGACCGACCAATCGCATGCCGCAAGTCGGCCTCGCCTGCTTGATCCTCGCAGCGCTAGCCTTTCAATCCCAGCAAAGCCTGCTCGCCAGCCAACGCTTTGAAAATGATGCACGTGCGCCCTACGTTTACGTGCCCGCCAGCCGGGACTTAGCCTCGCTGGAGTCTTGGTTGACGCAGCTCGCGGAAGCTTTCCCCCAAATGAAGGTGTCACCCGTCGTCGTGATCGGCCAAGGCTACTGGCCGCTGCCATGGTATCTGCGCATGTTTAATAGCATCGGCTACTGGCAGGCACCCGAGGCAAACATGCTCGATGCACCACTGATCTTTTCGATGGAAGCCACCACCCCAGCCAGTGACGCTTTCTTTGCAGAGAGCCACACCGCATTGCCCCGTGGGCTACGCTCCAATCTCTCGATGACTCTGTATTTGCGTAACGACCTTTGGACGCAATGGATCACGCCACAACCATGACGACGCCCACCGCTCACACCTTTAGCCACGAGGCGATGAAGACGACCTTCACGCTACGCCTCGTCCATACGCAAGCGGCGACGGCGCACGCCGCCGCCAATCAGGCCTTTAGCTTGATCGACGAGATCGAAAATACCCTCAGCCGCTACGTCGCGGGCAGCGACGTTTCTCAAATCAACCAAATGCAGAGCGGGCAGTCGCTCTACATCAGTGAGACAGGCTACGCGTGCTTGCGCACCGCTCTCGAAGTCTGTGCGGAAAGCGGCGGGCTCTTCGACATCACACTGGGGCGGCAAATCCAGCACCGTAAAAACGCCGTCCCTGGCGATGCTCCCTTGCTGGTGGGGCAACTGATGCTCGACCCCGACCGCCCCGCAATCCACTGCATCGAGGCCGGACGCGAGATCGACCTCGGCGGCATCGGCAAGGGTTACGCCCTCGACCAACTCGTGCCGCTCTTACGCGGTCTCGGAATCGAAAGCGGCCTAGTCGCCGCCGGAGCCAGCACCCAGCGTGCCTTCGGTGAAAAGGCTTGGACCATCGAACGCACCGGAGCCGCAGGCGCACCCACCCTTGAGCTATGCAACCAAGGGCTCAGCGTATCCGGAATCGGGATACAAGGCAGCCACATCGTCTCCCCGCGCGAATTGAAAGCAGACACCTACACCCATTCCCGCATCTGGGTGCTCCACCAAGAAGCGGCACGCGCCGATGCTTGGTCGACTGCCTGCTTGCTCATGTCTGAAGAAGAATTAGAGTCGCTTCGTGATCATTTGACTATTGTTTGCAATTCACCCCCCGCACCATGAACCAGACCAACTCACTAACCTCCTCACGACGCGAATTCATCCGCACCGCCGCCCTCGGCGCAGGCACGCTTCTGGCTACTGGAGTCGCCACCCACGCAACGCCTCCCCAGCCAGTGACCGCCGCCGCCAAACGCTACGGAATCGCTCTGGTGGGACTCGGGCAATACGCGATGGGCGAGCTCGCACCCGCGCTGCAAGTCACTAAAAATGCCGCGCTCACCGGATTTGTCTCTGGCACCGAAGCGAAACGCAAACGCTACGGCCAGCAATACGCCGTCCCTGAGCCGAGTATCTACAATTACGAAAATTACGACCGTATCGGAGCCAATGAAGCAGTCGATATTGTCTATGTCGTCTTGCCAAATTCCATGCATGCCGAATACAGCATACGCGCAGCCGAGGCGGGCAAGCACGTCATCTGCGAAAAGCCACTCGGGCTAGATGTGGCCGAGTGCGACCGCATGATCGATGCCGCCCAAGCAAACGGCGTCACCCTGCATGTCGGCTACCGCTTGCCATTCGACCCTCACCATCAAGTCGTGGCGCATTTCGGACGCACGCGACAACTGGGTGCTCCCAGCTATATCCGAGCAGAGTGCAGCCAAGTCATGGGGGATCCCGATCAGTGGCGCTTAAAAAAAGCAATGGCTGGCGGCGGTGCCGTTTACGACATCGGCATCTACTGCATTCAAGCCGCTCGCTATGCCATGCATGAAGAGCCGATCGCGGTGACTGCGCAGGAATTTAAGACCGACCCCATCAAGTTTGCCGAAGTGGATGAGACCGTCACTTTTCAGCTAGAATTCCCCAGCGGAGTCGTCGCCAACTGCACCACCTCATACAATACCCACGGTCACACCCTGCATGTCGTTTATCGCAAAAACAACGACCGTCTCGATCTGGAAAACGCCTTCTACTATCGAGGTTTGAGCGGTCGAATTAACGGCCAGCTGATGAACAATATTCAACCCGTTAATCAACAAGCCGCCCAAATCGACGCTATCTGCGAAAGCATAACGACGGGCATCGACTGCGGCATCTCCGGCAAAGAGGGCAGGCAAGATATGAAAATTATCGCCGCGCTCTATCGATCGCTCGAATCGGGTGGCAAACCTATCGAGATTTAACTTATGCGGTTTTCCGAATAAAAGCCTCCAAAATGCCTCAACTAAAGCAGGCTCTGGCTAGGATACTTCAGCGAGGATTTGTTGCACTTTTAAACCTATATCTGGGTCGTTTTCGAAACGCTTGAAGGCAGACTTGATCCGCCCTTTCTCGCGACCCATCGGCTCTTCGTAAGCTTCGAGAACGATTTCCTTAAACTCAGTGCTGACACTTGCTTGAAGCGCGAGAACACCGAGTTTGATCTGCTCGGCATCGGTCTTACGGTTGTCTCTGACTGCTACCAGATGTGTGCGAGAGAATTGCGGGCCTAGGAGGCGCGGATTGCATTAATTCTTGCATGATAATTACAAATTTAGTAGACATCAATCCGCCAGCGGGATCTTACTTCGAGACACACTATCTGAACTTTCCGACGATGACCGCGCTCACCACGCAGGACATGCCCTCCGCATTCGCCAGCAAAACTCATGCACTGCTGTTTCGAAGTTACACCAAAGGGCGCGACTGGTATGACTTTCTCTGGTATGTAAACCGCAATATTCAACCAAATCTTGGATTGCTGACGAACGCTGTGGAGCAGGTCGGCCCGTGGGAGGGGCTCTCCATCAGCGCGACCCCGAAGTGGCTCATTGAAAAAATGCGAGAGAGGATTCTCACCATCGACTGGGCAAGCGCGAAACGCGATGAGCAGCGCTTTCTGTCGGCACGCGAGCAGGAATCACTCAAGCTATGGAACGCAGACTTTTTCCTCCACCAAGCAGACAAACTCTAAACAGTTTTTGAGTCCAAACGCACCCCGCAAGGACGATCAAAATAGTGAGTGCCAGCCAGCGGCTTAGGGAATTTTTTGATTTCATCTAAGCCAGTGAAAGAGCGAACGCGCTGGCTATGTAAATAGCCGAGCCTAAGCCGACTGCCGAATTTAGGATGAGCAGACATATCTTAAAATTCAAAGTTTAGAAATATCACTTAAGTGATTCTTTAACCTTGTATTTAATCAAAAACACAGTAAAAGAAAGCCATGAAAAGGGATACGTTAAATGATTTGAATAACTGGTATGATCGGAAAAACCGCAAACCATTGATCATTCGAGGGGCACGGCAGGTGGGGAAAACCTCGCTGGTTCGAATGCTTGCAAAGAGCCGGTTCGAAAATCTGGTGGAAATCAATTTCGACCTAAATCCGGAAAAGTCCGCTCTATTTGCTTCGCGGGATGTAGAGCAGATTATCCAACTTCTTGAGGTAGATTTGGATGCCGATATCCTACCTGGAAAAACGCTGCTTTTTCTGGACGAAATCCAGAGCGCTGCGGAGGTGATTCCGCTGCTTCGGTATTTCTATGAAAAGATGCCAGCATTGCATGTGATTGCGGCGGGCTCTCTGCTGGAATTTGTTCTAACGGAGCATACGTTTCCGATGCCGGTTGGACGAATCGAATATCTATTCATGGGGCCGATGACTTTTTCGGAGTTTCTGACAGCCAACGGCAAGGAAAAGTTGCGTGGTTTTTTAGCGGCCTACCAACTGGGCGATCCCTTACCGGAGTCGATTCATGAAACCTTACTGGGGCTGCTTAAAATGTATTGCATTGTAGGAGGCATGCCAGCGGCGGTAAAGGCCTACGCTCAGAGCGGAGATCTTCGTCTTGCGTCAAGAGAGCAGAGTTCCATTTTACAGACCTATCGCGATGACTTTTCAAAATACGGGAGCCGGATAGATACTCGGCTGCTCGGAACCGTCTTCACCGCAATCCCTCGCCTGGTGGGGCAAAAGATTAAATATGTAACTATTGATCGAAACGAGCGGGCGAAGCCGTTGGCCGACTGCATAGATATGCTGGAAATGGCGCGAGTAATTTATTGTGTGGCGCACTCCGCAGGCAATGGAATCCCTCTGGGAGCTGAAACAAATACAAAAGATCGCAAGCCGTTATTTTTGGATGTGGGATTACTCTGTTGCGCATTGGGATTGAAGGCGACGGATCTTCATCAGGCGGAGAGCTTAATTCTCGTAAACAGCGGCACCGTTGCCGAACAGTTTGCTGGCCAGCACCTACTTTATAGTGGGGAGAGTTACGACGAGCCAAAACTTTACTACTGGAACCGAGAGCAGCGCAGTTCTTCATCGGAGGTCGATTACCTGCTCGCCCATGGGCCGCAGGTTGTCCCGGTTGAAATCAAAGCCGGAAAAGTCGGATCGCTAAAATCCCTGCATGTTTTTGCAGCAGAAAAAGGGAGCGCCCGAGCGGTTCGATTTAATACCGACACCCCGAGCCGTTGCATGGTTTCATCTGCCGTCGCGTCCATGCAGTCAGAACCGTTTGAATTAATTTCGTTGCCGCTTTATCTGATTGGCGAAACGAACCGCCTGCTTGATTCATTTCCGTAGACGATGCTAAGCGTAGACTTCAATCTACCAAATCCCGAAGATTGGCGCTCAATGGGACGGCTTGGATTCGCTCGCCGAGTGAGTAGCTACGATTGCCGGGATAGACGACGCAGAGTTTTTTGAGTTGAAGATCCTTTAGGGTGATCTCCATGGAGCGTGTGCGCTTGGGAGCATCTTTTCGTTTGATCTCAAATCCCAAATCGTATTGCGGGAGATACAGGTCGAGTTCCGAGCCACTGTGCACTGCATAAAAATAAGCCTCTTCCCCGGGGAACTGCTGGAGGATTTGTTCGAGAGCAAAGCCTTCCCAAGAAGCCCCCATTTTGGGATGGGCGGTCAATCGCTCGATCGAGTCGATCGCTTGCAGGGTGTGGAAGAGTCCGCTGTCGCGAAAGTATATCTTGGGTGATTTGACTAAGCGTTTTCCCACATTGACGTGCCAAGGCAGCAGCCGACGAACCATGAAGGTTTGCTCCAGCGCATCGAGGTAATTTCGTGAGGTCTGCGGACTCACCCCCATGGATGAGGCAATCTCGCTACCGTTCCAAATCTGGCCGTGGTAGTGGGAAAGCATTGTCCAGAATCTGCCCAGTGCGGCCGGGGCAATACGAAACCCCAGTTGAGCCACATCCCGTTCGACGAATGTGCGGACAAACTGCTTGCGCCACTCTTGGCTGTCCGCATCGCTGGAGGCGAGAAATGAACGTGGAAAGCTACCACGTAGCCAGAGCGGATGCCATTGGGATTCATCGATCTCTGCCAAGCTGAATCCGGACATCTCGATCGTCTCAATGCGACCAGCGAGGGATTCCGAGGCTTGGCGTGAAAGCTCCGGTGACGCGCTGCCGAGAATGAGAAATTGTGCGCCTGCGTCTTTACGATCTGCAAGCACCCTTAAAACGGGAAAGAGTTCCGGTTGTCTTTGAGCCTCGTCAATGATGACCAGACCTTTGAGAGGGGACAGAGTCGACATCGGATTCGTAAAAGCTTGGGCAACGACAGGATCTTCAAGATCGAAATAGCTAGTGTCCGACTCTCGCAGGAATTCCCGAGCAAGGGTCGTTTTACCGCATTGCCGCGGCCCAATGAGTGCGACAATCGGATTGCGGCTTAAGGCTCTTTGGACGCGAGCCGTATAGTTTTTACGCCTTATCATACTTGAATATTGCTAAAGTAAATGGAAGATTTCAAGTTAAATTTCAATGAAAACTACCTTGGGGGCGGCATGACGATTCCCGAGATCTTGGATGACTTTCCAGACCTTGCACCCGAGGGAGGCAGAAGGGGTCCTGTCATTACCTTTGTGGTTGCCAAATCTGAGGGCTCCAAAAGTGGAGCCCCTATTTCAGGCCGCTGGCCATCACTGTTTGAAAGTTGGGCTCTTCACTTTCGCGTGCCACGACCGTGACTTCGATTTTCCGGAAGCCGGCTTCTTTCAGAAATTGATACAGCGCATTCTCTGAAAACCCGAGCCAGACATCGGCGTATAGCTCGCGCGCTTTTTCAAAATGGTGCTCCAGTAAATCGATAATAATCAACTCGCCGCCGGGCTTTAAAATACGGAACGCCTCAGCCACTGCGGTGTGCGGGTGTTGCGCATGATGCAGCGCTTGACTCAGCAGCGCGAGATCGACGCTCTCCGCCTGCAACGGCACCTCCTCGATATCCCCGAGTTGATACTCAAGGTTGGTAAACCCGTTCTTTTTGGCCAACTCGCGACCAAACTCCACCATCTTCGGGGAGTTGTCCACGCAAGTCACTTGCTCGGCTCGCCGTGCCAGCAACTGCGAAATCAAACCCTCGCCCGCGCCGAGGTCGGCGATCTTAATCTTTGGCGTGAGATGTAACAGAAAGTGCCCAATCGCCTCCCAGCTTCGCCCTGGACAGTAGTTTTTACCTAACCGCCCGGCTACGGAATTGAAATATTGCTCCGACTGCTGCTTACGCTTTTCCAAGATGCGCTTCAAGTTCGCGCAATCAGATACGATTTGCTCCGAGCCTTCGACCGAGACGCAAGCCGCCTCCATCAGTGCCAAGCCTTGCGCGTCGAAGTTGCGATTGATGGCATAAAAAGTCTTCTTCCCCTCGCGCCGATCGTGCACCAGCTCCCCCTGCCGCAACAGCCCCAAGTGCGAGGAGATGCGCGACTGCCCCATATCCAGCACCTCTTGCAACTCCGCCACCGAAAGCTCCTCGCGAATGAGTAGCGAAAGAATCCGCACCCGCGTAGAGTCCGCCAGTAGTTTAAGAGTTTCCCAAGAATCTGCCATCCAGAGAGTTTCAGTGGATAAGGAGGCCACTGGCAAGCAATCTTAGCAGGGGCGCGATCTCACCAAATCTTCCAACGCCCGGACCGCTGTGCCTGGTCCATCCTCTAGCGCGAGTTGCGCAGCCACCTCTTTGGCGCGCGCTTGCATCCTTTTTGACTTTTCAACAGTCCGCACCGCCTTGGGCAAATCCTCCGGCCACTTGCGGCGCTTGACTTCTAGCCCCACCCCGAGCCGCTTGACCTCGGAGGCGAAGAACCACTGGTCGCCAATGTGCGGGATAATGATACTTGGAATGCCCGCGTGCAACACACTGGCCGTGGTGCCGGCGCCGCCGTGGTGGATGACCATCGAAGCATACTTAAAAATTTGATCATGCGAGACGCGGTCTATCCGCTTCATCGCGGGGTGCGGGCGCTCTATCGTCAGCCCCGCCCAGCCAGATTGGATAATGATCTTCTTATTCGCTGGCCAGTTGCGCATGAATCGCGTCATCACCTTGCGCGCCCCATCAAAGGTAACACTGCCAAAAGTCAAAATCGGCACCCGCTCGCCTGCGCAAAAAAGATCGAGCTCCTCACCGAGTTGCGGATTTTCGGGCGACTGCCAGCGCAGATAACCGCTGAACACAAAACGATCACTCCAGACACGCTTCGGCTGGCACAAGCTGGCCGAGACAGTCACCAGCGCAATATCCGCCGGCTCCAGCGCAAAACTCTGCGCCCGCCCCATACCGTGCCGCGCCATCGTCTCGCCGACCACGCGGTTGATCTGCCAGCACAGCACACGATCCGTGACCCCCCACAGCATACGATTCCAACGGCGGCGAATCAATGCAGGCACCGCCAACAGTCGCGGTAAGCCCTCGGGTGGATAGGTCTCCGAGGGCACCACATTATGCGCAAAAGTCGTCACCGCGCAGGGCACCCTCGCCTGCCGAGCTAAGGTGCATAAATTTGCAAACACATAGCTCGTCACAAACACATCGGCCGTCTTGAGTTCGTGATTCAGCGTATCCAAAATCTCATCTAGAAAGGGCAACGACTCCGAATAAATGATCCGTATCAAATCCAGCGGGTTCCTCGCCTTTGTCAGATCACGCATCGCTTCCGCAAAGCCGCTCTGATCCCAGTCCGGCGGCAGATAGACGAAGGTAATGCCCGCCGACTCAACTTCCTCACGAAAGAGTGAAACCGTCGCAAAGCGCACGGCGTGCCCCGCCTCAACCAGCGCCCGCCCCAACCGGATCACCGGGTAGATATCCCCGGTCGAACCGTGCGAAGTCAGTAAAACTCTCATAATACGGAGACTTTAAGCGGCACATCTACCATAGAATCAACCGGATTCAGAACCGACACGGAATTGTGACATTTTTGATTCGCGTTGGACATACGTGATTAAACGCACACTTTCGCTAAAAATCACTCGCGGCTACACAGAAAGCTTCCAAGCTCTTTATGTGGATTAAGGCTATATCGTGATCCCCCGTGGCGAAATGTTTCCACTCTCAAAGACCACAATGAAAAAAATTTGCATCATCGGCTCAGGAATAACTGCCCTTGCGCGCGCATGGCAGCTCACTCGGGCGGGGCACGACGTAGTCGTGCTGGAGGTCTCCGATCAGATCGGTGGCTCGATGCAGAGCCACCGCGAGGGTGCTTACCTCGCCGAAGAGGGGCCTAATTCGATTCAAGTTAACACTGCCGAAGTCGATGCCTTTTTAAAGAGCATTCCGGGCTTTGCCGAGCGTGTCGTCGTGGCCTCCACCGAGGCCAACAAGCGCTTTATCTTGCGCAACGATCAAGCACATGCAGTGCCGATGGGGCCGCTCTCGGCCATCACCACTCCGCTCTGGTCTTTGCGCGGCAAACTGCGCGTTCTAAAAGAGCCGTTCATTGCCGCCATTGCCCCTGAAACCGAAGAAAGCGCAGCCGACTTTGTGCGGCGACGCCTCGGCGACGAGCTCTACCGCTACGCCGTCAACCCACTCATCGGCGGCATCTACGCGGGCGATCCGGAAAAGCTCTCGCTGCGCTACGCCTTTCCAAAGCTCCACGCGCTGGAGCAAAACCACGGCGGCATGATTCGCGGCATGATTGCCAAAATGCGCGCGAACCGCCGTAGCAACGCTCCTAAAGTTGATAAGCGCATCCTATCCTTTAAAGACGGCCTAGCCGAGCTGCCGCAACTCCTGGCAGCTGCCCTCGGCGATGCGGTGCGCACGGGCGTAGCCATCAACTCAATCCTGTCGACCGGCTCTGGCTGGACGATCAATTATAATGGCAGCGAGCACAGCTACGACGAACTAGTGCTGACCACGCCCGCGCATGCGCTGGCGGGGCTCCCGCTGGGCGATGCAATCCAGCAATCGCTCAAACCCCTGGCGGCGATCGACTACCCGCCCGTCTCAGTGCTGAGTCTCGCTTTTAAACGAGCCGATGTCAGGCACCCGCTCGACGGCTTCGGCGTGCTAGTGCCCGAGTGCGAAGGGCGCTCGATTCTCGGCGCTCTCTTCCCAAGCAGTCTGTTTGCCGAGCGTGCGCCTCCGGACGAGGTTTTGCTCACCGTATTCGTCGGAGGCGAGCGCCAGCCTGAGCTAGCCGTCGCCGATACCAAAAGCGTCGTGGCCGGCGTGCTGCCCGAGCTCAAAAGCCTCCTCGGCGTCTCCGGCGCACCCACCTTTATACATCACAAACACTGGCCACGCGCGATCCCACAATACAAGATCGGCTACGGTCAATTGCTGGCACAGATGGAGCGCGTCGAAGCAAAATTCCCCGGCCTCAAACTAGCCGGCAACTACCGCGATGGCATTTCACTAAGTTACTGTATTGAGGTAGCCGTCGCCTCTTCCGAAAAATGATCCAAGGCGTCACCATTCTGACGCCACTCGTGTTCGCTCAAGAGTAATTTAAAGCAAGTTACATTCAAAGTTGGACGTTCGGCGTTCAATGTTCAACGTTCGACCCTATCATGAAATCTCTCTACCTCCTCGACGGCATGGCACTCGCCTACCGCGCACATTTCGCCCTCATCCGTAGCCCCATTTATACCAGCAAGGGTTTTAACACCTCGGCCATCTTCGGGTTCACCGCCACCTTGATCGAGCTGGTGACTAAGCAAAAGCCAACGCACCTCGCCGTCGTCTTCGACACCTCCGCGCCGACAGAGCGCCATCGCATCCACCCAGCATACAAAGCGCACCGCGAGGACATGCCGGAAGATCTCTCCGCCGCCCTGCCACACCTCGACCGCATCGCCGAGGCCTTCGGCATCCCGGTGCTCAAGCTCGATGGTTACGAGGCCGACGACATTATCGGCACCCTCGCCTACCGTGCCGAGGCCGACGGCTTTGACGAAATCTACATGGTCACTCCCGATAAGGACTTCGGCCAGCTCGTCACCGAAAAAATCAAAATGTATCGCCCCTCGCGCCAAGGCGACGGCGCTGAAATCTGGGGCGTCGAAGAGATCAAAGCTAAATGGGGCATCGCCCGCGTCGATCAAGTCATCGACATGCTTGGCCTCTGCGGCGACGTCTCCGACAACATCCCCGGCGTGCCTGGTATCGGGCCTAAGACCGCCGAAAAACTACTCGCTCAATACGACACCGTCGAAGGTCTGCTCGCACACGTCCACGAGCTCAAAGGCAAACAACAGGAAAAAGTCCGCGACCACGCCGACCAAGCCCGTCTCTCCAAAGTGCTCGCCACCATCCAGCTCGATGTCCCGATCGACGCTGACTGGGCTGCCATCACCCTCGAACAGCCCGACCCAGAAAAACTCATTCCCATCTTCGCCGAGTTCGAGTTTCGCAGCCTCGGCAAACGCATCTTCGGAGCCGACTTCTCCGTGCAAGAAGCCGCCAGCGATCTCGTCCTCATGAGTGAAGACGACGAGCAATCCTCCAAAGATAAAGCCAAAATCGGCGCCAGTCCCCAGCTCGAACTGCTCCCCGAGATCACCCTCAAAAAATTCGCCGATCTCACGACCGACTACCGTATCCTAAAAACGGATACAGAGCTGGCCGAACTCGTCAAAACCCTCACCGCCGCCCAGACTTTTGCCTTCGACACCGAGACCACCGCGCTCAACCCCCGCAGCGCAGAGCTCGTCGGCATCTCCTTTAGCACCACGCCTCACAGCGGCTACTGGGTGCCCGCAACCGAGAGCGCCCGCGCCGCCCTACGCCCCGTCTTCGCCGACGCCGCGCTGACCAAGATCGGACACAACCTAAAGTTCGACCTCGCCATCCTCGCTGAGCAAAACATCCCGGTAGCTGGCCAATGCTACGACACCATGCTAGCGCACGCCCTGATCGACCCCGAGCAACGCCACGGCCTCGACACCCTTTCGGAAGATTTTCTACAGTATGGCACCATCCGCTTCAGCGAGTTATTACCCGACGCTAAGAAGGGTAAACCGATCGACTACTCGGGCGTCGCCGAACAAGACCTTGCCAACTACGCGATCGAAGATGCCGACATCGCCCTCCAGCTCTGGCAGACCTTCGCACCCAAGCTCGAAGAGTGCGGCCAAGCCAAAGTCTTTTACGAAATCGAAGTGCCCCTGCTCCCCGTGCTGGTAGCGATGGAGCGCGAAGGCATCCGCATGTGCGAGCAAATCCTCGCCGCAACCGGCGAGTCCCTGGTCGGCCACATCGCCGAGCTACAAGCCTCCATCTACGCAGCCGCCGGGCGCGAGTTTAACCTCAACTCTCCTAAACAACTGGGCGAAGTTTTATTCGACGAGCTCAAGCTAGCCGACAAACCCAAGAAGACCAAGACCGGCCAATACGCCACCAACGAGCAAGTGCTCTCCAGCCTCGCGCCTAAGCACCCCATCGTAGCCGAACTGCTAGAGTATCGCCAGTTGACCAAGCTCAAGAGCACCTACATCGATGCCCTGCCCCACTCCGTCGATTCCAAAACAGGCCGCGTGCACACCCACTACGGCCAAGTGCAAACCGCCACCGGGCGCCTCTCTTCCAACGATCCCAACCTGCAAAACATCCCCGTGCGCAGCCCCAAAGGCCGCGAGATCCGCAAGGCCTTCGTCCCGCGCGAAGGCTGGAAGTTGCTCGCCGCCGACTACTCGCAGATCGAGCTCCGCATCCTCGCCGCGCTGACTGGCGACGCGGGCCTACTCACCGCCTTCAAAGAAGGCCGAGACATCCACACCGCCACCGCCGCCAAGATCTTCGACGTGCCCCCCGCAGACGTCACCCGCGACCAACGCAGCACCGCCAAGATGGTCAACTTCGGCATCCCCTACGGCATTTCCGCCTTCGGGCTCGCCCAGCGCCTCGGCACCGTCAGCCGCACCGAAGCACAGGCGATCATCGATAGCTATTTCGCTCAGTTCCCCGGCATCCCAGGCTACATGGAGGCGCAAAAAAAACGCGCGCAGCAAAAAGGCTACGTCGAGACCCAATGCGGGCGCCGCCGCCACCTGCGCGACATCAACTCCGGCAACGCCACCATCCGCGCCGCCGCCGAGCGCAACGCCATCAACATGCCGATCCAAGGCACCGCCGCCGACATGATCAAGATCGCCATGGTGCGTATCCACCATTCCATGACAGAGGCAGGCCTCAAAAGCCGCATGCTACTGCAAGTCCACGACGAACTCGTCTTCGATCTAGCCCCCGGTGAGGAGTCACAGCTCCGCGAGCTCGTGACCCAAGGCATGGTCGGCGCGCTAGAGCTAGCCTGTCCGATCGAGATCGAAATCGGCCTCGGTAGTAACTGGCTAGAGGCGCATTAATAAAAGATTTAAGAATACCGATTCATCCAAAACGACTACGAAACAACAAATCCCTAATTCGTTTACGGTAAAGGGACATTTAAAACCTTTGGTTGCGAGGCATACGGTCTCAGCCCCAAAACCGCGAGTCTGCAATTCCACACGTGCGCTTTCGCCAACTAACCTCACTGCGCGGAGCGTAACCCAGACATCAGGGCATTGGCCTCGCGCGCGACGCCTTCGCGGCAGAGGCGGCTGGCGGGGTAAATATCTTGAGCGGCCAAATACGCGGCGAGCGCACCGGCATGGTGCCGCGAGTCGGACTGCCGCATGGCACGGTCGAGCTGGAGCACAAAGTCGGCTACGCGGGGTGCCAGCTCAGCGCGCGCACGATTCATCGGGCCATCGTCGGGGTCGATCTTGGCAGCTTCGACGAGTAGCTCCCACGCGGCGTAGGCCTCGTCTTGCTTGACGAGTTCGGCGCTCTGCGCAACGAGCAGCTCAATGCGGGCGACCTGCTCGACGACTTCTAAAAGCAAGGGGCGGCGGACTGTGTCGTCAGCCAGCGCGAAACCTAAATCGAGGCGGCGCTCATAGAGTGCTCGGCGATCCATCCGCCCATAGAGATCGTCGAAAATCTGCACGCCTTGCGAGCCGGCAGTGGCGAGCTTCGTTGTCTCTCGCTGAAACTCGCGGATGGCTGGGTTCGAAGGCCAGATTTCAATCGCGGTTTGCAGCTCGGAGCGCGCCTGATCGATGTCGCCGAGGTTGCGGTATTGCGATGCTGCAAACACAGCCATGTCGCTCATGCTCTTAGCGGTCTCGATGCTGGAGAGCACGCGGTTTTTCGGGAAATCGTCGGCGAGTTTGGAAATTTGATTAGCCAGTTCGGCAACGCCGTTGTAGTCTTTAGCTTCGGCAAGTTCGCCCGCTTCGATCATGCCACGATAAAGGTCGAGCAAGTGGCGGCGTTGATCGGTCGGTATTTTATTCAGCTCGGTCAAATACTCGCCGAGGAAAAAGACTTCCTGCAAACGCTCCAGCGCGATCAGGCTGCGCTTTTCATCGTAAGCGGCATTCACGGCGTCGACGCCTTTGTTGACGTCGTTGATCGCCTCGCGTGCGATAAAAGTCATGCTATCGACGGTGAAAGTTAGGTCGCTATTCGGGAAAAAGCTATCGAGCTGATCGGTGCCGACTTCGAGTCTTTGGTGCGAGCCCTTAAAAAGTGCCTGATAAAAACCGGCAAGCACTAGCGCGTGTTCGAAGCGGCGCTGAAGGATAAAGCCCACAATTTGACTTTGAAATTGCAGCTTGGCCTGCACCCCGGTCATGGCGGCCTGAGCTTCGAGTGCAAGGATTCGGGCTTCGGTCTCGGCGAGATCGAGCATGCGAAAAGCGGATTCGCCTTGTGGAGCACTCACTTCACTGGCAGAGCCAGTATTTTCGCTACTCCTGCGGGCATGGCTCGATTCGCGCACGCGCTTCTCTTTTAGATTCTGAATAACTAGGGCACGGTTCGCGACTACCTCTTGCTGGAACTTACGCACATTTTGTAACTCACGCTGTGTCATCGTCACGCCGCGACTCTCTTGCCGTATGCGCCATGCGTTGAAGACTTGGTTGGCCACGATGGTGCTGTTGCCGCCGTCGAGATCGAAGCGCGAGGCGCGGAAGAGGAGTTCCCAAGTGTCTAGGATGGCGTCGTCGCCGCTATTGTTGGAAACGGAGAGCCGCTCAAGGATATCGGCCATCAGTTGCGCGTATTGCTCTTCTTCATCGGTGGGTGAAGTGAGTAGAAAACGCTCGAAGCGTGAGCGAAAGGCGCGCTGCTCGGTGAGGTTAAAGGACTTGCCCTTCCACTCGAAGCTGCCGTTTTCAAAGTCCATCGAGTCGCTGCTGGGATCGAAGGCACGGTTGGCCATTTCGAGAAAGGTGTTACTCTCAAACATACCGCCGGTGGGAGCCGAGGCGCCCATCTGCGCGGGCTGCGGCGCGGCGCGGGGCTGCGTGCCGCCACTCACGGGGAAGCCGCCTTGCGCAGAGGCAACTAGAGCGGCACCCAAGAGACCAAGAGCATAGTAGCCTATCAGACTAATATTTACGTAATGCTTCCACATAGATGAGCCCTCCTTTTTCGATGATAACTTCCATTTCATAGCGTTGGCCGACGTGTAGATTATCACTCACGCCTTCGGGCACGAAGATCGGCAGGCGGGCATCGGCGCCTTCGACGACGACGGCCAAAATACGCCCGAGGCCTTTTTCCCATTTGATCTGCTCGTCGATCTGGGCACGCAGTACATAGCTATTACCCAAGTAGTCGCCGGGCTTATTTACGTAGTTCTTAACCGGCAAGGTTTCGAGGTCGGAAAAATTACCACCGCTGCAACCCGCGAGAAAAAGCAGCGCCCCCAAGATACAGGCGGCACCCGCGCGGTATCCGTAGTGCGCGCGCTTTGAAAAGTGAGTAACAAACATATTTGGGGATATAATTGGTGGTATCGCGGTGGAAAGAGAATAGTTTCGGATCAAAATTAGTCCCAGCGTTTTTGCTGGCAACCCCAAAACACCAAAGCCGCACCGACTCCGAAGTGGAGCAGAAGCACGCTGACCGCCAAGCCGGGCGAAGGAATCCACTCGCTCGATTCCAGCCGATAGGCATCGAAGAGCCGCGTATCAAGCATCGAGCTAAAGTAGCCACCCCAGCCCCAGTAGGCGTTGATAAATGGGCGGCAGACCCATACTAGCACTTCGGGCAGCGCCAGCACAATGCCCGAGAGCGGCAGCTGAAAGCCGACTAAATACACCGAAAGCAGCGAGGCTTTATCCGCCGAATTAAAGATCGCGGAGAAGCCGAGGCAGATCGCCGTCATCGAAACACAGCACAGCACCAAGACCGCTGCCTGCGAAAAAGAGTCGCCCGGAAACTCGCAGATAAACTTTACAAAGAGCATCATCCATAGCCCCTGCCCCACCGCGACCAGCGAGGCGAAGATAAGCTTACTGCTGGCATAGGCCCGAGCGCTCAGCCCCGCAAAACGCTCCTTTTCATAAAGCTGGCGTTCGCCCGCGATCTCGCGCGCGCCGTTATTACTCCCCATCAGTGTGAGTAAAATCACCTGAAAGAGAATCAGCCCGGTGACGAGCGAGGCCGTCTCCATCGCATCGATGCGGAAGCGGAGATTATCCTGCATTTGCTGCATGAAGCCGCCTGCCGAGTTCAGCGCCAGCCCGCGCAGTTGGGGGATGCCATCCCAGGCAAAGATGGTGACTAGCAGTGGGAAGCCGAGCGTGATCCCCAGCGTGAGCAGCCAATAGCCACGGTCGCGGCGAAAAAGCAGCGCCCGCCGCTTCAGTAAGGTGCAGGTCTGTGCCAGCGCACCCGGAGGCGGCGGCGCATCGACGGCGGGCAGCGGCTCGTGCGCCGGCTCGGCGGTGTTCGATGCCGCCCAGCGCTCACGCCATTGCGCGATCGGTTGCTGATTGAGTTTATCGTAAAGGTGCAGCGCATCGGGGATGCCGAAGTAGGCATTGAGCGCGTCGAGGTCGCCTTGGAAGACGATGGCACCCTCGTAAACCACAGTGATCCAGTCGAACAGCTCCAGCTTAGCCAGATTGTGGATGATACAGATAAAAGTCTTTTCACGCTCGTCGCGCAGCCCTTGCAACACCTCCAAAATCTGATCTTCCGAGCGCGGATCGAGCCCGCTCGTCACCTCATCGCAGACCATACACTGTGGGTCGCCCACCAGCTCCAGCCCCAGCCCCAGCCGCCGCAGCTGGCCGCCGCTCAAGTCGCTCACGCGCTTTTCGCGGTGCTCAGCTAGGCCGATTCGTTTTAAAATCTCTTCCAGTCGCTCAGCCTTCACAGCGGTATCGCGCACGCACAGATCCAGCGCATAGCGCAGCGCCTCGCCCACCGCCAGCCGCTCGTGCGCGATGCTAAACTGCGGCGCGAAGGAGAGCTTGCCCCGCAAGTCTGCACTGTCACGGATCGGTCGCCCCGCGTAGGTTACCTCGCCCTCGCACGGTAAAATGCCCAACATCGCTTTGACCAGCGTCGTCTTCCCGCAACCCGACGGCCCGATCACCGCGTTCAGCCCCTTGGGCATAAACTCAGCCGTGGCGCGATCCAAGATACGTATCCCCGAAGGCCGGATTTCGACCGTTAAATCATTGCAAGCTAACATTCTCGAAACAAATTACCTTTGCCCATGATCCAAAGGCCAGCATTTTGATACGTATGATTACAGCACGACTCCTTATTCCCGCTCTACTCCTCTGCTTCCTCAGTGGCCTCAGCTCGCAACTTTGCGCTGTGACCGTGACGACACGCGGCATCAATAATCCGGCCATCTACGGCATCGATTTTGGCGACGGCCTGCGCGCCTATTATGGCAAAGAAGAGCGCGTGCTCTCCATCTCGCAGCAAGAATACGTGACCGCCACCTTCCGGGTACTAGAGATCAACATCGTGACCGATGGCAGCGCCCTGCTCCGCATCTATTACAGCCGCCTCCTGCGCGTCGGCGAGCTGGCTCAAGCCCTCAGCTATAGTGGCACCGCAGCCGGCATTCCCGCTGGGTCGATCATCCAGCAGCCCCTGCCCCCGCAAGTGCAAGCCATGGCCGACCGCGCCTCCGGCGTCGCCGATGCCGCCACCAGCTCCACCGTGATCAAGGAATACCCCATCGCCACCCACGCCCACACCATCGAGTTCCGCATCAACGACCGCGACGAATTGATCGAGCTCCATGACCAGTTGAAGAAGCACTGGCTAAAAGAACCCGCATACTTCGAAGGCGGCCAAATCGTCGATGAAGACGGCGCCACCGATAAAGAAATGAAACCCCGCAGCCTCGGCGGCACCTTGTTTAAAGTGCAGGGGTAACGCAAGTATCCTGCCTGTATGTTGTAAGTATGGCGAAAACACAGGCAAGATGCCTCCAAAGCCTTGTTGACAAAATTGGAAGTGGCATTTTGATACTAGTATGAAATCAATACACGTTCGGAATCTTGATGACAACACCTTGGCAGGGTTAAAGCGACGAGCGGCGCGCCACCGGCGTTCGCTCCAGAAGGAAGTCGAATCTCTGCTCAATGATGCCGCTCAAATGTCCCCCACCGGAGAACCACAACCACTGAGTCGAAAGTTAATTCTTAAAACAGTTTCAACAAAACTACCAGAGGCCACGTGGGATCGCGAATCTATTTACGACGATGACGGACGATAAAAGATGCTTCATCGATACCAACGTGCTTTTGGCTGCGTCGGATCGGAGTCGCCCGAACCACACCGAAGCGGTTCAATTTTTGGAATCAGCCCTGAGCGGCGAAAGGCGTCTATTCACCAACGGCCAAGTTTTCCGCGAGTATCTCGTGGTGGCCACCCGTTCATTGGAAAACAACGGCTTCGGACTCACTCCAAACGATGCCCTCGCCAACCTCGAAGCTTTCAGCAAGTGCATCCAATTGCTCGACGAGAACCAAGTAGTGGCGCGACAACTTCAGCAATTAGTCAAAAAACACAGGCTCAAAGGTAAGCGCATTCAAGATGCAAATCTCGTCGCGACCATGCAAGAAAACGGCCTCAAACAACTGAAGACTTATAACCAGGACGACTTCTCAACTTTCGAAGGCATCCATTTCGTCTAAAGGGATTTTAGCCCGCCGGCCTTCAGAGTCAGCCGAAAAAACCACTCCTTCACCGATCGGGCGCAATTTTTTGTGCCCGGTGATTGTAGCCGAAATCGTAAGATTTTGGACAGTTTGAGCCGCGTGTGTCGAGCGATCCAAAGCGTTACCGCTTCGGCTACGACTGAATTATCTTCGTACGGTTTACCCCGCAGATATAATTGAACCCTCACCGATCCGCTACGTAGATCACGTAAGCGGCACGCTTCGAGCGCTCGTGAACCTTGGCACGAATATGCCCCACGCGGAAGCCGACCTTTTCCATGCGCGCTTTGAAGTGAGGGTCATCGCCCGCCGACCAGAAAGCCGCGCGCCCACCTGGCTTGAGCATCTTCCGCACCGCGCGGAGTCCACTAAATGAATAGAGTGAGTTGTTACTCTCTTTCACCATGCCAGTTGGCCCATTGTCCACGTCAAGAATCATCGCGTCGTAAGTATGCGCAGCTCCCTCTCTGATCCGTTTGACCGCATCGTCTTCGATCAAGTTCACCCGTGGGTCATCCAGCAGTGCCCCATTAAGATCTTGCAAAAACTCGCGATTCCACTCCACCACTTTTGGCATCAGCTCGACCACATCGACCTGCGCCTCGGCGCTCAAGCCCGCCAAGACGGTGCGCAGCGTAAAGCCCAACCCAAGACCGCCGATCATGACACGTGCCTGCGGCTGCGACTGCTGCTTGGCCAAGCGCTCAATCCCCATCTTGCCCAACAAAAGCTCCGAGGCCGAAGCCTTCGAGTGCATCAACTCCTGCCCCTTGAAGCTGATCGAGAAGGCACCGTCATGTTCATACAACGACATGGGGGCACCGTCAGGTGTGGTCGACTCGGCGAGAAGGATACGTGGTTTCATAGCTAGAAAGCGTCCTTGCAGGCGGTAACTGGCAAGCGAAATCGAAATCAGAAAAATAGGCTGCCGCACGCTCTAAAAAAAAGGAACTAAACCCACTTGTTTCTTTCATAAAAACTGCATCACTTCCACCCTCACATTAAATTGATATCAACTATGAAGATCACTCTCCTCTCGATACTACTACCGACCGCGCTCCTATTCAGTGCCACCGCTGACGCTCAAACTCCAAAGAAGAGCGAGCTACCCGTCACCGCCGAGCGTCAGGCGCAGCTCACTCCTGATGTCGTTCTTAAAGCTTTGAAGGCTGGAAACGCACGTTTCGTGGCAGGCACGCCGACGGAGTTCAACGCCGAGCAAAGCATACATGCCAGTAGCGAAGGCCAGTTTCCCAAAGCCTATATCCTCTCCTGCGTCGATTCACGCGTGCCCGCCGAGATGGTTTTCGATCAAGGCATCGGCGATATCTTCGTCGGCCGCGTCGCTGGGAATATTGAAAATGAAGATCAGCTCGGGTCGATGGAGTTCGCCTCCGCAGTGGCCGGCATCCGGCTCATCGTCGTCATGGGGCACGAAGCTTGTGGCGCAGTCAAAGGCGCTTGCGACCACGTCGAACTCGGTAACATCACTCGACTGATCGAAAAGATCGCCCCCGCCGTGCGCACCGTCGAAGGCTTCGCACCCGAAGAGCGAAATGCATCGAATGCGGCCTTCGTAGAGGCTGTGATCAAAAACAACGTTATCCGCACCATCGCCGACATCCGCGAGCGCAGTCCCGTGCTTTCGAGCCTCGAAGACGAAGGCTCGATTCAAATCGTCGGCGCCTACTACTCCCTGCAAGATGGTTCAGTCACGTTTTTATAGAAAATAATTGCTTCTGAGATTCGACCTACGGGATTCACTCGTCAAAGTCGTCTTCTCTGATGCCCAAAAAACAAGAATACATCCGCCTACGCGGCGTTCGCCAAAACAACCTCAAAGGTTTCGACCTCGACCTGCCCATTGGCCAGCTCACCGTCGTGACTGGGCTCAGCGGCGCTGGCAAGTCCTCACTAGTGTTCGAGACGCTCCATGCCGAGGGCCAGCGCCGCTACGTCGAGACCTTCTCGCCCTACACCCGCCAGTTCATGGATTTGCTCGACCGCCCCAAGGTCGATAGCGTGGAAAATATTCGCCCCTCCATCGCGATCCACCAGTCCAACACAGTCAAAACCTCGCGCTCCACCGTCGGCACCATCACCGAGCTGGCCGACTATTTTAAGGTATGGTTCGCCAACGCCGCCACCCTCTACGATCCTGCCACCGGTCAAGCCATTACCGACGACAACGCCCAGTCCGCATGGACGAAACTGATCGCAGCCCACAAAGGCGAGTCGATCTTAGTCACCTTCCCCATCACCAAACCGGAAAAAATCACATGGGCAGAAATCTTAAATTCGCTCAGCGCCCAAGGTTACACCAGGGTCTTGCTGCGCAAGAGTGACTCGCTGCACGAAAGTGTTGCTTACGAAATCAGCCGCATTGATCAACTGCTTACCTCTGACTTTTGCTCTCCGTCCCCTGACCTCTGCTCGCCGTCCTCTCTGCTCGTTGTGCAAGATCGCATCACGAGCTTAAACGACAAGCAGCGCTCGCGCTTTATCGAAGCCGCTCAGCCGGCATTCACTTTCGGCAAAGGCCGCATTGAAATTTTCAACGCCGAGCTCAAATCGCTTGCAGGCTTTACCCACGGCCTCAGCTCCCCCGTGACAGGCCAGACTTTCCGCCCCGCTGCACCCGCGCTCTTCTCTTTCAACTCTCCCATCGGCGCTTGCTCCGAGTGTCGCGGCTTTGGTCGCGTGATCGAGATCGACGAACGCCTCGTCATTCCCGACCAAAGCCTCTCCCTCGACAAAGGTGCGATCCGAGCCTTCCAAGGCGAAGTTTACAGCGAGAGCCTGCGCGACCTACAGCGTGCCGCTAAAAAATACAAGATTCGCACCCACATTCCCTTCTCCAAGCTCAATAAGAAAGAGCTCAAGTTCGTCATGGAGGGCGAGCCCGGCTACCAAGACGATCACGGCCATTGGTATGGCGTTCACCGCTTCTTCGGTTGGCTCAATCGCAATCACTACAAGATGCACGTGCGCGTCTTCCTCTCCAAGTTCCGCAGCTACACCAAATGCCCCGAGTGCCATGGTGCCCGCCTGCAACCCGAAGCGCTCAACTGGAAATGGCAAGGCCACACCCTCCCCGAGCTTTACCAAAAGAGCGTTAGTGATTTGCAAGATTTGCTGCGGGAGGGCGATTGTCCCCAATCGCCGCCGACCGGCAACGCAGCGATTGGGGACAATCGCCCTCCCGAGGATTCCTCGTTTTCGGGGATTCTTTCTCGGCTCTCGTTTCTCGATCAAGTGGGGCTCGGCTATCTCACGCTCGACCGCGCTTCGCGCAGCCTCTCCGGCGGCGAGACCATGCGGGTCAACCTCACGTCCTGCTTGGGTTCTTCACTGGTCGATACGCTCTTCGTGCTGGACGAGCCATCGGTCGGCCTGCACCCGCGCGACATGGATCGCCTTATTAGCATTCTGCGCCGCCTTACTGACCTCGGAAACACAGTCGTCGTGGTCGAGCACGACGAGGCAGTGATGCGCGCTGCCGACCACTTAATCGAGATAGGCCCGCGCCCCGGAATTCACGGCGGCCAGCTCACCTTTACCGGCACCTACCAGCGTATCCTAAAATCGGATACACACACCGGCCGCTACCTATCTGGACGCGAAACGATCGACGCACCCGCAAAAAGTCGTATCCCCACCCAGAGCGGCCTCGCCATCTCCGGCAAACCTTCGTCCAAGTTCGACGTTCAAGCTTCGAAGATCCCGCTGCTCTCAATCTACAACGCCACCAAGCACAACATCCAAGACCTCACGCTTCACATCCCACAGCAGAGCTTTATTTGTCTGAGCGGTGTCTCTGGTTCCGGCAAGAGTACTTTACTCAACAACGTAATTTACCAAAACCTACTCGCACAAAAAGGCCAAGCCGTCGAAGAGCCCGCCTCGATCAAAGACATCGAATCCACCCTGCCGCTCTCCGACGTCGTCCTCATCGATCAAAGCCCTGTCAGCAAAACGCCACGCTCAAACCCCGCCAGCTACAGCAAGGCATGGGATGAGATTCGTAAAGGCTTCGCCAAGCTCGAAGCCGCCCAATCTGCCGGCATGGGGCCAGGCCACTTTTCATTCAACAGCGGCGACGGGCGCTGCGAGACCTGCTCCGGTCTCGGCTTCGAGCGCATCGAGATGCAGTTCGTCTCCGACCTCTTCGTGCCCTGCGAAAGCTGCGAAGGCCGCCGCTTCAAAGACGAAGTTTTAGAAATCGAATTCAACGGCAAGAGCATCGCCGACATCCTCGAACTCGACATCACCGAAGCCGTGCTCTTCTTCGGCAACTCCCCCCATTCGACAAGCTCAGAGCGGACAAAGATCACCCGCTGCTTAAAGCCGCTCGTTGAAGTCGGCCTCGGCTACCTAAAGCTCGGCCAGCCCCTCAACACCCTCTCCGGCGGCGAGTCGCAAAGACTCAAGCTAGTTTCCTATCTCTCCCGCATCCCACATCCCGCATCCCGCAGCACACATCAAGGATCGCACGCCCTCATCCTGATCGACGAGCCGACGACTGGCCTCCACCGCGCCGACGTCAAGCGCTTGATCGGCGTGCTGCAAAGCCTCGTCGATGCCGGTAATTCGTTGATCGTCATCGAGCACAACATAGACATTCTAAAAGTCGCCGACTGGATCATCGAGATCGGCCCCGAAGCCGGAGCCGCCGGCGGGCAATTAGTCGCCCAAGGCACCCCCAAGCAAATTGCCGAAGCCGAATGCGCAACCGCAGAGTATTTGCGCGACGCACTTGTAGGGCCTTCACTTGTGACGTCCGCCGCGCTACAAGCCGCAGAAGATCAAGCACCCTACAATATTCAGCGTTCGAAGCTCGGTGTCGGACGTTCGACCTTCGCCAACGCCCTCATCATCAAGGGTGCCAGACAACACAATCTCAAGAACATCAATTGCGAGATCGCGCACGGCAAAACCACCGTCATCACCGGCGTATCTGGCTCGGGTAAATCCACCCTCGCCTTCGACATAGTGTTTGCCGAAGGCCAGCGCCGCTTCATGGAATCAATGTCGGCCTACGCGCGTCAATTCGTCGAACAGATGCCCCGCGCCGATGTCGATGAGCTGACTGGTATCGCACCCACCGTTGCGATCGAGCAACGCGTGACTAAAGGCACCCGCAAGTCCACCGTGGCCACCATCACCGAAGTCGCCCAATACTTACGGCTGCTCTACGCCCGTATCGGCATCCAACATTCGCCCACCACCGGCGAAGCCGTCGGTATCCAAAGCGAGGCCGCTCTGCAAAAGCGTCTCCAAAAACAGCTCAAGGCATCCAAACTTAAAACGCTCTACCTCTGCGCCCCACTCATTCGTGGCCGTAAAGGCCACCACGAGCCACTCGCCCACTGGGCGCGTGACCATGACTACGAAATACTCCGTATCGACGGAAAAATAACAAATATAAGCGCCTTTAAAAAGCTCAATCGCTACGCCGAGCACGACATCGACTTGATCGTCGCCACCGTCCACGGAGGGCAAAGCTCCAGCAAAGAGCTCAATCAAGCACTCAAAGAAGCACTCCGCCTCGGCAAAGGCAGCGCCTTTCTCCTATCGCCGCAAAGCGAAGTCATTTCGCGCCTCTCTATCAAACGCACCGACCTCAGCACCGGCGAAGCCTTCCCCGAGCTCGACCCCAAGCACTTTTCATGGAACAGCCCACGCGGCTGGTGCCCCACCTGTCGCGGCTACGGGCAACTCTTTGAGTGGATGGCCAGCGAGGAGGCGAGCGCTCGCGACCATCTAGACGACATCGAAGATGGCGAAACTTGCCCCGATTGCCACGGAGCACGCCTGAACGAGCTCAGTCGCGCGGTTCGGTTGCCGCTGAAAGAACCTACGACGTTCGACGTTCCCCAATCCATCAGCCTCCCCGAACTTCTCTCGCTGACGCCCTCCCGACTCCTCGAAGTCCTCAAACACATCGATACCGACCAGCGCTCCAAAGCGGTATTGGCCGAACTCCTGCCCGAGATCGAAGAGCGCATGCGCTTCATGGATCGCGTCGGGCTAGACTACCTCGGCCTCGACCGCGCCACTGCGACTCTCTCCGGCGGCGAGGCTCAACGTATCCGCCTAGCCGCTCAGCTTGGTTCTAATCTCTCTGGCGTGCTCTACGTTTTGGACGAGCCAAGCATTGGCCTCCACGCACGGGATAACGAGAAACTCCTCAGCTCCCTCAAGCAGCTCCGCGCACGCGGCAACACCCTCGTCATCGTCGAGCACAACGAGGCCACCATGCGGCACGCCGATCAGATCATTGACCTCGGACCCGCCGCCGGCATCCACGGCGGCGAAATCGTCGCCAGCGGCTCGCTCGCAAAAATAAAAAAGAGCCAACGCTCACTCACAGCCCAGTATCTGCGCAAGCAGATGCAGCACCCCCTACGCGGCAGTCATCGCGAGTTGCCCGCACCATGGAGCCCACGAAAGAAAAAGACTAACGAAGGGTGGATCAGCCTGCAAGGCGCCGCCCTCAGAAACCTCAAAGGCTTCGATGTGCAGTTCGCCAAGCAACGCCTCAACGTAGTCTGCGGCGTCTCTGGCGCGGGCAAAAGCACGCTAGTGCGTGCGCTCATGAAGCCGTTGGTGGAAGCCGCCATTGAGGCGAAGTCGGCGACTCTCACGCCGAAGGCACTGGGAGGCAAAAAGCGCTCAACAGCCAGCGCTCAACGAGCAACACTCAAGGATCAGACAGTTGAAAATTTAAAGTTGGGCGTTGAGCGTTTAATGTTCAAATCCTTATCCAACGCAGCTGACATCCGCAAGGTCATTGAAGTCGACCACTCCCCCATTGGTAAAACCACACGCTCCACACCTTCGACCTACATCGGCGCGTTCGACATCATTCGCGATATTTTCGCACGGTTGCCCGAGGCCAACATGCGCGGCTACACCAAGAGCACCTTCTCCTTCAACACCAAGGGCGGACGCTGCGAAACTTGCAAAGGCGCAGGCCGCGTAAAACTCGAAATGAGCTTCATGCCCGACACCTACGTGACTTGCGAGGAGTGCGAAGGCCGCCGCTACGGCGCCGAACTCGACGAGCTGCGCTGGAATGGCAAAAGCATAGCGGACGTGCTAAAGATGAGCTTCGAGGAAGCAGCCAAATTCTTTAGCTTCCACACTCAACTCAGCAGCCTGATGCAGTTGATGGTCGAGACTGGCCTCGGTTATATCGAACTCGGCCAATACTCGCCCACCCTCTCAGGCGGCGAAGCCCAGCGCCTCAAACTCGTCAGTGAACTCGCCAAGGGCATGCCCTCCTTCAAAGAGCGCCAATACAACAAAGGCCAAGGCAACCTCTACATCCTCGAAGAACCCACCATAGGCCTCCACCTCAGCGACGTCGAGCGTCTGATCGAGCTGCTGCACTGCCTAGTGGACAAAGGCCACACCGTGATCGTGATCGAGCACCACCTCGAAATAATCAAAGACGCGGATTATGTCATCGAGATCGGCCCCAACGGCGGCGAAGCCGGCGGCCAGCTATTGTATCAAGGCGATGTCGCAGGCCTCAAGAAAGCAAAAGGTAGCATCACGGCGGATTTTCTGTAACGATCAGGGGCATGAAGCATGAGGATAAAAACGTAGCCGGAGCTTCCAGCTCCATGGCATCCGACGCCGACGCAAAACGGGAGCAGGATGCTCCCACTACCGTAGCCGGAGCTTCCAGCTCCAGGGCATCCGACGCCGACGCAAAACGGGAGCAGGATGCTCCCACTACCGTAGCCGGAGCTTCCAGCTCCAGGGCATCCGATTCAATACGGGAGCAGGATGCTCCCACTACTTTACCGAAAACTCCGCTTTGGGAATATTTCAATCCGCGTAGCGAAATTGATATTCGTGCGGGTGGTAACCTGCCTCACTGGGAACAAGGGAACGTGTGGTATTTTGTTACTTTTCGCCTCGCTGATGCCCTGCCTGCCTCCGTCGTCCTAGAACTAAAACAACAACGCGCCTATTGGAAACAAACACATAACTTAGAAGCACTCACCGCCGAAGAACTCGAGGAATACCACAAACTATTCTCCGAGCGTTACGAAAAGCTACTCCACGCCGGAGGCGGTGCCTGTCTCTTACGTGAATCCGCCAATACTCAGATCGTTGCAGGCGCATTGCGTTTTTTCAACGACCAGCGCTACCAATTGGACGAAACCATCATCATGCCGAATCACGTCCATGTATTGGTCAAACCACTCAAGGACAATCGCCTCGTCGACATCCTGCATTCATGGAAGTCATTCACCGCTAATCAAATTAACCGTCGGACGCAACAATCGGGTCAACTTTGGCAACATGAGTCTTACGATCATATCGTACGTCATGAAAACGCCATGCACGCCATTCGCGGCTACATTCGGGAGAATTGAGACGGGAGCAGGGGACTCCCACCACTCTCCCGCTACCGTAGCCGGAGCTTCTAGCTCCATGGCATCCGACGCTACCGCAATACGGGAGCAGGATGCTCCCACTACTTTCCCGCTACCGTAGCCGGAGCTTCTAGCTCCATGGCATCCCGCGCCGCTGCAAAAAGGGAGCAGGATGCTCCCACTACTTTCCCACTACCGTAGCCGGAGCTTCTAGCTCCATGGCATCCGACGCAATACGGGAGCAGGATGCGCCCACTACTTTCCCGCTACCGTGATTCAGCAGACGCCTCGCGCCCTGTGATGGCGAAGAAGCCGTCGGCATCCATGAAGCCGGTGTCGCCGGTGATATACCAGCCATCTTTAAGCACACTTGCGGTGAGTTCTGGCTTGTTCAGGTAGCCTTGCATCACGTTGGGGCCTTTGACCTGAATCATCCCCTCTTCGCCGGGAGCGAGGGCTACGCCTGTATCCAAATTGACGATACGCACCGCGATGCCGGGCAGCGGGCGACCGATTCGATCCGCGCGATGCCCCGTTTCTGGCAACTCGTCGATTTCAACATTAGGCATACTCAGCGCGCAGACGGGCGCCAGCTCGCTAGCCCCATAGCCTGCTAGCGGCGCGATACCGAAGCGCTTTTCAAATAGCTGCGCGACCTGTAGCGGTAACTTTTCCGTGCCGGTAAACACGTAGCGTAAATGGGCAAATTGCGCAGGCTTAATTTTAGCACAATAGGCCGTGAGCAAGGTGGCCGTGGCCAGCAGAATACTACCGCGATACTTCTCGGCCAGTGCGCCGATGGTCTCGCCTTCGAGCGGATTGTCATCGCAAGCGATCGTAAGCCCCGATAAGAGCGGCAACCAGAAGGTGGCGGTATAACCAAACGAATGAAACAACGGTAGTGTGGCCAGTATCACATCGTCTCGATGCGGGCTCAGCACTGCGCGCATCGACTCGATATTTGACAGCAAATTATGATGGCTGAGCATGACGCCCTTCGGCTCGCCGGTCGAGCCGCTGGAGAAAAGAATCGTCGCGGTGCTCTCAACGCGGTGCTCTGATTCTTCGCAGAGGACAGAAACTGAAGCGATCCGGCATTTGATTGCGGCGGTTGCTTTTTCGAGGCTTCCAATACCGGCCATCACATCTTCGAGGTAGAGCACCTTGGTGGTTCGCTTTATTTCGGGAAGGTGTGCCATGAATTGCTTCGAGCTGATGATCGTCTGCAACTCGCACTGCGACTCGGTCGACAGGATCGCTTCGTTGGCCCCGGTGTAGTTTAAATTAACGCTGGTGCGTTGATCGAGTGCCAAGGCGAGATTTGTCATCACTGACGCGACACCCGTCGGCAATAGAATGCCGATACGGGCTTCGTCGCAGCTAACCATTTGATTGATGCGCTGGCGCAGCAGATGACTTCTGATCAGCAACTGCCCATAGCTTAGCTCTTCGCCGCGACTTTCGGCGACTGCTAGTTTGCCCCAATTACTACGAGCGGTTTGCACAAAGCTGTAGCCGAGGCTCTTGCGATCCGGCACGAGTAGCTCGTAGGCTTCGCACGAGAGTTCGCTGACGGCCTGCTGGACCTCGAAGGCTTTGGAAGTCGACGCAAGCGGCTTGCCGAAATGCACACTCACCGGATAGCGAAACTCGCGCAACGGACGAATCTTAGGCATACCATAGCGGTAGCTGGCGACGCTCCCCCACGCGCCTCCGATATAAACAGGGATGATGGGATAGTCGCTGCCTTTCACAATACGTTCAAAGCCCGCCTTGAAGGGGCGCAGCATTCCAGTGCGGCTGAGTGCGCCCTCGGCAAACACGCAGACGAGGTAGCCTTCGTCTAGGACGGTGCGCGCCGTCTTGAGCGACTGGATCAGCTTCTTGGGATTGTCCCCACTGTGGATCAAAATGACTTTGGCTAAGTGGACGACCTTGCGGGTCAACCAGCCAGAGTTGTCGTAAAAGCTGCGCGACATTAACATACGCACGCGGCGCGGCTGGCTCGACATCAAGAGCACGGCATCCATCAGACTGATATGATTACAAACGAGGAGCGCCGGTCGATCTGTCGGCAAGTGATCCAGGCCACGCACCTTGAGCCGGTAGCAGAAGCGCGTGATCAACTTGATAATAAACTTCACCAAAAAGTCGGGTAAAATCAGCAGGCTCAACAGCGCCAAGGACAGGATCAACACAGCCAGCAACGCGAAGCCCTGCTGGGCGCTCAGGCTTAAGACCGAGGTAATGAAATAGAGCAGAATGCTTGCGATAAAAATGCCGAACCAACTCATAAAAGCGTTGCAGGCTTGCACGGAGCCAAAGCGATCTTTTGGGCTACGTAGCTGAATAAAGGCTTCGACCGGCACGATGAAGAGACCCGCCGCAAAGCCGAGTAGCGGCATACACAGCGCAGCCAGCAGTAGATTACCCTGCCCGAGCGTGCCGAGCACCAGCAGCATGAGGCTCATCAGCCCCGCGCCAATCGGCACCACGCCAAACTCGATACCACGCCCGCTCACATAGCCTGCCGTGGTCGCGCCGACTCCGATGCCGACTGCGATCAATAGAAAGAGCCGCGTCGCTGCTTCATGGGTGAGGTCGAGCGTTTCGTATCCAAAATTAAGTACATTGAGTTGGATAAAGGCGGCCGAGAGCGAGAAAAATGCGGCCGAGCCAATCGCCAGTAACAGGTAACGATCCTTGCGCACATAGGCGAAAGTGCGCATCAAATTGACCGCACCGTTGAAATTGACCTGCCTTTCGGGATGCTCGGGAGTGGTCGAAATACGAGTCGAAGTGTAGTAGCCAGCGACGGAAATGACTAGGCAAACACTGGCAACCATACTGAATTGACCACCGAAGAGAAGGCTCAGTTCCGGCGCAAGCACCGTACCTGCGATGATCGCTAGAAAGGTAAATAATTGAATCGAGCCGTTGGCTTTAGTCAGCGCGATGCTGCCCACCTGCTCAGGAATGATGCCATACTTGCAAGGTGAGAAAAAAGCGCTCTGCGAGGACATGAAAAACATCGTCATATAAAGCATGGCACTACTGCCGAGTTGCAGCGCGACCAGCCCGAAAGTCATCACGCCCAGCTCGACTAGCTTGAGCTTACGGATGACTTTATTCTTACTAAACCGATCGGCAAACGAGCCCGCAATCGGCACGATCAAAAGGAAGGGCAGCGCAAAGACCAGCCCCACACTGGCAAGGATCTTGGCCGACGCCTCGGGGCCGTGCCACGCAATGAGCGCATACACCATCAACAACTTGAAGATGTTATCGTTCATAGCTCCCAGTGCCTGAGTCAGGTTGTGCCACCAGAAGGTGCGAGGAAGCGTGGTCGATGCGTTTTTCTGCATAGTGAAACTACCGTCGGTTTTAAATTGATTAACTACAAGCGCGAACCGCCGTCGCACAGGTTGGTTACATTTTTCAGAATGATGTAAATCACAAAGGGAAGCTTTAACGTAGCCGAAGCGGTAACGCTTTGGATCGCCGAACACCAATTGCAAAATCGTCTAGATAGATCCAGTCGGTGCTATCAATTCCGTTCGCTCGTTCATCGGCCTCAGCGATGGCCAGAAAATGAGATCGACAAATTCAAGTTCCTCGGCAAGTTGGCAGCCCGAGGCCGCTGCACAACGGGAGCAGGATGCTCCCACTATCTTTTTACAACCGTAGCCGCCGCTTCTAGCTCCATGGCAGCCCGAGGCCGCTTTACAACGGGAGCAGGATGCTCCCACTATCTTTTTACAACCGTAGCCGCCGCTTCTAGCTCCATGGCAGCCCGAGGCCGCTTTACAACGGGAGCAGGATGCTCCCACTCCTTTTTACAACCGTAGCCGGAGCTTCTAGCTCCATGGCAGCCCGAGGCTGCTGCAAAACGGGAGCAGGATGCTCCCCCTACTTTTCTGCGGTTAGTCTAACAAACTCTTAATATCGTCCAAGCTGACCTTGGAGTTGGCGGCTTCGCTCTCCTCAAAGAGTTCTTTTAAAATCTCGGCTTTTCTGGCCTGTAATTCTAGGACTTTCTCTTCGACGGTGTTGGCAGCGATGAGCTTGATACTGGTCACTACTTTGGTCTGGCCGATGCGGTGGGCGCGGTCGGTGGCTTGGGCTTCGGCGGCGGGGTTCCACCACGGATCGTAATGCAATACGGTGTCGGCGCCGGTGAGGTTGAGGCCTGTGCCGCCGGCTTTTAATGAAATTAAAAATACGGGGATGCTTTCGTCTTCGTTGAACTGATCGCAGATCGCCAAACGATTTTTAGTTTTTCCGTCTAAGTAGCTGAATTTATGGCCTTTTTTCTCTAAATGCTCGGCGAGTAGTTTGAGCGCGGTGACGAAGCTGGAGAAGACTAAGATGCGGCTGCCGGCATCGAGGCACTCGTCGAGAACTTCGTCGAAAGCGGCCAGTTTGGCGGATTCTTTTTCGGGGAATTCGGCATCGATGATGCGGGGATCGACGCAGGCTTGGCGCAAGCGCAGTAGCTCCGTGAAGGCGGCGAATTGCACGCGGCCTTTGTTTGCACCCGACATTTCTAAATTGAAAATCTCGCGGCGAGTTTTCTCTAAGGTGTCATGGTAGAAGCGTTGTTGCTTGGCACCGAGTTCGCAGAAAAAGGTCTTTTCGATCTTGTCTGGCAGCTCGGGGGCGACTTCCTTTTTAGTGCGGCGCAAAATGTAGGCGGCGGCGCGTTCGGACTGGCGTTTGGTGTGCCAGGCTTTGTCGTCTTGCGAGAGCTTGCCGGCGGGCTTTTGCAAGTAGCCAGGCATGAGGAAACTGAAGAGCGAGGTGAGGTCGTCGAGCGAATTCTCGACGGGGGTGCCGGTCAGGAGGAAGCGACCATCGGCGTGGAGGCTGGTGAGGGTCTTGGCGTTTTGACTGCGCCGGTTCTTAATGTGCTGAGCCTCGTCGCCGATCACGACGCACCAATCCATTGTGCCGAGTAGTTCGGCGTCTTGGCGCAACGTGCCGTAGGAGGTAATAACGATATCGCACTCTTCGAGTATGACGGGCTCTTTGGCGCGCTTGCTACCGTGGTGTTTGATGGTTTTAAGATTAGGCGTAAAACGCTTGGCTTCGCGCTGCCAGTTTTCTACGATACTGGCGGGGCAGACGACGAGGGCTGGATGCTTTGATGTATCCTGATTTCGGATACACTCGATCAGGGCGAGGGCTTGTAGCGTTTTACCGAGTCCCATCTCGTCGGCGAGGATACCGCCGAGCTGGTGGCGGTAGAGGTGCCAGAGCCAGGCGACGCCGATGCGTTGATAAGTGCGGAGGATGGCGTCGAAGCCGGGGCGCACAGGGGCGGCTTCGAGGGAGCCGACTTCTTTGAGTGCGCGGCTGCGGGACTGCCAAGCTTGAGGGGGTTGCCAGCCTTCGCAGAGTTCGTCGAGTAGGTCTTCGACGTCGACGAGGTCTTGGGTTTCGATACGTTTGGTGAAGGTGGGGGTGAAGGGGCGGTCGGCTTGGCCGCTGACGGCGCGTTCGATCTTGTGCAACTGCGCGACAGATTTGCTATCGAGCAGGGTGATCGCACCACTCTCGGCTTCGACGTAGTTTTTACCACTGGCGAGTGAGCGGCGTAGAGCTTCTTGATCAGTCTCGCGGCTGAGGCTGATTTCGAGGGCGAATGTGCCGGCGTCTTCTTTGGCCTCGACTTGGAGCGTGGAGATTTCGACTTGCGCGAGTTTTTGCTTAAAGTTCTCGGTGAACTCGGCCTGCCATTCGCCTTGCAGCGCCTTCCAATGTGCCGCTAGGAAGTTGAGCGTCTTGTGGCGGTCGCGCAGCCACCACTTGCGGTTGCTCGGCTCTAGCATGAAGCCTTCGGCCTTTAGCAGAGTGCGCAGAGGCTGGACGGAATCGGTGTCGCCGGAGGGCAGACGGATGGCGATGTAATGTGTGGAGCCATCGACGACGACGCTGTTGTGGGAAAAGCTCTGCATGGAGGCGGCCGCCTCGCTGGCAATGGGATAGTCGGCCTTGCGGGTCTCCCACAGCTTGGGGCCTTTCGCCTCGGCGATGGCACGTAAGTTGGGCTTAGACTTCGCGCGCAGGCTGATGTCGGCGCGGAACTGGCGTCGGGGCGGATCGGGGTCGAGGGCAACGGGCTCTGGTGCGGACTCGCTGGGGTCGGACTCGGCTTCGCGCTCTACTTCGGGCTCGCCGAGAAATTCGTAAACGCCGGGCAGCGCGCCGTCTTGCCATTCAATCGGGGCGTAGGGCTTTTTGACCCAATACACGATGGGCTCGTCCCGCACGCAATCGAGTAAGCTACGCAACTGACCGCCGGTGAGCTGGAGCAGGCTAGAGAGCTTACCGCCGCACCAAGACTCGACGAGCTTGAGCACGCCGACTTGCTTGGGGGCGACTTTGTATTTCTGGCGCGGGTTGAGCTTGTTGAGCGGCAGAATTTCGCGCCCCGCGGCGGCGTCGAGCTTGAGCACGATGGCATCGCGCCCGGCGGCTTCTACGAGGTTGGGCGGGAGAAAGATGAGCACGCGCAGCGGCAGGCCGTCCTCGCCAAGATTAATGGAACGCACCCGGGGCATCTTCGGTTTTTCTGGCTGCTGGGTGGGCGGTTCAGCTTTTGGCGCGGCATCAGCAGACAATGCCTCGGCCACTTTGGCGTGTTTAGCTTCTTCCTCGAGCGCACGAAAGTGCAGTGCGGTAGCGAGCGCGTGCACGCAGACCTTGCGCTTGCGCCCGTCGGGGCAGGTGCAACTGTTTTCGGCGAAGACGGTGGAGCGCAGATTTAGCTCGGGCGTATAAATGCCGTCGCCGCCGTTGACCAAGCCCTTGAGCACGGGGCTCTGCCACTCAGCCGACTCGACGGCGTGCGCCTCGAAAAGTTTTTCCGCCGCGCGAAAGGCGATGCCACCGCCCAAATCAATCAGGAAGCGGCGGTCGAAGGTGGGCGGAGGATTAGCTGAAAATGACATCAAGCGAGAGAATCGGACAAAAAATCGCCGCGGTGGCAACCCCTCAAAAATATTTTGTATTTCTGGATTTGCAGGCGAGCTCTGAACATCTATTTATTAATGCATGAAAACTAAAGTTGCTGTTATTCTTTCAGGCTGTGGCGTCTACGATGGCTCCGAGATCCAAGAATCTGTGTTGACGCTGCTAGCGCTGGCTAGAGCGGGCGCTGACGCTACCTGCATCGCGCCAGATATTACCCAGAGGCATGTGATCGACCATGCAAAAGGAGTCGAGATGGAAGACGAGGATCGCAATGTGATGGCTGAGGCCGCCCGCATCTCGCGCGGCAAAATAAAACCTCTTGATAATGTCAGAGTGGCGGATTTCGACGCATTCATCTACGTCGGTGGTTCCGGTGTGGCCAACAACCTCTCTAGCTACGCCTTCGACGGCGCTAATTACGATGTCGATCCGGCGGTGGTGGATCTCATCCAAGCCGCTCACAGCACAGGTAAGCCGCAGGGCTTTATATGCATTGCGCCAATTTTGGCGGCTAGAGCACTGGGCGCGCAGAAAGTGTTGCTCACCATCGGCAACGATGCGGCTACCGCTGCCGCGCTAGAGAGCAAAGGCGCACAACACCTCGAATGCCCGGTCGACGACATTATTACGGATCAAGGAAACCGCGTTGTCAGTACGCCTGCTTATATGTTGGCAAAAACGATCCTGGAGGCCGAGGCGGGCATCAACCGCCTGGTCGAAGCAGTGCTGCAATTAACTAAACAGCGGTAACAAGCCTACAAAATAGAGCGATTGCGGGCTTGACGGGGCGAAATGGAAGCCTTTAATCCGCGCCTTCCAATCGAGCCTAGCTCGTCATATTTTTAACTTAAGACAAATACACTCTCATGGGACAGCCAAAACGCAAACAATCCAAGCAACGCAGCCGTAAGCGCCGCGGTGCCGTTCAATTCTCTCTTCCACAATTGGCCAAAGATGCTCAGGACGGTACACTTTACCGTCCGCACCACGTCAATCCAGCCAACGGAATGTATCGTGGCCGTCAAGTGCTAGACGTCGAAGTCTAAGCACCCCTGCGGCCTCACCTCCTTTACATCAGGCTTTCTGACTTCCTATATGGGCGCGACCGGCGGTAAATGCACCATCGCGGTCGACGCGATGGGGAGTGATCTCGGACCCACGGAATTTATTCGTGGACTTTTGTATGCGACGGATGAGCTCAAACTCGACTGCGATTTTACCCTCGTCGGTAATGGCCGCCTGCTAGAGCGCTTGCTCAAGCTGCGCAAGCTCACGATCGACGCGGCTCGAATTCATATCCATCACGCCAGCGAAGTCGTGGCGATGCACGAAAAGCCGATTCAAGCGCTGCGTAAGAAAAAAGACTCTTCGATGGCTCAGGCCATTGAGCTATTGCGCGATGGCAAGGCCGATGCAGTGGTCAGCTGCGGTAATACGGGCGCACTCATGGCTGGCGGCACGCTGCGTATGCGCCCGCTTGACGGCGTGGATCGCCCCGCGCTTGGCATCATTATACCGAGTAAGCGCAGGCCCTTTGTGCTGATCGATGTGGGCGCAAATCCTGAATCGACTGCGCTTAACTTGCTTCAAAACGCGGTGCTCGGCTCTAATTATGCCAAAGCCGCCCTCGGCATCGAAAGTCCACGCGTCGCCCTGCTGACGATTGGTACCGAAGAAGGCAAGGGCAACAGCCTGATCAACGCCACCCACACCAATCTACAGAAAATTAAAGGTAAGGTGATCAACTACGTCGGCCCAATCGAAGGCCTGCAACTATTTGATGGGAACGTCGATGTCGTCGTCTGCGATGGCTTCGTCGGTAACATCGTGCTTAAGGCCAGCGAAGCAGTCTTCGGCTTCATCGGCGAGACCATGAAAGAGGAGCTTTTGCGTAACCCTAAACGCATCCTCGGCGCGGCGCTCTCCAAATCAGCTTTCCGCGATATGAAGGTGCGCCTCAGCCCCGATCACTATGCAGGCGCCCCGCTGCTCGGCTTAAAGGGCAACATCCTCAAATCACACGGCTCCTCAAACTACATCGCGATTGCCAACGCGCTCCGCATCGCTCGTGAAGTCGTGAAGCATGATATGATTGACTCGATCAGCTCAGATATCAATCAAGTTAATGATCTGATCTAAACTTGCGCCCTATCATAATCGACACACTCGGCTCTGTCCGCTCAGTCCGCACTTACCGAGCGTCCATTCTCGCAAAAATTTAATTTATTAATGTCTCAGCCTATTCAATCTGTCATTATTACCGGCACCGGAGCCTACTTGCCTGATCAGGTAGTGACGAACTATGACATGGCGAAGATCGTCGACACTTCCGATGAGTGGATTCGCACTCGCTCCGGCATCAGCGAGCGCCGCTTCGCCGCCACAGGCGAGACTACTAGCGACATGGCTGTCGCCGCCGCCAAGCAAGCCCTCGCTGCCGCCGGTGCCCATCCCAGCGAGATCGACCTAGTCATCGTCGCCACCATGACGCCCGACATGCCCTTCCCCTCCACTGCCTGCCTGGTGCAGAGTAAGCTGGGCTTAGACAACATCACCGCTTTCGACATTCAGGCCGCCTGCTCCGGCTTCATTTACGCGCTCAACACAGGCAGTAATCTCATCCGCTCGGGCGCATTTAAAAAAGCACTCGTCATCGGAGCCGAAAAGATGAGCTCCATCCTCGACTTTGAAGATCGCAGCACTTGCGTATTGTTTGGCGATGGTGCCAGCGCCATCGTGCTAGAAGCGTCCGCGACGAGTGGTGTCGGCGTGCTCGATTGCATCACAGGAGCCGACGGCTCCGACCCCAGCCTACTCTACCAGAGCGCTGGCGGCTCCGCCAACCCCGCCAGCCACGAAACAGTCGACGCTCGCCAGCATTTTATCCGCATGAATGGCAAAGAGATCTTCAAGCAAGCCGTGCGCGTGATGGGCCAAGTCAGCGGCGACATCCTCGAGCGCCACGGCTACCACGCCGACCAAGTCGACCTGCTCATCCCCCATCAGGCCAACATGCGTATCATCGATAGCCTCGCCAAGCGCATGAAGCTGCCGATGGATAAATTCCACAACAACCTCGACCGCTTCGGCAACACCTCTGGCGCTTCTGTCGGCATCGCACTCGACGAAGCCTTGCGCCAAGGCCGCATTCAATCCGGCGATCTAATCCTGCTCGTTGCTTTCGGGGCAGGCTTGACCTGGGGCGCCTCCCTGATCAAATGGCAATAAGTTAATAAGGACACAATCACTACTATGCAACGCACACTCACCACAATTCTTGTATTCTGGCTCCTGCTAGCCTCCTCGCTGCACGCGCAGCTCAGCTTGAACCCATTCGACTGGTTCGATGGCGATGAGGAAGACATCGTCGCGCTCAACATCGCCAGCGCCGCCCAAGAGGCCGAGGCCGCCACCATGCTCGAAACCGGCAAGGCTAAACTACTGGCTGGCAGCCGAGGCTCCGCCAACCGCACCTTTAAAAAGATCATCAAGGACTACCCCAACGCCAGCGCGACCGCCGAAGCACGCTTTCTACGCGGTCAGATTTTCATGGCCAAAGGCAACTGGGTGAAGGCCTTTAGGTCTTTTCAAGACGTCATCAACCAGCACCCCGACTACGAAAACTTCGATCAAGTTATCGGTGAACAATTTGACTGCGCCACCGCGCTGATGGAAGGCGCGCGCGGGCGCATCCTCTGGGTCATCCCCGGCTTTAAGCAATACAATATGGCCACCCTCCAGTTTGAGCAAATCGTCCGCAACGCCCCCTACAGCGATTACGCCCCCCTCGCGCTGATGAATATCGCCATCGTCTCCAAACTAGAAAAAAAGCCCGAACAAGCCATCGACGCCCTCGACCGCCTCATCAACTACTACCCGCAAAGCATGCTCGCGCCCGACGCCTATTACAATATGGCGCAGACCTACTCCAACCTCGTCAAGGGTGCCGAGTATGACCAAGGCTCCACCCGCCAAGCCATCAGTTACTACGAAGACTTCCTCATCCTCTTCCCCCAGAGCCAATACCTCGGCGAGGTCGAGAGTAACCTCGACTCCATGGAAGACCTCCTCGCCCGCAGCCGCCTCAACCTCGGCGATTTCTTTTATTACTACCGCTCCAACAATACCGCCGCGCTCGTCTTCTATAACGAAACCATCACCATCGCCCCTGATTCAGAAGCCGCCGCCGAAGCCCGTCAGCGCATCGAAGATATCGAAACTGGCGTCAAACCTATCTCCCGAGCCAGCTTACTGCGCAACCTCCTGACGAATTAATTCGCTGCAACATCGCTGCAAATTCGCCGCCACCTTGACCCACTATTAATTTCCATGAAGGCACTTTCAAATTCACAGTCCCCAAAATGCCTAATTTTAGCAACGTTGTTGCTTGTCACAGTCAGCATCCTCAGCGGCTGTAAATCCTACCAACTCGGCAGCCCCGCCGAGCTGCCCTTCGATTCGATCTACATTCAGCCCGTTAGCAACGATAGCTTCGCCCCGCAAGCACAGGCCTTACTCAGCGCCCAGTTGCGCGATGCCTTCATCCGCGACGGCCGCACAAAGCTCGTCACCAGCGCCGAAGCAGCCGACGCCGTGCTACTCGTCAACCTCACCGAATACGACCGCCGCGCCGCCGCCTTCGACAGCAGCGATACCGAAGTCGCCAGCGACTTTGACCTCACCCTCGTGGCTCAAGTTTCCCTCTTCGACCAAAACAAAGGCGACTACCACTTCCAAGAGCGCGTCCTCCAAGAAAGCTCCAACGCCTACGTCAGCAACCCCTACGCCAACGCCGCCGCTAACACACAGGACTTCCTCCAATCCGAGCACAAAGCCATGCCCCGACTCACCCGCGACCTAGCCCGCAAGATCGCCGACGAAGTCCTAAGCCCCTGGCAGCCAAAAAACAACACAGCAAGGTAGCGCTGTGTGGCTCACACAGGCAAGGTAGCGCTGTGTGGCCCACACAAGCAAGGTAGCGCTGTGTGGCCCATACAGGCAAGGTAGCGCTGTGTGGCTCACACAGGCAAGGTAGCGCTGTGTGGCCCACACAGGCAAGGTAGCGCGGTGTGGCTCACACAGGCAAGGTAGCGCGGTGTGGCTCACACAGGCAAGGTAGCGCTGTGTGGCCCACACAGGCAAGGTAGCGCTGTGTGGCCCACACAGGCAAGGTAGCGCTGTGTGGCTCACACAGGCAAGGTAGCGCGGTGTGGCCACACAGCAAGGTAGCGCTGTGTGGCCCACACAGGCAAGGTAGCGCTGTGTGGCCCACACAGGCAAGGTAGCGCGGTGTGGGCCACACCGC